>Ga0134125_10001840_pt1 | contig 25663 bp, 27 predicted proteins | sample KB31751_FD_96464 | JGI IMG/M metagenome (GOLD analysis project Ga0134125, IMG submission 96464) | Terrestrial soil microbial communities with excess Nitrogen fertilizer from Kellogg Biological Station, Michigan, USA - KB3-175-1 | ecosystem: Environmental > Terrestrial > Soil > Unclassified ...
CTAGCCCGCCCGGTCCCTTGCCTTTGCGGCCCTGGCCATGTGCCGGTAGGTGCCGTCGAACACCGTGTTGGTGCTCGACCTCCAGCGCGTGCCCTCCGACAGCGTGTCGCGGCTGGCGGCGATGCGGCGGGCGCGCAGCTCGCGCTCGGCCTCCTCGTCCTCGTCCATCGGCTGCAGGTCGAGCTCGGGCTCGGCCGGGATCACGACGAGGCTCATGAACGGCTCGCCCTTGCGGAAGACGTGGGTCACCCCCTTCGGCGGCGCCTTGAAGATGCAGAAGAACATCATTGGCCACCATTCGCTGCGGATCAGCGCCGGCACCGCCAGCGGCGTCGTGTTGGTCGGGTCGGCGTAGTAGCGCGGGTGCGGCTCTGTGCGCACCGCCCAGCCCGGCGGAACCTGCAGGTCGAGGCAGAGCTGGTACGAATAGAAGTCCTCCCCGAATGGCCGGAACGGCGGCCACATCATCGAAGGGTCGACCGGGTCGCCCCATTCGGCGTCGAGCTTCACGCGTCCGCGGCTCTGGGTGACCCGCAGCTCCTCGTCGAACGGATAGAGCACCTCGACGCCGTAGCGCGCGCCTTCCGAGAACGGCGTGCAGTGCCAGACCTGCTCGTGGCTGCCGTCTGCCCTCGGCTGCGGCTCCCCGCCCCAGCCCGGGATCGGCAGCTGGATCGGTTGGGGGGGAAAGCGGTGGCCGTGCAGGCGATACTTCACGAGCGGCATGGCGCGCGTCCTCCCAACTTGGCTATCGCGGCCAAAGCGATTTGCGCGCCGGGATAGTTCCAGGGCGCCGGCTTACCCGCGCCGCGCCAGCGGGTGCTTGGTCTCGACCACCTCGCGCAGGCGGCCCTCGGCGACGTGGGTGTAGATCTGGGTGGTGGCGATGTCGGCGTGGCCGAGCAAGGTCTGCACCACGCGCAGGTCCGCGCCGCCCTCGAGCAGGTGGGTCGCAAACGCGTGGCGCAGCACGTGCGGGCTGACCTTGGCGGGATCCACGCCGGCCGTGCGCGCCGCCTCGTCCAGCAGCTGAGCGAAACGGCGGGGGGTCAGCCGCCCGCCCGCGCCCCGCGAGGGAAAGAGCCAGCGATTGTCCTTCGCGCCCTTGGGCAGGAAGCGCGCTCGCACCTCGAGATAGGCCTTGATCGCCGCGCGGGCGGCGCCGTTCAGCGGCGCCAGCCGCTCCTTGCCGCCCTTGCCGCGCACCATCAGGTACGCCGGATCGCGCTGCGCCGCCGCCAGCGCCAGCGAGGTCGCTTCCGAGACCCGCAGACCGGACGCGTAGATCAGCTCGATCAGGCAGGCGAGGCGCAGGCCTGCCGCGCCGTCCTTGGCCGCGCCGTCCTTGGCCGCGCCGTCCTTTGGGGTCGCGGCGGCTGCGATCAGGCGCTCGATCTCCTCGCGGGTGAGCAGCTTCGGCAGCGGCCGGCCGCGCTTTGGCGCATCGACCCGGCGCGAGGGATCGTCGGCCCGCCACCGTTCGCCGAGCACGAAGCGGTAGAACTGCCGCACCGCCGCCCGCCGCCTGGCCGCCGTGGCCGGCGCGAGGCCGCGCGCGCCGAGGTCCGCGAAGTAGGCCTCGATGGCCTCGGCGCTGGCGCCGGCCAGGTCCGCGCTGCGCTTGGCCAGGAAGCTTTCGGCGTCGGCGAGGTCCTTGCTGTAGGCCGTCAGCGTGTTGGCGGCGGCCGCGCGCTCGGCCGCCATCATCTCCAGAAAGGCGTCCACCCACCCGCTCGCGGGACCCGAGCCCCGGGCCGAAGTTGGCGAGGCTGCTGCGCCTCGTGTAAAGCCGCTGACGGTCATGTCGCCAACCTTCGGTCCCTTCGACAAAACCATCGCGCTCGTCGGCCTTTCCGGCGTCGGCAAGAGCAGCATCGGCCGCCGCCTTGCGCTGGCGCTCGGCATGCCGTTCCGCGACGCCGACGCCGAGGTCGAGGCCGCCGCCGGCCGGCCGATCGCCGAGATCTTCGAGCAGTATGGCGAGCCCGCGTTTCGGGACGGTGAACGGCGGGTGATCGCCAGGCTGCTCGCCGAGCCGCCGCACGTGCTTGCCACCGGCGGCGGCGCCTTCATGCATCCGGAGACGCGGCGGCTCATCAAGGAGAAGGCGATCTCGGTGTGGCTGAAGGCCGATATCGACATCCTCGCCCGGCGCGTCAGCCGCAAGGAGAACCGCCCGCTGCTGGCCGGCCGCGACCCGGTCGACGTGCTCGCCGCCCAGGCCCGCGAGCGCTACCCGATCTACGCCGAGGCCGATCTCGAGGTGGAGACCGGCGACACGCCGCACCTGGTCGCCGTCGACGCCATCCTGAAGGCGCTGGCCAAGCGCGCGGAGGCGCGCGCGCAATGACCTCGGCCGTTTGCGCAGGCCTCGCCCCGCCGGTCGGGGCGAGGGCGGCCGCTGGGGCTCGCCGATGACCGCGGTCCCGGTCGCGCTGGCCGGGCGGCCATATGACGTGCTGATCGACCGCGGCCTGATCGAACGCGCCGGCGCGCTGATCCGGCCGCTGCTGAAGCGGCCGCGCGTCGCCGTGGTGGCCGACGAGGTCGTGCACGGGCTGCACGGCGCGCGGCTCGCCGCCGCGCTCGGCGCCGCCGGCGTCGAGGCCCATCCGGTGGTGATCGCTCCCGGCGAGGCTGCCAAGAGCTTCGCCGGCCTGGAGCGGCTGTGCGACGCGCTGCTGGCGCTCGAGCTCGACCGCGGCGAGCTCGTCGTGGCGTTCGGCGGCGGCGTGGTCGGCGACCTGGCCGGTTTCGCCGCGGCGATCCTGAAGCGCGGCGTCGACTTCGTGCAGATCCCGACCACGCTGCTCGCGCAGGTCGACTCGTCGGTCGGCGGCAAGACCGCCATCGACACGCCGCGCGGCAAGAACCTGATCGGCGCCTTCCACCAGCCGCGCCTGGTGCTGGCCGACCTCGACGTGCTGGCGAGCCTGCCGCGCCGCGAGCTGGTTTGCGGCTACGCGGAGGTGATCAAGTACGGCCTCTTGGGCGACGCGGGCTTCTTCGACTGGCTGGACGCCAACGCGCCCGCGGTGCTGGCGCTCGACGAGGCGGCGCTTTCCCATGCGGTTCGGCGTTCCGTCGAGATGAAGGCCGAGATCGTCGCCGAGGACGAGCGCGAGGCGGGCCGCCGCGCGCTGCTCAATCTCGGCCACACGTTCGCCCACGCCCTGGAGGCCGAGACCGGCTTCGGCGAGGCGCTGAAGCACGGCGAGGCGGTGGGCCTCGGATGCGCGCTCGCCTTCCGCTTCTCGGTGGAGCTGGGGCTCTGTCCGGGCCAAGACGCCGAGCGCGCCGGCCGCGCCATCGCCGCCGCCGGACTGCCGACGCGGCTCGGCGACATGGCCGGCCCGCCGTTCTGCGCCGACGCGCTCGTCGCCCACATGGCGCAGGACAAGAAGGCCGAGGGCGGCGAGCTCACCTTCATCCTGGCGCGGCGGATCGGCGAGACCTTCGTCGCCAAGGGCGTCGACGCGGCCGCCGTGCGCGAATTCCTCGTCGCCGAGGGTGCGCGCTGATGGAACAGGTGATCCTCGCCGCCGCGCCGGTGATCCTGGCGCTGCTGGCCGTCTCCGCGGTCTTCTCCGCCGCCGAGACGGCGCTCACCGGCGCCAGCCGCGGGCGCATGCACCAGCTGGAGCGCGAGGGCGACCGCGCCGCCGCCCGCGTCAACCAGTTGATCTCCGACCAGGAGACGATGATCGGCGCGGTGCTGATCGGCTACAACGTGCTGAACATCCTGTCGTCCGCGCTGGCGACGATGTTCATCACCCGGGAGGTCCCGGGCGCCTGGGGCGTCGCCATCGCCACCGGCGTGATGACGACGCTGGTCGTGGTGTTCGTCGAGGTGCTGCCGAAGACGCTGGCGATCGTGCGCGCCGACGACGTGGCGCGCGCGCTGTCGGGGCCGATGCTGGTCGTCGTGCGAGTGCTCGGGCCGGTGATCGGCGCGATCCAATGGATCGTGCGGCGCACGCTGGGCGTGTTCGGCGTTCGGCTCGACATGGGCGCCGACGTGCTGGCCGCGCACGAGGAGATCCGCGGCGCCGTCGAATATCATCACGCCGAGGGCGCGGTTGAGAGCCGCGACCGCGCGATGCTGGGCGGGGTGCTCGACCTCGGCGAGCTCACCGTCAGCGACGTCATGGTGCACCGGCGCCAGATCGCCATGCTGAACGCCGACGACACGGCGCGCGAGATCGTCGGCGAGGCGCTGCAGAGCCCCTTCACGCGCCTGCCGCTATATCGCGGCGAGCACGAGAACGTGGTCGGCGTGCTGCACGCCAAGGACATCGCCCGCGCGATCGCCGAAGGGGCGGACATCGACAAGCTCGACATCGCGGCGATCTGCAGCCCGCCGTGGTTCGTGCCGGAGACCACTCACCTGAAGGACCAGCTGAACGCGTTCCTGAAGCAGCGCGCTCACTTCGCTCTGGTGGTCGACGAGTACGGCGAACTCCAGGGTCTGGTGACGCTGGAGGACATCCTCGAGGAGATCGTCGGCGAGATCGAGGACGAGCACGACACGGCGATCAACGGGGTCAGGCCACAGCCGGATGGCTCGGTCATCGTGGACGGCGACGTCGGCGTGCGCGAGCTGAACCGCGCGCTGGGCTGGGAGCTGCCCGACGAGCACGCGGTCTCGGTGGCCGGGCTGGTCATCCACGAGGCGCAGGCGATCCCCGACGCCGGCCAGGCGTTCATCTTCCACAACCACCGCTTCCAGGTGCTCCGCCGCCAGCGCAACCAGATCACCTCGCTCAAGATCACCCCACTGCCGCGCGAGTCGTGATCGCGGCTGCGCTCTACCGGATTGTTGGCGCGGCGCGGGCGCCTTAGTGTGCGCGCCAAACGAGGCGACGTGCATCTAGGTCGGGGGCAAGGAACCAAGCGAATATGCCTGACACGCCCGTCTTCGCCGGCCGTCGCGTGCTGGTGGTCGAAGACGAAATGATGATCGCCATGCTGGTCGAGGACATGCTTTCCGAGCTCGGCTGCGCCGTCGTGGGACCGGTGCACGCGCTTGAGGCAGCGCTCGACCTGGCGCGCACCGACGACGGCCTCGACGCCGCGCTGCTCGACGTCAACCTGGCTGGCCAGCCGGTCTTCGCCGTGGCCGACGCGCTGCGCGAAAAAGGCGTCCCGGCCATCTTCTCCACCGGCTACGGCGATGCTGGCCTGCGCGATGTCGACCGCGGCTCGCCGGTTCTGCAAAAACCCTTCCGCGCCGGCGATCTGGCCCGTGCGCTGAGCGTGGCGCTGAGCGCCTCGGCGTAAGCGGCGCTGCGCCCAGAACAAAGCCGGCCAACGGCCGGTTGAGCCGCGCAAGGGGCCGGGCCACACACGGCGGACGGCAGCCCCCGGCGAGGCAGCGTGGCCGGTTTCGACCTCGAGCATCTGAAGGCTGAAGCGTCCGAGCGCGTTGGCGGCCCGGCCCGCGCCGAGGTGATGGCGCTGCTGGCCGGCGTGCTCGCGCTGGCCATGGCCGACCAGGGGGCCGTCGCCGCGGCGGCCGAGCCGCTGAAGAAGGCTTTTTCGCTCGGCAACACCGAGTTCGGCCTGCTCCTCGCGGTCGTCGCCTTCGCCGGCGCGCTCGGCGCGCTGCCGGTCGGCGCGCTCGTCGACCGCTATCGGCGCAACCGGCTGATCCTCGTCGCGATCCTGGCCTGGACCGCGGCCTCGGCGCTCAGCGCGTTCGCCACCTCCTACGTCTTCCTGCTCGCCACCCGCATCGTGCTGGGGCTGGTGACGGCGGCGGCGTGGCCCTGCGTCGCCTCGCTGACCGGTGATTTCTTTCCGGCCCGCGAGCGCGCCAACGCCTACGGCTTCATCGTGGCCGGCGAGTTCGTCGGCGTCGGCGCGGGATTCATGATCTCCGGCTGGCTGTCGGGCCTTGTCGGCTGGCGCTGGGCGTTCGCGGCGATGGCGGCGCTCAGCCTGGCGCTGGCGGGCGCGGTCTGGCGCTTCCTGCCCGAGCCGCGGCGCGGCGGCCAGAGCTGGCTCGAGGAGGGCGAGACCGATCCGCGTGCGGCGGAGCGCGCGCGGGCCGATCGACCGCAACGCAACGAAGCCGATGCGCCGGCCACCGGCAGCGCCGAGTTCGTCCGCCAGCTTGCGCGCAAGGCCCGCATCGAGCCGCGCGCGGACCTGGTGCTGCACGAGGACCCGAGGCGCCGCAGCCTGGTCTGGGCGATCGGGTTTTGCCTGCGCATCCCCACCTACCGGCTGCTGGTGATCGCCTCGGCGCTCGCCTACTACTTCCTGACCGGCGCCACCGCGTTCGGGATGGTGTTCCTGATCCACCACTTCGGCCTCGCGCATGCGGCCGCGACGGCGATGGTGCTGGTGCTGGGGGCTGGCGCGCTGGCCGGCGTGGTGGCGGGCGGGCGCCTGTCGACCTGGCTCCTGAACCGCGGAAAGCTGGCCGCCAGGGTGACCGTGCCGGGCGTCGCCCTGGCCGCCTCCGTCCCGGTGTTTGGCCTGGCGATCTGGATACGCTCGGCTTGGATCGGCGTGCCGCTGATGGCGGTCGGCGCAGCGCTGCTGTCGGCGGCGGTGGCGCCGCTGGACGCCGCCCGGCTCGACATCGTCCATCCGGGGCTCTGGGGGCGCGCCGAGGCCGGTCGCATGGCGCTGCGCAACCTCGGCGAGGCGAGCGCGCCGCTGGCGTTCGGCGCGCTCTCCAGCTTCATCGGCGGCGCCGACGGCCTGATGTGGACGTTTCTGATCATGCTGGCGCCGATGCTGGCCGCCTCGCTGTTCACCATTCCCGGCCGACTGGCCTACCCGACCGACGTCGCCACCGCCGCCGCCTCGGTGGATGCGCTGCGCGACCAGCGGTCCGATGATCGCGGACCGGCAACCTGAAGGCGGTTGCCTCGGCGTCCGGCTGGGCTTATGACCAGTTGCAACATGCAAGCGGTATCAGGCCCGCAGCGAGGGAGTCGGTCATGCAGCCGTCGAAGGTCGTGTCCCGGGAGGAATGGATCGCCGCGCGCCGGGACTTGCTGGCCAAGGAGAAGGCGCACATGCGCGAAGGCGACGCGCTCGCGGCCGAGCGGCGGGCGCTGCCCTGGGTGAAGGTCGAGACGCCGTACGTGTTCGACACCGCGAGTGGCGCAAGGAGGCTCGCCGAGCTGTTCGAGGGCCGCAGCCAACTGATCGTGCATCACCTGATGTATGCGCCCGACTGGGGCGCGGCCTGCCCCGGCTGCTCGTTCCAGGCCGAGCACATCGACGGACCCGCCCCGCACCTCGATCGTCACGACGTGCGCATCGTCGCCGTTTCGCGCGCGCCGCTGGAGAAGCTGCTCGCCTACAAGGCGCGCATGGGCTGGCGCTTCGAGTGGGTGTCGCCGCGCGGGGATGCCTTCCACCGCGACTTCAAGGTGTTGTTCACTGAAGACGAGGTGGCCAGCGGCCGCATCGACTACAACTTCGGCACGATCACCACCGATCGCCGTTATGTCGACCAGGACCTGCCGGGCGTCAGCGTGTTCTGCCGCAATCCGGCCGGCGAGGTGTTCCACACCTATTCGACCTACGCACGCGGCCTCGACGCGCTGCTCGGCGCCAACCACTACCTCGATCTCACGCCCGAGGGCCGCAACGAGGCCGCCCACCCGAACTGGCCGAGGCGACGCGACGAGTACGACCTGGCGCCGGCGCCCTCGGGCGGCTGAGGCGCGTCAGCCGCGCTCGCCGGGCGCCAGCGCCTTTACCGACAGTGCGTGGACGGGTCCGGCGAGCTCCTCGGCCACCGCAGCGTAGACCATGCGCTGCCGCGCCACCCGCGGCACGCCCTCGAAGGCGGCGGATTCGATCACCACATTGAAGTGGCTTTCGCCGCCCTCGCGCGCGCCGGCATGCCCGGCGTGGCGGGCGGATTCGTCGTCGATCTGCAGGGACGAGGGGGAGAAGGCGGCGGTCAGCTTGGCCCGCAGGCTCTCCGCGACAACGGGCATCATCTCGCCTCCCTATTCGTCTGCTGTCAATTCTTGATCGGCAAAACTTGGGCTTCATACTTCGGACGATGGCCGCCGCCTTTCAATACCGCCCCAGGTTCGTCGACATCCGCGTCCGGCCGCCGCCGCCGGAGCAGGATGCGCCCGAGTTCGAGCTGAAGCCGGGCGAGCGGCCCTGCGACCATCCGGGCTGCAAGCAGGCGGGCGTCGCGCGCGCGCCGAAGTCGCGCGACATGCTCGACGAGCACTACTGGTTCTGCCAGGCGCACGCGGCCGAGTACAATCGCAGCTGGAACTTCTTCGCCGGCCTGAGCGACGAGCAGATCCGCGCGCGCCAGGAGGAGGAGCTCCGCACCGGCGGGCGCCCGACCTGGCAGTTCAAGGCCAGCCGCGGCTCGCGCGAGGCGGCCGCGGCGGCCTCGCGCGGCTTCTTCCGCGACGGACTTGGCCTCTTCGGCCGCGACCGGCCGCCGACCGACGCCGAGAAGGCCGCCTACGACAAGCGGCTCGGACGGCTGGAGCGGAACGCGCTGGCCGACCTCGACCTCGACGCCACCGCCGACGCGGCGACGATCCGCCGCCGCTACACCGAGCTCCTGAAGCGCTGCCACCCCGACGCCAACGGCGGCGACCGCTCGACCGAGCACAAGCTGCAGCGCGTCATCAAGGCGTTCCGGACCTTGCGGAAGGCGAAACTGGTTTGAGGTTGGGGCGCGCCGGCCGCGGCCAAACACCCGTTTGCTTCGCGTTCATTCCAGGCTAGTGAACCCGCGCCATGACGATCCTTACCAGTCCCGCTGACGACGTCCTGCTGAACATGGTCCCCGACCAGATGGTGGGCGTGCGCGAAACCTTCGGCGTCGATTCCGACATGCAGGTGCCGGCCTTCTCGACGCGCGACAGCCACGTGCCGGACCTCGACGAGGCCTACCGCTTCGACCCGCAGACCACGCTGGCGATCTGCGCGGGCTTCGCCCACGACCGCCGCGTGATGATCCAGGGCTATCACGGCACCGGCAAGTCGACGCACATCGAGCAGGTGGCCGCGCGCCTCAACTGGCCGATGATCCGCGTCAACCTCGACAGCCACGTCTCGCGCATCGACCTCGTCGGCAAGGACGCCATCGTGCTGCGCGAAGGCCGCCAGGTGACGGAGTTCCGCGAAGGCATCCTGCCCTGGTGCATCCAGCGGCCGATGGCGCTGGCGTTCGACGAGTACGACGCCGGCCGCCCGGACGTGATGTTCGTGATCCAGCGGGTGCTGGAGGCCCAGGGCAAGCTGACGCTGCTCGACCAGAACCGGGTGATCCGGCCGAATCCGTTCTTCCGCCTGTTCTCGACCACCAACACGATCGGGCTAGGCGACACCACCGGGCTCTATCACGGCACCCAGCAGATCAATCAGGGCCAGATGGACCGCTGGTCGATCGTCACCACGCTCAACTACCTCGCGCACGACGTCGAGGGCGAGATCGTGCTGGCCAAGGCGCCAAACTACGCCAAGACGCCCGAGGGCCGGCGCACCATCGCCGCGATGGTCAGGGTCGCCGACATGACCCGCAACGCGTTCATGAACGGCGACATCTCGACCGTCATGAGCCCGCGCACGGTGATCACCTGGGCGCAGAACGCGGAGATCTTCGCCGGCGACATCGCGCTCGCCTTCCGCCTGACCTTCCTCAACAAGTGCGACGAGCTGGAGCGGCCGACCGTGGCCGAGTTCTTCCAGCGCGCCTTCGGCGGCGACCTGCCGGAGAGCCCGGCGCGCGTGCGGGTGGTCTGAGGCGGGCGCCGCCCCGACCGCGATGCCCATCGAGGTCAGGGTGCTGGGTCCGGCGGACGCGGACCTGCTCACCAGCCGCGTGGCCGACGGCGTCTTCGACGACGCCGTCGAGCCCAAGCTCGCCGAAGAGTTCCTGAACGACCCGCGCCATGCCCTCTGCGTCGCCATCGACGACGGCGTCGTCGTCGGCATGGCCTCGGGCGTGCGCTACGTGCATCCCGACAAGCCGTCCGAGCTCTGGATCAACGAGGTGGGCGTCGCGCCGAGCCACCAGCGCCGCGGCCTCGCCAAGGCGATCCTCGCCGAGTTGCTCGCCCACGCCAGGCGCGAGGGCTGCCGCGGGGCCTGGGTGCAGGCCGACCTCGACAACGCCGCCGCCCGCGCCCTCTACCGCTCGGCCGGCGGCGAGGAGACGCTTGGCATACTCATGGTGAGCTTCCCGCTGGGCGGGCAGCCCTAGCAGCCGCTGCTGCGGCCGATCGCGTGGCCGGTCAGGGCGCCGGCGCCGGCGCCGATCATCGTATAGGCGGGGTTGCCGTGGGTGATGGCGCTGCCGATGATCCCGCCGCCGATCGCGCCGGCGACGGCGCCGATCGCCCCGGAGCGGTGACGACACCGCGCGTAGGCATAATGGCGATGGTGACGATAGTAGTGGCGGCGGTAGCGCCGATACCGCCGGTGGTAGCGGCGGTGAAGGTTGTAGTGTCGCTCGTGACGCTCGTAGGTCGGAGCCGGCGCTGGGCCCGGCGGCGGCGCCTGCGGCCGAGGCGCGGCGTAGCCCGGCGGCGGCGTGTTGATCGGCGGCGGATAGACCTGGGCGCCCGCGGGGGCCGAGCCCAGCATCATCGCGAGGCTGGCCGCCAGGCCTGCGGCGACAGTCAGCGAACGCATGTCGACTTTCCTCCTCGCTTGGCCCCGCCACCCCTGTTGCAAGCATCACTGTGGCGGCTTCATGCCGAACCTGCGTAGCCTGCTCGCAAGGGGCAACGCGCGAAGCGCCGAGGTGGATGCTTCTAGGCCGCGGCGGCGGCCCTGCGGCGAACGATCTGCGCCGACTTCTCGTCGCGGGCGAGGCCGCAGAGCTCGGCGGCGACCTCCAGGAAGGCGCGGGCGCGCGCCGTGTCGACGCCATCGTCGGCGCGGATCTCCTCCAGCACCGCCTCGACATAGGTGTCGAGCCGGTGCTCGAGGCTCTCGAGCGCCTTGGCCCGCGCCGAGGCGAAGCCGCCCGCCGGCGCGCTCGAGCGCACCTCGCTCATGAAGGTGAGCAGCGTGGCGGCCCGCTCGACCTCGGCGCGGTCGGGATCGCGGGTCAGCCGCGGCACGCCACGCTGGGTGCGCGGGCCGATCCGCACCGTTTGCAGCGGCAGCGCGTGGCCCACGGCGGCGTCGGTGTCCTTCAGATGGGTCTCGATGGTGGTGGCGAGGGTCTTCTTCTGGCGCGCGAGGCGACGGCCCCAGCTGCCCTCGGGCGTCAGCGCGACCGACTGCTCCAGCTCGGCGATCTCGGTGGTCGCCACGTGCACCGCCTGAGCCACGGCGCGCGCCGCCTCGCGACCCGCGCTGGCCTTGAAGGCCGTCACTTCGCCGAGCCGACGCTCGATGTCGGCCAGCACGCGCTCGCCGAAGCTGGCGAGCTCCGAGCCGGAGACGTAGGCCTCGCCAGGGCGGTCCATGACGCCGGAGATCACCCTGAGGATCAGCCACGGCTCGGCCAGGTGCGCGGCGAGCATCTCGAAGAAGCGCGGGCCGGCGTCCTCGGCGATCGCCACCGCATCGCGGTAGGCGAGGCGCAGGTTGGCGGCCTTCTCGCTGGTCATGCGGCCGAGCCACTGCGGCATCTGGTCGAGCGCGCGGCGGGCCACCGGGGCGATGTCCAGGCAGGCCGCCAGCGAGCCGCGGCCGCCGCCCTGGTCGGCCGCCGCCGCCGCCGCGCCGAACGCCGCTTCGCCGGCGCGAAGGCCGCTCGCCGCGCGCGCGCAGAGCGCATCGAAGAGCTCGGGCGTGCAGTCGGGGCCGCCCCAGCGCGCCGCCATCGACTTGGCGGCGGCCACCTCGTCGGGCGAGGTCTCCTTCAGCGCCTTCCAGGTCAGCGCCAAGGCCCGTGGCGGGAAGCTGAGCCCGCTGAACGGACCGGCGACGGCGCAGAGCGGCGCAATCGGGCCGAACACGAGGTTGCGGGCGCGGCGGTCGGCGGCCTCGACCTCGATCATGCGCTGGACGACCGTGAGGCTCTCGTCGTGGCGGCTGTCGGCGCGCAGCGCGGCGAGCAGGCTCTGGACAGCGAGGTCCGGAGCCTGCTCGATGAGGCCCTTCACCAACGCTATCTTCACCTCTGACAGCTGGGTCATGCCGGTCCCGCTTCGGACGCAGCCGCATCCAACCTCAGGATGCTGAACAGACGTTAAGCTTCCCCAAACGGGGATCAGGCCTCGGCGCGGGGCAGGGTGAGGGTCGCCTTCAGCCCGCCCATCTGCGAGTCGGCCAGCGTCAGGTCGCCGCCATAGGCGCGCGCCAGCTCGTCCACGATCGAGAGGCCGAGCCCCGAGCCGGGCGCCGTCTCGTCGAGCCTCGCGCCGCGCTGCAGCACCTCCGCGCGGTCGGCCGCCGCGAGGCCCGGCCCGTCATCCTCGACGGTCAGCGTGAAGCGCGTCGGCGCCAGCTCGGCGGCGGTGACCCTCACCCGCGCCTTGCACCACTTGCAGGCGTTCTCCATCACGTTGCCGGCCAGCTCCAGCAGGTCCTGCCGCTCGCCATGGAAGAAGAGGTCGTCGGGCGCGCGCCAGTCGATCTCGACGCCCTTGGCCTGGAAGATGCGCTCCAGCGTCAGCGCCAGCTCCTCCAGCAACGCAGCGACCTCGGTGCGCTCGCCGCCGCCTTGCTGGCGCGCCGAGGCCCGGGCGCGGCGCAGGTGATGGTCGACCTGCCCGCGCATCACCTCGACCTGACGGCGCACCACGCCCGCGAGCTCGCCGGGCCTTGCCTGCGCCTCGGCGTCCATCACCGTCAGCGGCGTCTTCAGCGCATGGGCGAGGTTGCCGACGTGGGTGCGCTGGCGCTCGATGACTTCCTGGTTGTGGGCGACCAGCGCGTTGAGCTCCGAGGCCAGCGGCTCGAGCTCGGCCGGGTAGTCGCCGGCCAGCCTGTCGGTCTTGCCGGTGCGCACCGACGCCACCTCGCGCTGCAGCCGGAACAGCGGGCGAAGGCCGACCCGGACCTGCAGGACCACGCCGGCGATCAGCATCGCCAGCAGCGCGGCCAGCGCGATCGCGACCGACACGGCGAAGGTGCGGATGTTCGAATCGATCGGCGAGCGGTCCTGGGCGACCATGAAGACGATCGGCTCCTTGACGCCGGCGATGCGCACCTCCTCGGCGGCGATGCGCACCGGCTCCTTGCCGGCCTGCGCGCCCGGCTGGGCAGGCGCCGATGCGGTGGGGGCGGGGCCGACGCCGTCGTAGTAGACCGTCTTGCCGGGCTGCCTGGCCAGCGTCGCAGCGCCGCCCGGCGGCAGCGCGAAATCGGGCGCGTCCCACATCGAGCGCGAACGATCGATCGCCCGCACATGGTTGTTGCCGACGGGCGTCACCAGCTCCCAGTACTTGCCGGAGTAGGCGTAGCCGGTGCGCGCGTCGGTGAGGGTCGGCGCGGCGACCTCGCCGGTCTCGTCGACCGAGGTGCCGCTGACCAGGTCGAGCACGTCGTCCTTCAGCCGCTCGTCGAAGGCCGCCGTCGAGCGCTCGGCGAAGAAGGCGGAGAGGGTGAAGCCGCCGGCCGCCAGCACGATGGCGCTCAGCGCCGCGTGCAGCACGATCAGCCGGCGCACCATCGAAGGGCGCCTGGGCGGCTTCGGCGGCCGCCCGGTCTTCGCGCTGCGTTTGGCGGCGGCGTTGCGGCCGAAGCGGCCGAGGAACGGCAGCGCCGATGGCCAGGCGCCCAGGGCTCTCACGCGCCTCGAGCCTTCACCTCGACCGGACCTTCACGAGACGGTCGCCTCGCCCTCGAGCGTCACGAGCCGATAGCCGAGCCCGCGCACCGTCTCGATCCGTTCGGCGCCCACCTTCTTGCGCAGCCGGCCGATGAACACCTCGATGGTGTTGGAATCGCGGTCGAAGTCCTGGTCGTAGAGGTGCTCGACCAGCTCGGTGCGGCTGATCACCCGCCCCTGATGCATCATCAGGTAGTGCAGCAGCCGGTATTCCAGCGAGGTGAGCCGCAGCGGCTCGCCGTTGACGGTGGCGCGGGCGGCGCGCGGATCGAGCCGCAGCGCGCCGCACTCGAGGCTGGGCGAGGCGTGGCCGGCCGAGCGGCGCAGCAGCGCCCGCAGCCGCGCCAGCAGCTCCTCGGTGTGGAACGGCTTGGTCAGATAGTCGTCGGCGCCGGCGTCGAACCCGGCCACCTTCTCGCTCCAGGCGCCGCGCGCGGTGAGGATCAAGACCGGCGTCGTCACCTGCGCGCGGCGCCAGCGCTCCAGCACGGAGACGCCGTCGATCTTCGGCAGGCCGAGGTCGAGCACGATGGCGTCGTAAGGCTCGGTCTCGCCGAGGAAGTGGGCTTCCTCGCCGTCCGGCGCATGATCGACGGCGTAGCCGGCGTCGTCCAGCGCCGCCTTCAGCTGGCGCGTCAGATCGGGGTCGTCCTCGACAACGAGAATGCGCATTGGGCTCCTCTTCAGCCGCCGCTCAGGATGGCTCCGGTCGCCGCATCGATCAAATAGTCGACGCGCTGACCGTTGCGGGTCATCCAGCGCACCCGGTAGATCGGCCGGTCGCCCTGGTACTCGAGTCCGGCGTCGAGCTGGCGACCGGGCGAGCGGGCGTTGATCCGCTGGATCACCTGACCGAGGGGCATGATGCGCCGCTGCCGCCGCGCCTCGCGCGCCTCGTCCTGCTGCAGGCGCCAATCGGCGCCCAGCGAATTGGGCTGGTGCGGCGGCGGCCCGGCGATCGGCTGCTGCTGCGGACCGCGCGCGGGCGCGCGCGGCGGCGGACCCGGCGGCCGGCTCGCCGCGGCGCGGGCGGGCGGGCGGGCGCCGGGCTGCGGCTGGGCCACGGCCTCGCCAGCCGCGACGCTCATCGTCGCGACCAAAGCGATCAGCGCGGGCAGGGTCCGCTGCATGGCCAGTCCCTAGGAAGACTCCGCTGAATAGCGTCTGAACGTTGCCGACGCTTTGCAGGTTCTGCCTGGGCCGCTACGGCCGCTTGGCCCTGGGCGTGTAAGGTCGATCCTTGCGCCATTCTTCGGCGAACTTGACCAGCTCCGGATCCGGCTTGTCCGGCAGCGTCACGACGAGCCGCGCCATAAGGTCGCCGCGTCGGCCGAGCGGTCCCGGCATCCCCTTGCCCTTCAGCCGCAGCGTCGAGCCGGAGTTGGAGCCAGCCGGGATCGACAGCGTCACCGGCCCGTCAGGCGTCGGCGCTTCGACCTTGCCGCCGAGCACGGCGTCGGGGGCCGAGATCGGCAGGTCCATGGTCAGGTTGTCGCCGTCGCGGCGGAAGATCGGGTGCGGCCGGATGGCCAGCTCGATCAGCGCGTCGCCGGACCCGGCGCGGCCGGGCGCGCCCTGGCCCTTCAGCCGCAGCACCTGGCCTTCCGACGCGCCTTTCGGGATCGTCACTTCCAGCGTGCGGCCGTCCGAGAAGGCGATCCGCCGCTTCGCGCCGTTGATGGTTTCCTCGAGATCGAGTTCGACCCGCGCGCGGATGTCGTGGCCGCGCTGGTTGACGTTGAAACCGCCGGCGCGGCCGCCGCGGCCGCCGAACATCTCGCCCAGGATGTCGCCGAGGTCGACGTCCTCGAACTGCGCGCCGCCAGGGCCGGCGCGGAAGCCGCCGCCCTGGAAGCCGCCGCCCTGGCCGAACGGGTGGGCGCCGCCGAAGCCGCGCATCGTCTCGCGGCCGTCGGCGTCGATCTCGCCGGCGTCGAACTTCTTGCGCTTGTCCTCGTCGCCCAGCAGGTCGAACGCCGCCGAGATGCGCTTGAAGCGTTCCTCGGCCGACTTGTCGCCCTGGTTGGCGTCCGGATGATATTTCTTGGCCAGCTTGCGGAACGCGCGACGAATCTCGTCCGCGCTGGCCGTGCGCGGCACGCCGAGTTCCACATATGGGTCTTGCGCCAAGGAAGCCCTTCAGCTGAGCCAGAACGAATGCGCCGGTTTAAGCCGAAGCGCTCGCCGGGCTCAATCGTCGCTGCGATCGCGAGATAGGTCTGGCGCCTCGAAATCCAAGGCGTCCTCGGGATCGGCGAGCGCCAGTTCCGAAATCGTCTGGCCGCGCACCGAGACGCCCGCGCGATGCGTGCTCTCGGGATCGCCGGTGATCAGCGGGTGCCAGCGCGGCAGGCGCTTGCCTTCCCAGAGCCGCCGGTAGGCGCAGCTCTTCGGCATCCAGCCGAGCGCCTCGATGTTGCCGGGCGTCAGCTTGATGCAGTCCGGCACGTGTCGATGGCGGTCCTCGTAGTTGGTGCAGCGGCAGGCGTCGGCATCGAACAGCTTGCAGTGCACGCGGGTGGGGACGATCTCGCCGGTGAGCTCGTCCTCGAAGCGCACCAGGCAGCACAGGCCGCAGCCGTCGCAGAGGCTCTCCCACTCCTGCGGGCTCATCTCCTCCAGAGACTTGGTCTCCCAGAACCGCCGCTCCGACATCGTACCCGCGCACTTAGGCGGTTTGCGGCGCGCGCGCCAGCGCGGGTGGCGGCAAAACCCTCCGTTTCGGCGGGCGAGGCACATTCCTGGGGAAAAGGTAAGGTACTGTTATCCCGAGCTTATTCGAGGTTGACGCAGCGTTATACACAGCTTCTGCACCGGGCCTGCGGCCACGCTCCACAAGGCAGGCGCCCAGGTCGCTTGCGAACGCCGGAAGGGCGGCGCAGTCTCGGGTCGTGGAAGGCGGCGAGACGGAGCCGGAGAGGGAAACCTCGCTGGAAACCGACGCCAGGGAAGCCAAGTCCGAGACCCCCCGGGGCGACCCGGGAACCCTGGACCAGTTTCTCGGCCAAAGGACGACGAGGCGAGGGGCGACCCGAGCCGGCGAGTTCGAGGCTAACCTTCTACGCAGGTCCGACAAGGACTTGGGTGAGAGGGCGAGGCCCGGGGCGACCTGGGTGTCGCCCTCTCTCTCGTTTGGGGCGCGGCGTTTGGCCCCACTCTGCCCCGTTGATGGGTGAGACGATTCGCGCTTGGACGCGCGCCCCTGGAGCGGCCGAAGATGCCCTCCCGCGAACGGACGGGGGCGCAGGCAAGACGACATGCAGGGCGACAAGGCGCATGTGCGGCGCGTCCGCGCTGGCCTCGCCATAGGTCTCGTAGCCGGCTACGTGGCCAGCGTGCTCCTCAGCGTGCTGGCCAGCCGTGGCGAAGGCGGCGCAGCCAGTCTGTGGACCGCCAACGGCTTCCTGGCGGCGGCCTTTATCCTGCTCCCAGGGGCGTGGCGCGTCGGCGTGGCGGCGGCCTGCATGGCGGCGCAGGCGGCGGTGGGCCTTGCCGCCGGCGATGGCCCGGGCCGGGCGGCGATGTTCCCGGTGGTCAACCTCCTCGAGGCGGCGCTGACGGCCTGGCTGGCGATCCGCTTCTGCGGCGTGCGGGCGCGGCGGCTGTCGTTGCGCGAGCTGGCGCTGGTGCCGATCGCGGCGATCGCGCCGGCTGCGGCCTTGGCCGGCGTGCTCGGGGCGACGATCAACCTCGCGCTGACCGGCCAGTCGCCGCTGGACGGCTGGCTGGCGTGGGCGGCGCCTGGAGCGCTCGGCACGGCGATCGTGCTGCCGGCGGTGCTGCTCGCGGTCCGCGCCGGCCAATACCGCGAGTTCGCCCGCCCGCCGCTGGAGACCGCCGCGATCCTGGCCGGTCTCGGCGCGCTCGTCGCCGGGGTCTACCTGCAGAACGACCTGCCGCTGCAGTTCAGCCTGTTTCCGGCCCTGACCATCACCGCGGTGCGGCTGGGCCCGCCCGGCGCCGCGGCCGCCGCGCTGCTGACCTCGATGATCGCGCTGCCGCTGAGCATGCTGGGCCACGGCCCCGCCATGCTGGCGCCGCATCTCGACGCCGCCGGCCGCGTGCGGCTGACCGAACTGGTGATGGCCGCCGCGATGGTCAGCACGCTGGTGACGGCGGTGGCGGTCGGCGAGCAGACAAGGCTGCGCCAGCTGATGCTCGGCCGCGACCGCGCGGCGAGGGCGGCGCGAGAGCGCGCGCGCCGCGCCGAGCGCGCCGCCGCCGAGGCGCAAGGCCTGGGCGGCCAAGGGCCGGGGCAGGGCCGGTCCGCGCCGCCCCGCGAACGCATCGCCGGCCTGGTCTGAAATCGGCAAAGGCGCCGTTCCCCTTTTCGCGGCAGCGCTTTAGGGTCCGCCGCCGTTCGGGGAGGTCGCATGCGTCTGAAGATATTGCTCGTCATCGCGCTGGCGGCGCTTTGCGCCTGCTCGCAGAACCACCCGGCCGCCGGCGGCGGCCAGCAAAAGACGCTGATCAGGTTCGCGACGGATTGGCGCGCCGAGGCCGAGCACGGGGGCTTCTACGAGGCGCTGGCGACCGGCGAGTACGCCAAGCGCGGCCTCGACGTGCGGATCATCCAGGGCGGCGCCACCGTCAACGTGCCCGAGTTGGTCGCCTCCGGCGCCGTGGACCTGGGCGACGGCTCCAACAGCTTCATCGTCATGAACCTCGCCAACGAGCATGCGCCGGTCAAAGCGGTGGCCGCCTTCATGCAGAAGGACCCGCAGGTGCTGCTTGCCCATCCGGACGCCGGCATCAACTCGCTGGCCGACATGAAGGGCCACCCGATCCTGATCTCCGACGCCTCGCGCACGGCCTTCTGGCCGTGGCTGAAGGCCAAGTACGGGTTCTCCGACGCCCAGGTGCGCAGCTACAACGGCGACAGCCGCAACTTCATCCACAACGTCCAGGCGGTGCAGGAGGGCTACCTGACCTCCGAGCCCTACACGATCCAGAAGACCGCCGGCTTCGCGCCGAAGGTCTTCCTGCTGGCCGACCAGGGCTACCCGAGCTACGCGGCGATGGTGCTGGCGCCGACGAGCCTGATCGCCAAGAACCCGGCGGCGGTGCGCGCGTTCGTCGAGGCCAGCGCGGTCGGCTGGAAGAACTACCTGCACGGCGATCCCAGGCCTGCCGACGCGCTGATCCTGAAAGACAATCCCGAGATGACCGAGGACCTGCTGGCCCAGGCCCGGGACAAGATGCGCCAGTACCAGCTGGTCGACGGCGGCGATGCGGCGAGCCAAGGCATCGGCGCGATGACCGACCAGCGCTGGGCCGACTTCTTCAAAATCGCCTCCGACAAGGGCGCGGCCAACTACAAGGACGCGTTCAGCCTCGCCTTCCTGCCCAATCCGCCGGTGAAGTAGATGGCCGAGGCCGGCGCCGTCGCGGCGCTCGAAGGCGTCGAGGTCGACTATCCGGGCCGCGGCCGCGCATTGGGACCGATCGACTTCAGCCTGGCCGCCGGCGAGATCGTCGCGCTGGTCGGTCCCTCGGGTTGCGGCAAGTCCACGGCGCTGCGGCTGCTGGCCGGGCTGGAGCCGCCGACGCGCGGCCAGGTGCGCCGCGCGGCCGGCCGCGGCGAGACCGCGGTCGTCTTCCAGTCGCCGACCCTGGCGCCCTGGCTGTCGGCGGCGGCCAACGTCGCCCTGCCGCTGGAGCTGGCCGGGGTCGGCGGCGGGGAGGCGCGGACCCGCGCCGCCGAAGCGCTGCGGCGGGTCGGGCTGGCGGGCGCCGAGCAGGCGCGGCCGGCGCAGCTCTCCGGCGGCATGGCGATGCGGGCCTCGCTGGCCCGCGCCCTCGTCACCTCGCCGAAGGTGCTGCTGCTGGACGAGCCGTTCGCGGCGCTCGACGAGATCACCCGTCGCCAGCTCGCCGATGACGTGCTGGCGCTGTGGGCGGCCGAGCGGCCGGCGATCGTCTTCGTCACTCACAACGTCGAGGAAGCCGTCTACATGGCCGGCCGCGTGGTGGTGATGACGCCCGGCCCGGGCCGCATCGCCGGCGAACTGCCGGTCGAGGGACCCGCGCCACGGCCGCCGGGCTTTCGCACCACCGAGGCCTTCCGCCACACCGCCGAGCAGCTGTCGGAGCTGCTGCGCAGCGGCATGGAGGCGGGCCGGTGAGGCGCGCGCTCCTCATCGCAGCCCCGATCGTCTTCGTCGCGATCATCCTGGCGGCCTGGGAGCTCGCCTGCCGCGCGCTGGCGGTGCCGGCCTACTTCCTGCCGACGCCGTCGGCGATCGTGCTGGCGCTCGTCGACAATGCCCCGCTGCTGTTCGTCTCGGCCTGGCGGACGCTGTCGAGCGCGCTGATGGCGTTCGCGATCACCGGCGTGCTGGCGAGCCTCGCCGCGCTCGGCGCCGCCTCCGCGCGGGTCGCCGAGGCGAGCTTCCGGCCGATCGCCATCCTGCTGCAGGTGACCCCGATCATCGCGCTGGCGCCGCTGTTCCAGATCTGGGCGGGCATCGACCACCCCGACCACGCGGTCGTGGCGCTGGCCTGCGTCGCCGCCTTCTTCCCGATGTACTCCGGGGCGCTGGCGGGCCTCGGGGCGGTCGACCCGGAGCTGGAGCGGCTGTTCGACCTCTACGGCGCGACAGGCTGGCAGCGCCTGAGCCGCCTGAAGCTGCCGTCGGCGGTCCCGCAGGCGCTGGAGGGGTTCAAGGTCGGTCTCGGCCTTGCCCTGGTCGGCGCCGTGATCGGCGAGATGGAGGCGAGCGGCGGCGGCCAGGAGGGCCTGGCGTGGCGCATCCTCGAGGCCAGCCACCGAATGGAGATCGCCCGCAGCTTCGCCGCCGTGGCGGCGCTGGCGCTGATGGCAGGGGTCTTGCACGCCGCGTTCCAGGCGTTGGAGCGGCGACTGATCCGATGGTGGCGCGGCCGCTGACCGGCGCCCGTTAGCGGCGAATTAAGCCGCGCCGCTTAAGGGCGATCAGATGGACTTCCTGTGGCGCATCAACTCCCGGCATGTCCTCGCCGTCTGCGCGGCCAGCCTTCTCGCGGCCGGCTTGGGCGGCGCGTGCGCGGCCCAGGATGAGGGCGGCGCAGTGACGCGGGCCGGCTATCACGGCGCGTACCTCGACTGGTCGGGCAAGAAGCCGCCGGGGCCCGAAACCGCGCCCGCCTCGCCGGCCCAGGACGACGCCGCCGACCTGACCGAGGCCCGTTACGCGCCGGCGCCCGACTACGACCCGGGCCGCTATGCGCCGCAGCCGTCGCGCAGCGCGCCCGCCGCAGACGCGTCGGAGTCGCGTTACGCGTCCAGCCCGAGCGCGCCTGAGCCGCGGCCGGCGCCGGCTCCGTCGCCGGCCGCCTATTCAGCGCCGGCGCCGTACGCGCCGCCGCGCGCGCCGGCCGAGGCTGCGCCGGCGCCTCGACCTGCGCCTGCCGCGGTCCAGGCTTCCGCGCCGGCGCCGGCGTCGCCTGTGAACATCTTCGACGAACCGGCCAATCCGCCGGCCGCGGCCGAGCATGCGGAAAGCACGGTTGGCGGCAGGTTCTACTCCGTCGACCGCGAGTACGGCCTGAAGCCCGATCCCATTCCCGAGCCCACCGCCGGCCACACGGTGCTGATCGCGCCTGATCCCGCGGCCGGAGCCGACGACCACGGCGATGGGGACGACGACCAGAACGGTGTCGCCGGCGGCGACAAGCCGTCCGCGCACGGCGACAAGGGCGCGGGCGGCCAGAGCGGGGACAACTGACGCCCTATGTCGAAGCTCGTCGACCTCATCGCGCTTGCCCAGGAGCCCTCGAGCGAGAAGCGGCGCGTGCTGCTGCGCGAGCTGACCGACCTGTTCTTCTCGAATCCGGACCACCGGGCCGGCGAGATGGCGCTGTTCGACGACGTGCTCACCCAGCTCGCCGGCGAGATGGAGGCCGAGGTGCGCGCCGAACTGGCGGACCGCCTGGCGCCGGCTTCCGATGCTCCCGCCAAGCTGGTGCGCGGCCTTGCCTCGGACGAGGCGATCGAGGTCGCCCGCCCGATCCTGGAAGGCTCGCGCGCGCTGACCGACGAGGACCTGCTGGCGGTGGCGCGCGGCCGCGGGCAGGAGCACCTGAAGGCGATCTCCCGGCGCGAGACCGTCTCGACCGCGGTGTCCGAGGCGATTCTCGAGCGCGCCGACGACGAGACGCTGGGCGTGCTGATCAGCAATGACGGCGCCAGCCTGTCGCGTCAGGCGCACGAGGCCGTGGTCGACCGCGCTGGCGCCAATCCCGCGCTGCACGCGGCGGTGGTCAACCGCAGCCAATTGCCGATCGACCTTCTGAACGAAATGTACTTCGTCGTGGAATCGCAGCTGCGGGCGAAGATCCTGGAGCGCAACGCCGAGGTGGATCCCGCCGAGCTTGACGCCGCGCTCGCCGCCGGCCGCAACCGCCTCGCCGCCAGCGACGGCGCTCTGCCGCCCGACTACGACGCCGCCGAGCGCGACGTCCGCTCGCTGGTGGCGCGCAAGGCGCTGACGCCCAAGGCGCTCGCCAGCATGCTGCGCAACCGCGAGTCGACGCGGTTCATGGTGGCGCTGGCCGAGCTGGCCGGCATCGATTTCCACACCGCGCGGCTGATCCTGGAGCGGCGCGAACTCGACGCGCTGGCGATCGTCTGCAAGGCGGCCGACTTCGAGCGCTCGCTGTTCCTCACCTTCGCCGTGCTGGTGCTCGACCGCGACGCCGACGCCATGGGCCGGGCCAAGGAGTACGGCGAGCTCTACGCAGCGCTCCCCAAGGAGTCGGCCCAGCGCACGTTGCGATTCTGGCGTATGCGCCGACAGGCCACCGACATGGCCGCTTAGCCAGGCCGGCCGCTCCACAGCCGCTCCCAGTATGCGCGCCAGTTGGCGCTCACCTGCGCTTCCGTCGCGCCATCGTCGTAGACCGGCGAGATCAGCGCGGCGGCCCGCTCCACCCGCACCACGGCGATGCGGCGCTTCGGGGTCGTCGAGCCGCGGCGGCGGTAGAAATCGAGCAGCACCGCCAGCTCCGGCCCGTCTTCGACGATCCTCGCGACGCCCTTGAAACGGAAACCTTTGCGGGTCAGCGGATCGACAACGTTGATCTCGACGCGCGGATTGGCGCGCAGGTTATCGACCGTGTGGGGTGAGTGGATGTCGGCGAAGACCAGGTGGTCGTCGTCGAGCACGGCGGTCGTGCCCTTTGGCGAGAGGTTTGGCGCCCCGTCGGGCGATACGGTGGCGACGAAGCCGAGCCGCTGCTCGTCGACGAGCCGTCGCATCTCCTCGCTGATGACCCCCATGGGCCCGCGCCGGGGTCAGCCGACCTTGGCCGAGCCCAGGCGCTCCAGTCCGTCGGCGGCGATGGCCGCCAGCGAGCGCAGGCCCTCCTCGCCGAACACGTCGAGCGCCGACTGGAAGGCCAGCGCCGCCGCGGCGCGCTCGCCGCGGTCGCGCCGGGTCAGCGCCAGCCGCGTCGTATAGACCTGCCCCAGCTGCACCTGCAGCATGGCCCAGGCGACGGGATCGTTGCGGTGCGGCCCGGCCGCCAGCTCATGCTTGAACGCGGCCTCGGCCTGGTCCAGCACCTTGGTGTCGCCGGTCAGCTCGGCGAGGCGGGCGAGCGCCAGGCCGCGTCCGCTGGCCGCCTCGGCGCGCAGCACCAGGCCCGGCGCCTCCTTCAGCACCAGCCCGGCCCGGTCGTAGGAGGCGAGGGCCTTCTGGAACGCGGTCTTGTCGCCGATCGCTTCGCCGAGTTGCGCCAGCGAGCGGGCGAGCGCCGTCTGGCCGCGCGCCCAGTCGAGCGGGCTCTGGTCGCGGCCGAGCCCGTCCAGCGCCGTCGCCAGCACCCGCACGGCGCGGGCGAGGCGGGTGAGATCGCCGGTCAGCTCGCCGAGCGCGGCCTTCGCGGCGGCCTTGGCGATCGCGACGCGCGAGAGCATCAACGGCTCGTAGGCCTGGTCGAGCCGCTCCTCGGCGGCGGCCAGGTCGCCGGCGCCGGCGCGGATCAGGTCCTCGTCCTTCAGCCGCAGCCCGGCCCCGACCAGCAGGTCGGCACGGATCAGCCGCGCCTCGCAGGCGGCGAGCTTCAGGTGCGCATCGCGCTTGCCGGCGCCCTCCAGCATGCCGATCGGATCGTTGAAGAGCCGCGCCGCGGCGCGGGTCTCGGAAGCCGAGCCGGCGGCGACCGCCCGGCGGGCGCGGATCTGCGCGAGCGTCGCCAACGCCAGCATGCCGGCCGCGCCGCCGGCCCGCTGCGCCTCGCCCGCGGCGGTCTCCGCCGCGGCCTCCAGGCCGGCGTCGCCGAAGAGCTCGGCGCCGAGCAGCGCGCAGCTCGCCTGCTCGAGGCGGGCGCGGGACCAGCCCTGCTGGCGATGACCATGGGCGAAGCCGTCGGCCGAGCGCTCGGCCGCGGCGGCCGCCTTGCGCAGCGCGGCCGCTTCGCCGGAGCGGCGGGCCACTTCGCGCCACACGATTGCGGCTTCCAGCTGGCGGCGGGCGCGGTCGCGCGCGCCGATGCGGCCGGCCGCGACGTCGGCGCTCTTGGCCTCCGCGCGCAGCATGCGCAGGTCGAGCAGCTCCAGGAGGGCCCCGTCGCCCCCGGTGATACCGTCCCTGGCCGGAAACTGCGGTTTCGCAACGCCAAACAAGCGACGCAGCTCACGGCCGAATTCAAACATCAAGGCGCCTCACCATCGCGGCCCGGTTTGGCACACGCCGCCGGGCTCTATGTGGGCTGACAGCAAACCCGGAGCCGAATGGTTTGCAAGAGGTTAATGCGCCGTCGCGGTTAACGCTCTCGCGAGCGAAGGCGGCGCGCCACGAGCATGAAGGAACGCGGCGCGCGGCCGCGAAGGGTGCTCAGGCCCTTTCCTTGGCGCGCTCGAACACGACTTTCGGAAACCGCTCGGTGACGTAGCCGATCTCCCAGGCCGACTTGGCGAGGAACACCGCCGCGGCGTCGATGTCCTCGGCCATCGCGGTCCGGTGCTTGGACGCGAAATCCTCGATGTCGGCGCGCTCGCCCGCCAACCAGCGCGCCTCGGCGTAGGGCGCGCTCTCGAAGGCGACGTCGAGCCCGTATTCGCTCTCCAGCCGGTTCGCCATCACCTCGAACTGCAGCTGGCCGACCGCGCCGACGATGAAGTCAGCGCCGATGATCGGGCGGAACAGCTGGGTGACGCCCTCCTCGGCGAGGCCCTCCAGCGCCCGCTTCAGGTGCTTGGCCTTGAGGGGATCCTTCACCCGCACGCGCTGCAGGATTTCCGGCGCGAAATTCGGCAGGCCGGCGAAGCGCAGAGCGCCGCTCTCGGACAGGCTGTCGCCGACCCGCAGCACGCCGTGGTTGGGAATGCCGATCACGTCGCCGGCATAGGCCTCCTCGGCGAGCTCGCGGTCGGCGGCGAGGAACATCACCGGCGAGTTCACGCTGAGCTGGCGCCCGGTGTTCTCGACCTTCAGCTTCATGCCGCGCGAGAAGCGGCCCGAGCACAGGCGCAGGAAGGCGATGCGGTCGCGGTGGGCGGGATCGATGTTCGCCTGCACCTTGAAGACGAAGCCCGACACCTCGGCGTCGCCGGGCGCCACGTGGGTTTCGGCGCCGGCCCGGCGCGCGGCGACCGGCTTCGGGGCGGGGGCGTAGGCGCCCAGCCCTTCCAGCAGCTCGTCGACGCCGAAATGGCGCAGCGCCGAGCCGAAGAACACCGGGGTCATGTGGCCCTCGAGGAAGCTCTCGGGATCGAACGGCCTGGCCGCCTCGGTGACCAGCATCGCGCCTTCCTCCAGCTCGCCCTGCTCGTCGGGGTCCAGATGCTGGACGATGGCGTTGGAGCGGAGGGCGATGGGCGCCGGCTTCGTCTCGGCGTTGCGGTCGTAGGGCAGGAACTGCTCGCGCCTGAGGTCGAGCACGCCGCGGAACCGGTTCCCGGACCCGGCCGGCCAGTAGAGCGGGGCAGGGTCCAGCGCCAGC
>Ga0134125_10001841_pt1 | contig 25661 bp, 17 predicted proteins | sample KB31751_FD_96464 | JGI IMG/M metagenome (GOLD analysis project Ga0134125, IMG submission 96464) | Terrestrial soil microbial communities with excess Nitrogen fertilizer from Kellogg Biological Station, Michigan, USA - KB3-175-1 | ecosystem: Environmental > Terrestrial > Soil > Unclassified ...
CTGTTCAAGCGCGACAACTTCTATGGGCTGATGCAGTGGCGGATCGATACGATCCGCGGTGTCGACAGCAAGAACAAGATCGTCGCTCACGGCGTCTCGGGCGCGATACCGAATCTTGCCTCGCACGGGTCCGACGACTGGCTCGCCGCCAGCAAGGTCGAAGTCTACGGCATGACCTGGATCGCTGCGCGCAAGGGCAACCAGCCGTGGCGAAACTGGTACGGCGTCGATCTCACCCGGGCGGCCGCGCGTGGAAAGCCGTTCTGGCACGCCGAGCGGCAAGGAGGGCCGCTGTGGCTGCAGCCGCAGGTTTTGGGCCGGGACAAGGAGGATGGCCGTGTGGCCGAGCCCGAGGACATTCGCCTGTGGAGCCTCACCTCACTCGCCGGCGGCGCGCGCGGCGTGATGAATCTGCGCTGGCGACCGTTGCTCGACGGACCACTGTTCGGCGCCTTCGGGTCCTATGCGATGGACGGCTCGCGCACACCGCGGTCCGACATGGCGAGCGTGATGGCCAAGTGGGGCAATGGCGAAAAGACCAAAGCGCTGATGGCCGCCAAGCCGGTGCGTGGCGAGGTAGGCCTGCTGGTCGTGCCGGAATTGCAGATGTGGGACTATGCACTCAATCACGAAAGCAAGTTCGACACCTATGCGGCCGCGATGTGGGGTGCCTATCGCGGCTTCTTCGACAATGGCGTGCAGGCCGACTGGGTCCACATCGACGACCTCGACAACTACGATGCGATCTACTTCCCCTATCCGATCATGCTGACTGCAGTGCAGGCGAAGGCACTCGCGGCTTGGGTGGAGAAGGGCGGCCGGCTGGTGGCGGAGGCGTGTCCGGCCTATTTCGGCGATCGGGGGCACGTCGGCACGGTGCAGCCGAACTTTGGTCTCGATGCGGTGTTCGGCGCGCGCGAGGACGAGGTCGAGTTCATGCCCGACATCGGCGACCGCATCCATTTCAAGCTCGACGGCTTGGCGGTGGATGGCGGTGGGTACCTCCAGAGCTACGAGCTCGCCGGCGGCGAAGCTCACGGCAACTTCGGCGAAGGCCGGCTGGCCGTGGTTTCGCATCAGCACGGCAAGGGGCGTACCCTGCTGGTCGGTACGCACCCGTCCGTCGCCTACTACCGGACGAGCAGCGCTGCCAACCGCGCCTATTTTGCCAAGGTGTTCGACTGGCTGGGCAATCCCAAGCACGTCAGCATCGACAATCCCGCCGTGCAGGCGCGCCTGCACAAGGGTGCCGATGCCCTCTTCGTGTGGCTGGTCAATCCGACGCGCGAAGCGCAAAGGGTGGCCTTCTCGCTGGCGCCCGGCTACGGGGATGCAGTGCCGAAGTCGTCGCTTTGGCCGGAAGTGACCGATGCCAAAGATAGCCGCAGCGTGATCGTGCCGGCGCGCGATGCGCTGATCCTGGAGCTGCGATAGGGTCGGAGGCAGGGCGAGCCCGAGCCCGCCCTGCGTTACTTGCCGGACATCCCTTGGATCGTCCGGATCAGGGCCGAGTGATCGAGGTCGCCGTCGCCGCGGCCGATCGCAGCGTTCATCAGTTGCTGCGTGGCGGCCGTGTTGGGCAGAGCGAGGTCGAGGGTCTTCCCGGCATCGACCGCAAGGCTCAGATCTTTCCGGTGCAGGCGGATGCGGAAGCCAGGCGCGAATGCCTCATCGATCATCCGCTGGCCGTGCACCTCGAGGATGCGCGAGGAGGCAAAGCCACCCATCAGCGCCGCGCGGACCTTTGCCGGATCGGCGCCCGCGGCGGCGGCGAACGTCAGCGCCTCGCTTACAGCCTCGATGGTGAGGCCGACGATGATCTGGTTGGCGACCTTCGCCGTCTGCCCGTCTCCGACATCTCCCACCAGCGTGATGTTCTTGCCCATCACCTCGAATAGCGGCCTGGCGCGGGCGAAGACAGCTTCGGTCCCGCCGGCCATGATGGTGAGGGTCGCGTTCTGCGCGCCGACCTCGCCGCCGGACACCGGCGCATCGAGGTAGTCCGCTCGCAGGGCCGCGACGCGCCGGGCGAAGTCCTTGGTCGCGACGGGAGAGATCGAACTCATGTCGATCACGAGCTTGCCGTCTGACAGCCCTGCGGCAACGCCCCTATCGCCGAAGAGGACGGTCTCCACGTCCGGCGTATCCGGTAACATCAGGATGATGATGTCCGTCGCGCGGGCCACGGCCTCGGCGCTGTCGAGCGCCTTGCCGCCAGCATCGATCAGCGGTTGCGAGACCGGCTTTACGCGGTGGAGGAACAGGCTGTGTCCGGCCTTGATGAGATTGTGCGCCATCGGGCGTCCCATGACGCCCAGGCCAATGAAGCCGATATTCATGCCGCTGCTCCGCGATAGGATTTGAGCCATCCCAGGCCGCCGGAGGTGCTGCTACTGGGTTTGTACTCGGCGCCGACCCAACCGTCGTATCCCAGCCTCTCAAGCTCGGCGAAGATGAAGGGGTAGTTGATCTCCCCGGTGCCCGGCTCGTTGCGGCCGGGATTGTCGGCGACCTGCACGTGCGCGATGCGCGGCATCAGCGCCTTGAAGGTAGCGATCAACTCGCCCTGCACACGCTGCATGTGATAGAAGTCATACTGCAGGAATAGATTGTCGTTATTCACACGGTCGAAAATGCGAAGCGCGAGGGTCGAGCTGTTGACGAAGAATCCGGGGATGTCGAACGGATTGATCGGTTCGAGCAGCAGCCGGATGCCCGCATGCGCCAGCCGTGGCGCCGCATAGCTCAGGTTGGCGACCAGGGTCGCCTCGGCGGCCTCGGGCGTTGCACCTTTCGGAATGCCGGCAAGGCAGTTGACCTGCGTGCAGCCGAGCACTGTGGCGTAGCGGATGGCTTCAGTGACGCCACGACGGAAGTCTGCCTCACGGCCGGGGAGGGCACCGATGCCGCGCTCGCCACCGGCCCAGTCGCCGGACGGAAGGTTGAACAGCGCCTGCGTGAGATTGTTCTTCTGCAGCCGCTCAGTGATCGCCTCGGGCGTTTCGGAATAGGGCCCGAGATATTCGACACCGGTGAAGCCGTCGCGGGCCGCAGCATCGAAGCGATCGAGAAATGTGAGTTCCGGATAGAGCATCGAAAGATTGGCGGAGAAACGAAGCATTGGTGGGCCTGGAGATAGAGAGGGCGAAGTGACCTAGTTCTGGTCGCCGGGCATGCGGACGCGGTGCATCATCCGCTTGTTGCGCGGATCGGGGTTAGGAACGGCCGAGATCAGCATCTTGGTATAATCTTCGCGTGGGGTCGCGCAGATTTCTTCTGCCGTACCGAGCTCCACGAGCTTGCCGCGATGCATCACCGCCACCCGGTCGCAGAAGTAGCGGACGACGGAAATGTCGTGCGAGATGAAGATGAAGCTGAGATCGAGGTGCTGCTGCAGTTCCAGCAGCAGGTCGAGAATCTGGCTGCGGATCGACACGTCAAGGGCGGATGTGGCCTCGTCGGCGATGATCACGCGAGGATCGAGCGCGAGCGCGCGAGCAATGCCGATGCGCTGGCGCTGCCCGCCCGAGAAGGCATGCGGGTAGCGCTCCATCGCTGCGGGATCGAGCCCGACCATCTCCATCAGCTCGGCAACGCGCTTGCCGAGCACCTTGCTCTGGGCGCGACCGGCGATGGTCAGTGGCTCGGCGATGATTTCCCGCACCGTCATGCGTGGATTGAGCGAAGCGAAGGGGTCCTGGAAGACCAGCCGCACATCCTGGTGATAGGCGCGAAGGTCAGCCTTGCTCATCGTCGTCACGTCGCGTTCCTGGCCGTTGCGGTCGCGATAGAGGACATTGCCGGATGACGGCTCGACGGTCCGCAACACCAGTCGGCCGAGCGTCGTCTTGCCCGATCCGCTTTCGCCCACGATGCCGAGGTTCTCGCCGGGCAACAGATCGAGGCTTACGTCGTCGACCGCCTTGATCACGAAGCTGCCGACCTTGCTGAACCAGCGGCCGCCTGCACCGAACCCTTTGCTGAGATGGCGCAGAGAGAGGATCGGCTGCGCAGGTGGAGTCTCGACCCGCGGCGCGCCGCTCACACGCTCGGCGCCGCCCTCGAGCTTGAGGGTCGAGCTCAGGAGGCGCTGCGTGTAGGGGTGGCGGGCATTGTAGAAGATGTGGTCGACCGAGCCAGCCTCGACGATGCGGCCGAAGCGCATTACCGCGACATCGTCCGCCGTTTCGGCGACCACGCCCATGTCGTGGGTGATCAGCAGCATCGCCATCCCGCGCTCGAGCTGCAGGCGCTTGATGAGGTCGAGGATTTCGGCCTGCGTCGTCACGTCGAGCGCAGTCGTCGGCTCGTCGGCGATCAAGATGTCGGGATTGCAGGCGAGGGCCATTGCGATCATAGCACGCTGCCGCATGCCTCCCGAGAATTCGAACGTGTAGCGGTCGATCATCTTGTCGGGATGGGGAATCTCGACCTGCGCGAGCAGCCGGACGGTCTCGTCGCGCGCTTGCCGCGGCGTGAGCGGGCGGTGGAGCCTCAGCGCCTCGATGATCTGCGAGCCGATGGTGTGGACCGGCGAGAGCGAGCTCATCGGCTCCTGGAAAATCAGACCGATCCGGCGGCCGCGGATGGAGCGCATCTGTCGCGAGGTATCGCGCTCGGCGGTGACGTCGATCTGGCGGCCGTCGATGTCGAGAGTGATCCTGCCGGCCACGATCTGGCCGGGCGGTTCGACCAGACGCATAAGGGCTCGCGCGGTCACGGACTTGCCGCTGCCGCTCTCGCCCACAAGGCAAAGGGTCCGGCCCTTGTGCAGCGTGAAGCTCACATCGCGCACGGCGTGCAGAATGTGTGTGCGAAGTGTGAAATCGACCGACAGACGCTCGACCGCCAGCAGGGCACCGCCGCCGCCGCCGGATCCGCTCTGTTGCGGGATGATTGGAGTTTGCGCGGTCATGCCGGCCTCACGTGTTGTAAGGGTCGGCGGCATCGCGTAGCCCATCGCCGAAGAAATTGAAGGAGAGCACCGCGAGCACCACCGCGGCGCTCGGCCAGATCAGCAGCCACGGCGCCGTCGCCACGGTGCGGATGTTCTGCGCGTCCTGCAGCAGCACGCCCCAGCTCACCACCGGCGGCTTGAGTCCCACACCGAGGAAGCTGAGCGAGGTTTCCGCGACGATCATGGTGGGCACCGCAAGCGTCACGACCGCGAGGATGTGGCTCGTCAGCGACGGCAGGATGTGCCGGAAGATGACGCGCCGTTCGGTCGAGCCGTCGAGGCGGGCGGCGGTGACGAAGTCCTCGCCACGCAGCGCTAAGAACCGGCCGCGCACTTCGCGCGCGAGACTGGTCCAACCGAGCAGCGACACGATGACTGTGATGATGAAGTAGACCTGCAGCGGCGGCCAGGCGACGGGGATGGCTGCTGCGAGACCGAGCCACAGGGGAATGGTCGGCATCGCCGAGATAACTTCGATGATGCGCTGCACCAGCGTATCGACCCAGCCGCCGTAGAACCCCGAGAGCGAGCCGAGCGTGACGCCCAAGATCAGCGAGATGGCGACACCGGCGAGCCCGATCGACATCGAGACGCGCGTTCCATAGATCAGCCGACTGAGCAGGTCACGACCCAGTCGATCGGCGCCGATCAGGTACATCGGGTCGGTCCTGCGGGTCGGCCCGAAGAAATGAATGTCGGTCGGAAACAGATTCCAGAGCTTGTAGCGCTCGCCGTGGACGAAGAAGCCGACAGGGATGATCTTTGTATCATCGACGACGAAAGTGCGGCGAAGCGCGACCGGATCGATTTTCACCGCATAGCCCGCGACGTGCGGCGCAAACCGCGTGCCGTTGGCATCGGTGACGAACCATTCGATGGGCTGTGGTGGCGCGTAGGTGTACTGCGCCTTCGAGGTCTCGGGCAGGCCGGGCGCCAGGAACTCGCAGAACGCCGCGACGAGATAGAGCAGCAAGACGATGGTTCCCGCGGCCATCGCCACCTTCTGGCGGACGAGCTTCTGGCCGATCAGCCGCCACGGTCCGGCGGCTGCGGCGCGATCGGGTCGGCGTTTGCCCCGGAGCGGGCTCGTCGACGGCGCAGTCTCTTCTTGCTCGATCTCGAACACTTCATTGAGGCTCATCGGTGCATCCTCACGTGAAGCGGATACGGGGATCGAGCAGGGCGAGGAGCAGGTCGGAGACCAGCATGCCCACGAGCGTCAGCACACCGAGAAGCAGGATGAAGGTTCCGGCGAGGTACATGTCCTGGCTGACCAGGGAGCTGAGGAGCAGCGGTCCGGCGGTCGGCAGGTTGAGGACGATCGAGACGATGGTGGCGCCCGAGACGAGATGCGGCAGCACCCAGCCAAGGGCCGACACAAACGGATTGAGGGCGATACGCACCGGGTACTTCAGTACGACCTTATACTCCGGCAGCCCCTTGGCACGCGCGGTCAGCACATAGGGCTTGTGCAGTTCGTCCGTGAGGTTCGCCCGCAGGATGCGGATCAGTGCGGCCGTGCCGGAGGTGCCGATGATGATGATCGGCACCCAGATGTGCGCGAGGAGGTCGACCAGCTTGTCCCAGCTCCAGGACGCGTCATTGAATTGCGGCGAATAGAGGCCGCCGACGCTCTGCCCGAAGAGGCGGTAGGATGCGTACATCAGCACCAGCGCCAGGATGAAGTTGGGCACGGCGAGGCCGATAAATCCGAGCAGCGTGAACACGTGATCCCCGATAGAGTATCGTCGGACCGCCGAGTAGATGCCGATCGGCAGGGCCACGGCCCAGACGAAGAGCAGGCTCGCAACGGTGATCATCAGGGTGGTGCCAAGCTGACCCCAGACCAGCGCCGAGACCGGCTGCCGCCATTGGAACGACTGGCCGAAATCGCCGCGCGTGACGATGCCGGTGATCCACTTGGCGTACTGCACGTAAATCGGCTGGTCGAAGCCATATTGTTCGCGCAGCTGCGCGATCTGGTTCGGGTCGACCGTCTGGCCGGAGGACTCCATGTTCGCGACCATCGAGGTCAGGTAGTCGCCCGGAGGCAGTTGGATGATCAGGAACGCGATCAGCGAAATTCCAAACAGCGTCGGGATCATGTAGAGGACGCGCCGCAGGATGTAGCCCAGCATCTCAGGCGGCCCCCACGTCCAGTCGCGAAAGCAGTCGTCGATCGATCATCGCGCCCACCTCACTGCCATTCGAGTTGCATGACCTCCATCCGGGTCACGCCCGGCACCACGACTTCGAACCGGCCGTCGCGGCGGCTGACCGGCACGCTGTCGCCGCTTATCAGCAGGCGAGCCGTCGCGCGATTGACGCCCTGCGGCGCCGCCACGGAGATGGTCTGCGGACCGATGGGGAAGACGGAGCGCAGCGGCCCCTTCATCATCATCGGATTGGTGAGGTTGAGCAATGCAACAATTGTCTGGTTCTTCGCCGTCCGTACGGCAAGGTCGACGACACCATCGCCGCTGACGCTCACGTCCGGCGTCTTGTCGAGCGCCCAGGCAACCGCATTGTTGATGAGCTGCCCATGATCCTGTGCGAGCGAGCTCCAGAAGATCTCGCCGATGTTCCAGGGGATATAGACGACCCGTCCCCCATGGCCGGTTTCGCGTGCCACGACCGCCGCGCCTTGCGGTTCCTCGCGCGGGTAAACTTCCTCCATCGGCAGGTCTGGGAAGTCGGGCACGTAGAGGAAGGGCGTCTCAACACCCGCAACGACGTCGATACCGAGCAGGTAGGTGCCGCCGATGATGCGGTTCGCCCCATCGTAGCCACGGTTGATGGGGTGCGGCCTGCCCAGGGCGACATACGTGTTTTTGACGACACCGCGGGCCGGCTGCGTGAGGTGCGCGCCGAAGATGTCGGCGAGGGCGAAATCATGGCGCCGCTTGCCGGTCTCGTCGCGCAACGACGTCTCATAGGCGGCAACGAGGCTTCCACCCTGCTCGACATATTCGCGCAAGGCGGCGCATTGCGCATCCGACAGGCAGGCCGCATTCGGCAGGATGACCAGCTTGAAACGCGAGAGGTTGGCGAGCGTCAGCCGCTGGTCCGAGATCATCTCGAACGGTAGACGGGCCTCCACCAGCGCGTGATAGACGCCGAGGTCGTGCACCTCGGCCCGCGCATTCTCTTCGCGAGGCCACAGTCGATGCGTGGTCGCCGCGTCGATCAGCGCGATCTCGGCAGTTGCTGTCGTGGCAGCGAAAGCTTCGGCGATTGCAGCATGGCGGCCGAAGGCCGCCGACATTGGCGCAATCCAGCGGGGGTCGGGAATGACGCCGTTGAACTTAGTGAACCACGCGGACATCCCCTGCACGGTGCCGTCGTCGACCCAGAGTTCGATCTCGTCGCCGGTCTGGACCGAATCCTTCCAGCGGTTCTCTTCGAGACCCACCGATGTAATGAGGACCGCCGGGCGATCGGGGAAGCCGGCGCGCATGCGCTTGCCGGCACGGCCGGCGGACCAGGCGAGCTCGACGCCCTGGCGGGCCTGGTGGTCGACGACCAGGAACGGGCAGTGCTTCTCGATGATGGCGAGATCGAACTCCTGCAGCGAAGCGCTCCCCATGTTAGGGATGAAGCTGGCGTGCGGACGTGCCGACTTCACCACCGCGTCCCACTCGACGATGAGGTTGGTGAGGACGTCGCGCCGCCACTTCACCCACGCCTGCCACGCCGGATCGATCGCCGCCGCGCGGCGGGGCAGCTCGAGGCCCGTGGCCTCCCGGAAGCGCGTGGTGCAGCTCTTGCAGTAGCAGACGCCATGGCCTTGCCAGCGATTGGCGAAAACGGCATCGATGTCGTAGCGGCGGGTGATCTCTTCGACCACCTGCGGCATGAATTTCGAATTGTAGTCGCCATAGGCGCAGGTCACCCATACCTCGGGGAAAGCCCAGTGGCGCCGCGGCTGCCCATCCTTGTCGACGGCGATCCATTCCGGATGTGCGTCTGCTGCGTCCTGGTGGATGGCATGCGGATCGACGCGCGCCATCACATGCATACCCAGATGGCGCGCGCCGTCCACGAGCACGCCGAACGGATCGCGCTCGCCGATGAACTTGCTCACATAGTGCAGCGGAATCTTGCTCGGGTAGTAGGCGATGTAGCCGCCCGCACTCAGGCAGGTCGCGTTCGACCTTGTGCGGCGGAAGATGTCTATCCACTGGTTAGGATCAAACTTGACCGGATCGTCCTCGGCGAGAGTGAGCTGGGTCCAGCGCGTCGCGGTAGTGTACCACAGCGGTGTTCTGAGCGTGGCGCTGGTCTCGGCCTTGGCATCGAGCATCGGATCATCTTTTTCGAAAGAAGCGCCGTCGACGTCGACGCGCACTCCAACGTCATGGGTCGGGAGGAACCCAAGAGTGGAAGGCTCCGCCCCGCTCGGCGAGGCGAAGCCGGGCAATCAGGCCTTGTAGAACTGCTCCGGCCGGGTCGGTGCAGGCGTCGGCCAGCCGAACGAGTTGGGCATCGTCTTGGTAAAGTTCTTGATGTTGTTCTTGACGATGCCATAACCCGGCGGAATCTGCGTTACGCCGAACGTGTAGAACTCGTCGGCGGCGTTCTGCAGGATCTGCTTCATCAGCTCGGCCTGCTTGCCCGGATCCGACGTGCCGACCAACTGGTCGTACAGCGCCATCGACTTCTTGGTGACATCGTCCGGCTCGATCGCGTCCTTGTTATCCTTGGCTTGGTACCAGAGCTGCCAGCCGGGCGCGTAGACCGCGTTGTTGTTGGTCGGCACATAGTAGCGCGGGTCCAGCATGGCGGCGATGCCGCCATTTGCACCGAACTCATGGCAGGTTGCATCGAAGTCGCGGCCCTGGCGTACGCGGGTTTCCCACAACGACCGGTCCATCGTACGGACCTGGGCATCGATGCCCACTGCCTGGAACATCGGCACCACGAGTTGCAGCATGTCGATGAAGATGGCGCGCGCATTGTCGATCTCGAACGTGATCGTCAGCTTCCTGCCGTTCTTGTCGAGCCGGATGCCGTCGCCGCCCTTGTTGGGGATGACCTTGTCGAGCATGGCGTTCGCTTGATCCGGATCGAACTGGGTGAACTGCGTCGCGAGCTGTTCATTGTAGAGCGGGTCAGTCTTGAGGATCGACGGCTGCGCGGGAGCGCCTTGTCCGACGAGCACTGTGTCGATCAGCGACTGCCGGTCGAGCGCCAGCGACAGGGCGACGCGGAAGTCCTTGTTCTGAAACAGCTCGCGACGCACCGGATCGTTGTGGTTGAGGTTGAAGCAGAACACCATCTGGTTCGCTTCGGTGGAGTTCAACGTGTAGAAGTCGTAGTTGCCCTGCTGGCGATTGTCGTAGAGCACCGACTTGTTGGTCGGCGTACCGATATACTGGTCCATCATGTCGATCTCGCCCTGCATGCACTTGAGCAGCAGGACCTGTGGATCGGCGACCATCTGGTAGACCACGCGGTCCATGTAGGGCAGCTGGTTGCCGTCGGTGTCGACCTTGAAATAGTAGGGGTTGCGCACCGCCACGGCCTGCTGCACGCCGGCGCTCGGCGCCGTCTGGAACTGCCAGGCGAACAACGACGGCCGGTTGCCGTTCTGGAAGAAGATATTGTCGTCCTGGAAGCCCACTTCCTGCTGGAACAGCGCCACCCAGCCGCCGAGTCCGCGCTGCTTGGCCAGATCGTCGGCCTTCGGATTGTAGTCAATGTGGAACTGGCTGAGGTAGTGCTTGGGCGTGCGCGTCGTCTGGTCGTTGTTGGCCCAGGCGATGTTGAGCGGGAAGAAGCCGTTGGGCTTTTCGAACGTCACTGTGAAGGTGGTCTCGTCGACGACGTCGAGCTTGGCGGGCTTGCCGCCCTGTTTCCAGTGGCCATTGCCGACAAAGGCGACCCGCTTGTCGGTGAGGCAAGTGTCGTACCAGAACTTCACGTCGTCCGTGGTGTAGGGCTCGCCGTCGGACCACTTGAGCCCCTTGCGCAGCTTGATGGTGTAGACCTTGGAGTTGGCGTCGGCTGTGACGGACTCGGCCACGTTCGGCGTGACCCCGGTCCAGTCGGGCGTGAAGCGGACCAGAGGCTCGTACGCCTGGTAGCGGAACAGCATCGAAAGGCCACCGCCGCCGACCAGGGCCATGTTCCAGTCGCCGCCATAGGTACCGACCTTTTCGGTCGGTGTGATCACTAGGGGATTCTCGGGTAGGCGTTGGTTGAGCGGCGGCAGCTTGCTCGCCTGGTCCTTGAGGCTGGGAGCCTCCTTGTAGTCCTGCGCGAATGCCGGGATCACCGGCAGGGCGGTGAGCGCCATCGAGGCGCTGGACGCGGCCAGAAAGGCGCGACGGCTAATTTTCAACATGTTTGACCATCCTCCGCTGCTGTTATGCTAACTCGGTTTGCGCTTCTTCTTTTCGTTAGCTAAACTTAGCTTGCGAATTATTGGTTGTTAGGTAAAGCGTTATGTTGTCCGCCTGACAGCGGTTGGGGAGAAGAGTGATGGCGCGGGTCACGCTGGCGGATATTGCCGGGGAGTTGGGGCTCTCGAAATTCGCGGTGTCCCGGGCTCTTGCCGGCAAGGGCGGCGTTAGTCCGGAGACACGCCAGCTCGTTGCCGAAACGGCAGGCCGGCTGGGTTATGCGAAGGCGCAGCCTCGGCTCAGTACCGAAGTGCAGCTGATTTTTCACGACCACGATCCGGTCAACAGCGAACTCGCCATGCAGATCCAGTCGGGTGTGCAATACGAGGCGTCCGCGTTAGGTGTTTCGCTTCGCATGGGATGGACGCACGATCCCGAGCAGGTGGGAGCCCTCGCCCTTGGCAGCCGCGGTGTAATTCTCTTCGGTTCGCACTCCGCGGAGGCGACCGAAGCCGTGCGCATGACCGGCAGACCGCTGGTGCGGGTGGGCTGGCTTAACCCGCTGGAGCAGGTCGACCAGGTGATGGGCGCCGATCACGAGGCCGGCGCCGCGGTCGGCGACTATCTGCATCGGCTGGGCCATCGGGAGATCGCCTATGTGCACGGCACCCCCGGCTTTCGTGGCCGCGTCGAGCGGTTGTTCGGTCTGAGGGAAGCTGCCGAGGTCGACCACGGCATGACCGTGCACGAGCTTCGGTTCAACGAGAACTCCCAATTCGCCGAGGAGTATCGAAAATTGCTCCGCAAAACCAAGAAGGTTACGGCGTTGTTTTGCGCCCATGACGGCCTGGCGGTCACCGTCATTTCCGAGCTGCTACACCTTGGCTACAAGGTGCCCGACGACGTGACGGTGATCGGCTTCGGCGACTTCTCCGCTGCGCGTCAGATTACGCCGACACTGACCACGGTGCGGCTCCCCGGCCGGGACATGGGCCGGGCAGCACTGCGGTTGCTGATGGACCGCATCCGCCTGGGCCCGCAGAACCTCGAATCCACGCAGCGACTCTATATCGTCCCGCAGATCGTCGAGCGGAACTCAAGCGGGCCAAGCCCAGTCACACAACATGACAAGAGCTGAGCTGTTCGAACGGGCCAAGAAAGCTAAGAGTGAGGACGGCATCCGACCAGGTCGAGGATCGCCATTTTGGGTAGAGACCACCAAGAAGCCGGAGACACTGGCCAAGCGCGTTGCCGAGACAGCGGGGGAGCCGAGATCAATCGCCGTGCGCATCAAGCTGACAAGTTTGTAGAACACCGTGATGAGGGGCCCACACTAACCAGCGCCTGCGGCGATCGCGATCACGAACAGCCGCTTCTGGCGCGAAACCGACCCTGATTTCGCGCCAACTGCTTGTCTAGACCTCGATCTGCTCCGCTAATCGAAGGGCGTCATCCACTTCCACACCGAGGTAGGCGGACGGTTGTCTCGATCTTTGCGTGGCCAGGTAGCAACTGGACTGCCCTGAGGTTTCCCGTCTTGCGATAGAGCTGCGCAACCTTGTGTTCAGTTGCGTGATGATCGCTCGATCACGAACGATAGGTCCGGAGCAAGCGTCCTCGACCTTGAGACGGACCAAGTCCGATGCCCATAGCTTGCTGTCGATCGCCAAGTTAGACAGCGTAAGCTCCCGTGCCGAGGCAGACATCTCAAGGCGAACTCGGATAGACCATACTTGCCTCGGCAACAGCAGGCGCTTCTGCCCGACTATGAGCCCCTTGTTCCAAGAAACTGACCGCTGCGGGTCCGCGGACCGTGGCGTCTAGCGCCTGCGGGTATTCACCGCTCGGGCGGGATAGGAGAGACCTGCGTCGGAAACAGCGGTCAGTCTCGTCAGCTCGTCCGCTGATAGTTGCAATTCCGCGGCCCCGAGATTGCCCCTGAGTTGGGCTTCGGTTCTCGCGCCGACCACGACCGACGACACGCCCGGCTGCGCGAGGAGCCACGCGATCGACACCTGTGCCGGCGACGAGCCCGGATGCGCCGCGACAATGCGCTGCACGATGTCGAGCGTTCGCCAGTTCCGGTCGGTGTCGCGACGCGCCCAGGACTCCTCCCAGTCATCGGGCGTCTGGCCGATGCGCCCTGACGCTGCGGGCGGTGGCGCCGAACCACGCTGGTATTTTCCGGACAGGAAGCCGCCACCCAGCGGGCCCCAGGGCACGAGTCCGACACCTTCCGAGACCCAGAAGTCGCCGAACTCGTTCTCGATATCCCTGACCACGAGGGAATACTGGTACTGACCCGCCGCGAAGCGCGACCAGCCGTGCTTCTCCGACACACCCAGTGCCTTCATGGCCTGCCAGGCCATGAAGTTCGAGACGCCCAAATAGCGGGCCTTGCCGGAGGACACGAGGTCGTCCATCGCGCGCAGCGACTCGTCCAGCGGAGTCAGCGCATCCCATCCATGCATGTAGAGGACATCGATGGTCTCGACGCCGAGGCGAGCGAGGCTCGCATTGGTCGCCTCGATGATGTGATGGCGCGACAATCCCGCCTGGTTCACGTCCTTGCCCATCGGCCAGCGAACTTTGCTCGCAACGATCGCGCCCGAGCGCTTGCCTTTGAGTGCCCTACCGACGATTTCCTCCGCCCGGCCCCCCGCATAGACGTCGGCGACGTCGAGGTGATTGCCGCCGGCGTCGCGGTAGGCATCGATCAGACGCAGCGCGTCGACTTCGGAAACCCCGCGCGCGCTGTCCTCGCCGAAAATCATCGTGCCCAATGCGAGCTCAGACACCAGGAGTCCGCTATTGCCGAGCCGGCGGTAGTTCATCGTTCAACCCCAATCACGTTTTGACTGCGCCCGCGGTGAGTCCGTGGACGAAATAGCGCTGCAGCGAGAAGAACACCGCCAGCGGCAGGATCATTGAGATGAACGCGCCCGCGGTCAGCAGGTGCCAGTCGTCACCGCGCGATCCGATGATTTCGGCGAGTCGCATGGTCAGGACCTGAACGTTCGGCTGACTGCCGATGAAGATCAGCGCCACCAGATAGTCGTTCCACACCCAAAGGAACTGGAAGATCGCGTAGGACGCCAGAACAGGCGTGGCGAGCGGCACGATCACACGGCTAAAGATCGTCAAATGGCTCGCGCCGTCGACCGTCGCCGCTTCGAGCAGTTCGCGCGGAATCTGGGCGATAAAATTGTAGAGAAGGTAGATGCAGAGCGGCAGCCCGAAGCCCGCATGCGCCAGCCATATCGCTAGATAGGTGCCGTTGAGACCGAGCTTCACATAATCCGACAAAACCGGCACAAGCGAGATCTGCAGCGGCGCGACGATGAGCCCGATCACCAGCATGAAGATCGCAGTGCGCCCCGGAAAGCGGATCCACGCAAAACCATACGCGGCGAACGCCCCGACGAGCAGCGGCAAAACCACCGAGGGCAGGGTCACCGCGAGGGAATTGAGGAATGCTCCCGACAGGTCGTCGCCGCGCAGCGTTGTCTTGGCACCCGCAGCGCTGACCACCTCGTACTGCTTGCCCGTGAGCACGTTGGCATAGTTCGAGAGACCGAAATTGAGATTGGCCGTCCAGACCTGCTGCTCGATCTGGACGACGCCCGTGCGCCGGTTGCCAACCCAGAGCACACGCCGCCCATCCGGCGCCACGACGCCCTTGCGCAACTCTTCGAAGGTGCCGCTGGCGCCCGCAAATGTCATCGTGCCGGTGCGATCGAGCGCAGCGTCAGGCGTGATCTTGTCGACGGCCTGCCATTCGAGATGGGGCAGAACGGTCCACCAGCCGCTGTCGCGCACATCGTCGGGTGAGCGGAACGATGAAATGAAGAGCCCAATCGTTGGAATGAACCACAGCACGCACAGCACCGCGACCACCGCGGTCGCCGTCCAGCCACCCTTGCGCTTGGGCTGGGCGGGCATCAGAGGGCCTTGTTCCGGGTGAAGTTGCGCAGGTTGTAGAGAATCACAGGAATGACCGCGACCAGCAGGACCACAGCGATCGCCGAGCCGAGCCCGGCGTTCCGGTTGACGAAGTATTGGTTGTAGAACTGCGTTGCAATAACGTCGGTGCCGAACTGGCCTCCGGTCATCACCAGCACGACATCAAAAATCTTGAGCGTGAAGATCGTCACCGTGGCCGAGACCGCGATGATGGTCGTGCGAATCGAAGGAATGATGATCGAAAAGAAGACGCGCAGCTCGCCCGCGCCATCGATCCGGGCAGATTCCAGTATCTCCGTCGGGACCGCTTTGATGGCCGCCGAGAACAGGACCATCGCGTACCCCGTCTGCAGCCAGATCACGATCACGATCAGGAACAGATTGTTCCAGGGTTGAATGAGCTGAATCCAGGCCTGCGGCTCGCCGCCGAACGCGGTGACGATCGCGTTGAGGAGGCCGATCTGCGGCACGCTGGTATCCCTTACCGCGTAGATGAACTTCCAGATGATGCCGGCACCAACGAGCGAAATCGCCATTGGCATGAAGATGATTGCCTTGGCCACCCGCTCGAAGCGGCTGCGATCGGCGAGGGCGGCAATGGCGAGGCCCATCACCACCGTCAGGCCGGCGCCAAAGACGAGCCAGAGCAGATTGTTGCGAAACGTCACCAGCATGAAGGGCTGGGTGAAGATCGAAACGAAATTGTCGAGGCCGATAAACGTCGATCCATCGCGATTGTAGACGCTCGCAATGATCGTGCGCAGCATCGGGAGCGCGATGAAATATCCCACCATGATCAGTCCGGGGCCGACGAACAGAAGCGGCTGGAGGCGTCGGATCCAACGCGGCGGGGCCAGCTGCAGCAAGGCGTCGAGCGCTAGGTAGAGCACGATCAGCGCGCCACCGCCGCCGACGATGAAGATCAACGCCAGCAGCAGCCTGGGCCAGTCGCTATCCCGCTCAAAGCCGAAGCCCGCCCCGAGCACCGCCAGAGCGGCAGCGGCCGCGAGCACATATGCGAGCGCCCGCAGAGCGGGAGCCGAGCCTTGAGCCCGCGAACGGGACGTCGCGCTTGCTGTTGGGTCGATCGACACGGCCATTTCGATCACTGGCCCATAGGGGGCGGCATGGGGACCCCCGCACCGCAGGTTGCGGCGCGAGGGCACTGTGCGGGAGCCTATTTCGACGGCCAGGAGGCGTCGATGTTCTTGAGGGCGGTGTCGAGATCTTCCGATCCCGCGATCCACGCCGTCATCTCTTTCCAGAACGAGCCTGCACCCACTTCGCCTGGCATCAGGTCGGAGCCGTCGAAGCGCACGCTGGTTGCACCGGCAAGGATCTTGGCGACGCCGCGATCGATGTCATTGCCATACCAGTCGAGCTGTACGTCCTTTTGCGGGGCGATGGTGCCACCTGAGGCGAGCCAGGTCTTGAGGTGGTCCGCACGGCTGAACCATTCCATTACGGCCCGGACTTCCGGGCGATCCTTGAACATGGACCAGATGTCACCACCCACTTCCACCGGGCGGCCATAGGTCGGGTCGATCGGGGGCAGATAGAAGAAGTCGTAGTCGACGCCGGCCTTGAGCGGCTTGTCCTTGGGGAAGAAGCTGACGATGAAATTGCCCTGTTTGTGCAGCCAGCACTTGGGCGGGTCGGCGAACATGGGCGCCGGTGCATCGCCGAAGGACGTGGAGACGATCGCCTTGCGGCCGCCGAATACGTTCTTGTCGTTGAGCCAGATGTCGCCCACGACTTCGGCGGCATGCTTGACCTCCGGCGATGAGAACTTGAGCGCGCCGGTGGTCCATTTGTCGTAGTTCTCGAGCGAGGTCGTGCGCAGCATCACCTCTTCTATCCAGTCCGTCGCAGCCCAGCCCGTCGCGGCCCCGGACTCAATGCCGATGCACCAGGGCGTATCGCCGTCTGCCACGATCTGGTCCTGCAGCTTCTTGAGCTCATCCCATGTGGTCGGGACCTTATAGCCGGCCGCGTCGAACGCCTTCTTGGGATACCACACGAGGCTCTTGACGTTGACGCGTTCCCACAGGCCCACCATCGTCGGCTTGCCATCTGCGCCGGGCTTGGTGCCCATGTCGAGCCAGCTCTGCAGATACTGACCCTTGAGGTAGTCGGGGGTCATGAAGCTGGTGAGATCGATCAGCTTGCCCTGCTTGGCGAAGATGCCCATTAGTCCCGGCTGCGGGAAGTCCGCGAGGTCGGGAACGTTGCCCGCATCGACGCGCGTGCCGATGGTGGCTTCGAACTGCTTGGAGCTTTCGTACTGGATGTCGATGCCGGTCGCGTCTTCGAACGCCTTGACGTCCTGATTGAACTTGACCTCGTCCGCATCGGCGAAGGCGCCGAACGCGGTGACAACCTTGCCTTTATATTTCCCCGCCATGGCGTCGGCGAGTTCCTGGGGCATTGCCTGCCCCAGCGCGGGCGCAGCGATGAGCCCGATGGTGATGAGCGACACGCCAAGGGCGAGGGTGCGCTTGATCATGATTGAGTTTCTCCTCCTGTCTGACCGGCGATCGCGGATCGCCTTCCCGGAGGTCGCGACGCGAGCCCATCCGTTCCCGCTGAACGTGCAGCGCGGCAATCGCCCCGATGGGCGGAACAGAACAGGCAGCGAAGCGTGGTGAGTCCGGATTCGTGGGGCGCTTTCACCCGACGACAAATCCAATATTCATCCCCTCCGATTTCGACCATAATGCCCGTGTCTATCGTTGGTCAACAGGATTCTGTCTAACGATGGACAGAGTTGGAGTGCCGATCTTTTGTCGACCATCAAGACCGTAGCCGAGCGCGCTGGCGTCTCGCTCAAGACCGTCTCGCGAGTGCTGAGCGATCCCGATACCGTTTCGGCGAAGACGCGCGCACGCGTGATGGCGGCTGCCGATGAGCTGAACTTCGTGCCCGACCGGCGCGCTCAGGCGATGCGGTCGGGGCGCTCCGGTGTCATCGGCCTGTTGACCGACGTCGTCGCCACCACGCCCTGCTCGATCGATATCGTCCGCGGCGTCGAGGAAGCCCTCGCCGAACGCAACATGTCGCTGCTGATCGGCAATCTGGAACACCGTTCGGAAACGCCGAGTTCAATACTTAGGAGCTTTCACGCCGGCCGCGTCGAAGGCGTGCTCTATGCGGCGAGTTATCACCGCGAGATCGACGACTTCGAGCCAATGCATCTGCCGAGCGTCCTCGTGAACTGCTTCACCACCGATGATCGCCACCTGTCGATCACTCCGGACGAGGAGGACGGCGGCTATATCGTCGGCCAGCATCTGCTCGGCCTGGGACATCGGCGCATTGCCTACCTGTCGCTCGCACCGGACATCGAGGCGACGCGGCTTCGGTTGGCGGGCCTGAAACGCGCCTTTGCGGCCGCGGGACGGCCCGCTCCGGACGATCTCCTGCGCCCCGGCCAAAGCCAGCCCGGCCCGTTCAAACAGGACGAAGCTTTCGCGGCCGCCAGATCCCTGCTGTCCTCGGCGAAGCGCCCGACGGCAATCTTCTGTGGGAACGACGAGCTCGCGATGCAGGTCTACAACGCGGCGGGTCAGCTCGGGATTCGTATTCCTGAAGATCTCTCGATCGTCGGCTTCGACGACCATCGGCTGTTCTCGGAAGGCTTGCGTCCAGGCCTTACTACGGTATCGCTTCCGTATGCGGCGATGGGTCGGCTGGCTGTCGGGCTGCTCCTCGACACGAGGCAAGAGTTCGAATCCGACCGAGCCATCAGGGTTAAGGGGCCCTTGGTGACTAGGGGCTCAACTCGATCGATCCTTTGAATCGCACAGGCTCTAAGCTGTCGCGATCTTTCCAGGAACTCAGTCACTGCCGAGGGGGCTCAGGGGCCAGCTAGTCCTGGCCATCTTCCGGAAGGGCTGCGTAACAAACGCGTGCGACGGTCTGGGGGGGCAACGTCAGTGGATGAAAGAGTTGATGTTGGGCTGGCAATCGGTCTCAACATTGGACTCTACACCTTGCCTTGGATGCCAAGATCGCGCTGCGCATCGTCGACACCTTTCCAGGCGGTCTGGTTGTAACTCTAGTCGTCCACGCCGCCGGTGTCGGTGACGTCGCAGGCGGTGAAGGCAAGAGTTGGTGCTACGGTGGCAGACAACAGGGCCGCGGGCCAACAGCACAGCCCTTGAGCCAATTGTCATCATCGCAGTCATTCCTTTGGTCAGTTCGTTGTCGAGGCATAAGCGTCGATCTCCCCAAAACTCGAGTCATCGACATGGATCAAAAAGTGGTCGAACGCCGCGTTGATACACGTCAAGGATAAGTCGGTGCGAAATGTTCGATCTTAGCTGGCAACTCCGCGACGAAGGACCAGCTTCATGGCTCGCAGCATCTTTCTTCCAGTTCTGACCAGCCCTTACACATCGCCCACGAGAGGCTTGCAGCGAGCTCTCGACTTTGCGGCAACGCTCGGCGCGGAGGTTCTCGCTTCGATTTCGGAGGTTGAGATACCCCCAGTAGTGTCTCCTGCTCTGCCCTTCGGCATCGACGTTGCGGCCATGGCCGCTGAAGCGGAGGCCACAAGCCGAGCGAGAGCAGACGAACTTGAACAGCACCTTCGGCACGAGGCCGAAAGACTGAGCCTGGCGTTAAGGGCCGTGCGCACCCGATCGCGTCAGGAATGGGTTGGCGAGACCATGGGTATTGCCGCTCGTACTCACGACTTTGTGCTGTTCTGTCCAGGGGAGGGAGTAGACGACGAGCCCGTGGCAGAAGCCCTGATTTTCGGTGCCGGCCGCCCCCTCGTTCTCATCCCCGAACACGATGCACCGGTGCAGCTGATGACAGTTGCGGTTGCGTGGGACGGCAGTAGGGCGGCTGCGCGTGCGTTTCACGACGCGGCGCCCCTCCTGCAAATGGCAGAGAGTGTCGTGGTGCTGACGGCGGGACGCGACAAGCAGATTGACCAGACGGGTGTGCAGGGGCTTTTAGATGCTTTGGAGCGATCCGCGATGCATGCGACACGCGTTGAGGTGGCCAACGATCCGGAGCAGACGATTGGCGATGCTTTGCAGGCGGCTGCGATCAAGCACGATGCCGGCTTGCTGGTGATGGGTGGCTACGGCCATAGCCGCATGCGGGAGTTCATCCTCGGCGGCGCGACTCGATCGATCCTGAAACGCCAGCGCCTACCGGTTCTACTGTCGCACTAGGAGGCCGCTTGGCTATGGGCCCAGCCTGGAGTGTACTTGCTAGGGCGGTTCACAGTCCTCCGTGGCGCGTCCTCATCGCCTGCATGACACCGGGGGCTTGAGAGGAAGCGCTGAATGAGCAGTACGCCGGTTACAGGACCTGAAGCAGAGGCTGGCAGCGACTTGCGCGCCATTGGAAGGCGGCGCTGGGTGGGGGAGGTCGTCTCAGCTTTGCCGGCGCAGGAGGTGGCCCTCCTCGCCGTAGGGAGCGGTGGCCTCGTCGTTGGTCTTGTTCTGGCTGCCCTTGGCCAACCTTCCTTGGCATCCTGGTCGTGGATCGTGGCGACGGCGCCTATCCTCGGTGGGTTGGTCCTCGAGATCGCTCGATCCCTACCGCGCGGCAAGATTGGGCTCGACATTCTCGCCGCGATTTCGATGACGGCAGGGTTGTTTCTTGGCGAGCCTCTCGCCGCCAACGTCGTCGCGCTGATGTACGCCGGCGGGCAGCTGCTCGAGCGTTATGCCGAAGGTCATGCGCGTCGTGAAATGAGTGCGCTCCTGGGGCGTGTGGCGAAGACCGCCATGCGATACGTCGAAGATGGTGCTCTCAGCGAAACTCCGATCGAGACACTACGCCCGGGCGACAGGCTGCTAGTTCGCCACGGAGAGGTCGTTCCCGTGGATGGAAGGGTCTTCAAGGGCTCAGCGAGCCTCGATGAGTCCGCGTTGACGGGTGAGGCCCTTCCAATCAAGCGCTCCAAAGGAGCGGAAGTAATGAGTGGCTCGACATTGGTCGGCACTCCGTTCGATCTTGAGGTACTCAAGCCTGCTGCGGCGAGTACCTACGCGGGAATCGTTCGACTCGTCGAGGCAGCGCAGCAAAGCAAGGCGCCGATGTCTCGGCTAGCCGATCGCTACGCGCTGGGCTTTCTGGTGCTTAGCCTCGGCCTCGCAGCGCTGGCCTGGTGGGTCTCAGGCGAGGCGCACAGAGCACTGGCAGTCCTCGTCATTGCGACGCCGTGTCCACTGATCCTTGCCGTTCCAGTTGCCATCATTTCGGGAATCTCGAACGCTGCTCGCCATGGCGTTCTGGTCAAGGATGGCGGCACCATGGAGCACCTGGCGCGCGTTCAGACTGCGGTGCTGGACAAGACCGGGACGCTGACCTACGGCGTCGCGCGCGTCGCACACATCGTCACCTCGCCCGGGATCGGTGAGGATGAGTTGCTAACTCTTGCGGCGTCACTCGATCAGGCCTCTGGTCATGTGGTTGCGCAGGCCCTGGTCGAGGAGGCCCGGCGGCGCAGCCTCCACCTCCTGCCACCGGAAGCGATCGAGGAAGCGGCTGGGGAAGGCATCAGCGGCGTGGTCGACGGCAAGCACGTCCTTGTAGGCGCCGCCAGCTACGTCGGTTCGCGCTGCCACTCAGGCGATCCGACAGCCTTTCACGATGGCATCTCTCCGAACACAATGACCGTCACGGTCGGCGTGGACGGAAAGGTCACTGGCATCATCATTCTGGCCGACGAGGTCAGGCTAGACGCGGCGCGGGTGCTTGCTGAGATGCGCAAGTCCGGGGTCGGGCGCATCATCCTGGCTTCGGGTGACAGGTACGATGTCGCCTATGCCATTGGCGACAAGCTTGGTGTCGACCAGGTCCTTGCCGAGCTTCAGCCGGCCGTCAAACTCGAGGCGATCGCAGCCGAGAAGAAGAATGCCATCGTCATGATGGTGGGCGATGGCGTGAACGATGCTCCTGCACTCGCAGCAGCGGATGTGGGCGTGGCGATGGGCGCCCGGGGCGCGGCAGCATCATCGGAAGCTGCGTCCGTCGTTGTCATGGTCGATCGGCTCGAGCCGCTCGCCCACGCAATCCGGATCGCTAAGTCCACTCGCCGGATCGCGCTGCAGAGCATCTTCATCGGTTTGGGCCTGTCCATCGGTGGTATGGTCATTGCCGCCGCGGGGTTCATCGAGCCCGTCTGGGGCGCGCTCCTGCAGGAGGCGATCGATGTGGCTGTCGTGGTCAATGCCCTTCGAGCTCTGCGCTAAGCCGGCGAGACACTTGCGAGGCATCTGGAGATGGAGCTTTCAAGGAGCACGGTGACAGGGGCGGAGCAGCAGCGCCACAGGCCAGTTGGTCGTAGGTTGCCCGCGCTCGTCACTGGAGCCGTGCTGACGCTTGTTCTCGCAAGCTCGGCGAGGGCCGGCTGGGACGAGGGACTTTCTGCATACAAGGGAGGCGACTTCCTAGGGGCCATTTTGAATTGGCTACCCCTTGCCCGGAATGGAGATGCCCGTGCGCAGGAGATGTTGGGGTTCATGTACGATCTTGGCGAGGGTGTCCCTGAGAACGATTGGGTCGCTTCGACCTGGTACAAAGCTGCGGCCGAGCAAGGGGCAACGGATGCTCAGCTCAATCTCGGAGTCTTGCTCGCCGATGGAGACGGCGTACGGCGCGACGAAGTGGAGGCCTACAAGTGGCTGGAACTAGCTTCGAGAGCCAAGGAAGAAGAGGTACGCCGCGTAGCGTTGGATTTGCTCGTGACCTTGTCGGGGCGAATGACTGAAACTCAAATCGGCGTGGCCCGCAAACTGGTGCGCGAGTGGGAGCAGCGTCAGCTGGTTCGCAACCCTCGTTGACGTACGTCAACACTCTGATCTCGCCCCGGATGGAGAGTGTCGCCCGGAGCCGCAACGCGAAGCTTTGCATTGGGGAGGTCGCATGGGTGAACTCGAGCCGTATGTGCGGCGCGCCGAGATTGCATATTTCAGCATGGAGATCGCCCTGCGCGACGAGATGCATACCTTCGCCGGCGGCTTGGGCGTGCTGGCAGGCGATATGGCACGCTCCGCAGCTGATCTGGACATGCCGATGGTCTTTGTCTCGCTCGCGAGCAAGGACGGCTACGTCCTGCAGACTTTCGGTGAGGGTAGCGAACAACTCAATGCGCCAAATCCCTGGGAGCCCGAAAAGTGGGCGAGGGCACTTTCTTCAATGGTCAACGTGGAAATCGGCGGCCGAGAGGTCTGGATCCGGCCGTGGCTCTATGAAGTGACCGGCAGGGTTGGCGCCGTACCCGTCCTGCTGCTCGATACCGACGTCGACCAGAACCAGGCAGAAGATCGCCATATCACCGGCAGGCTGTATGGAGGTGATGCCGCGGACCGGCTCAAACAGGAGATCGTTCTTGGCATCGGCGGCGAGCGCGTCCTTCGTGCTCTTGGGTTCGAGATACGAACCTTCCACCTCAACGAAGGGCATGCAGCCCTTCTACCGCTGAAGCTGCTGCTGGACACGACCAGCCGGAGTGGAGCTCCAAGACGCTATGACGAGACCTCGGTTCGCAGCCGATGCGTGTTCACCACGCACACGCCAGTTGCCACCGCCTTCGACAAGTTCGGATATGATCTCGTCCACAGCTTGCTCGGCGACCTCATCGAAGTCGAGACACTCAAGCGGTTGGCAGGCGACAGCGCGCTTAACATGACCCGCCTGGCACTCAGCCTCAGCGGTTACACGAATGGTGTGGCGGAGCGGCATGCCGAAACCGCTTCCAAGATGTTTCCAGATGTTCCCATTCGTTCCATCACCAACGGTGTTCATCCCAGCACATGGACACACCCGCAGTTTGCGGAGCTCTTTGATCGACATATTCCGCATTGGCGCCATGAGCCCGAGGTGCTGAGTTTTGCCGACCAGATCCCCGACGAGGACATATGGTCAGCACACCAGGAGGCAAAGCGCGAACTTCTGGCGCTCACCATGCAGGCGACCGAGCAGAGGTTCGACCTGGACTTGCCCCTGATCGGCTTTGCCCGTCGAATGACAGCATACAAGCGACCCGATCTTCTGTTTGGAGATCTTGATCGGCTGCGTCGGGTTGCGCAGAAACACCCGTTTCAGATCGTCTTCGCAGGGATCGCGCATCCCTCTGATCTTCCCGGCCTCAAGCTGATCGAGGAATTGCACGAATACATCGGCGCCTTAGCAGCCGACGTGTCGATCGCATTTCTGCCCGCCTACAACATGGCGCTTGCGCGGGACCTGGTGGCCGGGAGCGACATCTGGCTCAACACACCACTGCCGCCCTATGAGGCGTCGGGCACCAGCGGCATGAAAGCCGCTTTGAACGGCGTGCTGAATCTCAGCGTTCTCGACGGATGGTGGGTGGAGGGGTGTGTTGAGGGGGTAACCGGATGGAGCATCGACAGTCGGGGAGGGGCCGATGTCGATGCGCTCCTGTTCAAGCTCCAAGAGAATGTGCTGCCTCTATACGCCGGTCAGCGGGATCGCTGGGTGTTCATGATGAAGCAGGCAATCTCGAAGCTGGGGCCGATGTTCAACAGCCACCGCATGATCAGGCGGTATGCCAGTGAGGCCTATTTGGCTCGACCGTAGTCCAAGACCGGCTGGGAGAATTTGTGCAGCTTGAGCGCGGTCAAACTGGCAGGCTCCTGTGTATTCTATCCCATGGTTTATCTCGGAGAGCTCGATGGACATCGTCGTCGTCTACGACAGCATCTACGGAAATACTCGAACGATCGCCTAACCCGTCCGGGAGTGCTCGCCCCGGGGCAACGAGGTGCGACCGGCCTCGGTACAGGAGGCCCGCGACCTCGACCTCACAACGACCGACCTCTTGATCGTAGGATCGCCAACGCGGGGCCTTCGTCCAACCCCACACGTCTCCAGTTGTTCACCTTCATCGCTCAGATGATGGCGAGCAAAAGCTCCCAAGGGCGCTAAGGTGTCAGTACAACCGAGCTGATTGCCTCGCGGACTGCAGGGCGCGATGTACTATTCAGCGGTCGCGCAAGAGGCTTGCGTGGAATCGCCGAACGGACCGGCCGTCTCCGTCAGGCTAATGAGCGCGCAACCCGCGAGCTCCATCGAAGCGGGAGCAACCGACACCCGCGTTGACGCACAGCACGGTCAGGGTCCTAGTTGCCGCCGCCCCTCTGCGGTTGCCGAGCAGATACAACGAGGCCAAAGGACGGAGGGATTGCTTCCGCAACAACTACGACAGAGGAGCCCCCTGCGTTCCCTGGGGTTTCCGAACAAACGCCTGGTTGCGTCCGGACAAAAGGACTCCGGCGCAACAGTTCCCTCTGAAACTGGTCGGGGCAAAGTGATTCGAACACTCGACCCCCGGTTCCCAAAACCGGTGCTCTACCAGGCTGAGCTATACCCCGAATTTCGCTTTGATCCGTTACCGGAGCGGGGGCAAA
>Ga0134125_10001842_pt1 | contig 25651 bp, 12 predicted proteins | sample KB31751_FD_96464 | JGI IMG/M metagenome (GOLD analysis project Ga0134125, IMG submission 96464) | Terrestrial soil microbial communities with excess Nitrogen fertilizer from Kellogg Biological Station, Michigan, USA - KB3-175-1 | ecosystem: Environmental > Terrestrial > Soil > Unclassified ...
ATCCGGTCTCTTTCCGAAACCCAGCAGAAAAAAATTGTAGGGGAGGCCGCTCTTGATATAATCGCCCGTCGTCAAATACCGATAACCCGCCGCTGCGTCACCGCTACGTTGCGGGCTGGCCGGCACATACACCGGCTCGTCTTTTTCAGATATCCTCAGCGCCGTCGTGAACGCCAGACCCAACGCTCCCAGCAATATCAGCACCATCAATTTATTATTCACGCTCGCAACCGATCTACCGCGGCGTTCGGGAAGCTTCGCTTTCATACCGTAAATTTACTCACTTCCCATAGATCTCCAGCATGTTCTTCAGCGTCTCCAGCGTATCGATTTCCGCCGGGCCCTTGTCTTTTCTCCACCGGTTGATCCGTGGAAAACGCAGCGCCACGCCCGACTTGTGCCGCGGCGATGCCGCGATGCCCTCAAAAGCTATTTCAAAGACCAGCTCCGGGCGCACGGTCCGAACCGGGCCGAATTTCTCCAGCGAATTCTTCTTCACAAAAGCGTCGACCTCCGACAGCTCTCTATCGGTGAGACCGGAATAGGCCTTGGTGAATGTCACCAGTTGATCGCCTGCTTTCACGGCAAATGTATAATCTGTATAAAGATTGCTCCGTCGCCCATGACCCTTCTGCGCATAGACGAGCACGGCATCGATCACAAGGGGATCGACCTTCCATTTCCACCAGTCCCCTCTTTTGCGCCCCACCTGGTAGATGGACGTCTTCCGCTTCAACATGATCCCTTCACTGCCATGGTCCCTCGCTCCGGTCCTTATCTCAGCCAACCGGACCCAATCTGCCTTTTCGCTTTCCGTCAGCCGGCCGCGGTCGCCCCGCCCGCTCTCTGCCCCTCCGGCTGTCGCGAAACGAATGACGGGTGACAATTGCAGCAACGGATGCGCCGCCGCCGCCACGACGGCCTCCAGCTGACCCCTCCTTTCTTCCAGCGGTTTGTTCCGCCAGTCTTCTCCATTATATTCCAGCAGGTCGTAAGCGATAAAACCCACCGGCACCTCGTTCAAATGTTTTTTGGTAACGTTCTTTCTGCCGATGCGCGTCTGCAGCGCCGCAAAAGGCAGCACGACGAATGGCAATGCCCTCTCGTCGCGCTCATCCACCTTCCGGGCGCCCGATTCCCTCGCGGCCTCCTCAGCACTCCCAGGCTCCGGGGTCACCGGCCGGTTCCCCAGACCGATGATCTCTCCATCCAGCACCGTTCCCGCCGGCAGCCGCTTACAAAAACCCTGGTATTCCGGGAATTTCTCCGTAATCAGCTCCTCGCCCCGGCTCCACACATACAAATGTTCTCCCCTTCGGATCAGCTGCCCTCGTATCCCATCCCATTTCCATTCGGCTTGCCACTCATCGGGACGGCCCAATGCCGGTAGCTCTTCTTCCAATGCATATGCCAGGTAGAAAGGGTAGGGGCGTGAAAGGTCTTCGCCCCCGCCGCTGAGCAATGTTTCAAAGGCGGTGGAATCAGGGTCCCAATCTCCGCTGATGCGATGCGCCACCACCGATGCCTCCGCTCCCGTCGCCTTTGCCAGCGCATTGACGACCGTCTGCTGCGATATGCCGATGCGGAAACCACCGGTGATCAGCTTGTTGAAAACAAACCGTTCGTCTTTATTCAGGGTGGCCCAGCAGTCGAGGATAAAGGCCTTCTTCCCTGCTTCGTCTTCGCTACCCAGACGCACCAGGCGCCGGAGAAAATAGGCCAGGCTCTCGCCTTTGCCGGCCGGATCGGCATCCTCCGGCAGCAACAACGCGATCGTCTCGGCCAGGTCGCCCACCGTATGATAACTTTCTTCGAATAGCCATGCCGGCAAGCCCGTCAGCTCCCGGCACCACTCCCAGAGCTGGGTCGTTGTCACCGTCCGTCTGGGCCGCCGCCCACTGAACAGCGCGATCACCCACACCCTGTCGGCATCATCAGCCGACTGGAAATACTCGACCAGCGCATCCAGCTTGTCGTTGGTCTTCGTGCTGGTACCCAGCTGCAGCGCCAGCAGCGAGAACCGCCGCATGCCGCCTGGTTGCTGTTCAGTCTTTTCCATCGCCCGCGTCCTCCTTCCCCGCGACGGTGCCTTTCTCTTCACCCGCCGTCTCTTCACCCGCCGCCCCGTCCGCGGCGCCTCCTTCTTCGTCTTCCCCGTATTCTGTTTTTACTTCCACAGCTTCGATGCCCTTTTCGTTCAGGTATCTTGCCAGCGCCGCCTGGAACCCATGCGTTACCATGACTTTTTCTGCGCCCGTCGCTGCGATCGCTTCCAGCAACCCCTTCCAGTCCGCGTGATCGCTCAAGGCGAAACCCGCGTCCGCATTGCGGCGGCGCACGTTCCCCCGCACCTGCATCCACCCGCTGCAGATACCCAGGGCGTACTCGCCGAAACGCCGCATCCAGGACGAGCCCTCGGCGCCCGGTGGCGCAACCACCAATTTCCCCCGGAACAATCCCTTGGGCATATCCGGCATAACGCGCTCGGCCCCCGGCAGGGCGATACCCGCGCGCTGCAGCGCCTGGTGAACGTTCCAAACCGCCCCATGCAGATAGACAGGTCCTGCCAGCGATGCAAGACCGGTCAGCACGCGTTGCGCCTTGCCGAGACTGTAAGCGATCAGCACGGAGGCCCTGTCCCTTGCCGCATTCAGCTCCACCCATTCCTGCATGCCGGCAAAGAGCTGCTCCTGGGGTTTCCAATTGTAGATGGGAAGACCGAAGGTCGATTCAGTTATGAATACATGACAGCGGACGGGTTCGAACGCGCCGCTCAATCCGTCATTTTCCGTTTTGTAGTCCCCGCTGGCGACCCACACCTCTCCCCCGTACTCCACGCGCACCTGCGATGAACCGATGATATGACCCGCCGGGTGCAGGCTGACCCGCACGCCGTTCAGGTATACCGGTTCCCCCCATTCCACGCCCTGGTAAAAATGCGGGCCCAGCCGCAATTCCAATAAAGGAAGCGTAAGACGGTGACAGAGATAGCTGCCGCTCCCCGCCCGCGCGTGATCGCTATGGGCATGCGTTATCACGGCTTTGTCAACCGGCCGCCAGGGGTCGATATAGAATTGCCCCTGCGCGCAATAAAGACCTTTTTCAGTAGACTCGATCAACGCCATAGCGCCCGCCTCCTTATCCTAATCCACTCCCGTTATATTCCCGTCCAATCTATGGATGAAGTAGAGTTTTTTGTTCTCGAAATAGTCCAGCGTCATCGTTTTCCGGTTGAGGAACACCGGCAATATCTCGAAGTCGTTAAAGACCTTGAACTTCCTTTCCCCGATGCTCCCGCTCAACGCAGACCCGCGCAGCAAGAGCAATTTGGCGAACCGGTAGGTGCATTCATATCCCCGGAATACCATATCGCTGGGCCGGGAATAGAATCTTGTCTTGAAGCTCTGGGTGATGACCTTGACCAGGGTGTCCGAAGGGTTGATATAAAATGGCGTGGAATAAATGATCTCCTCCCCCGCACATTCCGGTTTCGCCCAGTCATAGTTATCCCAGGTAGGCATTCCGATCAGCGTGGTCCGGTAGGACTTGCCCAGCTGGGCAAGCAATGCGCAAAGACGATAGCCGAAACCCTCTTCCAGCGAGCCCGCGATACATACCGTCTGCTGCGAGCTGTCCAGGTTGGAAGCCAGCGCCGCCGCGTCGAAATTGTCATCCAGTGTAACATATTTTATTTTTAGCGGTACCCCCGCAGTCGTCTTATCGATGTCGGCGAAATAACTCCGAAGCCGGTCCTCCTGCGCGCCCCGGCGACGAAAGTAAACCAGCTGTTTCAGGGGATAATTGCGCTGCAGGTAACGATAGATGCCTTCACAGTGCGTACGCAGCGTGGAGTTGAGGATGACCAGGTTCGGGTTGTTGGTGATACCCGCGTCATTCGGGTAATTGGCATCGATGAATGGGATATTGTTCTTCGCTGCAGCAGCGGCCATCTGCCGGAGCTCGCGTGCATTGTCAACGAGCCCGATGATCAGGCCCGCATCCTGCAAGGATGTACTGTCGAGCATCTGCTGGAGACTCCGCGCCGATGACCGGGTGTCGAAGACCTGTACGTCAAGCGTCACATGCTCGCTTTGCAACGTATCCAGCGCCATCTGCACGCCCTCGTAGAACTCCAGACCGGGATTGATGAATTTGGGAAAATTCTTATCGTAACGATAATTGCCGCTTGCGTCGAAGGCGGAATCGAGATATAGCGGTGCATATAGTACCAGTTTGCGACGGGAAGTATCCGGGTGCTGCCGGGCGGTATCGGGAATACGATGGGTCGTGTCGACCTGCGCCATGACAGACGAAAGCACAAGGCATCCAACCAGCGAAAACAAAGAATATCGGAAATTTATTTTCATATCGCGTTTCCCACTCTATCGTCGCCATTTCATCCCCCCATCCGGTCCTACTCCCACTCTATCGTCGCCGGCGGCTTGCTGCTGATATCGTAAACCACCCGGTTGATCCCTTTGACATTGTTAATGATGTCGCTCGAAATATCAGCCAGGAAAGTATACGGCAAATGCGCCCAGTCGGCCGTCATTCCGTCCACAGACGTCACGGCCCGCAGGGCCACCGTGAATTCGTATGTCCGCTCATCGCCCATGACCCCTACGCTCTTCACCGGCAGCAGGATCGCCCCAGCTTGCCATACCGTCGTATAGAGATGCTGGTCCTTCAGCCCCTTGATGTAGAGATGATCTGCTTCCTGCAATAATCGCACCTTTTCTTCCGTGACCTCCCCAAGGATACGGATAGCCAGGCCGGGGCCGGGGAACGGATGTCGTTGCAGCAGATCGTCAGGAATCCCAAGCTCTGCGCCTACCCGTCTTACCTCATCCTTAAAAAGAAAACGCAGCGGCTCTACCAGTCCCAGATGCATCTTCTCCGGCAACCCGCCCACATTATGATGCGATTTGATGGTCATCGACGGACCATGGACGCTTATGCTTTCGATCACGTCGGGATAGATGGTCCCCTGTCCCAGCAATTCCACACCCTCGACTTTTTTCGCTTCCTCCTGGAACACTTCAATGAAAAGTCTGCCGATCGTCTTGCGTTTGGCCTCCGGATCCGATTGGCCGGCCAGCGCAGCATAGAATAGGTTCTTGGCATCGATGCCTTTTACATTCAGACCGATCTCCCGGTAGGTCGCCAGCACCTGCTCGAATTCGTCTTTGCGCAATACGCCATTATCGACGAAGATCCCATGCAACCGGGGGCCGATGGCTCTGTGAATAAGAGTAGCCGCGACAGTAGAATCCACTCCGCCGCTCAGCGCCATGATCACTTTCCGGTCGCCGATCTGTTTTTGCAACGCGGCTATCGTATCGCTGATGAAATGCGCCGGCGTCCAATCCTGTTTGCAGCCGCAGACATTGACCAGGAAATTTTTAATGATCTTCTTCCCCTCGATACTATGATAAACTTCCGGATGGAACTGCAGACAATACAACGGATATGCACCGTCATCCGCGGGACCGGAAGCCCCCGCCAGATTTGGGCGCCCGTCCGACTTCCTGAACGCCGCGTATGGGATATTCTCCGTATTCGCCAGCACTTCAAATACCTCCGGAAGCTCGAGGATCGTGTCGGCATGGCTCATCCAGACCTGCGACTGCTCACTGACATCCCCCAAAAGCGCGCCGTTCTTTTGTTTATGCAGCAATGCACGTCCATATTCCCGCCGGTTGCTGTTGGCGACGCGCCCTCCGAACTGTTTGGCCGTCAGCTGAGCTCCGTAACATACACCCAGCACCGGCAATCGCTTGTGCAACGCGATAATATCCACTTCCGGGGCGTTTTTGTCGTTCACGGAGAATGGCGAACCCGACAGGATGATACCCTTCAGGGGTGGGTCGAACTCGATTGGTTTGGAATAAGGGATGATCTCGCAGTACACATTGGCTTCACGTACAGCCCTGGCGATCAATTGAGTATACTGTGAGCCGAAGTCCAGAATGAGGATCTTTTCCGTCATAGATCAAGCGAAGGTAAAAAAAATTGGGTAAAGGCCGGCCGCTCCGCCCTCCAGCCCCTTGCGCTTTCCCAAAAAAGTTTAATTTTAGTATCCAAGCTAAAACAGACATTATGAGAAATGCCATGGCATATGCCAGCCTCTTCCTGTCCACCTCCCTGATCCTCGTTTCCTGCCAGGAATTCATAGGTCAGCGCGTACACGGCAACGGTAACATCAAGACCGAAGACCGCAGCGTAAACGATTTCAAGAACGTCGATGTCAGCGGTGCTGCAAAGGTATTCGTCACCCAGGGCGACCATCCTTCCGTCAAAATAGAGACGGACGAAAATCTGCTCCAATACATCGAAGTCAACCAAACCGGCGATAAGATCACCATCCGCCAGCGACCCGGTTTCCATATCGTCCCCAGCAACAATGAGAGGCTGCAGGTGTATGTGACGGCCCCCGTCTTTAACAGTATCGAAGCCTCCGGTGCTTGCGATATTCTCGGGCAGAACAAGATTTCCAACCCCGAGAACCTCGAGGTGCGCGTCAGTGGAGCGGGTGACATCCGTATGGAGTTGGAGGCCCCTCGTCTCAGCGCCCAGGTTTCCGGCAGCGGCTCCATTTATCTGAAAGGACAGGCCAAGGACGTAAGCCTCGATCTCACCGGTGCGGGCAATGCCTATTGTTATGACCTGCTTTCGGAAAATACGAAAGTGGATATCACCGGAGCGGGCGACGCCGAGGTCTATGCCAGCGTCAGGCTCGAAGCCGATGTCAGCGGCGCGGGCACCGTAAATTATAAAGGCCATGCCGCCGACGTCAATCAGCATGTCAGCGGCGCCGGCAGCGTCCGCAAAGTAGATTAAGTCTTTCTTAACATCCTTTTCCCGACCTTGAGGCATGGTCCGTTTTTTCCTGCCCTTGCTGCTGATCGGTTCTCTCCAGTTCTCTGCCCGGGCGCAAAAAACGCCGCCGGGCGCCGACGTCCGTACGCAAAAATCCCCCACCCACGCAGATTTCCCCAGCCCCGAAGAATTCGTCAATGCCGTCTTCCCTGCTATCGTAGACGGCTCGCTCGATCATTATTACCTCGTTGCCGGAACGGACTCCTGCCGCTTTCTCAAATATAACTATGACGAATGGGTCAAATATCACCTGCTCGAACCCCTGCCTTTCCGTGTCCTCAATGAACTGGCCGAAAAGGTCTATCTCTCCCGCTATCCTTATTTCTGGAAACAGGCCAGGCTGAAAAAAGCCATCTGCATCACCCGCCACCAGGCCGATTCGATCCTGGCCGCCAAAAGCGACTATATCTTCAGCTTCTCGCTTCCCCAATTCACCGACGACGGGCAATTCGGTGTCATCGATCTTAACCTCGTTTGCGGTCCCGAGTGCGGCAAAAGCGTAACCTGCATCTTCCGGCTGACCGCCGCCGGCGACTGGAAGCTCGTAGGCGAAGACACCAACTGGGACACGCGCTGAGCCGCGCCACACGGGCCGGCCGCATCCCGCACCGGGCCGCCCGCATCCCTCCTTACAGATCTACGTAACGCACCCGTATCCATACATTCTTATTCCTCCCTTTGTCGTCCGTACACGATACCTTCACCGGCCCTTCGGTCGGAATAAAGAATTGTTTCGTCCCCGCATCCCCCGCTTTATAGAAGTGGTCATTGATATACCAATACACCCTCCCGACATCATTCCCCACTTTACACCGCAGCTGTACCGGTTCCGGGTCCTTACGGTTGATCAGGTACTCACTCCCGTTGGTCGGCGAGATCACCACCGGCCCGCCTTCGGCAAACATTTTCTCACATGCAGGATTATGCGGCGGTATCGGCACATACGCGATCTTATTCGCTTCGAAATAATCCTTCATTTCCGGTGGAACGACCTTATAGATCTTCTTCTTATACCCCGCCTCAGGCAAACAAACCCTGCAATAGGACACTTTTTCATCCGCCGATACATACACTTCCTGCATATTGTCGCATTTCTTCGAAGGGGACACCAGCGGAATAAAATAATCCGTCACGAGATGATCGCAATAGTCGCCGGGCGGCAACCCCGTTTCCGTACACACCTTCCGGATATCACAGTCTTCCGGCTGGGCGAACCAGGAAGCGTCATCGTCATAGTCGATGGTATTGAAGACGGTGAACAGCAACGGCGTTGCCACATTCGCACCGCTCAGCTCCGGAATGCCGACTCCCGAGAAATTTCCTACCCAGATGCCCACCGTATATTTCATATTATAGCCGATGCTCCACGCATCCCGCCGCCCGTAAGAGGTACCGGTCTTCCACGCGACCTTCGGCAAATGTACCGTAGTTTGCCAGCTCACCGGGAAATCGGGGCGGTTCACTTTCGAAAGGATATCATTGATCATAAAGGCTGCCGCCGAACTCAACACCCGTCTTCCCCCCGCCGGGTCCGGTCCGTCCGCCGGCCGCCACGCATTTCGAAATCGCGCCGGCATCGCCGCAGCACTGTCATCCGTAGTATATTGCGGTCGCACCCACCTGCCTCCGTTGGCAAATATCGAGTACATACCCGTCAGCTCTTCCAGCGTGGCGCCGCACCCGCCGAGGATCATCGACAACCCTAATTTTCCCCGGTCCTTATTCACCTGCCGGAAGTCACACATCGACAATTTCCGGATCAGCACATCCGGCCCCAGGGCCTTCAGGCTCCGCACCGCGGGGATATTCAAAGAATGCTCGAGCGCATACTCCATCGTGACATATCCATTGAACGTCCGGTCGTAATTCTCCGGCACATACCCGTCAAAGTTCACGGGGACGTCCATGATCGTCATTTTAGGCGTCAGCAACCCCGCATCGATACACAATCCATATAACAATGGCTTCAACGTGCTCCCCGGTTGCCGGATCGCCGCCGCCCCATTCACCTGACCCCCATCGGAGGAATCATGGAAATCGGCGCTCCCTACATAACTAACTGCGCGGTGGGTCTTGTTGTCCAGGACGATCACCGCCGCATTCCGGATATTTTTCAACGCAAGCGTACGCGAGTAGTCCTTGACCAGCTTTTCTATCTTCAGCTGCATGTTCAGGTCGATGGTCGTATGAACGATATCCCGCCCGCTTTTTTTCAGCTTCAACGCCAGCTGCGGGACCAGCTGAGGCACCGTACCCCGGCGCGCGATAAGCGGCTCGGCCAGCGCATCCTCGATCTCCTTCGGCGTGAAGACCTTTTCCTTCGCCCATCGCCTCAGCCATTTGTTTCGTTCCGCGACGATCAGATCGTTGCGTTTTCCCATCACTAACGTGGACGGCCGGTTGGGGATCACCGACAGGGCCGTGATCTCCGCCAGCGACAAATGATCCGGATTCTTCCCGAAATAGAGGATCGATGCCGATTTCACCCCCTGGATATTCCCGCCATAAGGAACTTTGTTCAGATAAAGCTGGAGGATCTCGTCCTTGCTATACTTCCATTCCAGCTGGAAGGCCCGGAATACTTCGACCAGCTTGTTCCAGTAGGTCCGCCGCTTGGGTTCCAGCTCCCGCGCCACCTGCATCGTGATCGTGCTGGCGCCCGAGGTTCGCCGCATGGCCAATATGTTCCGCCCCAGCGCCCGCAACATCGCCAGCGGGTTGATGCCCGGATGATAATAGAAGTATTTGTCTTCTTTCTCGATAATGGTTTTCCGCAATAGCGGCGAGATCTCCGCCAGATCGGTTTTCATCCGCCATTGCTGGTCACGGGTCAGGAAGGCATGGATCACCTCCCCCTTATTATCCGTAACGATCGTCGAATATTCGATCCGGTCGGGTAGGGGAAAGATCCGGTTCAACGCCAGGAACAACAGGAACAAGGCCGCCGCACTGACTAAAACGTCCCTTCCCCATATTAACAATTTCTTATTACTTACCCTCTTGACAAACCGCATTTTCATATCGTATATTCATTGCAAAATTCCCGGAGCGCCGCGCTCCACAAACATGCCCCCCTCCATTCCTCCTTAGCTCCACACTAATTTCCACCTTTAGTCGTTAGCGTGCAATAGCCGCCGATTGATTTTCATTGTCCTTTTTGTATATTAACGTCGTTTTATATAAAAACTTCAACCTGACCTCTTATGCCTAATCGTACAGGCCTGACCGCCCTTTTATTGCTTGTTTCCCTTTCCATCATCTCATCCTGTAACCGCACCGCCGTTAGCCTCGATTCTACCAATGCCAAAGATGAAGTGCCGGCGCTCGGTAACCTGACCTTCCGCTTCGACCAGCCCCTCGTCTCCGACTCCCTCGTCGACCAATGGGATTCCACCGAATACGTCGATTTCGAACCTCGGATACCCGGCCGCTTCCGTTGGGAACATCCCGATGAGCTCGTATTCTCCCCCGCCCAGCCCCTCGCGCCCGCCACCAACTATAAGGCGAGGATCACCAACGCGATCCTCAGCCATAGCAAATTCGGCCGCATCACGGGCAACGCCGATCTTACCTTTCATACCGCCGATCTTCGGGTGGATAACGTCACCACCACATGGGTATTGCAGGACGAGAACAACACCTCCGCCATCCCCCAGGTCGATCTTCAATTCAACTATCCGGTAAACCCCAATAGCCTCAAGGAAAAAATGAATATCGTTGTGGGCGGCCAGCCGGTCAACTATGCTCTCCAAACGCTCTCTGCCTCCGACCGCGTGTCGCTGCGTCTGCTCAATCTCAAAATGGAAGACAAGACGCTCGATGCAAAGATCGGCATCGGGAAAGGGCTGCTCCCCGAAGGCGGTACCAACGGCCTGGCTGCCAGGATCGATCTCAATACGTCCATCCCCTCCCCCTACGTCCTGACGATAGGCGATGTCAATACCGAACACGACGGGACGACCGGCTCCATTCGCGTATCCACCAGCCAGCAGATCGTTCCCGCCAACCTCGGGGGAGCCATCACGTTGAGCCCTGCCGTCAAATTCACGGCACAGGCAACAGAAACGGGTTTCATGATCACCAGCGACAATTTCGACCAATCCAAAAGCTACACCCTCACGATCGCCCGGTCCATCCGAGGCCGCATCGGCGGCATCCTCCACGAAGAATACAGCACCAATATCACGTTCGGTGAGCTCGAGCCCGCTATCAGCTTCGCCAACGATAAAGGCGTCTATCTATCTGGGAAAGGCACAAAGAACATTGAGATAAAGATCGTCAATGTGCCCCGCATCAAGGTCGTGATCTCCAAAATATATGAGAACAACCTGCTTGCCGCGCCGCAAAGCAACTATCGTCCCAGGGAAACCAAAGGCACCGGCGAGACCCAAACCGTCAGCCGCTCCGACGATGAGGGCGAAGGCGACGACGAGTCGGTGAGCAGCAGTTCCTCCGACGACCTTACCATCGGCGATGTCATCTATGAACAGGAGATGGATACCCGCATGCTGCCGCGGAGCAGCACCAGCAACATCAACCGCATCCTCAATCTGGATATTACCGACAAGCTCCCTGAGTTCAAAGGGATCTATCACGTGATGATCCGCAGCACCAAGAATTATTGGGTCCGCGATAGCCGGTTCGTCTCGCTGTCCGACATCGGGATGATCGCAAAAGAGGGCGCCGACAAGATCCTTGTCTTCACGAATTCCATAAAAACGGCGACTCCGCTCAATGGTGTCACCGTTCAGGCCTATGGCGCCAACAACCAGCTGCTTGGAGCCGGTAGCACCAACGCCGATGGCGTCGCAGAGATCGCTTTTACCCGTAAGGAATTCGCCGGTTTTCGCCCCGCCATGCTCATCGCCCGGTCGGCCGACGATTTCAACTACCTGCCTTTCAGCACCACCCGCATCAACACATCCCGCTTCGACGTGGGCGGAAGACATACCAACCCCTCCGGTCTCGATGCATTTGTCTATCCCGAACGCGACATCTACCGCCCGGGTGAAAAAGTCAATTTCTCGGTGATCCTCCGCGACCGGCACTGGAAATCTCCGGGAGAGCTTCCCGTGGTCCTCAAATTCCTGCTACCTAACGGAAAGGAGCTTCGTACATTCCGGAAAACGACGAACGCACAGGGATCGCTCGAAGGTAGTGTCGACATCGCCGGCACGGCCATCACCGGCAGCTATTCGCTCGAAGTGTATACTTCCAACGATATTCTGCTCGCTACCCAACCTTTCCGGATCGAAGAATTCATGCCCGACCGCATCAAGGTGACCACGACATTGAATAAATCGATCCTCGAAGCCGGCGACGCCGCAAAGCTGGACATCCATGCCGTCAACTTCTTCGGCCCACCCGCCGCCAACCGCAACTACGAATGCGAGATCCAGGTACACCAATTGTACTTCCGGCCGAAGAATTATGACGACTTCACTTTCTACCTGTCCGATCAGAGCTCGACATTCGACAAGAACGTCCGCCAGGGAAAGACCGACGACCAGGGTAACGCCACCGAACACTACGAGGTCCCGGCGATCTTTAAAAATATCGGCCTGCTCCAGGCAAGTTTCTTCACCACCGTGTTCGACGAGACCGGCCGTCCCGTCAGCCGCAGGACCTCCGTCGACATCTATACCCAACCGGTGTTCTTCGGGGTGGCGGAAGACGGGTATCTGTTCTACCCGCTGAACCAGGCCATCACGTTTCCGCTGATCGCCCTCGACCGGAACGAGAAGGTGGTCAACGGCGCCTCCGCACGGGTCGAAGTCATCAAACACGAGTATCATACCGTATTGACGAAGAATGGCAACTATTTCCGCTATGAGTCGCAGGAAGAGGACCGGCTGGTCACTTCAGGGCTGGTGACTGTCAGCGGCGAAACGACAAAATACTCCTTTGCGCCCCGTTCGCCCGGCGACTATGAGATCCGCGTCTCCATCCCGGGAGCCAACAGTTATGTCAGCCGCGATTTCTACAGCTGGGGGCCATGGGGCGGCGACAACAGCTCCTTCCAGGTCAACAACGAAGGCCATATCGACATCTCCCTCGACAAGACCAATTACTATACCGGTGAGAATGTCACTGCCCTCTTCAAGACGCCCTTCGACGGCCGCATGCTCATTACCATGGAAACGGACAGGTTGATCTCGTACCAGTATGCGCAGGTGGACAAACATACCGCCCGCGTCACCCTTCCCCTGACTGCCGACGATCTTCCCAATGTGTATATCACCGCGACGCTGATCAAACCCCACGACCTGTCCGACATTCCTCTTACCGTCGCCCACGGTTTCCAGTCGGTGAAAGTGGAGGCGAAGGAACGCCACATGCCCGTGGAGATCCAGGCGCAGGCTACCGTCCGTTCGCATACGCACCAGAAGGTGACGGTCAGGGCGGCGCCCGGCAGCATGATCACCCTGGCCGCGGTCGATAACGGGGTCCTCCAGGTATCGGACTTCTCTACCCCTGATCCCTATGCGCATTTTTATGCCAAACGCGCCCTCGAAGTCAGCGGGTTTGACCTTTATCCTCTCCTCTTTCCCGAGGTAAAGACCGCCCTCAGCAGCACAGGTGGCGACGGCGAAGGCAACATGAAAAAAAGGACCAGCCCGATGCCTGCCAAACGGATCAAAGTACTTTCCTATTGGAGCGGCATAGCCCAGGCTAACGGCAGCGGCGAGGCCAGCTTTGAATTCGATATTCCTCAATTCTCCGGCTCCGTGCGGCTGATGGCCGTAGCATATAAGGATGAAAGTTTCGGCGGTAAAGATCTCGATATGACCGTCGCAGACCCGATCGTGCTGAGCTCTGCGCTTCCCCGTTTCATGAGCCCCGGCGATACCGTTACCATGCCCGTGACCATCAGCAACACCACTGCATCCGGCGGCAGCGCCGATGTAAAGCTCCGGCTGAGCGGCCCCCTGCACCCCGTCGGTGAGCAGCAGCAGTCGATGAGCATCGGCGCCAACAGCGAAGGCCGCGCCGAATTCCGGATCACCGCGTCGCCGGCCATCGGGGTCGGCAAGGTTACCGTGCAGGTCGAAAGTAAAGGCGAACGTTTTACAGATGAGACTGACATCGGTATCCGACCATCCGCTCCACTGACCAAATCCACCGGCAGCGGTTCCGTTGAAGGAGGCAGTGGGCAGACCGTCAACTGGAGCATCGGCGACTACATCCCTTCCAGCATCGACTATCGGCTGGTCGTCAGCAAATCGCCCGCAGCAGAACTGGGACCCTGGTTGAGCCGTCTCGTCGAATATCCTTACGGTTGCACCGAACAAACCGTTTCCGTTGCTTTCCCTCAGTTGTATTTTGGCGACCTGGCCGATCTTGTCCGGTCCAAAGCCGTCGACGCCTCCCAAAAGGCCAATGCCAATGCTAACGTCCAGGCGGCGATCCGAAAGATCAGGATGCGACAGCTATACAATGGCGCCGTCACCCTTTGGGATAATGAAGGGACGGAAAACTGGTGGGCGACGATCTATGCCGCGCATTTCCTGATCGAAGCCCGGAAAGCCGGCTTCGACGTGGACAAGAGCCTGCTCTCCACGATGCTCGGCTATATCAACAACCGGCTCAAAAACCGGGAAACCGTGCTATATTGGTATAACCGCACCCTCAACAAGCGGATCGCACCCGAAGAGGTGACATACGGTCTCTATGTTTTGGCCCTCGCCGGACAGCCCAATGTCGGCGTTATGAACTATTACAAGGCCAACCCCAATATGCTCAGCCTGGATTGCAAGTACATGTTGTCCGCCGCCTATGCTCTCGCAGGCGACCGGCGCAGCTTCCAGCAATTCCTCCCGGCCAGCTTCAGTGGTGAGGAGGCCAATACCCAGACAGGCGGCAGCTTCGCGTCCGATATTCGTAACGAGTCCCTTGCTCTCGACGTGCTGGTCGACGCCGATCCCAATAATACCCAAATCCCCGTCATGGCCCGGCATGTCGTGGACAAGCTGAAATCCCGGTATTGGTTCAGCACCCAGGAGCTTGCCTTCAGCGTTCTCGGTCTCGGAAAAGTGGCCCGCCAGGCCGCAGGGTCCTCCGTCACGGGCGAGGTACTGGTCGACGGCAAAAAGATCGGGACGATGGATGGCAACCCGATCAAGCTGACCACGCGCGAGATTGCCGGCAACGCCGTCGGCAGTGCCGCACCCAAAGTCACCATCAGTGCGCAGGGACGCGGCAAACTCTATTATTTCTGGGAGACCGAGGGCATCAGCGCCACCGGCAGCTACAAGGAAGAAGACAGTTATCTGAAAGTACGCAAGAGGTTCTATGACCGCTATGGCCGGCCGCTCACCGGTACCAGCTTTAAACAAAATGACCTCGTGATCGTGCAGCTGATCCTCGAACGGACCTTCAGCACGGATGTCGACAATATCGTCATCACCGACATGCTCCCCGCCGGATTCGAGATCGAGAACCCGCGCACCAGGAACATTCCCGGCATGGATTGGATCAAAGACGAAAGCAGCCCTACCGCGCTCGACGTCCGCGACGACCGCATCAACCTGTTCGTCGATCTTCATTCGTCGCGCCAGGTCTACTATTATGCGGTGCGTGCCGTCTCCCCCGGAGTCTATCACATGGGCCCCGTCAGCGCCGATGCGATGTACAATGGCGAATACCATTCCTACAACGGCGCCGGCACGATCCGTGTGACCTCTCGATAATACCGCCGGCTCTATGAGCATCCACAATGAAAAGCAAATTGAATACCCTTTTCGAAAAATATTATCTTAAACTAGATCAGAGATTGATTGGCATTAAAGGCGCTCGCGGGAACTGATGGGCCTGTGATCACGTTGATATTGCCCCTTCGATTTCTGCCACGATTCATCCATTGGAACATTTCAAGAAGTATTTACAATACGGATATTATCCTTATTTCCTCCAGAAGTATTGTGTTTCAATCCCTCTTGTGGTGGATCATGCTCTGAAGGAGCGTTAAATTCCGTTGCGGACACAGCCACGTCATGTTTCCATCCCTCTTGTGGTGGATCATGCTCTGTAGGGATGAAGGGCGGTGCTGATCGCGCCCTTTCGCTCCAGTTTCAATCCCTCTTATGGTGGATCATGCTCTGTAGGAACGGAAATCCAGTAGGTGGATGGGTTCCGGTTGTGGGTTTCAATCCCTCTTATGGTGGATCATGCTCTGTAGGACTTCCTTCTCAGGGTCATGCTGCTGCAAGGCAGTGAGTTTCAATCCCTCTTATGGTGGATCATGCTCTGTAGGCAGCTCTGGTTATTTTTTTTATTGATGTATATTCTTCGTTTCAATCCCTCTTATGGTGGATCATGCTCTGTAGGACTATCGGCAAGATCGCGATCCGGCCACTTTCCCAAGTTTCAATCCCTCTTATGGTGGATCATGCTCTGTAGGAATGGCGAGATTCTGCGCCGTTACGCCGGAGGCCGGTTTCAATCCCTCTTATGGTGGATCATGCTCTGTAGGACTTGGAGCCACGCGCTTCGCGCATTTTGAAACCCAGTTTCAATCCCTCTTATGGTGGATCATGCTCTGTAGGAAGGGATCGAGCTGAGATACAGTTCGCCAGTAGAAAGTTTCAATCCCTCTTATGGTGGATCATGCTCTGTAGGTTAAAGAACTTGCCGGCGGGGCACCTGACTGGATCAGTTTCAATCCCTCTTATGGTGGATCATGCTCTGTAGGTGCGCGAGCATTAACGGTAACTTTTTCGGTTTTCAATGTTTCAATCCCTCTTATGGTGGATCATGCTCTGTAGGCAGGATGCGTTCGTTACCGGCGCCAATGACGATCCCGGTTTCAATCCCTCTTATGGTGGATCATGCTCTGTAGGGGTACTGTTATGGAAGGGCTTGAGTCCTTCTTTCAGGGTTTCAATCCCTCTTATGGTGGATCATGCTCTGTAGGCGAGCGAACTAATTATCTATCAAAACGCTATAGCAGGTTTCAATCCCTCTCATGGTGGATCATGCTCTGTAGGCCAGGGCAGATAGGTCAAGATATGTGGGGTACGACATGTTTCAATCCCTCTTATGGTGGATCATGCTCTGTAGGTGCTGATCGAGCCCTACAACAAACTCAAGTTAATGCGTTTCAATCCCTCTTATGGTGGATCATGCTCTGTAGGATCCCGATCATGGCCTCGCTCAGGGCACGGTACAGGAGTTTCAATCCCTCTTATGGTGGATCATGCTCTGTAGGGTTGATTTCGGTAATCGCTGGCCATTTTTTCAAATTAGTTTCAATCCCTCTTATGGTGGATCATGCTCTGTAGGGTTGTGACGTTGGAATTCACGGTTCCCGTACCCGTTTCAGTTTCAATCCCCTCTTATGGTGGATCATGCTCTGTAGGTGCCCGTAACCGCCCCTGACCCTGTTCCGATAGCGAGTTTCAATCCCTCTTATGGTGGATCATGCTCTGTAGGGCGCGGTATCAATGCCGTACATCGGCATGTACTTATTGTTTCAATCCCTCTTATGGTGGATCATGCTCTGTAGGATACTTTTGGATCGGCACGTGAGTCGTGTTATTCCCTAGTTTCAATCCCTCTTATGGTGGATCATGCTCTGTAGGTCGTCTCCCCGGCAAAAAGGGTATTTGCGCCGAACGAGTTTCAATCCCTCTTATGGTGGATCATGCTCTGTAGGAGAGTCTGGTCCCGGCGCAGCCTTATGACAGTGCTGGGTTTCAATCCCTCTTATGGTGGATCATGCTCTGTAGGAGTTGCAATACGGCCCATTGGACGAACTGCCGGCATGTTTCAATCCCTCTTATGGTGGATCATGCTCTGTAGGTTTATCATTCAGCTGCTGTACGTTTGGGGTATGAAAGGTTTCAATCCCTCTTATGGTGGATCATGCTCTGTAGGCTTTTTCTCCTTTGCTGTTCTCGATTTGTAGGTATAAGTTTCAATCCCTCTTATGGTGGATCATGCTCTGTAGGGAAACCGAAAGCCCTACCGTTAGAACTCCGTTTACAGTTTCAATCCCTCTTATGGTGGATCATGCTCTGTAGGCTGAAGCCCTGGCCGGTAACAATTCGTCCCAGATCGAGTTTCAATCCCTCTTATGGTGGATCATGCTCTGTAGGCGATGCTGTCGTTTTGCTCCGGCTCATCGACCATCGGTTTCAATCCCTCTTATGGTGGATCATGCTCTGTAGGATCTGTATGAATCGGGTACACCTGACCGTTCCTTTTGTTTCAATCCCTCTTATGGTGGATCATGCTCTGTAGGCAACGGACAGAGTGTTGTATCTGGACTGTATAGAAATGTTTCAATCCCTCTTATGGTGGATCATGCTCTGTAGGGATCATTTGCTGCCTTAGCTGGGTACCTATACTTCCGCGTTTCAATCCCTCTTATGGTGGATCATGCTCTGTAGGGCGATATTGAGGATATCGACCGATTAGGCGAAAACATGTTTCAATCCCTCTTATGGTGGATCATGCTCTGTAGGGCCTTCAACGGGTGTTGAGTTCGGTATTCCGATGTTGTTTCAATCCCTCTTATGGTGGATCATGCTCTGTAGGCCCATTCCTTCAGGCGGCGCCGGCGTCACGGTTGACGGTTTCAATCCCTCTTATGGTGGATCATGCTCTGTAGGACGAGCATCAAGGCGACGCCTAAGAGAATTGACTTTTGTTTCAATCCCTCTTATGGTGGATCATGCTCTGTAGGGAGAAAGAAAGATCCTTGGTTTGCTTTCTTGCCGGAGTGTTTCAATCCCTCTTATGGTGGATCATGCTCTGTAGGACCGCAATGAAGAAAAAGTAATGCGAAAAATCAAGCAGTTTCAATCCCTCTTATGGTGGATCATGCTCTGTAGGAGGGTTATTTGGATCATCAAAATGCCCGGCATAGGGAGTTTCAATCCCTCTTATGGTGGATCATGCTCTGTAGGATGATGACGACGTCTGCGCTCTGGCGCTGGCCTGGCAGTTTCAATCCCTCTTATGGTGGATCATGCTCTGTAGGTTCTTTTTTTGCGGCTGCGCATGCTGCATCTTCTGTATGTTTCAATCCCTCTTATGGTGGATCATGCTCTGTAGGCTGGCCACCGCAAGACGGACCGGGGTTTGGTGACAAAAGTTTCAATCCCTCTTATGGTGGATCATGCTCTGTAGGAGTACATGGTACAGCTGGACTCTAACCAGCGGATCAGTTTCAATCCCTCTTATGGTGGATCATGCTCTGTAGGCAAAAGCCCTGGGTCAACCCAGCTCAACTTGGGTATAGTTTCAATCCCTCTTATGGTGGATCATGCTCTGTAGGGAATTGGCCACCTTCCGGCGCGCGGAGCAGGAAGCAAGTTTCAATCCCTCTTATGGTGGATCATGCTCTGTAGGCGACGCGTTGGAAAAATATAAGCGTGAAGGAGATAGTTTCAATCCCTCTTATGGTGGATCATGCTCTGTAGGCGAAGTAGACGACCGCGCCGGTCTGATAGAAAGATATCGTTTCAATCCCTCTTATGGTGGATCATGCTCTGTAGGTTCCAAGAAATGTGCCAGGCAATCGAAGTCGTCGTCTGGTTTCAATCCCTCTTATGGTGGATCATGCTCTGTAGGACAGGAACTAGTTACCGTGTTCACAACTGAAACCTAGTTTCAATCCCTCTTATGGTGGATCATGCTCTGTAGGGCCATCTTCAAGACAGCGGGATCAACGAGAAGGTCTTGTTTCAATCCCTCTTATGGTGGATCATGCTCTGTAGGTCTTGCAACAACATAGTCCGAAAAGCCTGCGAAGAATGTTTCAATCCCTCTTATGGTGGATCATGCTCTGTAGGGCAACTAATGGCGAGCGTAAATCGCTGAGTAATAAGTTTCAATCCCTCTTATGGTGGATCATGCTCTGTAGGTTAAGGTCACGCTATCCAGGACCAGCGCGCCCATTTTATTTTTGGCGCGGAACCGCACGGTAGTTTCATAATCGATAATACTGTCCTTGTAATTGGCGACCCCAGCAAGGCTATCAGCTTTTTTGTTTCAATCCCTCTTATGGTGGATCATGCTCTGTAGGCATTCGGCGGGTACCGGATGCGGTTTTTCCAGCCGGAGTTTCAATCCCTCTTATGGTGGATCATGCTCTGTAGGAATGGCATGGGGCTTTTATCGTCAAGTACTTGCGTCAGTTTCAATCCCTCTTATGGTGGATCATGCTCTGTAGGAACTATTGCCGCAGCGGCCGGGATTGGGTTGGGCACAGTTTCAATCCCTCTTATGGTGGATCATGCTCTGTAGGGTGCCGTTGGCTCCCTGGATGGACCATGCCTGTTTGGTTTCAATCCCTCTTATGGTGGATCATGCTCTGTAGGAAGTAGACGACCGCGCCGGTCTGATAGAAAGATACCGTTTCAATCCCTCTTATGGTGGATCATGCTCTGTAGGGGCCATCTTCAAGACAGCGGGATCAACGAGAAGATCTTGTTTCAATCCCTCTTATGGTGGATCATGCTCTGTAGGGGGTACTGCGAACTTCTGCCGATATCGCTGCCTGGAAGTTTCAATCCCTCTTATGGTGGATCATGCTCTGTAGGTGAGGGATCGACACTGGCCATGTAGATTTGTAACTCCAGTTTCAATCCCTCTTATGGTGGATCATGCTCTGTAGGTATGATTTATTTCCGGCAAAAAGACTGCGATTATTGAAGTTTCAATCCCTCTTATGGTGGATCATGCTCTGTAGGTGTCCAGTCTATCTATGATGGCGGTGTCCATTCCCGTGTTTCAATCCCTCTTATGGTGGATCATGCTCTGTAGGGGGGCTGGGCTAAGCATTGTAATTCCAATCATCTCGTGTTTCAATCCCTCTTATGGTGGATCATGCTCTGTAGGACTGTAATTGACGTTATTGCGGTCGGGCATGGAATGTTTCAATCCCTCTTATGGTGGATCATGCTCTGTAGGAAACATAAGCCGCAGTGTTATTATAGACCCAATTGTCTTGTTTCAATCCCTCTTATGGTGGATCATGCTCTGTAGGCGGAAGGAATAATGCCGCAAATCGTTGAATTGGGGAAAGTTTCAATCCCTCTTATGGTGGATCATGCTCTGTAGGCCGTCCCATACGAAGGCCCGCTCCTTCACCCAATTGGGTTTCAATCCCTCTTATGGTGGATCATGCTCTGTAGGGCCCCAAAAGACAAATGGGCTGTAGACTGTATCAGTGTTTCAATCCCTCTTATGGTGGATCATGCTCTGTAGGTGCGCTCACTGCGGCGGCATTTCAGTGAGCGGGTTGATGTTTCAATCCCTCTTATGGTGGATCATGCTCTGTAGGCGTCGTTTGACTGATCGGCACGACCACCTTCTGCAAGTTTCAATCCCTCTTATGGTGGATCATGCTCTGTAGGATCATAGCCGGATATATCTCCCCGGTTCTTCCAAAGTTTCAATCCCTCTTATGGTGGATCATGCTCTGTAGGATGGAGACGAGCAGTATGATCAGCAGCTTTGTCATTGTTTCAATCCCTCTTATGGTGGATCATGCTCTGTAGGATAGCCGCCGTGCCACAGTCTCGATGCCGTCGATCAAAGTTTCAATCCCTCTTATGGTGGATCATGCTCTGTAGGATTCATTCATCCCTGCCGCAGACTGCGGCGAGATGGTAGTTTCAATCCCTCTTATGGTGGATCATGCTCTGTAGGTCGTCGCCGATTTCAATGGTTTGCCTTTCAATTTATTACCCGAATTTTCAATCACATTAATTACTTGTTTCCAATATGTCAAAGAGCTGCCAAATGAGCTTTTTTCCTTTTTCTCCGAAAATCTAATTATTTCCTTTTCAAATAATTGCATGCGCTTTTTCCCCATTAAAAAATAAATTATCCCCCGGATAGTTCTACTTAACACAAATATTCCGGTAGGTGCAATCTACACATCTCTTTTTATACTTTGTGGCTTTGGGAAAAAAGTTCTCATTGATGATACGCTCGATCTCCCGAACACATTCTTTCACTAATTGTTTATCCGACTGCTGAATCGCGATCTCGACCAGCTTGTTGTTGCTCCGAGTATATACGATAAATCCTTTGTTAACCTGCCGATGAAAATTCTCCTCGATTAGCCATGCATAGCAAAACAACTGCGTCTTATAGGTTTCGTATACTTTTTCTTCATAAATGGCAAACTTATAATCTAGAGGCGCCATTGACCCATCTTCCAAAAGCAATACTTCATCTATCCTACCACGCAAGAACGCATTCGTAAGATACTGGTCGTTGAACCGCTCTATAGCGCCAACCCGCTTGCGCAGATAGTCCTTATTCCGTTCCAATTTTTCATCATGAAGCTCGCGTCCACGAATTACTTTATATTTTCTATCCTCGTATTGCGGGATGGTCAGGACACACTCGAAATACGTAAATCTCGGGCAAAAGAGATATTCGATAATATGCGAGGGCGTCAAGGTCATAAAAAGAGAGCTTTCACTTTATCTGTAACAAGGTCTTTGTCAAAAGCCTTCCCTAATAAAGCGGTCGCCTGAAGTTCATTCTTAGACATCGGAAAAATATACACGGAGTCCTTATCCGCATCTATCAATTCTTCAATCTTGAGTTCCAGGGTGTCCTTTTCGTTATTCTCCAACGTACCCAGGAAAACAGAAAACTGTACCCGGTATAAACCCGCCTGCTTGCAAACCTTGGCTACCTTGGTCCGCCTTTTGTCATCCTCTATATCGTATAGTACCCAGGCGATCATTAACTTGAGTTATTCGTTATCAGTTGCGTTTCCGATCAAGGCATTTGCAAAAACATGCGCATCCTGTTGCATGGCATTAGCCCTGGTTTGATTTCGTCCTTTGTAACGAATCGTTTCACTTTCCATATAGTCATTCAATGCTGTTATCAATAACTCTTTCCCCTCTTTGTTTAAAGTGACGCCGTTGGTTATTTCATCGATATGCGCCTTATTGATCTTTTTGGCGGAGAAAAGCCGGAAAACAGTAGTTTCCACAAATATTCGATAAGGTTCGATAAAGTCAAAAACCATACTTTTTTGATTGTAGTCATCCCGGTGTAGAAATCCCACATAAGGGTCCAGACCCGCAATGATCAGACATTTTTCAACTCTGGAATATAAAACACCGAATCCGTAGTTGAGGAAAACGTTGAAGGCATCCTTCGCTGGCCGCATACTTCTACCGGAAAATTTATAAGCATCCGGTAACACATGGCTAATCGTCTCAAAATAGAGGCGACCTGCGGTTCCCTCCAGACCCCGAAGACTCTCTGCAATCTCATCGATTTTTTCTGCCGTCAGGTTTTTCAATGATGAGTGAAGATTTACCAGTCTCGTGATCTTATCGGTCAAAAAGTCTGCCGATTGAGGACGGTGTTTTTTCAGATCCCGGATGAAATCCAACTGATTGTTCATCTTTTCTGCAATCCACGCCACAGTATAGCTAACCGCCTCTTTACCAAGACTGGCCTCCAATTGCCGTTTGCGGATTTTAGTCGTGCTTCCCAACTTACTATGCCAGATTCGCCCCATGGGCTGGCCGTCCGAATGGGTGAAAATGATGTCGACATTATTGGTCAGCGCCAGCTTAACTGCATCGGTACTCAATGCGGCAGAAGTAGATAAGATGATTGATTTAACCTTATGCGCCGCAATATGCTGCTTGACCGGCTCCGAATCCTTTGAAGGGACCTTTATCTCAAACATGTCGTCTTTTACATGCAAATAGGTACCGTATGTATTAAGATAGATTTGCATATTCGATTATATGAGTGTAATGGCGCCAAATCCCCTGGCTGTTTGCTTGCCCAGACCTATTTTATTCGGCAATACGCAATTGGTGGTAAATTCCGCCTCAAAAGCCATCATGGCATTATTCTTAAAAAGTGTTTCCTTGCGCGTCGTAATATTGAGCTTCACCATCACGCGGCTCTCGGCTCTGTAATCCATTGCCTTAAAGAAGCTGAGTATATTTCCGGTCAGGACAGCTTTTAGGTGTCGCAATTGTTGGTCTTCGTCTTCCTGGACAAAAGCCGCGAAGTTTTTTTGGTTTAATGCCATCCACAAGGTCTCGAATCGGTAGGAGTATAAATCATCGCAAAGGCCTATCGACAGGATGCTGCTTTGGATATTTTTCTCTAAAATAGGATAAGTACGGCCGTCCAGTTTCAACGATCTGATCTTCATAAAAAGATTGCCCAGCAGCGTTGCACCTTCATTCAGTCCTATCAAGGTGGGAGTATTCTCTATTACTTTGTATTGGACCAGCGGATACCGGTACAACAATTCTCCCGATTCCAGGTGATTATGCAATAAAGAAGAATGTTCCTGGAACAATCTCCCGAAATATCCCCTGAGCTTATGCCCATCCCGGGTTTCAAGACGTATTTCGGGAAAGCGAATGGTGGTTTGTTGTATTTGTTGCATTGTTTACAAGAACATTGAGTGGGCGTTATCTTCATGGGACCGGTCGAACCCGGTCTTTTCATTATAAAAATCCGCCAGTTTATCCAGGCTTACATAATAGATCCCCTCACAAATCGTGTTGTTCCCATTCTTCATAAGTTCCCTTGCTTTGGGCAGATGGTCCGGAACGGATAGGATGTGCTGATGAAAGTCCTTCTTTAAACGCGAGAAATCCTCGGGAGATATCTCCTTATGCAATAACTTGACATAAGAATCTTTTAATCTAGTGGCCTCTTCATTGACCTCAATAAAAACCGACAGGGTAGGGGACGTTTCATTTATGACCTTAAAGTCAGAAACAGATAGATCTTTCCTGGAGGCCGATGGCTCGTATTTCAGGCATTTCATGGCTTTGAAGATTTCCCTGGATTCGCCAAAGGCGCTGTTCTCCGCGACCCGGGAAAAATAGGAATCTATTATCTGTAGATAATCTTCTTCCAATACTTCGGGATGTAGTTGCAGCGTCTTTGTCGCTTGTTGGTTGGTAATAGGGTCGTAAACCTTTTTACAATCCCCGAAATCGACAATATATAAGGGAGAATATTGCTTAGCAGGATGGTTGTTCCGGTTGATTCTGCCAGCGACCTGGATAATGGAATCCACGGGACCGATATCCCTAAAGCCCATGTCGAAATCCAGGTCGACCCCTGCTTCGACGCACGGCGTGGCAATGAGGATCGGCTTCCGGTTGTTTTGGATATCGGAACGGATGGCCGCAATCACTTTTTGTCGATGAAGAGGAATGATGTTGGTGGATAGGTAATAGACCGGATTTTCCGGAGCTTCCGGACTTTCTGTTAATGACGTGAACAAAGCAAGGGAGCGCTTCACCGTATTACAAACAATGATGCAGGATCGATCCGGGCTCCATTGTTTCCGAAAGACTCCTTCAACGAAATCATTTTCGTCCACCAATTGTCGGTCTATTAACGGAACGATCTTTGTTCTATGAAAACAGCCGAATATCCGCTCATGGTCCTGCAGCAACTCTATGGCTTGAGCATGTTCACCTTCCGTGTTCAGGAGCTCCTGGTTAGCCAGTTCGAATATCTTTGGTTTGGTTGCCGTCATCAGGACGATCCGGGCATTTAGAAATTTCGAGAGATAATAAAGAGCTGCCCCGATCAGCGGTAACTGGCCAAGACGAATGGTCTGAACCTCATCCAGGATGACAATGGAGCCGGCGAAGTGGTTGAATTTCTTCAACAGCTTGTTTTTATTGCCGATCAATGTCTGCAGGAATTGCACAAACGTGGTAATGACCACGTCGCACTGCCAGGTATCGAAAGCCATCATTTTCTGGTCATAATGCTTGTCTTCATTATAGTTGTTTTG
>Ga0134125_10001843_pt1 | contig 25650 bp, 27 predicted proteins | sample KB31751_FD_96464 | JGI IMG/M metagenome (GOLD analysis project Ga0134125, IMG submission 96464) | Terrestrial soil microbial communities with excess Nitrogen fertilizer from Kellogg Biological Station, Michigan, USA - KB3-175-1 | ecosystem: Environmental > Terrestrial > Soil > Unclassified ...
CGCAGCGACGGGCGCGTCTCGACCACGTAGCCGCCGCCCGGGCGCGGGCGCACCGCGGTCACCTCGGTCTCGGCGCGCACGGTCGCGCCGCGGCGCTCGGCGAGCCAGAGGTAGTTCTTGTCGAGCGTGTTCTTGGCGCCGAAGCGGCAGCCGGTCATGCACGCGCCGCAGTGGATGCAGCCGGTGCGCTCGGGCCCCGCGCCGCCGAAGTAGGGATCGGGCACGGTCACGCCCGGCGTGCCGAAGTAGACGGCGACGTCGGTCGGGTGGTGATGCCCGGCGCGGCCGATGTCGCGCGCGATCTCGGCGAGCACCTGGTCGCCGCGCGTCTGGACGGGGTTGGGATTGGCGCCGAGCATGCGGCGCGCGGTGGCGTAGTGCGGCTCGAGCTCGCGCTGCCAGTCGGCGAGGTGCGCCCACGACGGCGCGCGGAAGAAGTCGTCCTTGGGGATCGGCAGCGTGTTGGCGTAGACGAGCGAGCCGCCGCCGACGCCGACGCCGTGCAGGATGGTGACGTGCTCGAAGAAGGACATCTGGAAGAAGCCGTGCAGCCCGATCTCCGGCTGCCACATCCAGCGGCGCACGTTCCAGTTGTTCTCGGGAAAGTCGGCGGCGTCGAAGCGCTTGCCCTTTTCGAGCACGAGCACGCGGTGGCCCTTTTCGGCGAGTCGCAACGCCGACACCGAGCCGCCGAACCCGGAGCCGATCACGATGACGTCATGGTGTTCCACGCCTGCAACGTAGCCGCGCGCGCCGGCGCTGTAAACGTCCGATGGACAGCTGGGGCCCGCGCTCCGGCGCCCGACGCGGCGCCGCGCGGCCGGCGGCCGTCGTCACCGCGGTACGCGGCCTGCACTGGCCGGGCGCATGCGCGGACCGGGTCTGCTCCTGCTTGCGATCGCGATGGCGCTTTCGATGACGGCCTGCTCGTCGGGCGGGTCGCCGGCGAGCTGCGCAAGGTGCGGCGGCCCCGACGGCAACGGCGGCGACGGCGGCACCAGCGGCGACGGTAGCGGCGGCGCCGACGCCGGCAGCGACGGCTGCGTCGACGGCTGCAGCGACGCGGGCGTGCCGAATCCGCCCGGGCACACCGGCGACGGCGCCGCGCGCGTCGTCGCCTACGTCAACTGCTTGTGCGGCTTCGGCGCCGGCGCGCGCGGCGGCGAGTGCCTCGCCTCGCCCGATCCGACGATCAACCAGGTCAAGCAGTGGGAAGACGGCAACACCAGCCCGATCACCCACTACGTCCTGTCGTTCCTCTCGTTCAGCGGCGGCAACATCCAGACCGACCCCGGCGAGATCTGGGCCAACGGCGGCGGCAGCAGCAGCGACTTCACGCTGCAAGCGAACCTCGCCGACGCCATGCGCTCGGCGCAGGCGCACGGCAAGAGGATCCTGCTCTCCGTCGGCGGCGAGGTCGGCTCGAGCAACTTCCTCGCCTGGTGGAACGCGGCCGGCGCGACCACGCCGGCGCGCGTCGCCGGCATGCGCGCGCAGCTCCAGCACGTGGCGCAGCTCTTCGCGCAACAGAACGCGCTCGTCGCCGACGGCTTCGACGTCGACATCGAGCTCGGCGGCGTCTACCAGTACGGCAGCGACAAGTACAACGCCACGCGCGACCTCATCAACGCCGTGCCCGACGACATGCTCGTCGCGTTCGTGCCGCAGATCGGCAACGGCCTGTGCGCCGCGCCCGTCGTCGGCGATCCGCTCGCGCCGCCGGCGGTGCTCGGCGGCCAGTGCCAGCAGCCGGTCAACGGCGACGACAGCGCGTGGGTGTTGGCGCGCCTCGACAAGGACTGCGTCAAGGGCGACGGCACGCCCAAGCTCGATTACTGGGGCATCCAGTACTACAACGCCGGCCAGGCCGAGTGCTGCGGCGGCGGCACCAGCGACGCCGACGCGGTCGACAGCATCGCGCAGAGCTACAAGAACCTCGCCAACGGCTGGCCCGCCTCGGGCGACACCACCGCCGCCGACAATCCCTGGCACCAGTGGGCCTACTACCCGGGGCCGTGGCCCGCCTTCGCCGGCATCGGCGCCGATCGCCTCGTCCTCGGCAAGCCCGGCTGCCAGGGCTGCGCCGGCTCCGACTACCTCGACCTGCCGGCGATGCTCGGCCTCGTCGCGGGGCTCGACAAGAAGCTCGCCAAGCCGATGGGCGGCGTCCTCTTCTGGGATCTATGCCGCCTCTTCGGCAACACCGGGCCGCAGTGCGTATCGGGCACGTGCCAGCCGAGCTGGGGCGGCGACGCGGTCTTGACCAACCTGCAACAGCTCTCGGCGCGCATGAGCGCGCTCGCTACGCGCTGAAGCGCTGCCTCGTCAGCGCGCGACGTGGACGAGCGCGTCGCGCGCCGCCGCCCGGCCGGCGTCGATGTACTCGTCGCGCAGCGAGCGGTGCCAGAAGCCGGCGAAGGCGTTGCCCGCGAGCTCGGCGTCGGGACGGATGGTGAGGATGCGCAGCGGCCTCAAGCTGAGCGTGCGCAGCACCGCGTCGAGCTGCGCGGCGTCGAGCGTGCCGGCGGCGTGCAGCGCGCGCAGCTTGTCGATGGTGGCGTTGGCCGCGTCGCCCATCTTCAGATCGCGATACATGCGCTCGTGGATGAGCATGTCGACCAGGCGCGACACCAGCTCCAGGCCCTCGAGCGCGGGCGGCGCGTTGAACACCGCCGGATAGGGCGAGACCACGATGACCTGCTTGAGCCCGTCGGCGGCGGCGAGCTGGATCGGCGTGTTGTTGACCGCGCCGCCGTCGTAGCACGGGCCGAGCGCCGGCACGTCGACCGGATGGAACAAGAGCGGAAACGCGGCCGACGCCGCGGCGGCGATGTAGATCTCCTCGCGGCGCGCGTCGTCGTCGAAGTCGGCGCCGTTGAACGAGCAGAGGCCCTCGAACGTGGTGGCGGGATGGCCGTCGCGCGCGCCGGCGACGCCGCGCAGCGCCGCGACGACGATGCGCAGCCCGACCGGGCTCACCGCGGCGGTGGCGATGCGCGGCACCTCGCGGCGCAGAAGCGCCAGGATCTCCTTGGAGTCGGAGATGCCGGTGCGCGACACCACGTCGCGCAGCGAGAGGTGGAAAACGTGCATCCAGCCGGCGTCGTCACGCCACAGCTCCATGAGCCGCTGCGTGGCGTCGCGCGCGCGGCCGGCGCGGATGCCGGCCGCCAGCAGCGTGGCGTTGAGCGCGCCCGAGCTGGCGCCGACGACTTGCGAGATGGCCACGCCCGCGTCGGCAAGGACGTCGAGCGCGCCGGCTTCGAACGCGCCCTTGGCGACGCCGCCGGCGAGGACGACGGCCGTTTCGGAGGCGGGATGTGGCATTCGTTCCCGACATCATAGGCGCTTGGCGCCGCGCCGCCAGCCGGATGAGCGAGCCATCGAGACGGCCGGGCGCCCGGTGATGGGCGTTCGCGAGCGCTCCTGGAGTCGCCTTTGCAGGATGCTTGGATGGAGGGCGAAATGCTTCGCAGCGGGAATGTGTTGTTTGGCGTGGCGCTGGGCCTGCTCGTGATCGGCGGCCTGGCCACCGGCGCGGCGCCCTGGTTCATCGTGCTCAACTTCTTCTCGGCCTGCTTCGCCCTGTTCATCGGGCTGTACGGGCGGGATCGCGTCGCCGCCGCGACCGGCACCATCGCGCTCGCGGCGCTCCTGATCGGGGCGTCGGTCGTCGCCATGGTTCGCTTCTCGCAGGAGCACTGGATGTATTGGGCGACGATCGGCGTGTCGTGCGCGGCGGCGGTCATCGGGATCCTCGGCGCGTGGAGCCGCTCCGACAGCGAGGTGCCGCCGCACATCGTGCGCACGCCGCGCCTGCACCGCTAGTATCTCGCCGCGGTGAGTTCGATCGCTTCGTTTCGGCTCACAACGCGGCGACGTATCGCACGTCGCGGCGAGATACTGCGCAATTGATCCCAGGAGGCGTGCCGCCTCCCTCGTCGGGCAGAGCCCGCCGAGCCTCCCTCCTGCTGACGGCCGGACTGCCGGCCGACGGCGCCTTTGGCGCCTTGAAAAGCCGGATCGGCGATCGGATCGGCGATCATCGAATCCACGCGTTCACGGAGACAAGGGCGGCTACGGGCTGTTCGGCAGCGTCACCGGCACGCCGAGGACGTCGTTGCGCGCCAGCTCGCGCAGCGCCCTTTGCGCGAAGCCGACGTGCGCCTCTTCCGCGGCGCGCCGACGCTCCAGCTCCTCGACAGCGGGCAGATCGCCGGCGTCGCGCGCCAGCTCGACGAGGAGCCGCCAGCCCGCTTCGTCGGCGAGCTCGGCGATGCCGAGCGCGTGCATCATCTCGCCAACGGTGGCGTCGGCGGTGACGATGACCTGCTCGAGCCCGTGCGTCTCGAGCTCGGCGACGCGGGCGCGCCGCTGCTGGCGCGTCGGATCGGCCTCGAGCCGCACCAGCTGACGCTCGAGCCAGCTCGCGTGCTCGCGCTCCTCGGCGCGCTGATCCTCGAGCCGCGGCAGCATGCGCCGGATCGCCGGCTCCTCGTGCGCCACGCGCGCGATGATCGCGTCGTACAGGCGCAGGCTCACCCGCTCGAACGCCAGCCGCTCGTCGAGCACGTCGATGAGCTTGTCACGGTTGATCTCGGCGAGCCTGCGCATGCGTGCCTCCGTCGTGGTTGCGCTCTTGCATCGGGATCGGACGAGGTGGCTTCATGCTGCGCGCGCTCATCGTCACCCTCGGGATCGCGATGTTTCTCTTGTGGCTGGTCGGCCTCGTCGACCACTCGACCGACTGGATCGTGTGGGTCGACGGCGTCGCCGCGCTGTTGACGTTGTGCCTCGTGGCCGCGACCCACGATCGGCTCGGGCCGGTGGGCACGGCGCTCGGGCCGAACCTCATCGGCCTCGGGCTCGTGGCCGTGTTCGTCATCGGCCTGGTGACCCGCGCGTCGGCGTGGATCGTGTGGTTCAACCTCGCGTTCGGCACCGGCTACCTCCTGTTCGCCGCCTTCGCCTTCTTCGTCCGCTCCGTCGAGCCGCGCATGGAGAGCCGCCGCCCGCTCACCGAGATGTGATCAGCGGACGTAGAACGGCTGTCCCTCGGTCGGCTCGGGCCGCACCGGAAAGGTGTGGCGCGTGACCACGTCCGCCGCGGCGAGGCCGATGAGCAGCGTCACCCAGATGAGGCTCACCAGCATCGCCATGTGGCTCGAGAACGGCTGCTCGATGAGGTGCATGAAGAAGTAGACGACGAGCAGCGCTTTGACCAGCGCGATCAAGAGCGACACCACCAGATCGCCGACCGGCCAGTGCAGGAACGAGAGCAAGAGCGACAGCGTCGCCAGCACCACGAGCCCGACGAAGGTCGCGATCAGGCCGACGCCGCCCACGTGATACTTCGCTGCCGTCTCGTCCGCCATCGTCTGCTCCTACGCGAGGTACATGATCGGCCAGAGGAAGATCCAGATGATGTCGATGAGGTGCCAGTAGAGCGTGCCCATCTCGAGCCCGACGTGATGCTCGGGCGTGTAGAAGCGATGCGCGGCGCGCCAGGTGAGCCACACGAGCAGGCACACGCCGCCGGTGACGTGGAGCGCGTGCAGCCCGGTCATCAGCCAATACATCGTGAAGAAGCGGTTGGCGCCGTAGGTCGGCAGCTCGGCCATGTGGTAGTAGGGCCCGGGCAGCGCGCGCTCGCGGAAGTGCTCGGCGTACTCGAAGAGCTTGATGACGATGAAGGCGACGCCGAGGAGCGCCGTGGTCACCAGCATCGCCACGCACAGGCCGTTGCGCCCGCGCCGCGTCGCCCACACCGCGAGCGCGACGGTGAAGCTCGAGCACAAGAGCACGTACATGTTCACCGTGCCGTAGGCGAGCGTGTTGTGCTTGATGGCGTCGGCGAAGTCGGCGCCGTACATCGCGCGATAGGAGCCGTAGAGCGCGAACAGCCCGGCGAAGAGCAGCACCTCGCTCGCAAGGAAGACCCACATGCCGAACTGCAGGGTCTCGTCCTGCTGCGCGAAGTCGCCGTACTGCTCACCGAGCGCGTGCCTTTTCACGGGCCTCCTCCTCGGTCAGCGAGTAGTCGTACGGATCGTAGCCCAGCGTCGGCGTGACGCGGAAGTTGTGCGGGGGCGGCGGCGACGTGGTCAGCCACTCGTAGCTGCGCGAGTCCCACGGATTGGCCGGCGCGTGCGGGCCCCACTTGAGCGCCCACAGAAGGTTGCCGAGCGCGAGGAGGAGCGCGCCACCGAGCAGGAACGCGCCGCCGGTGGAGAGCACGTGCAGCCACTGAAAGCGCTCGGGGTACGAGTAGTAGCGGCGCGGCATGCCCATGTTGCCGAGCAGGAATTGCGGCACGAAGGTGAGGCAGAAGCCGATGAACACCGCGATCGCACCGACGGTGGCGAAGCGCTCGTTGTAGATCTTGCCGAACATCTTGGGGAACCAGTAGTGCGCCCCGGCGAGGAACGCGGTCACCGAGCCGCCGACCATGATGAAGTGGAAGTGGGCGACGACGAAGTAGGTGTCGGTCCAGTGCAGGTCGAGCGACTGCGTGGCCAGCGCGACGCCGGTCATGCCGCCGAAGACGAACAGGAAGAGGAAGGCGAAGAAGTAGAGCATCGGCGCGTTGAGCTTCACCTGCCCGCGGCGGAGCGTGAGCGTCCAGGTGAAGACCTTGATCGCCGAGAACACCGCCACGAACATCGAGAGCACGCCGAAGAAGCCGGCGTCGAGCTCGCTGATGCCGGCGGAGAACATGTGGTGGCCCCAAGTGAGGAAGCCGACGACGGCGATGCCGATGGTCGACACCGCGATGGCGGTGTACGACGCCGGCCGGCGGTGCGCGAAGGTCGGCACCACCTCGCTGATGACGCCCATCGCCGGCAGGATCATGATGTAGACGGCCGGGTGCGAGTAGAACCAGAAGATGTGCTGGAAGAGCACCGGGTCGCCGCCGACGGCGGGATCGAAGATGCCGAGCCCGAGGCCGTGGTCGAGCCCGACGAGCGCGAGCGCCATGCCGAGGACGGGCGTGGCCACGACCATGATGATCGACACGCCGTAGATGGCCCAGGTGAAGAGCGGGATCGAGCTCCAACGCATCCCGGGCGCGCGCAGCTTGTGCACCGTGACGATGAAGTTGAGGCCGGTGAAGATGGTCGAGATGCCGACGATGAAGACGCCGGTGACGACGGGGACGACGCGCGTGGGCGAGCTGTCGGCGTAGGGCGTGTAGAAGGTCCAGCCGGTGTCGGCGCCGCCGGCGAACATCCCGCCGAGGATGACGAGGGCGCCGATGACGAAGACGTAGAAGCTGATGAGGTTGAGCTTGGGGAACGCCAGATCGCGCGCGCCGAGCTGGATGGGCAGGATGAAGTTTCCGAAGACGTTCGGGATCGACGGGATCAGAAAGAGCCAGACCATGGTGATCCCGTGGAGCGTGAACATGCGGTTGTAGGTGGTCGCGTCCATGATGGTGCGGCCGGGCGTGAGCAGCTCGGTGCGCAGCGCGAGGGCGAAGACGCCGCCCAGCATGAAGGTGCAGAGCACGGCGCCGTAGAAGAGCAGCGCGATGCGCTTGTGGTCGCGCGTGTTGAGCCAGGAGGCGACGCCTTTGCCGGCGCGCAGGTAGTCGGGCCCGTCGTCGAGCGAGGGCAGCGGATCGATCTCGGGCTCGTCGGCGGCGGCAGGAGCGACGAGTGCGGTTTCGGGCGGGCTCATGGCGCCTCCTCTACGAGCGGCGGTGGTTGGCCGGGCGGCGGCGCGCCACCGACGGGGCCGTTGGGCGCGACGGGGCCGTTGGGCCCGACGGTGACGTGGCCCGCGGGCGCCGGCATCACCACCGCGCCGGGCGGCGGCAGACCCTGGCTCGCGGCGGCCGGCTCGCCGGGCGGCGCCGGCGCGTGTTGCAGAAGCGGCTGCGCCGGCTGCGGCGGCGGCTGGCCGATGGCGCCCGCCGGCATCGTCTCGTCGGCGTGCGGCAGCGTCGCCTGCATCGGCTCCTGACCGCGCACCTCGGCGAGCGACTTGATGAGCTCGATGAGCGCCGCGGTCTCCGCCGGCCGCAGGCGGCCGAGGTAGGTGGGCATGACCGGCTGATAGCCGTCGCGGATGCGGGCCATCGGATCCATCATCGACTCCGTCAGGTAGGCCTCGTCGACGAGCACGCGGCCGCCGCCCTTGAGCGGCACGGTCGCGCCCCACAGCCCGGCCCAGGTCGGCCCGATGTGCGGCGTGCCGTCGAGCGTGTGGCAGCGCAGGCAGCCCTGCTGCGCCGCGACCTGTTGTCCGAGCCGCACCAGGCTCATCGGCGCCGACGGGCCGAGCGACGTCGCCACCTCCGGCTCTTGCCGAAACGGCGCCGCCGTCGCGGTGCGATCGAGCCCGCGGCCGAGGAAGCGCGCGAAGTCGGCCGCGTCGAGCGCGACCACCTGGCCGCGCATCGTCGAGTGGTTGGTGCCGCAATATTCGGCGCACAGGATGTCGTGCACGCCCGGCTCTTTGACCTCGAACCACAGCGTCGTGTAGCGGCCGGGGATGACGTCTTCCTTGATGCGGAAGTCGGGCACGTAGAAGCTGTGGATGACGTCGCGCGAGGTCATGATCAGCTTCACCGGGCGCCCCGCCGGCACGTACAGCGTGGTGATCGAGTGGGCGCCCTCCTGATAGGCGAACTTCCACATCCACTGCTTGGCGGTGACGTAGATGTCGTAGCTGTCCGGCGGCGCCACGCGCAGCCGCACGAACTGCATGAAGCCGATGACCCACAGGCCGAAGAAGAGCCCGAAGAGCCCGAGCGCCAGCGCCCACTCCACGCGCGGCGGCGTCGTCGGTGCGCGGTCGCGCTCCGCCTTCTGCGGCCCCTTGTGGCGATACTTGATGACGAAGAACACGGCCATGAGCCCGACGGCGGCCGAGCCGGCCATGGTCGTGAGGATCACGAGCATGTGCAGGTGATCGATCGACTCGGCCATGGTCGACGCCTGCGGCGGCAGGAAGAGCATGGTGCGCAGCCAGTCGTTGACCGACGCCGGGTCGTTCATGGCGCGAGCCTCCGCCGCCGGTCGCTGCGCCACAGAAGCGCGAGCAGCCCACCGACGAAGAGCACGGTCAGCGCCGCGCCGCCGCGCAGGACGCCGACGATGTAGACGCCGTAGCGTCGCGTGGCCGGATCGTAGTGAAAGCAGGTGAGCAGGACGCGATCGACGATGCCGCCTATCTTGCCGTGCGCCGCTTCGTCGAGCGCGAGGCGCACGTCGAGCGGACGGAACTTGATGCCGTAGAGGTAGCGCGAGATGCGCCCGTCGGGCGTGACGATGAACGCGACCGCGGGGTGCGCGTACTGGTCGCTCTTCGGATCGTACGCGTACTGAAAGCCGAGGCGCGTCGCCAGCTCGGCGATCTCGGCGTGCCGCCCGACGAGGAACGGCCAGGCCGCGGTGGCGAACGGGGCGTCGAACGCCTGCAGCATCCCGTGCTGCTTGAGCGAGGCCTGCGCCGGCGTGTCCTTGGGATCGATGCTGACGGTGAGCGCGCGGAAGTCGCGTCCGAGCACGAGGCCCTGGCGCTCGATCGAGTCGACGACGCCGCGCAGCACCAGATCGCACAGCATCGGACAGCGGAAGTAGGCGAGCACGAGCACCACCGGCCGGCCGTCGCGGAAATAGTCGCCGAGGTGGACCGGATGGCCATCCTCGTCGGTGAAGGCGAGCTCGAGCGGCAGGCGCGCGCCGAGGTGCTCCTCGATGTCGACGGCGGCGAGCGCCGGCGGCGCCGCGCGCGCCGTCGCTGCGGTGAGCGTCAACAGCAGACAGACGAGCCTCATGGCGCCGCTCCGGCAGACTGTCGTTGCAACATCAGCTCCATCGCGCGGCGCACCGGAATGCGCACCACGCGCTTGGATGGGTCGACCCAGCCGTAGCTGTTGACGAGCGTGCGCTGCCGCTCCTTGAGCGACGGCACCGGCAGCGGAACTTCGTAGGGCGCGGCCAGCACCTTGGCGACCTCGTGCGGCGCGGGCAGGTTCTTCTCGGGAAAGCTGCGCGAAGGGCGCAGCGCCGACTCGCGCAGCCGCAGCAGCAAATACGCGATCACGCACAGCGCGACCGAGATGATCACCGTCGCGGCGAGCAGGCGCAGCACCAGCCCGCGCGGCAGCGATTCGGCGGCGTATCCGACTTCTTCGTGTCGCTCTTCGTCGGCCATCATCGACTCTCGTAGTGAACGGCGACGGTGTAATCGGGATCCCAGACGGCCGAGAGCAGCGTGCCGCGCTGTCGCCACAGCGCGAACGCGACCCCGAGGCCGCCGACGAGGAGCAGCGCCGGCGCGTCGGCCCAGTGCCAGGCCTGGGCGGCCTGGCGCCGCGCGCCGACGAGCCAGTGCATGTCGACGTAGTGGCAGGCGAGCAGCCACGCGCCCATCGCGGTGACCGTCGCGCGGCGCCGTTTGACCGCGTACGACAACAGGATCAGCCACGGCACCGCGAAGTGGCCCCAGACCAGGAACCAGCTGGTCCACAGATCGCCGGGCCGAAAGCGCTCGATGTAGAACTTGGCCTCGATCGGCCGGTTGCCGATCCAGATGAGCATGTACTGGAAGAAGCCGGTGTAGGCCCAGAAGATGAGGAACGCGAACAGGAGGCGCCCGATCGCGTACCAGTGCGAGCGGTTGACGCCGACGAGCCAGCCGCCCGACTGCGCCGAGGACATCATGATCGCCATGAGGCCGAGCGCGCCGACGAAGCCGCCGGAGAGGACGTAGAGGCCGTACATCGTCGAGTAGAAGTCGGGCGACAGCGACATGATCCAGTCGAACGACGCGAAGGTCGCGGTGATGCCGACGAGCGGCAGGAGCACGCAGGAGAAGCCGCGCAGCCGATCCTTGAGGCTCGGCGCACCCGGGCGATCCATGGCCAGCGACCAGCGCCGCAAGAGCTCGGCGACCAGCGTCCACAAGAGCAGGAACACGATCGCGCGCACGAAGAAGAAGGGCGCGTTCATGACCGGCCGCTTGTGTAAGACGAGCTCGCGCACGTGGTGATCGGCGACGCGCTCGGGATGGGCCCACGGGTAGAGCCGCGCCGACCAGAACAGCGGCAGGTAGAGCACGACGAGGAGCGGCATGGCGCCGAAGCCGAGCTCGGCGACGCGGCGCACCGCGGTCGGCCAGGCGGCGTTCATGGCGTGCGCGCCCATCACGAAGGCGAGCAGTCCGACGACGACGGTGATGGCGAACGAGTAGGCGATGAGGTACGAGCTCAGCGCCTGCGTCGGATCGAGCACCAGCGCCACCACGAAGCCGGCGCCGCCGAGGGCGGCGATGGCCAGCGCGACGACGATGGCGCGGCCACCTCCGTCGAACGGACGCTCGTCCGGCTTGCCGCCGGTCTCGACAATCAGTGCCGCGTCATCGCTGCTCATGGCGTGTGCTCCAGGGCCTGTTCGGCGGCGGCGCGGGCATCGGGCGGCAGCTCGTCGAGCGGCACCGCCTGGCTGAGCTGCAGCGCGCGCACGTAGGCGACGACGGCCCAGCGATCCTTGGTGGTGAGCTCGAGGTCGTAGGCGGGCATGAGGCCGTAGCCGTGGGTCGCGACCTGGAAGATGCGGCCGTCGGGGAACTGGCGCACGCGCGCGTCGACGAGCGGCGGCGGCCGGCGCAGCTCCATGTGCTCGGCGACCGGCGAGCGGCCGCTGCCGTCGAGGCCGTGGCAGGCGGCGCAGTAGGTGTCGAAGGCGATCTGACCCGCGGCCAGCGACGACGCCGTCATCGGCAGCGGGCTGTGCTCGACGTAATGCCCGTCGACGATGCCCTCGGTGAAGGCGGGGCGCCCGACGATGCGATCGCGCGAGACCGTGTGCGCCGGCGGCGGCTGCATGGCGCGCCCGTCGGCGAAGAAGCGGCACGCCTCGTAGGGCTGGAACTTGTGCTGATCGATCATCTGCTGCCAGTCGAACTCGGGCAGCACGCCCTCGCAGCCGGCGGCGGCGAGCGCGACGGCGACGAGCGCGACGGCGACGAGCGCGCGCCTCATCGGCGGGCCCCCGCCGGATCGCCCCAGCCGCCGAACGGCGCCACCGACAGCGCGTGCAGGCGCGCGAGCTCCTCGCCGGTGCGCGCGCGGTCGAGCGCGGCGTCGCCGGCGCCGATGGCCAGCCAGAAGCGATCGAGCGACGCGCGCTCGAAGCCGTCGACCTTGAACAGCGGATGGGTCAGGTTGGGCAGCCCGATGGTCCAGAACAGCCCGACGAAGACGCACAGCGACGTGGCGAGGATGCCGCTCTCGAAGGTGATCGGGATGTCGGTGATCCAGCCGAACGGCGGCCGTCCGCCGACGTTGAGCGCGTAGCTCCAGGCGTTGCAATACCACTGCAGCCAGAAGGCGAAGATGGCGCCGCCCATGCCGAGCGGGAATACGACCCAGTTGAGCCGCGAGCGCCCGAGCGCGAGCACGTCTTCGAGCTCGGCCATCGGATGCGGCGTGAACGCATCGAGCTCGCGATAGCCGAGCCGGCGCAGCTCCGCCACGGCGATCAAGAGATCGTCGCCGCTGCCGAACTCGGCGGCCAGCCCGGCGCGCATCAGACGTGCCTCCGCGGCTTCACTTCGGCCTTGAGCTCCTTGAGCTCGGCGAGCGGCACGAACGGGACGAAGCGCAGGAACAAGAGGAACAAGAAGGCGAAGCAGCACCCCGTGCCGAGGCACAGGCCCCAGTCGACCGGCGACGGATGGAAGGCGTGCCACGACGACGGTAGAAAATCCTGCTGCAACGAGAGCGCGATGATGCTGAAGCGCTCGGTCCACATCCCGAGGTTGATGAAGATCGTGACGACCCAGACGAGCAGCTCGCTGGTGCGTGCGCGCTTGGACCAGAAGATCTGCACGAGCACGACGTTGGAGAACATCGTGTACCAGAAGGCCCACGCGTTCGGCCCCGACGGCAGCGAGTGGAGCATGGTCCACATCTCGAACTGTTCGCCGGAGTACCAGGCGAGGTACCACTCGCACAGGTACGAGTAGTCGACGATGATCCCGGTCAGGAGGATCATCTTGCAGACGTTCTCGACGTGCCGCGTGGTGATGACGTTCTGCAGGCCGTAGACGCGCCGGATCGGGATCATCAGCGTCGCCACCATGCAGAAGCCGCTGAAGATGGCGCCGGCGACGAAGTAGGGCGGAAAGATCGTGGAGTGCCAGCCGGGCAGGATGGTGATCGCGAAGTCCGACGACACCACCGAGTGCACCGACAAGACCAGCGGCGTCGCCAGGCCGCCGAGCAGGCCGTAGGCCATCCGGTAGTGGCGCTGATGGTGCGCCGAGTTGCGCCAGCCGAGCGCGAAGACGCCGTAGACGTAGCGCTGCCAGCGCGTGGGCGCACGATCGCGTACCGACGCCAGATCGGGCACGAGGCCGAGGTACCAGAAGAGCAGCGACACCGTGAAGTAGGTCGCGACTGCGGCCATGTCCCACGGCAGCGCCGACTTGAAGTTCGGCCACACCTTCATCGTCGCGGGGTAGGGCGCGAGCCAATAGGCGAACCACGGGCGGCCGAGGTGGATGAGCGGGAAGATGCCCGCCTGCATCACCGCGAACAGGGTCATCGCCTCGGCGAAGCGGTTGATCGACGTGCGCCACTTCTGCTCGAAGAGCAGGAGGATGGCGCTGATGAAGGTGCCGGCGTGGCCGATCCCGATCCACCACACGAAGTTGGTGATGGCGAAGGCCCACGCGACCGGCACGTTGACGCCCCACACGCCGATGCCCTCGTAGAACGTGTAGAGGATGAGGCAAAGGAGCATGCAGGTGCCGAGGCCGGTGACGAGGAACGCGGCGCCCCAGGTCTTGCGTTTTGGGCCCCACACCGGATCGAGGAGCTGATCGGTGAGCGCCACGTCGCTCGGGTTGCCGACGAGGACCGACTCGAGCGCGGCGCTCATTTTTGGAGCCGCGGGTTCGGGTTGTCGATGCGCGCGAGATATTGCGTGCGCGGCCGCGTGCCTTCGTCGTTGAGGACCGAGTAGGCGCGCGGCTCGTTGCGCCACTGCACCATCGGCGTGTCGGTGTGCGAGAGCGAGCCGAACTGGATGGCGCCCGTCGGGCAGGCCTGCTGGCACGCGGTCACGATCTCGCCCGGGCGGAGGTCGCGATCCTCGATGCGCGCGTGGATCTCGGCGCCGCGGATGCGCTGCACGCAGTAGGTGCACTTCTCCATGACGCCGCGATCGCGCACGCTGACGTCGGGGTTGTGCACGAGCTCGTAGCTGCCGCGGTTGGCCTCGTAGTGCTTGTTCCAGTTGAACCAGTTGAAGCGGCGGACCTTGTACGGGCAGTTGTTGCTGCAAAAGCGCGTGCCGACGCAGCGGTTGTAGACCATCTCGTTGAGCCCGTCGGTGGAGTGCACCGTGGCGTTGACCGGGCAGACGTACTCGCACGGCGCGGTCTCGCAGTGCTGGCACATCATCGGCTCGTGCACGACGCTCGGGTTCTCCGGCGTGCCCAGGTAATAGCTGTCGATGCGCAGCCAGTGCATCTGCCGGCGCTTGAGGAGCTGCAATTTGCCGACGACGGGGACGTTGTTCTCGGCCTGGCAGGCGACCATGCAGGCGGAGCAGCCGGTGCAGATCGACAGGTCGATCGACATCGCCCACTGCAGCCCTTGATACGGATAGGGCCGCATCAGCGACGGCTGCGGGCCTTTGTCGTCGCCGGTGAAGTCGGGATTTTGGCGGTACTCGGCGAGCGTCGCCGACATCGCGATGTGGCGGCCGTGCATCGAAAACTGCGTCTGCGTGGTGGCGAGCTCGTGGGTGTGCCCGGTCGCGCGCAGCGCGGCGCCGGCGGCGAACGACGCGCTCCTGGCGGTGCGCAGCGCGTACGCATCGACGCCGACGCCGGCGGCGAGCGACTCGGCCCCCCTGCGTCCGTAGCCGAGCCAGAGCGAGACGGCGTCGTCGGCGTGGCCGGGCAGCACGAGGACCGGTACGGCAACGGCGCGCCCGTCGTGGGCGAGCTCGACGATGTCTTGCGTGTGCAGGCCGAGACGCGTCGCGGTCGCCGGGCTGAGCAGCGCGGCGTTGTCCCAGGTCAGCTTGGTCATCGGCTCGGGCTGCTCGAGGAGCCAGGCGTTGTTGGCGAAGCGCCCGTCGTGGATCGTCGGCGAGGCGTAGAAGCCGAGCTCGAGCGCGCCGGCGGCAGGCGACGGCAACGTGTCGAGCGCGTGCGCGATCGCCGCCGCCGCGAGCTGCGTCGTCCCGAGCGGCGCCGTCGTCGCCGGCAGCGCGGTGCCGCCGACGCTGCCTCGTTGCAGCGCCGCGTCCACGTCGAGCGTGGGGTGGGTGGCGCGCACGAGGCGGTAGCCGTCGAGCTCGCGATCGCCGGCGAGCATGGCGAGGAGCTCGAGGACGCTGCGGCCGCCGTGCAGCGGACGGATGAGCGGCTGTTGCAGCGAGAGCGTGCCGTCGTAGGCGCGGCCGTCGCCCCACGACTCGAGCGGGTGCGCGAGCGGCGCGAACCAGGTGGCGTGCGCCGCGGTCTCGTTCTCGTAGGCGCCGAGGTAGATGCGATCGACGGCGCTCGTCATCGCGCGGCCGAAGTCGAGCTCGGCGGGCGCGCTGTAGACCGGGTTGCCGTCGAGGATGACGAGCGTGTCGACGTGGCCGGCGCGCAGCTCGCCGGTGAGCGCGGCCAGATCCTGGTCGCTGTCGCCGAGCGGCACCGGCTCGGTGACGAGAACGGTCGCGCCGAGGTTGCCGAGCGCGGCGTTGATGGCCAAACCGAGCGCATGGACCGCCGGCGGCTGGCGCTCGCCGACGACGATCAGCGTCGAGCCCGCGGGCCGCGACGTCAGATCTTGCGCCATCGCCGCGACGAACCGTGCGCTCTCGTCTTGCGCGTGGGCGGCGCCGCCGAGCGCGGAGGCCAGGCCCGGCAGCTGCGCCGCGAGCGCGCGCGCGACGCCGGCGATGTCGCCCGAGCGCCGGCGCAACCGATGATCGGCCGCCATCCCCGTCGGCGTCGGCAGACACTCGACCGCGTAGAGCCGATTCGGCGTATCCGACGGACGGGCGATGCGCCGCCGCTGCGCCCACTGGCGGGCCCAGCGCAGCGACATCGGCATCGACGTCAGGAGGTCGGCGTCGAGGGCCACGGTCACGTCCGCCTTGGTGAGGTCGTAGCCCGGCTGCAGCCGCCGGCCGAAGGCGAGCTCGCTGCCGGCGAGCGTGTGGTCGAGCGGCGGCAGCGGCGCCGCGAACGTGACCTTCATGCGCGGATGGAGCGCGCGGACGCGCGCGAGCAGGCGATGCACCGTCGGCGAGCTGGTCGGCTCGACGAGGATCCGCAGCCCGGCGCCACCGTCGCCGCGCGGCCGGCGCAGCCGCTCGGCGAGCGCGTCCCACGACGACGGCGCGCCCTGCCACTGCACGCGGCGCGCGCGGTCCGGATCGTAGAGCCCGAGCACGTGCGCCTGCTGCCACAGGCCGGCGCCGCCGAGGCTGGCCGGGTGATCGGGGTTGCCCTCGATCTTGGTCGGCCGCCCATCGCTGCTCTCGGCGAGCAGGCCGATGGCGAAGCCGTCGAGCAGCATGTGCGTGGCGTAGTAGCGCGGCACGCCGGGGCGCACGTCGCGCGGGCTGACGCTGTAGGGCAGGATTTGCTCGGGCACCGTGCGATCGCAGCCGGCGGCCAGCGCCAGCGACGCGCCCATCAGCTTCAAGAACGAGCGGCGCGACCAGCCCGCTCCTTCGTCGGCGCCGGGCGCGAACTCGCCGCCGTCGTCGTCGAGGCGGCCGGCGAGCTCGTCGAGGCTGCGCCAGCGCCGCGGCGCCTCGCCCGGCCCCAACCGGAGCTGCACCAGATCGCCGTCACTCACGAGCGCACCTTGCTCACCTGGCGTCTCCTATCGGTGACACGTCGTGCAGTTGGTGAGGTGGCGGACGCGGTAGAGCGCCGCCAGCTTCTTGCCGAGCGCCTTCTGTTGCCCCGCCGGCGGCCGCCAGTCCATCGACGTCTCTTGCGCGAGCGGCCGCAAGTGTTGCTCGGGCGCGCGATGACAATCGAGGCACCAGCCCATCGACAGCGGCGCCACCTGGTAGACGACGGCCATCTGATCGACGCGCCCGTGACAGGTCACGCAGCCGACGCCCTTGTTCACGTGAATGGAGTGATTGAAATAGACGTAATCGGGGAGGTCGTGCACGCGATTCCAGCGCAGCGGCTCGCCCGAGTAGTAGCTGCGCCGCACCTCCTCGAGCTGAATGCTCTTCGGCCACACCTGCGCGTGGCAACCCATGCACACCTCGGCCGACGGAATTCCCGCGTACGCCGATCGGCGCGCGTCGCCGTGGCAGTACATACAGTCGATCCCGTCGTCGCGGACGTGATGCCGGTGATCGAACTGCACCGGCTGATCGAGCGCGTAGCCGCGCTTTTGATGGTAGGGGGTGCGCACGTAGACCATTGGTCCGATCACCGCGCCGAGGCCGATCAATCCGAGGCCGACCAGCGTCACGCGAAACGCGGTGTCGCTCCAGCTCGGGAAGACCGTCTTCATGGCGAGTGAGCCAATTACGCATGGGCCTGGCCTGCGCAAGCGCCCGCGCGAGCGCCGGAGATCGTTTGTCGAAAGATCAGGTGCGCGCTGGACCCGGGCCGCGGCGCGGTCTACCGAAGTCAGCCGATTGCGCTCGCCGGCGCCGTCCGCATCTACCGACAGCCAGGACGACTGGCAGAGGAGGAGCCATGATCGCGGTGAGTCGCGACGTCGAGGCGCGCCCACGTGTGATGGAACAGCGCGCTCCGCTCGGGCTGCTCGCGTCGCCGGAGCGGATCATTCGCCGCGAGCTGAGCGACGCCGGCGTCGCGATCGACCGGCCGGAGGCGGCGGTCGGCATCCGCGTGCGCGATCCGCGCTTCTACTGGCGCGTCTTCGTCGACGGCACGCTCGGGCTCGGCGAGTCCTACGTCGACGGCTGGTGGGAGTGCGACGCGATCGACGAGGTGACGGCGCGCCTCGTGCAGCGCAGCGACAGCCACGGCGCTTGGCTCGCGGCGCTGCGCGGGCTCGGCCGGCTTGTCGGCGCGCGCGCGTTCAACCGGCAGACGCGCCGGCGCTGCCTGCGCGACATCCCTACGCACTACGACCGCGACGACGAGCTGTTCCGCGCCATGCTCGGGACGCGCATGGTCTATTCGTGCGGCTATTGGGATCGCGCCCGCACGCTCGACGAGGCGCAAGAGGCGAAGCTCGAGCTCGTCTGCCGCAAGCTCGGCCTGCGCCGCGGGCATCGCGTGCTCGATCTCGGCTGCGGTTGGGGCGGGCTGGCGCGCTACGTCGCCGAACGCTACGGCGCCAGCGTCGTCGGCGTGACCATCGCCGGCCGGCAGGCGCAGCTCGCCCGCAAGATGTGCGCAGGGCTGCCCGTCGAGATCCGCGTGCAGGACTACCGGCAGGTGGCGGGGCGCTTCGATCGCGTGGTGTCGATCGGGATGCTCGAGCACGTCGGCCACAAGAACCACGCGACCTTCATGCAGGTGGTCCGCCGCTGCCTGGAGGACGACGGCCTCGCCCTCGTGCAGGTCATCGGCAACCGCGAATCGAGCACGATGATCGAGCCCTGGCTCGACCGCTACATCTTTCCGCATGCCGTGCTGCCGTCGGTGGCGCAGCTCGGCCGCGCGCTCGAGCGCTCGTTCGTGCTCGAGGATTGGCACAACTTCGGCGCGCACTACGACAAGACGCTCCTGGCGTGGCACGCCAACGTCGAGCGCTACTTCGCCGCGGCGCCGGTGCGCTACGACGAGCGCTTCCGCCGGCTCTGGCGCTATTACCTGCTCTCGTGCGCGGGCGCCTTCCGCGCGCGCTACACCCAGCTGTGGCAGCTCGTCTTGTCGCCGCGCGGCGTCACCGGCGGCTATCGCTCGCTGCGCTGACGGCGCGCTCGTGTCCCGTGTCGGAGATCCGCGTGCACCGAGGGCGGTGCGGCGCCCCGCGCGCGAGGCGCGACGACCGCGAATACTCCGACTCGGGACACTAGCGCCTCGTCGTCCCTCAGCCGATCCGGCAAACCCCCGGTGTGCGCCGCGTCGGTGTGGTTACCCTCGAAAGAGGAAGGAGGGGATGATGATGGCGGCACTGATGAAACGTCCGTCGGCCGTCGCGCGGATGAGGCGCTCCGCGGGCGGTACGCGCAACCTCGCCGTGCTGGCGATCGCGTTCAGCTTCGCGCTCCTGTCGGGGCACGTCGCGTTGACGCTCGTCGCTCTGTGGCTTTACGGCATGTGCGTCGTGCGCGACGTCGCGAGCCCGCGCTTCGGCAAGCGCCTGGCGGCCGAGGATGCGGAGAAGCGGCGGCGCCTGCCCGAGAGCGTCGAGCTCAACGATCCCGGCTTACGCATGACCGTGTCGTCGATCCGCGCCGGCTACGCAGAGATCGCGCGCGTGCTCAAGCGAACGCCGCCGCCGATCCACGCGCACGTCGGCGCCGCGCTCACGTCGCTCGAGGAGCTGCGCCCGCAGGCGGCGCGGCTGATCCGCGAGGCCGACGAGCTGGGCGGCTACCTGCGCGCCGTGCCGCGCAGCGGCGTCGAGTCGGAGCTACAGCGGCTCGAGAAGGCGGCGCAGCGCGCCACCGACGAGGCGCGCGCCGAATACGAGCGGGCGCTCGCGATCCGCCGCGAGCAGCTCGACGCGATCGATCAGATCCAGCGCGAGCACGATCGCATCAGCGCCTCGCTCGAGCGCATCATCGGCAGCATCGAAGCGTTCCCGGCATGGATCTACCGGCTGCGGCTGCTCGAGCGCTCGGCGCGTGAGGATCTGGTGCGCGACGCCGACCGCGATCTACAGCGCATGAACGAGGACTTCTGCTCGTCCAAGCAGCTCCTGGAGTCGCTGGCCGCGCGCGACGGGACCTCGTGGTCGCCGTTGCCGTCGGTGATCGTCGGCGAGCCGGGCCTCCTCGAGCACGGACGACCGGAGTGACGGAAGGAGAGAATCATGGCAATGCAAGCTCGGCGCTCGTCGAACCCGTTGGTGTGGGCGCCCATCGTCAACCTGGTGCTCGGCGCCTGGTTGTTCGTCTCGGCGTTCGCGTGGCCGCACACGGTGCACGCGCGCGCCAACACCTGGATCCTCGGCCTGTTGATCGCGGTGTTCGCCATCTATGCGATCGCGCAGCCGACGGCGCGCTGGCTCAATACGGTGGCCGCCGTCTGGCTCTTCTTCTCGAGCCTGGCGATCGGGCACATGGAGGCGGCGACCGTGTGGAACAACGTGATCGTGGCGATCCTCGTGTTCGCGCTCTCGTTCGTCGGCCGCTATGGCGAGCGCCATTCCGCCGGCGACGGATCCGCTCTTGGCCATACGGTAGGATGACGCCGCTGACGATGCCGGCCAGGCGCGCGCGGAAAGGCTCCTGCGGCCGTCGCTAAAACATCGGGTGCGGCTCGACGGGGGGCTGGTGACCGCCGATCGGCGCGAAGGCGTCGATCGCGACGAGCACCATGAGGACGACGACGGCGCCGACCGCGCCGGGCCGGTTCCAGTGGTCGGCGGCGATGGAGCCGAGCACGGCGCCGATCGCGTACGCGACCCAGACCGCGGTCATGAGGGCGACGCGGCGCTTCGAGCGCTGCTTGCCGGCGCCGCCGCTCTCGGCGCTGCCGGCGGGATCGTGAATCCACGGCAGCGCGTGCGCGCCCTCGCGCGCGAGCCTCGTCAGGTTGCCCGTCACGTGCGTCGTGTAGACGCTGGAGGCGCCGATGCGGATGAGCGTCGCGTTCTGCAGCCCCATGGCGACGCACAAAAGGCCCGTCGGCAGGTAGTAGGTGATGCCGCTCGTCGATGGCGCCGCCGGCCAGGGCAGGATGGCGACGAACGCGACGGCGGCGGCTTCGAGGCCGAGCGTCCAGCCGGCGCTCGACTGCCGGCCGCGGCGGCGCACGAGCTCGTAGATCAGCTCGCTCGCGAAGAGGCCGAGCGTGAAGGTCACGATCGGCCAGATGCGCGCGGCCGCCTCGCCGAGGTCGCGGTGCGCGACGGCGCGTCCGAGCGCGACCGTGTTTCCCGACATGTTGGCGACGTACACCTGCGACAGAAGCGCCCAGCCGAGCGCGTCGACGTAGCCGGCCACGGCGCTGAGCACCACGGCGACGGCGGCGAGCCCGCGCTCGCTGAATGTATCGGCCTCCCCGTCGCGCATCGACGACCTGGAGGTCTGCAAGTTGCCGACCACGCGCGAACGGCAGCGAGTGTATTTTGGCGGCGCCCGGCGGATCCGGCGCGCTGATTGCTCATTGGTGGCAGCGTCGGAGGTGGGAGATGGAGGAAGTCATTGGACGGGAAGGCATCGCCGTCGAGATGGTGTCGCGCGTACAGCTGCGCGCGGTCGTCTCGGGGCTGGCGGTGGGCGTCGGCTGCTTCGCCTTCTGCATGGGGCTGAGCTGGGCCATCGGGCTCAGCACGTTCGCCCCGACGGCCGGTCACGCCAGAGGGCTGGCGCTCGGCAACCTGATCTGGGGAGCGATCGCCCTGTGGATCAGCATGTTCTTCGGCGCCTTCGTGGCCGCGCTCGCGGGCCGTTCGCCCGACGGCAAGACCGGGGTCATGCATGGCCTCGTCGTGTGGGGAGCGATCGCCGGCGTGCTCGGCGTCGCGCTGGCGATGCTGTTCGGCCGCGTGCTGTTCGACATCGTGCAGCTCAGCGGCGAAGGCACGGCCGCGCCCGCGGTCGGGCCGCGCGCCATCGGCGGGCTGGTGCACGCGGCGGGCTTGACGCTGTGGCTCTATTGGGCCGGGATCGCCGGCGGCCTCTTGACGTCGATCGCCGGTGGCCTGGCCGGCGCGCGCAGCGAGGGCAAGGCGGCGCGGCGCATCGGCGTGCGCGTGCCGTCGCCGCGGCCGACCATCCCGCAGCCGGCGTACTGACGGGTTGGGGCGAGCCCATGACGGCATCAGGATTCGGATGTGTGGACGACTATCGCCGGCCGATCCTCGCGGCGGCCGGCCATCCCGGAAATGCGATCCCCGTCGGGGGCGTCGTCGTCGTGTTGATGATGGCGGGACTGCTCGTCGCGGCGGCGGCGCTGGTCGGGATCGACGCGCTGGCGATCTTCCTGGGAATGCAGCTGCCGCCGATCCGGCGCCGCGTGATGCGACGCGCGAGCCGGGTCGCGCGAGAGCGGGCCGCGCAACACCTGAGCCCGGCGGCGCGATGTGAATGGCAGAGCCTGGAGACGATGTGCCGGCAGATCGAGGCCTTCAACCTGCGCCGCGGCGAAACGGAGCAGCTCCTCGACGGCTACATGAACACGGCGCTGGCGCTGCACTACGCCACCACGTGCATCGAGGTCGTCACCGGCGATCGACACGAGCCGAAGAGCGGAGAAGCGGCCGCGTTGGCGTCGGAGCGGCAGCAGACCGTGGCGCGCACCAGGCAGGCGCTCGGCGTGTTGCGGGCGCAGCTCGAGCGCACCGCGCAGCGCATCCGGTTGCAGTGCGAGCTCGCGGTGGCCGACGAATGCGAAGCCGGTGCCGAGCTGTGGGGCGGAGATCTCGAGCCTGCTTCCTCGTCCATCCCACGGCTCGGTCCCGGCGACGCGCGAACGGAGTAACGGAAAAGGGGGCAATCGTGGTTCGAGGAATTTCGGTGGTATTGGCGGTAGGGCTCGTCGTTCTGTGGATCGTGGCGCTCGGTCAACACGCGACCGTCTGGCTGGCGTGGCTCGCGCTCATCGGCGGGCTGTGCGGGTTTGGCATCGCGCTCGGCGCCGGCGACCCGGCCGGGCGGATGATGGGCGTCGGCGCGCCGATCGCGCTGGCCATCGGGCTGTTCGTCCTGTGGATCATCGGCCTGGCGACGCGCGCCAACACCTGGTTGACCTGGTGGGACTTCGCGTTCGCTTGCGCGTTCTTGCTGGTCGGGATCATCTTCGGCGCCGCCGGCCCGCGCCTGACGACGACGACGACGACGCGGACGACGCCGCCGCATCCAGTCTAGTACCTCGCCGCAGTGAATTTGACGGGTTGCCGATCTGGCTTTTCAAGGCGCCAAAGGCGCCGTCGGCCGGCAATCCGGCCGTCAGCGGGAGGGAGGCTCGGCGGGCTGTGCCCGACGAGGGAGGCGGCACGCCTCCTGGGATCGATGCGCAGTACCTCGCCGCGACGTGCGAATACGTCGCCAGGTCATGAACCGAAACGAACCGATCAAAACCACTGCGGCGAGGTACTAGCGCGCGGCGGTCAGGCGCGGGGCTCGCGCTCGATGCGCTCGACCCACAGGCACTGCACCGTCGCGTGCAGACAGGCGAGCAGCGGTGTGGCCACGATGATCCCAGGAATGCCGAACACGGCGCTGGCGATCGCCTCCCAGCAGAGCAGCACCGCGGGCTTGAGATCGACGGCGCGGCGCATGATGAACGGCTGCACGAAGTAGCCCTCGACGTGATGGACGACGACGTACACGACGAGCGCGTACCAGAAGTGACGCGGTGACTGCGCGAGCGCGATCGCCAGGCCGGGCAGGGCGCTGGCGATGGCGCCGACGTAGGGCACGAAGGTGCCGAGGAACGTCAGCACGCCGAGCAGGAGCGGCGACGAGATGCCGGCGATCCACAGCCCGACGCCGGAGACGACGCCCATGATCACCATCGAGACGACGATGCCGCCGGTCCAGCGACGGAGCGTCGTGCCGACGCGGGTCCACCAGGTGTCGAAGTCGGGGTGATGGCGTAGCGGGAGGAGCCGTCGGACCCCGCCGTGGATGCCGTCGCTGCCGGCGGCGAGGAAGAACGCCAGCACGATGACGAACAGGAGCCCGAAGACGATCTCGAGCGCGCGGTAGGCGACGGGCACCGCCTGCTTGATCGATTTGGCCGTCTCTTCGGCGACGGAGACCTTGCTGGCGTCGATGCCGGACGACTGCAGCCACTGCTGCAGCTGATCGGTGGCGGCCGCGATCTTGTCGGGAAGCCCTTCGAGCTGCCCGCGCAGCGTCGGGGCGATCCAGAAGCCGATGCCGGCGAGGATGCCGGCGAGCGCGACGACGGTGATGGCGATCGCGATCTTCTTCGGCCAGCGCCGCGCGATCCAGTCGATGGGAAACGAAAACAGCGTCGAGAGGACGATGGCGAGGAAGATGACCAGGAGCGGGACGCGCGCGGCCACGATGGCGCGGGCCAGGCCGACGACGAGCAGCACGGTCGCCGTGACCTTGACGACGCGCCCTGGCGGCCATTGACCGGCGTCGCGCGGTTCCACCCTCCATTTGGTATATGCGCGGGCGGCGGGCGTGCACGGGGGCGACGGGAACGCTACTCGTCCTTCTCGTCCTTGTCGTCCTTGAGCGCGGCCTTCAGCGACTCTTTGAGCGTCTTGCGCTGGGCCGGATCCTTGAACGCGGCCTTCATGGCGTCGGCGAGCGCCTTTTGCGCGTCGGGGCGGTGCTCGGAGTGGGCGAGGATCTGCTCCATGACCTCCTGCAGCGCCTCCGGCTGATCGCGCAGATACATCGCGTTGAGCCGAGCCAGCTTCGGATCCTTGAGCGCGCGCGTCTCGTCGACGGTGAAGCGCTCGAGCGTGGCGTGGTGCTTGCGCGTCATCTCGAAAAACTCGTCGACATACTGCGGGTTGCGATCGAGCACCTCGAGGGTGGCCTCGAAGATCTCCTGGCGCCTCTTGTCGTCGGCGACGCCCTTCTCGATCAAGGTGGCCTTGGTGCTGGTGGCACACGCGGAGGCGGCGAGCGCAAAGAAGAGCAAGACGCGCATCGGAAGATCCTGTGCAGGCGAACGCGGCCTGCAATGGGTCAGGTGTCCACGGCAAACTGGACGGTCCGGGTTGTTTGCGCGACCGGCGGCAACAGTCTCCCCGCAGAAGGTGGGAAAATGGCAATCAAAGACATCATGACCATGGAGGTGACCGTCATCGCTCCCGACGATTCGATCATGGCGGCGGCGAAGAAGATGGCGGACGAGGACATGGGCTTCATCCCGGTGTGCGACGGCGAGCGCATCGTCGGCGCGCTCACCGACCGCGACATCACGGTCCGCTGCGTCGCCAAGGGCGGCGACGCCAGCCGGACGCGGGTGCGCGACGTGATGACGCCCGAGATCACCTACTGCTACGAGGACGACGACGTCGAGAAGACGGCGCGCCTCATGCGCGACAAGCAGATCCGCCGCATCATCGTCGTCAACCGCGACAAGAAGCTCGTCGGCGTGGTGGCACTCGGCGACCTGGCGCGCGAGCAACAGGGCCAATCGGCAGACGTCCTCGCGTCGGTCTCGGAAGCGCCGCCGAACAACTAGGCGGCGGGCTCGGCGTCGCGCGCGCCGCATCTTGCCTCCATCCCGCGGGTTGGTGGTAGATTTCGTCCTCGCGACGCGCAAGCCCGACAACGCGTCCCAGGAGACGAGGTGCAGACCCCGATCCTCGAGCGATTGACGCAGCTGTTGCTTCCCGAATTCGGCGAATGCTCCGCGCTCGTCGTGATGGACGACGAGGGGCGCGTCGTCGACCGGGCGGTCGCGCACGTCGACGCGGGCAAGCGCGAGTCGGTGCTCGCGCTCAGCGGCTGCGTCGCCGACAGCACGGGGCCCCTGCACCACACCTTCCTCGGCGGCACGGCGATGGTCATTGCCGACCTCTCCTCGGCGGATGGCGCCGACGGGCTGCGCCCGCTCGCCGAGGCCGCC
>Ga0134125_10001845_pt1 | contig 25632 bp, 28 predicted proteins | sample KB31751_FD_96464 | JGI IMG/M metagenome (GOLD analysis project Ga0134125, IMG submission 96464) | Terrestrial soil microbial communities with excess Nitrogen fertilizer from Kellogg Biological Station, Michigan, USA - KB3-175-1 | ecosystem: Environmental > Terrestrial > Soil > Unclassified ...
CGGTCGAGAAACTCGCCGCGCACATGCCCGACACCGCGCGGCCGATGAACAGCAGCCACAGGAACGGCGCCAGCGCCATCACGATGAAATCGACGCCGAGGCCGAAGCTCGAAATCAGGATCACCGTGCGGCGCCCGAAGCGATCCGAAAGCGCGCCTTGGATCGGCGAGCACACGAACTGCATCAGCATGAACAGGGTGCTGAAGCCGCTGGAATAAACCGCGGCCTTGGCGATGCTGCCGCCGATCAGTTGGACGATCAGGTGCGGCAGCACGGGAATGACGATGCCGAACGCCAGCATGTCGATCGTCACGGTGATGAAGATGAAGATCACCGCCGCGCGCCGGCGCGGATGGTCGACATGTTCGGCTTCGGTCATCGGAACGCGATTCCGCATCGCGGAAAGCAGGCCCTCTCCCCCGCGACGTTTGCGGGGGAGAGGGTTGGGTGAGGGGGTGGGGTTCGCAAATACGCGAAGGGTTGCGTCATGCAGAAATCAGTCATGTGCTTTGATCGGTGTTCGCGAAACGCGCGGTGTCGGCCCCCTCACCCCAGCCCTCTCCCCCAAACGATGAAACTGTTTGGGGGAGAGGGGGTCAGCGTCCGCCGTCGATATCGATGAACCGCAAGAACTCCGCGCGTGTGCGCGCGTCCTCGCGGAAGCTGCCCAGCATCTGGCTGGTGACCATCGATACGCCGCGCTTGTGCACGCCGCGCGTGGTCATGCACTGGTGCACGGCGTCGATCACCACGCCGACGCCACGCGGCGCCAGCACTTCGCTGATGCAGGTTGCGATCTGCGCGGTGAGTTTTTCCTGCACCTGGAAGCGGTGTGCGAAGGCGTCTACCACGCGCGCCAGCTTGGAAATGCCGACCACTTTCCCGTCGGGCACGTAGCCGACGTGCGCGCGGCCGATGATCGGCGCCAGGTGGTGTTCGCAGAACGACTCGAACTGGATGTCGCGCAGCACGATCATCTCGTCGTAACCAGCCACTTCCTCGAACGTGCGGGCCAGATATTCCTGCGGGTCTTCCTGATAGCCGGAAAACCATTCGGTGTACGCGTCCACCACGCGCTTCGGCGTGTCACGCAAGCCCTCGCGGGTGGGCTCGTCGCCGGCCCAGCGCAGCAACGTGCGCACCGCGTCCAGCGCCTGCTCGCGCGTCACTTCGGGCGAAGTCGGCCGGGAAGCGGCGCACAGGGAAGGTTTGCGGGATTCGCTCATGGGACAGCCTCTCGCGACGTCGAACGGTTCAGTCTAGCGCCGTCGGCGACCGGGAGCCGCATCGGCGGTCAAGGCCGGTCCGGGTCGGCCTTTGCCGCTTCCGGCGAATCGTCGTCATCGAAGTCCTGCAGCGCGGCGTCCTGCAGCAACGATTGCACTTCCGCGGCCGGCAACGATTCGACGTCGCGCAGCGCGCGGCTGATCGTGCGCGTCTTGCGGCCGGCCTCGCCGATGCTTTTGCTGACGGTGTTCAATTGTTTCTCGGCTTTTTCCAGGATGCCGCCGAACTTGCCGAATTCGGTCTTGACCTCGCCGAGCAGCCGCCACACTTCACTGCTGCGCTGCTCGATGGCAAGCGTGCGGAAACCCATCTGCAGCGCGTTGAGGATCGCGCTCAGCGTGGTCGGCCCGGCGACCGTCACGCGGTGTTCGCGCTGCAGCGTTTCGAACAAGCCCGGCCGGCGGATCACCTCCGCGTACAGGCCTTCGGCCGGCAGGAACAGGATCGCGAAATCCGTGGTGTGCGGCGGCGCGACGTATTTGCCGTGGATCGTTTTGGCTTCGTCGCGCACGCGCCGCTCCAGCGCCTGTGCCGCGGCGGACGCGGCATCCGCGTCAGCATGCTCCTGCGCATCTAGCAGGCGCTGGTAATCCTCGATCGGAAACTTGCAATCGATGGGCAGCCACACGGGTGCGTCGCCGCCTTGTCCGGGCAGGCGGATCGCGTATTCCACGCGCTCCGCCGAATGCGGCACGACCGCGACGTTGGATGCGTATTGATCGGCCGTCAGCATTTGTTCCAGCAGCGCGCCCAACTGCACTTCGCCGAACGTGCCGCGCGTCTTCACGTTGGAGAGCACGCGCTTCAGGTCGCCGACGCCGGTGGCGAGCGATTGCATTTCGCCGAGGCCGCGCTGCACGGCTTCGAGCTGCTTGGCGATCACGCCGAACGACTGGCCCAGCCTCGTTTCCAGCGTCTTCTGCAATTTCTCGTCGACCACCTCGCGCATCTTGTCGAGTTGCGCGGCATTGTCGGTTTGCAGCGCCTTCAACTGCGCATCGAGGGTGCCGCGCACTTCGGCCAGGCGCTTCTCGTTGTCGGCCGTCAGCGCCGACAACGACAGGCGCAACTGGCCGCCCATCCGGTCCAGCGTTTCGGCCAGTTCCGTGCGCGCAGCGCGTTGTTCCTCGCGCAGCGCGCGCTCGACGCGTTCACTGTCGCCGCGCAGCGCATCCAGCTTTTCGCGAAGCGATGCATCGCCGCGCGGGCGCAGCAGCAACATGGTCAGCAGGATGAGCGCGACGACGGCCAGCGCGACGAGCACGATCAGCAGGATGGTTTCCATGGCGCGATTGTAGGAGCGGGGATGCGCCGACGTTACGCCCGCGCCGTCGCAGCAGGCGAGATCACTTCCGCAGCGCGAACGCGTCGCCCGGCACCACCGCCATCGTCAGGCGCGAGAGGCAGGTCAACTCGCCGGTTTCATTCTCGATGCGGATTTCCCACACCTGCGTGCTGCGACCGACGTGGATCGGTCGCGCGGTGGCGGTGACCAGGCCTTCGCGCACCGCGCGCAAGTGATTGGCGTTGATCTCCAGGCCCACCGTGGCGCGCCCGTCCTCGCAGCACAGCATCGCAGCGGTCGAGCCCAAGGTTTCCGCCAGCGCCACCGACGCGCCGCCGTGCAGGATGCCGTACGGCTGCCGGGTGCGGTCATCGACCGGCATCGTGCCGCGCAAATAGTCGTCGCCGAGTTCGGTGATGCGGATGTCCAGCGCGTGCATTAGCGTGCGCCGGCTCCACGCGTTCATGGTTTCGAGATCGGCGTGCTGCTTCCAGATTCGCATGGCGATTCCGTGGCGGGCTTGAGTCGGCATTGTCGCCGATGCCCGCCGGCGTGGCGAGCGGCGCGCCTCCGCGCGCACGGGCGTACACTGGATTCGCGGAAAGTTGCAGCGGGAGGCACGAGCCATGAAAAGGATTGGATGGTTGCTGGTGTTGCTGGTGCCGATCGCGGTGCTGTTGCCGCAACGCGCGTGGGCCTTGCGTTGCGGCACGCACATCGTGAAGCAGGGTGATTTGGCGCCGCAGGTTCGCGATGAATGCGGCGATCCGTTCTACATCGGCCACTACGTGGGCCCGCCGGGCGCCGGCATCGAAACGCCCGCCGACATGCCCGTCGCGGCGGTGACGACGGAGGCTTGGTACTACAACTTCGGTCCGCAACGATTGATGGTGCGGCTGGAATTTTCCGGTGGCGTGCTGGCGCGCGAACAGACGCTGGGTTACGGCTTCGTCGGCAACGGCGGACCATGCGATTTCAATGGCGTGACGATCGGCATGAGCGTGGCCGATCTGATTGCACGTTGCGGGCTTGCGCCCAGCCGCTCGCGCAATCCGCTGGCGTATTCGGCGTACCAGTACCAGGACGCGCAGGCACCGGCGTGGGGTGAAACGTGGGTTTATCCCGCCGATGGTTCACGCGCGGCGCGGCAGATCCGGTTGCAGGAAGGGCACGTCACGGACATCGAAGTCTTGCACTGACTTGGCGGGTCAGGTTGGCAGCCGCGGCATGCCGTGCTCGTCGCGTTCCTCGAGCGTGAACTGGCTGGTGTCGAGCCCGGCTTCGTGCGGGCGGGGCGCGATCTGTTCGCCACGCGAGGATTTCCACGCATTGGCGTAGCAGCGTTCGGCATCTTCCGCCTCGCCCGATGCGGATTGCACCTCACCGAGCGCGGCCCAGCTCGCGGCGGACGGTTTCACGGTCAACGCATGCACCAGGTAGGCACGCGCGTCGCGCGGATCGGACGCGCGCATCGACAAGGTGCCGAGGGCGCGCAGCAGCGTTTCGTCATTCGCGTGCGCTTCCAGCCAGCGGGTTGCGACGTGCAGGCGTGCGGCGGCTTCGGTCGGCGGCGTGATCTCGCCGTAGGTGGCGACGAGGCCGTCGTTCCATTCGCGCTTCAGCGCATCCTCGATGGCATCCAGCGCGGCGTGCGCGTCGCCGAACGCGGCCGCGCGCCGCGCGTAAACGTCGAGCAGCGCGGGCATCTGCCGCTGCTGGCGGGTCGCGCGTTTCCACATGTCCTGCAGCGCTGCCATGTCGGGCGCCTTGCGCAGCGAAGCGCCCAACACCTGATCGACCAGCGCCGCGTACGCCGTCGAACCCAGCATGTCGGACTTGCGCAAGGGCTCCAGCGCGGAACGCGCCTTCTCGGGTTGGCCGGTCGCGATCGCGGCCAACGCGAATTCGTGCCAGCCCGCGGGCGGCAGCTTGCCCGCTTCGGCGCCGGGTGAAAGCAGTTGCCAGGCTTCGTCGGCGCGGCCGTTCTCGCGCAGGATGCGCGCGCGCAAGGTGCGTGCGGCTTCCGGCGCGTGCTGCGCGGCTTCGTCCAGCGTTTCCAGTGCGCGCGTGGTTTCGCCGTGGCGATGCGCGGCCTCGGCGGCCGACAGCAGCGCGGGCGAACGCAGCGACGCGTACTGCGATGCGCGTTGCAGGATGCGGTGTGCCTCGACGTTGCGGCCTTCGTTCAACGCGACCAGCCCGTCGCGCAGGCGTTCGTGGCTGATCCGGCGGCGGCGCCGCGAGATTGCGCCGAACGGCCACAGCAGCAGCCACCAGATGATGCCGATCGCGATCCATGCCGCGATCAACAGCGCGACCGCGCCGACCACCGTCGCTTCGATCTTCCAGCCACGGAAACGGATCAGCACGTAACCCGGATCGGACGACAGCCACACGAACGCGACCGCGAGCAGCAGGATGACGATCAGGGCAAGGACGAGCCAGCGCTTGCCTTTCATTGCAGGGTGCCCCCGGTCGTTGAAGCGGGCGCCGGTGTGGGCACTGCGGGCCGGCTGGCGCGCAGGCTCTGCAATTGCGCGAGCGCACCGCCGAGCTTCGGTGGCGGTCCGCCACCGGGCTGCACCAACAGGTACGTGATTCGCACGCCGGCTTCCTGCACGCCAGCGTCGTTGCGGTCGAATTGCGCGACGATGGCCGCGTCGGCGCGTTGCAGGGCGGCCCGGTAAGTCGCGTCATCGAAGGCGAGCAACGCTTCCTGTGCCTGCGCCAGGTCGAGCGCCAGCATCTGCCGCGCAAAACGCGCATCGGTCAGCGGTGCCGTCTTCTCGTTGTCGCGAGAAACCTTGACGATGCCGCCGAGCGCATTGCCGACACGCGACCAGAAGCCGGGTTTCTGCGGCGGGACCGGCGCGGGTGTCGAGGCTACGGCCGACGCAAGCGGCAGCGACGCCACCTTGCCGCGCAACGCGGACAGGATATCCAGCGAACCCTGGCGCGAGGGTGGCGCGACCGCTGCGAGCGCATCGCGCTCGGTGGTGGCGCTGGCGCGGACCGGCGCGTAGGCGGGGTTCTGCACTTGCGCCAGCACTTCGATGGCTTGCGAATAAGCCTTCAGCGCGCCGCTGCTGTCGTGGAACAGGTCGTAGCGTTGCGCGCCGGTGCGAAGCAGCATCTCGGCGTCGTTGAGCAGCACCGTGTCCTTTGCCGACTGCTGCTGTCCGCTGAGGTTGGTATAGGCCGTTTCGAGATTGGCAATGCGGCGATCGAGGCCTTGCGTCGTTGCGCGCAGGTCGTCCAGCGCCGACTCCACTTTCGCGATGCGATGGTCGCCCGTGCGCGCCTGTTCGTCGCCGGCCGCAAGCTGGCTTTGCAGCGCCGCGATGGTGACGGCGTCGTGCTGGCGCGTGGCTTGTTCGTCCTGCGCGAAACGGTGCAGGCGCCAAGCGCTCCACGCCGCGATGGCCAACGCCACGATGGCGACAAGGATCGCCAGTGGCGCGAGGCCCGAGCCGCGCCTGCGAGGAGCGCGCGGCGTGGATGGTTCGTCGTCGTGCCCGGTATCTTCGATCATGGCGGAATGCTAGCAGGGGAGTCGGCGATGACCGCATCCAGCATGTCCGTGGCGTGTGCGGAACGGGCGCGCAGGACGCGTGCAAAGCCGGCCTTGCGCGCCGCGCTGGCGATGCGTTCGCTGCTGGCGACGGCGGTGCCGCGCAGCAGCGCGCGCAATGCGTCGTCGGGCAAATTTGCAATGATGTTGGCGAGCGCTTCCGCGCTGGAAAGCAGAACGTACAGCGGCTTGCGCGCGCTGTTGCGCAGTGCGTCGGCATGGCGGCGACCGAGCCGAGCGGGCGCGCGCTGATACACATGCGCATGGATCACCTCGGCGCCGCGCGCGGCGAGCGTGCGGTCCAGCAGCCCGCGGCCGCCCGCCGCGCCGACCATGCCGACGCTTCGGCCACGCACGTTGCGCAGCATTGGCAGGGCGAGGATGCCTTCGCTGTCTTCGCGCGCAGGCGCAATCGCTGGCCTGCAGCCGGCGCGTTGCAACGCGCGTTGCGTTCCGGCGCCAGGCGCCAAAATCGTGGCGCGGCCGTGCAGGCCGCCGAGCCGCTGCGCAAAACGCACCGCCGCGGGACTGGTGAAGATCACGATATCGCATGCCAGCGCCGTTCGCAGCGCCTTGCGTGCCGCGGCCGCGTCGGGCGCCGCGCGCAGGCTGGAGCCCGGCAGCAGCAGCGGCGTTCCGCCGAGCGCGCGCACGCGACTTGCCCACGCCCCGCCCGCACCGGCGGGCCGGGTGATCGCGATGCGGGTGCCCCTCAGCGAGCGATGCGACGCCATGCGCCGATCATAGGCCACGCGCGTCTTGTCGCGCGGCGCGCGCCGCGACACACTTGCGCGATGAACCCAAACGACTCGGCCGCGGCGGCCCTCGAAGCCCATATCCTCGAAAACATTCCATTGGCTGACGCCATGAATCTGAAGGTCCGGCGCTATACCGGCGACTCGCTGGAAATGACCGCGCCACTCACGCCGAACGTCAACGACAAGGGTTGCGCGTTCGGCGGCAGCATGGCGTCGCTGCTGACGCTGGCCGGGTGGGGCCTGATCGAGCTGGGCCTGAGCGCGCAGGACCTCGAATGCGACATCTACGTCGGTGATTCGCATCTGCGGTATCACGAACCGGTGTGGAGTGAATTGCGCGGCGCCGCGCGTTTCGCGGAGCCCGACTCGTTGGCGAGACTGGCGTTCGCATTGCGCGGACGCGGCAAGGGGTACGCGGAAGTCGTCTGCGAGATCGCGGGAGTCCGGCGCGCGGCGGTCACCCTGACCGCGCGTTTTTTCGCCAGGCTGCGCAACCAGGCGTGATCCGGCACAATCGCGGCACACCGTTGCAAGGAGAACGTCATGTGCCGCATCGTGATCATGGGTGCCGCCCTGTTGCTGCTGGCCGGGTGTGCGACCCTGCAGAACAAGAACACCTTGCGTGACGACACGCTTGACGGCTACGCCGCCGCGTTGCGCTGGGGCGACATCCAGGGCGCGTGGAGTTACGTCGACCCCGAGGTGCGCGCCGCGCATCCGCTGACGCCGCAGCAGAAGGCGCTCTACGACACCGTGCGCGTCGCCGAGTACACCGGCTCCGGGCCGAGCGCGACCGACGCCGACACCATCCGGCAGACCGCGCAGATCAGCCTGATCGTCAAGACCAGCCAGCGCGTCTACGACGTGATCGACCACCAGACCTGGCACTGGGATGCCAAGGCCAAGCACTGGTGGCTGGAGACGGGTTTGCCGGACATCAATCCGCAACAATGACGGCGGCAAGGCCGGTCACGCTGCGGGCGCGGCATCCCATTTCGGTTTCATTTCCCGGCCCCATTCCCTGGGGTCGCGGTTGTGCATGGCTTCCATCTGTTTCGCGACATCCGGGTGTTTTTCCATGACGTGCCTCGTCATGGCCTTCACCATCTCGTCCCATGTTTCGGCCGACAACTTCTGGTCGCAGTTCCCGCCGAGCTGATTGCAGGTCATCGTTTTCATGGACGGCTCCTTGTCTGGCAATGACGCCGTCGAAAATACTAGCCGTGCCGGCTGAACTTCCACCACACTCGCGGCGCGATCCGCGATAATGCGCGGTCCCCTCTGGATCAAGCCCTTCGATGCACGAGTTCCTGACCCGCTTGCCGACATTCCTCGGCCACAACATCCTGCTGGTGGCCGCATTCATCGTGATCATCCTCGCCTTGGTTGGCCTGGAGGTGTCGCGCCAGTTCCGCGGCTTCCGCGAACTGACGCCGGCCGCGCTGGTGCAGATGATCAACCGCGGCGAACCGCTGGTGATCGACCTGTCGGCGATCGCGGATTTCGAGAAGGGCCACATCGCGGGCTCGAAGCACGTGGCGCCCAGCCAGTTCGATCCGGAGAACAAGGATCTCGCCAAGGCCAAGGGCCTGCAGATCGTGACCGTGTGCAAGAGCGGCGCGGAATCGGGCAAGGCCGCCAAACGGCTGGTCAAGGCCGGCTTCACCAACATCGCCACGCTGGCGGGCGGCATCAACGCGTGGAAGCAGGCCGACTTGCCGTTGGCCAAGGGCAAGCGCTGACGCAGTCTTCCCCCTTCGCTTGCGAAGGGCGGAGCGCAGCGAACGCGCGCGCAGCGCGACGAGGGGGATGGCCTTTCGCTGTGCGACACGGCAGCGTTTCGTGCGCGTGCGCGACAGCATCTCCCCGCGACTTCGTCGCGACCCCTTTCGTTTCGAAGGGGGTGAGGGCGGGTCATGCAGGTTGCAGGCTCCGCATCGTTCAGCCCTGCCGCATCAGCCATGCGCGCATCGCCGGATCTTCGCACAGACCGATCGCGCGATCGCGCGCGGCGCGCGCTTCTTCTTCGCGATCCATGCGTTCGAGCAGGTGCGCGGCGAGCGCCCAGTACGGCTGGTAGCTGATCACGGCCTGCGCCGGAATCCGTTGCAACAGCGACCAGCCGGTTTGCGGATCGCGCGCCTGCGCGACCGCGGCGGCACGGCCGACCAGCGCGCCGATGGCCGGCGCGATCCGCACCAGTCCTTCGTACAGCAGCGCGATCGATTCCCAATCGGTGTCGCCGGTGCGTGCGCGTTGCGCGTGCACCGACTGGATCGCGGCTTCGAGCTGGAAACGGCCGATCCGCCCCATGCGTTCCGCCTTGCGCAGCAGACGATCAGCCTGTTCGATCATCGGGCGCGACCACAGCGTCACATCCTGTTCGCTCAACGGCACGTATTCGCCGTGTGGTCCGCGCCGCGTGCCGCGCCGCGCTTCGCAATACAGCATCAGCGCCGACAGGCCGAGCGCCTCGGGTTCATCGGGCAGCAGGTGCACCAGCAGCGCACCGAGTTCGAGCGCTTCGATCGCGAGGCCCTTGCGGCGCGGATCGGCACCGGCGATGTCGTCCCAGCCGCTGCCGTAGGCGGCGTAGATCGCTTCCAGCACCGCATCGAGGCGTTCCGGCAATTCATCACCGCGCGGGATTTCGAACGCGATGCCGGCGTCGCGGATCTTGGTCTTGACCCGCGACAGGCGCTGGCCCATCGCGGACGGCTTCACCAGGAACGCCGAGGCGATCCGCGCGGCGTCGAGGCCCAGCACGGTCTGCAGCATCAGCGGCGTGCGCGCGGCCGCGTCGATCGCCGGATGCGCGCACACGAACAGCAGCTTCAGGCGTTCGTCGGGAAATGCGTGTTCGTGATCGTGGGTGAACACCTGCGCATCGTCCAGCGCGGCCGTGAGTTCGGGCATCGCCTGCGCGCGTACCCGTGCGTGGCGCGCCGCGTCGATCAAGCGCCTGCGCGCCGCGGTCAGCAACCACGCTTCGGGCTTGTCCGGTACGCCGTCGCCCGGCCACGTTTCCAGCGCCGAGCGAAAGGCCTCGGACAACGCGTCTTCCGCCGCCGCCAGATCATGCGAGCGCGCGGCGAGGAAGGCGAGCAGGCGTGCACGGGACTCGCGTGCGGCCTGCTCGACCGCGCGTGCGGCCTCACTCATTCCGAAGGCGGAACCAGGTTCGCGCGCAGTTCGATCTTGCGTCCGGCTTGCGTGGGGAATCGCCGTGCCCATTCCAGCGCGCGCTCGCGGTCGGGCACGTCGATGATGATCAAGCCGGCGAGCTGCTCCTTGGTGTCGGCGAATGGCCCGTCCTGCACCTTCCAGCCGGCGCCGTTCGCGCTCAGCACGTTCGCCGTCGCGGGCGCTTCCAGCCCCGCGCCGCCGACGAACACGCCGGCATCGCGCAAGGCCTGGAGATAAGCGCCGATCGGCGCGTAAAGCGCGGGACGTTGTGCCGGATCGTCGCGCATCGCGAAAGCCTCGGCAGTTTCGTGGATCAGGATCGAAAAATTCATGATGTCTTCCTTTTGCGTTTCGTTTCGGTGGTGACGAATGTGCGCGCTTCGTTCGACAGCGGAATCCACAGTTCGGCGTCGCCGGGGGCGAGCGTGATCCAGCCGCGCATCACCCGGCCGCCGCTTTCCATCGGTGCTGCACGGCCATCCTTCAGCAGTTCCGTGATTCGCGTGGGCGGCAGCTTCAGCAGCAGTCGGCGCTTGCGCGTCAGCGCGGCGTAAATCTTGCCATTGACGTGGAGCGCGTTCGCTCCGAACTTCACCGAATCGCTGGGCACCCATGTCTCGCCGTGATGCGCGGCGACCGCGGCGAACAAGCTGATGGCTGGGTCGTGGTCCATGGTCATGATCGAAGCGAACAGGGCGATGGCGGGATCGCGGCGTAGCGATGCCTTCATTGCCCGCTCGGAATCACCAGGTTGGGCCGCACCTCGAAGATCTGGCCCGGCAGGCGCGGCGTGCGCGCGGCCCATTCCAGCGCGGTGTCGAGATCGGGCACGTCGATCATGTAAAAGCCGCCCAATTGTTCCTTGGTGTCGGCGTAGGGGCCGTCCTGCACCTGCCGCTTGTCGTGATCGAAGCGCAGCGTGGTGGCGGTGGCGGCCGGCTGCAGGCCGGCGCCGGTGATGTAGATGCCGGCGTCGGTCAGGGCCTTGATGAAAGGCGCCCATTGCGACATGTACTGCGCACCCTCCGGACCATCGAACCGAGCGATGGTTTCGGGGGCGTCGTAGATCAGGATCGAATATTTCATGGCAACTCTCCTTGCGGATCGAAAGCAGGATGCCTTCGTTCATCACCCTGTCGCGCCAGCTGTCCGCGTTTCGACAGCATGACAGGAGGCGATCCGACAGCCGCGATTGATTGTCTTCAGCGCCGCGAAGAGCAGGCATCCGGTCGCCCCGTCCCATAGTCCGATTCCAGTTGCCCGGCGGACGAGGAAGTCTGGACGCCCCGCTTTGCCTGGATTCATCGCCAGCGCGCCAGCAGTTTGCCGTCGCGTGAAAACTTGACGACGCTCAGCCCGTCCGTGGCATACAGATGGCCCCGTGCGTCGATGGCAATGCTGTTGGGCGCTTTTTCAAACAGGACGTGGCCCGGCGTGTTGCCGATCGTGGCAAGCAGGTGCCCTTGCCGATCGAATGCCTGCACCCTGCGAAGCTGGTAATCCGCGACATAGATGTTGTCATCGCGAGCTACGGCGATGCTCGACGTGGAGGCCAGTTTCAACGGTTCGTTCGGGACGGCGTCGAATGCCCGGACAAACTGTCCCGTGGGCGAAAGCGTCAGGACGCGGATATTGCCGAAGTCATCGATCACGAGATCGCCGTTGCCGTCGATTGCAATTTGTTCGGGCTGGTTCCATTCGGCGAGTCCTCGGCCCGGGCCGCGATGCCAAGCCGCGATCAGTTTTCCCTGCGGCGAGAATTTCCGGATCAGATTGGGCGCTGCCGCCACGCCATAGATGTTGCCGTCCCTGCCGGTAGCCACATGGCCGCCCTCGTCGAAGGCGTGTGCGGGGAAGCCGCCGAACCTGGCCATCACTTTGCCGGCCGGTGACAGCTTGAGGATTTGATCGTGGCCCCGATCAACAACAAAGATGTTTCGCGCGGAATCCAGCGCGATGCCATCAGGGCCGTTCGAGCGCCCAGGCACGGCATCGAAGACGTGCCACTCCGCGAGTACACGCCCTTCCGGCGACAGTTTCAGCACGCGTGAACGGGTGTCGTGGTCGGTATCCACCAGGTAAACATTGCCGGCGCTGTCGAACGCCATGTTGTCCGGCCCGTACAGGCACAGCCTGCATGAAGCCGCTTGCGCGGCCGGAGTGAGCGCCAGCACCAAAAGCAGCAGCAGCGACGGCAGCTTCATGATTCACCTCGATCGGACCGTGGAACGATTTGGTGAGGATCAGGCATCCCGCAGCACGGCCAGGAAGCGCTCGCCGTAGCGTTCCAGCTTGAGGGCGCCGACGCCGCTGATGGTGGCCAGCGTCTCGCGGTCCCTGGGGCGTTCGCGCAGCATCGCGTACAGGGTGGCGTCGTGGAAGATCACGTACGCCGGCACGCCCTGTTCCTTGGCGAGTTTCGCGCGGATGTCGCGCAGGGCGTTCCACAACGGTTCCTCGTGCGGGGCGATATCTAGGCTGCGGCGGTTGCCCGAGGCGTCGGCGCGGCGGCTGGCGCGACGCTGCGTGCGGTCCGGTTCCTGGCGAAGGTGCACGGTTTCCTCGCCGCGCAGGACCGGATGCGCGGCCGGTGTCAGCCGCAAGCTCCCGTAGCCGTCGAGGTCGGGACTGAGCAGGCCGCGGGCGACCAGTTGCCGGAATACACCGCGCCACTGGCGTGCGTCGAGTTCTGCGCCGATGCCGTGCACGGAAAGACGGTCGTGGCGTTGTGCGCTGATGCGTTCGTTGTCCTTGCCCAGCAGCACGTCGATCAGGTAACCGACGCCGAAGCGCTGGCCGGTGCGGTACACGCACGACAGCGCTTTTTGTGCGGCTTCGGTCGCATCCCAGGTGGGCGGCGGTTCGAGGCAGTTGTCGCAGTTGCCGCACGGTTGTTCGAGCGTCTCCCCGAAGTACGCCAGCAACTGCTGGCGGCGGCAGCGGGTGGATTCGGCAAACGCCAGCAGTGCGTCGAGCTTGGCGCGTTCCAGCCGCTTGCGCGCTTCGTCGGCGTCCGATTGCTGGATGAATTGCGCGAGCGTCACGAGGTCGCTCAAGCCGTAGGTCATCCATGCCTCGGCCGGCAGGCCATCGCGGCCGGCGCGCCCGGTTTCCTGGTAATAGCCTTCGAGGCTCTTCGGCAGGTCCAGGTGCGCGACGAACCGCACATCCGGTTTGTCGATGCCCATGCCGAACGCGATCGTCGCGCACATCACAATGCCGTCTTCGCGCAGGAAGCGCTGCTGGTTGGCGGCGCGCGTGGCCGCGTCGAGCCCGGCGTGATAGGGCAGCGCCTCGATGCCTTGTTCGACGAGCCACGCTGCAGTCTCCTCGACCTTGCGCCGCGACAGACAGTAAACGATGCCCGATTCTCCGCGGTGCCCGGAAAGGAATGCTTTCAACTGCTGGCGCGGTTGGTCGCGCTGCGCGATGCAATAGCGGATGTTGGGCCGATCGAAGCTGGAGATGAACTGGCGCGCACGATCGAGCGCCAGGCGTTCGACGATCTCGCGCCGGGTCGGCGTGTCGGCGGTCGCGGTGAGGGCGATGCGCGGCACATCCGGAAAGCGCTCGTGCAACACCGACAGTTCACGGTACTCGGGACGAAAATCGTGGCCCCACTGCGACACGCAATGGGCTTCGTCGATCGCGAACAGCGACACCTTCGCGCGTTCGAGCAGGTCCAGGAAACGCGTGGTGAGCAACCGCTCGGGCGCGACGTACAGGAGTTTCAATCCGCCGCCGAGGAAGCGCCGCTCGACGTCGGCCTGCGCCGGCGCATCGAGACTGGAATTCAGGAACGCCGCCGCCACGCCGAACTGGCGCAACGCTTCCACCTGGTCCTGCATCAGTGCGATCAGCGGCGAGACCACGATCGCGGTGCCGTCGCGAAGCAACGCGGGGATCTGGTAGCACAGCGACTTGCCGCCGCCGGTCGGCATCAGCACCAGCGCGTCGCCGCCGTGCAGCAGGTGTTCGATGATGGCCTGCTGGCTGTCGCGGAACGCGCCGTACCCGAACACGTCGCGCAGCACCGTTCGTGCCTGTGCGGCCAGGTCCGGCGCGGCGACGATCACAGTTCCTCGACGTCGGTCACCTTCGCGCGGCGCATCAACCATGCGACGCCGCGCAAGTCGGCCAAGCCGACCCAAAGGCGATCGAGCATGCCGTATTTGGATACGCCGCGGGTACGCGGGCGGTGGCCGACCGGGATGCTGACGCTCCCGAAGCCGGCGCGTTTCACCAGCGCCGGCAGGTAGCGGTGCATGTGGTCGAAGTAGGGCAGGGCGAGGAACGTTTCGCGTTCGAACAGCTTGAGGCCGCAGCCGGTGTCGGGCGTGGCGTCGCGCAGCATCCGCGAGCGCACGCCGTTGGCGATCTTCGAGGAAATGCGTTTGTTGAACGAGTCGCGGCGGGTGGTGCGCCAGCCGGCGAACAGTTTCACCTTCGGGTCGGCGGCTTTGCGCGCTTCGAGCAGCTTGGGGATATCGGCGGGATCGTTCTGGCCGTCGCCGTCCAGCGTCGCGATCCACGCGCCGCGCGCCGCGTGCACGCCGTTCCGGATCGCGGTGCTCTGGCCGCTTTGCTGCAAGTGCCGCACGATGCGCAGCTCCGGGTGCTTCGCGCGCTCGGTCTTCAGCACGTCGAGCGAATCATCGGAACTCGCGTCGTCCACGTACACCACTTCGTAATCGATGCGTCCGCGCAGCGCCGCGGCGATTTCGGCGAGCAGCGGCGGGATGTTGTCGCGCTCGTTGAACACCGGCACGACTACGGACAGATCAGGCATGCGTCAGCCTTGCCGTGGAAAACCGTGATTATCGCCGATGCGGTGAGGAACCGCTCGGCGACAATCTGCATCCCCCCGCCGCTGCGCGGCGACCCCCTTCCGTTGGAAGGGGGTGAGAATCAACGCAGCTTTTCGAGGATGCCTTCGAGCGCGTCCGCGCTGTGATAGTTGATCACCAGCTTGCCGCGACCGCCGTGTCCCTGCGCGATCTCCACACGCGTGCCGAGGCTGTCGGAAAGCTCGCGCTCCAGCGCGGCGACGTCAGGGTCGATGTCGCGCGACTTGGTCTTGCCGGAAGATTTCGGCAACTGCGCCAACCGTACCGCCTGTTCCAGTTCGCGCACCGACCAGCCTTGCTCGGCCGCCTTTTCGGCCAGCGCGATCGCGCGCGGCGCGGGCAGCGTCAGCAGTGCACGCGCATGGCCCATTTCGATGCGGCCTTCGTCGAGCAATTCGCGGATCGTTGCGGGCAGTTCCAGCAGGCGCAACAGGTTGGCGACCGCGGCGCGCGAGCGGCCGACCGCGTCGGCGGCCTGCTGCTGGCTCAACTTGAATTCGTCGATCAGGCGGCGCAGTGCGTGCGCTTCTTCCAGCGCGGTCAGGTCCTCGCGCTGGATGTTCTCGATCAATGCGACCGCCAGCACCGATTGCGCCGGGATGTCGCGGATCACCGCCGGAATTTCCGTCAAGCCCGCCTTCTTCGCGGCGCGCCAACGGCGCTCGCCCGCGATCAGTTCGTACTGGCCGCGGCCGACGTCGCGTACCACGATCGGCTGGATCAGGCCCTGCGACTTGATCGACGCAGCGAGTTCGTCCAGTGCGGCTTCATCGAAGTGATGGCGCGGCTGGTACTGGCCCGCGCGGATCGAGGCGACCGGAAGGCTGCCCAGCGTCTCGCCGGCGGGCGCATCGCTTGCGGCATCGGCATCCGGACCACCCAGCAATACGTCGAGATCGCGGGAACCGAGTCCCCGGCGTTTGGCGGCGCTCATGCAGAAACCTTCATGATGGGAGTACGCGGCGCGTTCGGCGGCGGATTCGGCGTGGTGGCCACGGTGCCGGGCAGCGCGTCGTCGTAGCGCGCAGCGCCGAGGCCCAGCTTGCGGATCATTTCGCCCGCGAGCCCGAGATAGGCGATCGCCCCGCGCGACTCGCGGTCGTAAAGATTGATGGGTTTGCCGTGGCTGGGCGCCTCGGCGAGGCGTACGTTGCGCGGCACCACCGAGTGCAGCACCTTGTCGCCGAAGTGCCTGGTGAGTTCGCTCGACACGTCGTTGCCGAGCGCGGTGCGCACGTCGTACATGGTGCGCAGCAGGCCTTCGACTTCGAGCCGCGGGTTGAGCCGCTTGCGCACGGCCTTGACCGTGTCGAGCAGATCGGTGAGCCCCTCCAGCGCCATCGATTCGCACTGCACCGGAATCAGCACGCTGTCGGCCGCGGCTAGCGCGTTGAGCGTGAGCAGGTGCAGCGAGGGCGGGCAGTCGATCAGGATGATCGCGTAGCGGTCGCCCAGCTTGGCCAGTTGTTCCTTGAGCCGCTGTTCGCGCGCGATCGCGTCGGCCAGCTTGATTTCCGCCGCCGTGAGGTCGCGGTTGCCCGGCAGCAGGTCGAATCCGGCCTCGGTGGGGATGATCGCGTCTTCGATGGACGCCTCTTCCAGCAGCACTTCGCAGCCGTTCGGCTTGGTGGCGCGCTTGTCGATGCCCGCCGACGAGGTGGCGTTGCCCTGCGGATCGAGATCGACCAGCAACACGCGGCGCTTGGTCTCCGCGAGCGCGGCAGCCAGGTTGACGGCGGTGGTGGTTTTGCCGACGCCGCCCTTCTGGTTGGCGATGGCGATGATGCGCGTCATGGGTCGCGACGGATGCGATGCAAACGGTGAGCGGACTAGCCTACCATCGTCGGGCTGGCCGTAGCGGGATCAGGCCCGCGCCAGCTCCACCACGCAACGTTCGCCATCTGTGCCGGGCACCTCCAGTGCATGGACGGCGAGCACCCGGAACTCGCGCGGCACGGCAGCCAGTTCGGCAGGATCGGCATGGCCCTTCAGGGCCAGCCAACGCCCGCTCGCCGCCAGCAGGTGGCCGCCCCAGGCCAGCATGTCGGGAAGGCTGGCAAAGGCTCGCGCGGTAACCGTATCGAAGGCACCGGTCATATCCTGCACCCGCGCCTGCGCGACGGTCACGCTCGCCAGCGGCAGGCTGCGTATCGCTTCGCGCAGGAAGCGCGCCTTCTTGCCGTTGCTCTCGACCAGCGTCACCGCGACGTCCGGCCGCGCGATCGCCAGCGGAATGCCGGGCAGTCCCGCGCCGCTGCCGAGGTCGGCGAGGCTTCGGCCATGCACGAACGGCAGCACCGCCAGCGAATCCAGCAGGTGCCGCGCCACCATGTCTTCAGGATCGCGCACCGCGGTCAGGTTGTAGGTGCGGTTCCACTTCGCCAGCAGGTCGAGGTAGGCCAGCAACTTTTCCTGCGCATCGGCCGGCAGCGCCAGCCGCATCGCAGCGAGCCCTTCGGCGAGTTTATGCGCGAGATTCCGGACTTCCATTCGAAGCGGCTGTTGTGGAAAGTCAGGCCACGGAGCTCTTGGTCATGGATGGCGGCTGTAAGGCCGTTCTGGTCTTCAAGATATCGGGATGGCCCAATCAGCGCATTTTCTCGGCGAAGCAGCGATCAGGGACGATCGCACAAATACACCACACCACAAAAACGGGAGCCCGCTCAGGGCGGGCTCACCGTTTCTCCCTGAACTTGTTCGCGTTACGCGGCGAGATTCAGTTCCACCCGGGTCACCAGCACGCCACGCTCGCGCAGGCTGGTGTTCAGGGTCTGCTTGATGCGCTGGTTGCGCGAGCGCTGGTCCTGCGCTTCGGCCGTGGCCGCGCGTTGCACGGCGTCGCGAAGCTGCAGGCGGATCATGTCGTCGGCGCGGTCGATCACCGCCTCGGCGCGTTCGGGATCGAGCACCTGCCACCACACCCGCCCGCGCAGGTTTGCCGAGTCGGCGGCATCATCGGCCATGCGCTCGTCGACCGCCAATGTGTAGCCGGTGATGCTGATCTTGTGGGCGATGCGTTCGATCAGCGGCACGACCAAGTGGGTGCCCGCCGTGAGCGTCCCGGCCGGCTTGCCCAGCCGGCGCAGCGTGTAGACCTGGCCCTCGGGAATGCGCTTGACGCTGATCGCGACGACGACCGTTGCGAGCGTCAGGATAAGAAGAAGGGACAGGACAGAGATCATCGTGGTTTCAGCAAGTTATGGTTGACTTGAAGTTTTTGCCTTTGGAATACAGCCCATCCACTGGATGTGATTCTGCATTAACTGTAATTTAACTGCAACCACCTGAGCTGAAAATGACTGCGGCGTCCACCTTGGATGCGGCGGGAAGAATGGAGCAGGATTCGTGCCAGAGCCGCGGCCGCGATCGGGAAGTGGCTCACATCGCCGTTACAATGAGGGGCAGTTGAGTTGTGGAACGCCGCGATGAGCTACCCCGCCACCCGCCTGCGGCGCATGCGCCGCGATGCCTTTTCGCGTGCGCTGATGCGCGAAACCGCACTGACCCCCTCCGACCTGATCCTGCCGGTGTTCGTGCAGGAGGGCGTGGGCGTCGTTCGGGACGAAGTGGCCTCGATGCCGGGCGTGGCGCGGCTTTCGATCGACGCGTTGCTGCAGGTTGCCGAGCAGGCGCAGCACCTGGGCGTGCCTGCGCTGGCACTGTTTCCACACATCGAGGACAAGAAGAAAACCGCCGACGGCCGCGAAGCCTTCAACGACGATGGCTTGGTGCAGCGTGCGGTGCGCGCGCTGAAATCGCGCTTCCCGCAACTGGGCGTGATCTGCGATGACGCGCTCGACCCGTTCACCACGCACGGCCAGGATGGCCTGATCGACGAGACGGGTTACATCCTGAATGACGAAACCGTCGCGGTGCTGGTGAAGCAGGCGCTTTCGCAGGCGCGCGCAGGCGCCGATTTCGTTGCGCCATCGGACATGATGGACGGCCGCATCGGCGCGATCCGCCTGGCGCTGGAAGACGCAGGCCTGATCCATACCCGCATCCTCGCCTACTCAGCCAAGTACGCGTCGAGTTTCTATGGTCCGTTCCGCGACGCGGTCGGTTCGGCGGCCACGCTCGGCAAAGGTTCCAAGCACACCTACCAGATGGATGTCGCCAATTCCGACGAGGCGCTGCGCGAAGTGCAGCTCGACCTGGAAGAAGGCGCCGACGCGGTGATGGTGAAACCTGGCCTGCCGTACCTCGACATCGTGCGCCGCGTGAAGGATCGTTTCGGCGCGCCGACCTTCGTGTACCAGGTCTCGGGCGAATACGCGATGCTGAAAGCCGCCGGCGCCCACGGCTGGATCGACGAGAAGGCCTGCGCGATGGAAGCGCTGCTGTCGATCAAGCGCGCAGGCGCCGATGCGATCCTGACCTACTACGCGCTCGATGCGGCGCGCTGGCTGCGCTCCGCAGCCTGATCGGATCGTACTTCTTCGTTTGCCGGCCACACCAGCACAGCAGCGATAGAGACGATCGCACAACTCATGCCGCTGGCGACGAACCGTAATAGCCCCGCAGCAACGCCGCGACGCCTGGTTCGGCCCATTCCAGTCGGCGCGGATCGGAGAAGTGCAATTCGCTGGTGACGGCGAAGTATTCGCCGGGATTGGTGGCCGCGTAGGCGTCAATGGGTACGGCTTCGCCGCGGCGCACTGCGAGCGACAGGCGATCGTAGGCGCGCTGGAATGTATCGATCCAGCCGCGCCACGAGACGCCGCGCGGCAGCGGCGGCACGCCATCGGGCGGTCCGTCCAGCATGTCGAGCTTGTGCGCGATTTCGTGCACCACGACATTCGAGCCCGTCCAGGGCTGCGCCAGGTCGTGCTCGACCGCGGCCCACGACAACACCAGCGGTCCGATCTGCCAGGCTTCGCCGATCCGGATCTGGTCGCTTTCGATGACCACGCCGGTGCTGCCGTCGTGGTGGCGGTGGCGAACCCTGAACTCGCCGGGATAGACGACCACGCCCTGCCAGCCGCGCAGCGCGCGAAAACCCAGCCGCAGCACCGGCAGGCACGCCAGCATCGCGATCAACAGGCGTTGCCTGGCGTCCAGTTCCATGTCGATCGGATGGAAACGCTTGCGTTGCAGGAAGCGCGCGGCCAACTCGCGCAAGTGCTGAAGATCATCCGGAGGCAAGCGCCGGGCCAGCGGACAGGCGGCCAATGCGTCGCGCCAGAGAACATCATCGATGGGCGGTGGCGGCCGCCTCCAGGGCAGCCAGGCGAACCCGTTCATGCGGCTTTTCCGGTGTGGAGCAGAAGGATCGATGGTTGCGAGCAGCATTCGGGATCGTTCCGTATGAATGGGAAGGATGCGTCGATGTAATGGAGCCGCCCCGACCGGCATACAATGCCCGTCCATGCAAACGGAACTTTCCCGGCCACTCGCCGGCAAGGACGCCGCGGTGTCCGCTCCCGGCTGGCTGCGCCTTGCGCTCACGGACCTGCGCCGCCGCCCGTGGCGGATTTTGAATCCGTTGCTGCACCCGTTGTACCGCTGGTACGCCCACGCCCTCGCCCGGCAGGTCGCCAGCGGTCCGGTGCCCGCGCACATCGGTCTGATCCTCGACGGCAATCGGCGCTTCGCGCGCGGCATGGGGCTGGAAGCCACGCTCGGCCATCAATACGGCGTAAACAAGCTGCGCGAGGTGCTGGAGTGGTGCATCGACCTCGAAGTGCGCCACGTCACCCTGTATGTCTTCAGCACCGAGAACTTCAGCCGCCCGGCCGCCGAAGTCGAATGCCTGCTCGACCTGTTCGTGCGCGAAAGCGCGCGCCTGTTGCAGGAACCGAGTTTCAAGTCGGGCCGCGTGCGCGTGAAGATCATCGGCCAGCGCGACCGCCTGCCGCAACACGTAGTCGCGGCGAGCGAGGCGCTGGAGCTTTCCACCGCCGGTCATGACGGCATGCTGCTCACCATCGCGCTGGCCTACAGTGGGCGCGAGGAAATCACCGATGCGGTGAAGGGCCTGCTGGCGAACGCGGCCGCGGAAGGACGTTCGCTCGAATCGGTGGCCGCGGGGCTGAAGCCCGAGCAGATCGAGCGTTATCTCTACACCGGCGGCGTGCCGGACCCGGATTTCATCATCCGCACCAGCGGCGAGCAACGCTTGTCGGGTTTCCTGATCTGGCAGGCCGCGTACAGCGAATTCTATTTCTGCGACGTGCTGTGGCCGGCCTTCCGGCGCATCGATTTCCTGCGCGCGGTGCGCATCTATCAGCGACGTGCGCGGCGCTACGGACGTTAGATTGGCTTGTCCGGCAACGGGATGAAATCCCGGTTGTCGCTGGCGGGCAGCTTGAAGCGGCCAGCTTGCCAGTCGGCCGCGGCCTCGCGGATGCGTTCCTTGCGCGAGGACACGAAATTCCACCAGACGAAACGCGGGCCGAGCGGCTCGCCGCCCAGCAGCATCACGGTGGCGTCGGTGCTGGCGTGCAGGCTCGCCGGATCGCCAGACGAAAACGCCAGCAATTGCCGCGGACCGTATTCCGCACCGTCCGATTCGTCGCGCACGCGGCCGTGCACCACGTAGGCCGCGCGCTCGGTGTAACCCGCGGGAACGTCGATGCGTGCGCCGGCTTTCAGTTCCGCATGCACGTAGAAGATCGGCGAGTGGACGCCCATCGGGCTCTTCATTCCGAACGCTTCGCCGGCGATCACGCGCAATGCGACGTGGCCGTCTTCCGCATGCGGCAGGTCGGTGCGCGCGTGATGGAAGAACGACGGATCGCATTCTTCCTGATCATCCGGCAGCGCGACCCACGACTGCAGCAGTTCCAGGCCGTCGCCCGCGAACGCGTCGGGCACGTCGAAACGTTCGGAATGCACGATGCCGCGTCCCGCGGTCATCCAGTTGACGTCCCCGGGATGGATCACTTGGTCAAAGCCTTGGTTGTCGCGATGGCGGATCGCGCCGCTCATCAGATAGCTGACGGTGGAAAGCCCGATGTGTGGATGCGGGCGCACGTCCGCCAGGCGGCCGCTTACGGCGTCCATCACCACCGGGCCGGCATGGTCGAAGAACACGAACGGCCCGACCGAGCGGTGGGTCAGGGCGGGCAGGCTGCGCAGCACGAGCAAACCATTGCCGAGGTCGTGCTCGCGTGCGCGGATGAGGGTGGCGGTCATCGCAGTTCCTCGCGGGGATATTTCCGGTCACGATACGCGGGCGATGGGCGCGTGGATAGCCGCCGCCGGCGCACACAGCGTTCACGCGCCGGAACGATCGCGTGCGCGCCGATTTGCCGATTACACTAGCCGCGTTCGCACATGCCGTGCCGGGGGAAACGAGGCCTCATGGCCACCGAGCTCGAAGAAGTCCGCGTCGATACGCTCAATCTCACGCTCGGCATGTTCGTGAGCAGGCTGGATCGTCCGTGGGAGGGCACGCCGTTTCCGCTGCAGGGTTTCGAGATCCGCAGCGAGCGCGAAATGCGCGCGCTGCGCGAAATGTGCAAGTACGTGTACATCGACCGGCGCCGCGAAGTCGACACCCGCGGACGCCCGCTGCTGACACTGACGCGCGGCGAGGGCGGCAACACGCGTTTCATGTCGGTCACGACCTACGCCAACACGGTGAACATCGAGGAGGAGATTCCGCGCGCGCGCGATGCACTGCGGGCGACCTCGGAACTCATCGATCAGATCTACGCCGACGTCGCCAGTGGCCGCGAACTCTCGGTCGAACACGTCGAGCAGGTGGTGCGCCCGCTGGTCGCGAGCGTGCTGCGCAGCGCGGACGCATTCCTGTTCCTGGAAGGCTTGCGCCGGCACGACGACTACATCTACGGCCACGCGATCGCCTGCGGCGCACTGGCGGCGGCGTTCGGGCGGCACCTCGGCCTGCCGGAAGGCACCTTGCTGAGTCTGGCCACCGCGGGCTTGCTGATGGACATCGGCAAGACGCGCCTGCCGGCGGAACTGCTGCGCAGCGCGCAGCCGCTGTCGCCGCAGGAAACCGAACTGGTGCGCACGCACGTCGCGCAGGGCCTGGAGATCGTCACGGCGGGCGGGGTCGACGATCCGGACGTGCTCGACGTCATGCGCACCCATCACGAACGCTACGACGGCAGCGGTTATCCGGATTGCCTGCTCGACGACACCATTCCGATGGCCGGGCGCATGCTCGCCATCATCGATTCCTATGACGCGATGTGCAGCGCACGTCCTTACCAGGCGCCGGTGTCGCGCCACGAAGCCTTGCAGAACATCTACCGCGCGCGCGGTTCGCTGTATCAGGCCGAACTGGTCGAGCAATTCCAGGTTTGCCTGGGCGTCTATCCCACCGGATCGCGCGTGGAACTTAGCACCGGTGAGATCGCGGTGGTGCTGGAACAGAATCAGGTGCGCCGGTTGCGCCCGACGGTGCTGGTGGTGACCACGCCGGACAAGCAGCCGCTGCAGGACTTCCGCGTGTTCAACCTGCTGGACCAGACCGTCGACGGCAATACGGTCGAAATCAGGCACACCATCCCGGTGCACCAGCATCCCGTCGACGCCACTGGTTACCTTGCAAGCCTATGAAAGCGGCGCAAACGCCATGTTGAACCGCGATCCGATCCTGGCCGCGATCGGGCGCCAGCTTGCCGAAAACGACATCGGCGCGGGCGGATTCGCCGTAGTGGTGGTGTACATCCGGGGCCTGCGCCAAGTCGCGCTGCGCTTCGGCAGCGAGTGCGGCGAACAGGCCGAGGCGACCATAAGGAAACTGCTGCGCGAGTCGCTGCGTCCGCTCGATGCCGTGTTCCAGTCCGGCGATGAAACCTTCCTCGCGGTGTTGCCGGGATTGAGCGGCCGCAACAACGCGCTGCTGGCGGCGGCCGGCTTGATGGCGCAGTTCGAGCAACCGCACGTGGTGGCGCCGGGCATGCCGCCGTGGCAGACGCGCGCGGTGATGGGTGTCGCGCTGTTCCCGCAGGACGGCACCGATCCCGACACGTTGTGGCGGCATGCGCAGATGGCGGCCGATGACGCTTTGCGGCGCGGCGAGCGTTACGCGTTCCACGATCCGAGGAATGTGCGGGCGAACATCGATTACCACGAATTGCGCGAAAGCATCGAATCGAACCGGCTGGCCACTTTTTTCCAGCCGATCTGGAGCCTCGCGCAGTCGCGGATCGTCGGCGTCGAATCGCTGGCGCGCTGGACCAGCCGCAAGCTCGGTCCGGTCAGCCCCGACGATTTCGTCACCTTCGCCGAGCAGAACGATCTCATCACGTCGCTGACGCGCTGGAGCATCCACGCGACCCTGCGCTACGTTTCCGCGCTGCGCGGCCTGGCCGGCTGCCGCGTCGCGCTGAACCTGTCGCCGCGCACGCTTTCGCACGGCGGCGTCGCCGAACAGCTGCTCGATGCGCTGAACATCTGGGGTGTGCCGCCCGCCGCGATCGTCGCGGAAATCACCGAAACCGCGCTGGCCGGAGACGTTGACACCGTGGTGCGCGTGCTCGGCAAGCTGCGCGACCACGGCGTGCGCATCGCGATCGACGACTTCGGTGTCGGCTACGCATCCATCACCTACCTCAGCAAATTCCCGGCTTCGGAACTGAAGATCGACAAGTCGCTGGTCGCGCACATTGCAACCGACGGACGCATGGCCAAGCTGGTCGAATCCATCGTGCGGTTCGCGCACAACCTGGGGCTGGAAGCGACCGCGGAGGGCATCGAGGACGCGGCCACGCAACGCCTGCTGCAGGAAATGGGCTGCGACTTCGGCCAAGGATTCCATCTCGGCAAGCCGGAGCCGGCCGCCGATTTCGTCGCACGATACGGCGTGTCGCTTGCCGCGGAAACGCCGGTGCCGCGCGCCGCCGGCTAGTTCGCTTTAGCCGAGCAACGCCAGGATGTGTTCGGCACATTCGCCGGGTTGCCGGATGTGCAGGTGGTGAGGCCCTGGAATGTGATCGACGCAGATTCCGGCGACGCACGCGGCGCGCGCATCCATCAGCGCCGGCGGCAGGTACGGTGTCGCGGGTTCGGCCAGCAACAGCAGCGTGGGCGCCGTGATGCCCGCGACCAGGCGGCGCAGTTGCGTTTCGTCGATGCGCAGGGGCGTGGCGAGGCGCAGGCGCGGGTCGCTGCGCCACGCGAAGCCACCGTCGGCTTCGCGCAGGTTGCGCTCGACGATCGGGCGCGCTTCGTCCGCATCGAGCCCACCCGCCGCGACGCGCGCGGCAACGGCGTCATCGATGGACGGGAAAACGCGTGGCGGCCGCCGCGAAATTTGCCGTTGCGCGTGTGCATCGCGCCAGCGCGCGAGCGTTTGCGAACCATCGTCGGTAAGCGGACCCAGGCCTTCGATCAGCGCCAGCTTGCCGACGCGCGCGGGCGCGGCGGCCGCGGCCAGCGATGCGATGCCCGCGCCAAGTGAATGCCCCAGCAGGTCGAAGCGCTCGAGTTCCAGCGCATCGGCGAAGTCGAGCACGTGATCGACCTGATCGAGATTGTTGTAGCGATGCACGCTCGCCGGCAGGTGTTCCGAATGGCCGTGGCCCGGCAGGTCCAGCGCGATCACGCGTCGATGCGTGGCCAGCATCGGCGCCAGCCGCGCGAAACCCGCGGCGTTGTCGAGCCAGCCGTGCAGCGCCAGCAGCGGCGGCGCGCCGGCATCGCCCCATTGCAGCGCGGCAAGTTCGCCGAATGGCGTGGTGGTGCGAAGTTCGACGGGTCCGCTCACGCGACGGTCATTCC
>Ga0134125_10001846_pt1 | contig 25627 bp, 29 predicted proteins | sample KB31751_FD_96464 | JGI IMG/M metagenome (GOLD analysis project Ga0134125, IMG submission 96464) | Terrestrial soil microbial communities with excess Nitrogen fertilizer from Kellogg Biological Station, Michigan, USA - KB3-175-1 | ecosystem: Environmental > Terrestrial > Soil > Unclassified ...
CGATGCGCCGCCAGCCCAGCCGCCGTGAAGCCGTCAGGATTGACGGCCACGCCCACGCCCGCGGAGGTCATCGCCCCCTCTTACCGAGGAGTCCGCTATACTGCAAGGCGATCCCGCGATCACACGGGGGCGAAACGGTTTCGACGGGGGTGAGCAAAGTTCGAGTCGCGTGCCGAGGCGCCCGAGGCCTCGTAAAAACGGGCAAAAACAGAAAAGCGAACGACAACGCGTTCGCTCTCGCCGCCTAAACAGCGGACGAGACCGCGACCTGGGGAGCCGCCCGCGGCCCCAGCAAGCGGCCATTTAGCGGGCTAGCGGCCGTGCAGGCGCCCTCGGGCACGGCCGCAAAACTTCGGGGGATAAGCGCAGGGACGCCCGGCCGGTGGGCCACCCCAGCGTCGAAAACCAAATCACCGGACACGCACGTAGTGGCTTGAGCGGAGCGCTTCCGGACCCGGGTTCGACTCCCGGCGCCTCCACAATCATCACGCCTAGTTAGCCTTCATTTTCGATTTTGTGCCCTCCTTGTGCCCCAACGGGGGCGCGATCGAGCAGCGAAACGGCGTCCTTCCGGACGTCGGGACTGAGGTGCGAGTAGCGCATGGTCATCTCGATCGTCGCGTGACCCAAGAGCTCCTGCACCGCCTTGATCGGCGCCCCGCGCATGACCAGGTGAGAGGCGAAGGTGTGGCGCAGGGCGTGCCAGCCCAGCAACCGCAACCCCGCCCTCTTGCACGCCCGCCAGAGAGGATGCTTGCACTCCTCCTTGGTGAGCAGGCGGCCGTCGGCGTCGCAGAACACCAGCTCACCGCGAAGGTGACGGTGCCCCTTGAGCGCCCGCAGCAGCTCGTCCGACGTGGGGATCTCGCGCGAGCGTCCACTCTTCGGCGTTCCGACGATGCCGCGGGCGACCGCGCGCCGGACCATGATGCGTCCGGCAACGAGATCGACGTCCTCCCACCTGAGCGCGATCAGCTCGCCCAGGCGAAGGCCCGCCTTGAGGCCGGTGAGGATCATCGGCCTCCACGCCTCGTCCGCACCGGCGACCAGCCGCCCAGCCTCCTCGAAGTCGAGGAAGTCGAACTCCGGGTCCGGGACCTTCAGCCACTTGAACGGCGGGAGGTGATCGAGTTGTTCCCACTCGACTGCGAGCGAGAGGAGGCGGCGAAGGACCGTGAGGTGGTTGTTCACCGTCTTCGGTGACAACCCGCTCTCGAGCTTGCGCGCCTTGTAGGTCTCGATCTTCCTCTGTCCGATCTCGTTGAGCTTGAGCGATCCCATCTCCGGTACGAGGTGCCACTTCAAGATCGACTGCTTCGTCTGCACCTCGGACGGCTTGTTGTTCGCCGTGGCGTACGTGTCGATGAACTCCTTCGCGAACGCCGCGAGTGTTGGTGTTTCCCGGGGCACCTCCTCTTCTTCCTGTTTCCCGTAAGTCCCGTCGAGCAGCGACTGGCGGAGCTGCTGCTCGTACTGCTCAGCTCCGCGCTTCGTCTGCACCGGCGAGAACTTCCGGATCCGTTGCACGCGACCGCCCAGCGACCGGAACTTCACATCGACAAACCACGCGTCGACGGTCTTCCCGGCCACCGGATCGGTCCACGCCCTGCGCCTGACACTCATGGACTTCTCCGTGAGAGAAAGGCGCGGACTTCCCATGTCGGCGACAGTAGCTCTCGTCGGCAAGAATCGCGACGGGAGTCTTTCTCCGACGGAGAAGAGCGAATCTGGGCGTTCACGGCACCGGGCGCCGGCGTGAGCCGAAGCCGCCCTGACTTCGCAGCCACTGTAGGACCGCGTCGCGTGAGATCCGGAATGTGTGCCCGATCCGACGGACGCCGGGTATCTCGCCTCGCGAGACGGCTTCGTAGACCGTCTTTCGGTTCAGGCGAAGGAACTCCGCGAGCTCATCGACGGTAAGGATCGGCGGGAGATCGGGTGCCTGGCGTCCGTCGCCAGTCTGATCGGCCGCATCAGGAGCAGCGTCCGCCCTTCGGGGTTCGTCTCCCATGAAGGAAGAACGCGAGCATCACTCTCGGCGGCGACAAACCGCGACACGAAAATAATCGCCGCCAAAAGACAGCACTCGCTGTCGCCCGTGCAAGGCGACCTCGCGTTTCGAAGACATGGCGGGTCGGAGGCGCAATCAGAAGGACCAGGCCCCGCCGCCGACGTGGGAGCTACGCACCGGCGATTGCCTCGCCGGGATGGCGTCTCTTCCGGACGCTTCGGTCGACGTAGTCATCACCGATCCCCCGTACGAGGCCGAGGCCCACACCGCCCAGCGCATGGTCGCCCGCGCCGCCGGCCGCCTCGAGTGCGAGCCCATCGCCTTCCCGCCCATCACCGAGGAGCAGCGCAGCGAGTCCGCCCGCCAAATGGCCCGCCTCGCCCGCCGCTGGATCCTCGTCTTCTGCCAGGTCGAGGGGGCGATGAAGTGGCGTGCCGCCCTCGAAGCCGGCGGCGCCGTCTACAAGCGCACCTGCCAGTGGATCAAGCCCGACGGCAAGCCGCAGTACTCGGGCGACCGCCCGGGGATCGGCTACGAGTCGATCGTCGCCTGCCACGCCCCCGGCCGCAGCACCTGGAACGGCGGCGGCTCGCACGGCGTCTTCATCATGAACAAGAGCGGCGATCCGCGAACCGGCCATCAGACCCAGAAGCCTCTCGCGTTGATGGAACGGTTGGTGCGGCTCTTCTCCGACCAGGGTGAGCTGATCCTCGATCCGTTCACCGGCTCGGGAAGCACGGGCGTCGCGGCCTTGCGACTGGGGCGCCGGTTTGCCGGCTGGGAGATGAACCCCGAGTACGCCGAGATGGCTCGCCGCCGCCTCGCCGCGGCCCGCGAGCAGCTCGAGATCGGCTTCTGAGGAACTTGCAGAAACGACTCGATGAGCGGCGGCGCCAGAGCGATGAATCGACCGGTGAAGAGAAAGGGAGGACGTCATGGCAAAGCGAAGCAACCCGTTTCAGGCGCAGGTCGGACGAACCGAGGCCGGCAGCTTCCGGATCACCGTCCGCGCGAGGAACTCCAAGGACCAGTACAACCGCTATCGCGAGCTCGCGGTCTCCGCTTACAAGCTGGCGGCCGAGATGGAGCGCCGTGCCCAGAAGCTCGGTGTTGGCTGGGTCATCTCGCCGCAAGTCTTCAACTCGCGGATCGATGTGGAGCTGTCCGAGCGCGATGACGAACGGGCCGCTGCGAGCTTCGTCGCCAAGGTGCTCGCGGACCTCGGATTCACTTAAATCCTGGCCGAGGAGGGGGAGCAGATGGCAGGTTGTACAGTCGCAGGTCGGTTGTAGTTTTTCTCATCGGTTGTTTTTTTACTTGTCTTTTCCGTTGGACTCTTGGTATACGGGGATCATGTCGATCAACCTGCCGCCCTGGGAAGTGACGCCGCGGCTAGAGCGTTCTCGCATGGAGGTGCTCGCGCGCGAGGCCTCCCTGGCTCGCAACTCCGCCGCCGACTTGTACGATCCCCTTAGCGGGGATGATCCATGGTCCCTCGGATGCCGTGCCTATTCCCGCACGTGCTTCCGCCTCGAGATGTTGGCGGAGAGCGGCGAATACCCGTGGCTTAAGATCACCAGGCGGAACCTGTACTTCACGCTGTTCGTCGACGGCGTACCCCTGAAGTTCTATCGGGGAAGCGCGGAGCAACCGAACTCGCGAACGCTGAAGTCCGGGCTCGACGAAGCGCTTCGAGCAGGTCAGGAGCGGCTCCCGTTCTACGATCAGGAGATCTCACGGGAGGAAGAAGGCTGGTTCTGGCTGATGGCGATCGACACCGATCAAGACGGACGCACGCTTCAAGTTTATTTCCTTCAGGCCAATCGAGACGGCGAGACCAAGAACATCTTCCCGGTCGTGGAAACCCTGTCGGTGGTCGGAGTGGTCAGCGATGATCGCGCCGAGGGAATCGACCTGGAGCCCGCCGAGATTAGCGTTCCTGGGGAGGACACGCTGTCGGCATCGAAGACGGATGATGACGACGAGGACAACTAGCCGACCCTTCTCCAGAACTCGGCTCCAGCTCGCTCGCAGCTTCGCCGCTCTCACACAGGCCGAGCTCGCAGAGAAGGTATCCGTCACGCAGCAGTTCATCGGCTACCTAGAAAACGGAAGAAAGCAGCCCAGCGACTTAGTGGCAGCCGCGCTGGGCGATGCGCTTGGAGTCGAGCCCGAGTTCTTTCTTGAGGGTTCGACCGATGACCTGCGCATAGAAGAGTGGAGTTTCAGAAAGTATCAAACGACGCCGGCGGGGACGATCCACAGGTTGTCCGCTCACGGCGTTCTCTTTGGGCAGCTGGTGGACTACCTGGATCAGGTCCTCAAGCTGCCGAAGGACGACGTTCCGGTCATCGAAAGCGCGGCAGGCTCCAGAGAGCAGATCGAAGAGGCTGCGGAACAATGTCGCGTCGCGTGGGGGCTTGGGCGAGATCTCCCGTTGAAGAACATCACCCGAACCTTGGAACGCGCTGGCGTTGCCGTGACGGCGATCCCCGGAGGTGGGGACAAGGTGGACGCTTTCTCACGCTCGTCGGGTACTCGTAGCGTTGTCGTTTTGAACGACGACAAGAAGTTTGGGTCCAGACGAGTGTTCAATCTGGCTCACGAGTTAGGTCACTTGGTCCTGCACGTGGGCCAAGAGACTGGAACGCATGAGACGGAGGATCAAGCCAACGTCTTCGCGAGCGCGTTCGTCCTTCCGCGCGCGGGTTTCGTGAAGGAGTTTCCTAGGCCGAAGCGGGAACGGTGGACGACCTCGTACTGGGCGCTGCTGTTTGAAATGAAGCGGCGCTGGCGAACGAGTGTCGCCGCGATTACCCGACGAGCCTTCGACCTCCGCCTAATCGACGCACTTCAATACCAGCGAGCCTACAAGTACCTCTCCTTCAAGGGTTGGCTTAGAGGCGAGCCGTCTAATACGGAGCCCGAGCTTGAACAACCGGAGATGGTACCGAGGGCATTCGGAATTCTTGAGGCACGTCTGAGCGTTCGAGCTCGGGACGTCGCGAAGGCATTGAATTGGAAACCAGCGACTCTCGAAAAGATCGCCGGCGTATCCGTGCCCACCGAAAGCGGTCCTGATGACGTAGTCTCGCTCGTGGCGAGGCGCGCCAGTACTCGCCGCCTGTGAAGGCGCCAAGTTCCCGGCCCTGTTGAGCACTATCTCGCGCGGCCCCACTCACCGCTGGGACACGGCAGGCCCCGCATCTACAATCGATTCCCGTGCCCCTCTCGGCCGACCAGATCGCCGCGCTCGCGCCAGATGCCAACGCACTGGCTGCTGGGAAGAAATCGGCGGCCCCACGGCTGTGGGACGCGCTCGGTCGCAGCGACGTCGCCCTCTGGGGCGAGTGCAAGGGAAGCGCTATCTACCAGGTTCGCGTAGCCCTCGACGACCTGGCCGCGAAATGCTCGTGCCCGAGCCGGAAGTTTCCGTGCAAGCACTCGCTGGGGCTGCTGTTCTTGGCGGCCGAGTCTCCGGACCGAGTCCCGACGGCGACGCCGCCCGAGTGGGTCACGGAGTGGCTCGGCAAGCGCACGGAGTCGGCAGATCGAAAGAAGCAGCGCGCCGAGAAGGCTGCAGAGGCCGCATCACCCGATCCCGAACAGCAAGCCCGGCGCGCCGAGAAGCGACTCGCGCGTGTGGTCGCTGGCGTCGAGGCACTCGATCTGTGGCTGAGCGATCTCGTTCGGACGGGACTCGCTTCCGTTGCGCCGGGAGACGCTGCGTGGAACGCTCAGGCGGCTCGCCTGGTCGACGCGCAGGCGCCTGGACTCGCCTCTCGGGTTCGGCGGCTCGGTACCCTTCCTCGTTCGGGCGCCGAATGGGGCGACCGCCTTGCCGAGGGGCTGGGGCGCTTGGCGCTGCTCGCTCAGGCGACGCGACGGCTGGACGCGCTCGACGCCCCATTGGCAGCCGACGTCCGCATGGCAGTCGGGTGGACGCTCGAGCGCGACGAGGTGGTCGCGGCCGGCGAGCGCGTCGGCGACGAGTGGGCGATCACAGGCCAGCTCGTTGAGGACGACGACCGGTTTCGCGTGCAGCGATCGTGGTTGCGGGGGCTGCGCAGCGGGCGCGACGCTCTGGTTCTGCAGTTCGCGGCGGGCCCGGCGCGATTCCCCGAGGCGCTCCTGCCGGGCATGGTGCTCGACGCCGAGCTGGCGTTTTGGCCGAGTGCTCAACCGCTCCGCGCGCTGGTCTATGAGCGGCGTGGGGAGATGAAACCCCTGGCGGCTCGTCCCGACCCGGCAGGTGGAGTCGACGGACTCCTCGACGGTTACGCGCAGGCCTTGGGCCGACAACCCTGGATCGAGCGCTTTCCGGCGGTTCTCGGTGGCGTCGTTCCGGTACTGGCTGGCGATGCTGCTTCAGAGCGGTTCCAGGTGATCGACGCCGATGGGCGCTCGCTCGTGCTTGTGGGCAGCGGGCACTGGAAGCTGTTCGCCGTGTCGGGAGGCCATCCGATCGATCTGTTTGGGGAGTGGGATGGACGCGCGCTCCTTCCACTCGGGGCCCTCGCCGACGGTAGCTACTACGCGCTCGTGAGCGGGGAACCGACGGCATGAAGGCGCTCATCGAGGCGGCGCTGGTCGGGCTGGGGCGCGCCGGGACGCCCCCCGCCGATCCGGATGACCCGGGAGAGCGTTTGCTCGCGCGTACGAGCGATCTCCCTCCCGAGCGCGGTTTCCTGCTCCGCCTTGGCGTTCATGCGGTGCGTGCGCGTGCCGGGCTCGCACCCGCACTCGGCGCGAAGCGGCCGGAAACAGCGCCGCCCGATCCGCGGGCCGCCTGCTCTCCGGCTCTCGCGGCGATCGTCGCCGATCTCTGCGCGAGCCGAAGCAAGGCGATCCTCGCCGAGGCGCTGGCACGAATCGACGAGCGCGGCCTGCGGCTACCCCCGCAGGTGATCCCGGCCCTGGCCGAGCTCCGCGAGCCCAGTCTGCTTCCGGCGGCGACGCACGTGTCGGGCGAGCGGGGGCGCTGGCTGGCGCTGCACAACCCGGCTTGGCGATGGTTGGTCGACGGCGTGGCACCGGCGTCGCTCGCGGAGCGCCGCCGGGTCTGGGAAGAGGGAACGCCGGATGCGCGCCTCTCGGCACTTCGAGCTACGCGGCTGACCGAGCCGGCGGAAGCACGGGGCTGGATCGAGGCCGGATGGAAGGCGGAGAAGGCGTCACTGCGCGAGGAGATGGTCTCGGCGCTGGTCGACAACCTCTCTTCGGACGACGAGCCTCTGCTTGCCCAGGCGCTCGCAGACCGAGCGACCGGCGTGCGAGCGGCCGCCTCCCGCCTTCTCGCTCGGATCGAGACTTCCCCGCTCGCGGCGCGCGCACGCGGGCGAGCCGATGCTGTGTTGGACTACACAGCCCCAGGAACAGGCGTCTTCGGAGCGCTGAAGTCGCGCCTCGCGGGGAAGGGTCACGGGTCCCTCTCCGTAGCGCCGCCGGCAGCGTTCGCGCGCGAGTGGGCGGACGATGGCCTCAGCGAAAAGCCTCCGGCTGGTACGGGCGAGCGCGCGTTCTGGCTGCGGCAGATCCTCTCGCTGGTCCCGCCTCCCCACTGGGAGCAGCGGTTCGGCGCGACTGCCGAGTCGCTGGTGCTGGCCGCCTCCAAGACGGAGTGGGCCGAACCTGTGCTCGCTGCCTGGACAGACGCGACTGTGCGGTTCGAGGCTCGGGGTTGGGCGGACCAGATCTGGACAGCGCGGGTCGCGCGAGAGAAGCCCCAGGCGCTCGCGGAGCTGGCCGCGATCATCTTCCCGTTGATGGACGCGACCGTGGTCCACGAGACGGCGGCGGCGATCATCGGCGACGGCAGCCCGCAGGCGTGGAACGGGATCCTCGCCGCGGTGCCGCGGCCGTGGAGCCGGGCCCTCGCGGAAGCCTTCTTGAAGGCGCTCATGCGTGCATTCGCGAACACGCAGCTCGCCTGGCAGGACGTGTCCGCTTGGCGCGCCACACTCGAGATCGCCGCGCCTGCCCTGCCAATCGCCACACTCGATCACGTCCTCGCCCTCGACCCGCCGTCTGCCGAGACACCGGCCGGCCAACTGCGCAACGCCTTCGACACCTTTCGCTCCGTGCTGGCCATCCGAAAACGCATCGACCAGGAGACACGACCGTGAAGCCAACCGAACCCAGCTCCCAACCTAGTGCCGAGGTCCAACGACAGCACGCCGAGCAGGAGTTCGCGGGCGAGCTCGCGGCGCTGGCGGCCGCCGATGACCGCGCGCGTCCGCCGAACTGGAAGCTCTCACCGTGGGCGGTGCGGACGTACGTCCTCGGCGGCAAGCTGGCCGACGGCTTCCAGATCAAGCCCAAGTACGTCGGGAACGCGCGTCTCATCGAGATCGCCGTAGCGACGCTGGCAACCGACCGGGCGCTCTTGCTGCTCGGGGTCCCGGGGACAGCCAAGTCCTGGGTCGCGGAGCACCTGGCAGCCGCGATCTCCGGTGACTCGACGCTGCTCGTCCAGGGCACCGCCGGGACCGACGAGAACGCGCTCCGGTACGGCTGGAATTACGCGCGGCTGCTCGCCGAGGGCCCCATCCCGGCAGCGCTGGTTCCTAGCCCAATGATGAAAGCGCTCGAGGCCGGGAAGATCGCGCGCGTCGAGGAGCTGACCCGCGTCCCCAGCGAGGTGCAGGACAGCCTCATCAGCATCCTGTCGGAGAAGACGCTGCCGATCCCAGAGCTCGGACTCGAGGTGCAAGCGCGGCGCGGCTTCAACGTCATCGCCACAGCCAACAACCGCGACAAGGGGGTGAACGATCTGTCGAGCGCGCTCCTGCGTCGCTTCAACACGGTCGTCTTGCCGCTCCCAGATTCTGTCGAGGACGAGGTCGCGATCGTCTCGCAACGAGTAGCCGAGATGGGTCGCGCCCTCGCGCTCCCCGCAGAGGCTCCCGCCATTCAGGAGCTGCGACGGCTGGTCACGATTTTTCGCGAGCTTCGGAGCGGCACCACCGAAGATGGCAAGACCAAGCTCAAGAGCCCCAGTGGGTCACTGTCGACGGCCGAGGCGATCTCGGTGGTGAACAACGGCCTCGCCATCGCCGCCTACTACGGCGACGGCGTGATGCGCGCGGCCGACGTGGCGGCGGGGTTGACCGGCGCCGTCGTGAAGGACCCGGTCCAAGATCGCGTCGTCTGGCTCGAATACCTCGAGACCGTGGTCAAGGAGCGGGACGGCTGGAAGGACCTCTACCGCAGCTGCAAGGAAGTCCTCTGACGTGACCTCGAGCCCGGCTTCATCCACGCGCGTCTTCGGCGTCCGCCACCACGGTCCCGGCTGCGCCCGCAGCCTGCTGGCCGCGCTGGAGGCCATGGACCCAGACGCCGTGCTCGTCGAGGGGCCGCCCGACGCAGCGGAGGTGTTGCACCTCGCCGGCGCGGCCGAGATGAAGCCGCCGGTCGCACTGCTCGTCTACCCCACAGAAACGCCGGCTCGCGCCGTCTTCTATCCGTTCGCCGAGTTCTCGCCGGAGTGGCAGGCGATTCGGTTCGCGCTCGCGCGCGGCATCCCGGTTCGCTTCATGGACCTGCCGCAGTACCACCGCCTGGCTGATCGCCCTCCGGCGACCGAGAGCACCGGGCAAAAGGAAGATGGCGACCTCGGCGATGGCGACGAATCCGCCGAAGAACCGGACGGCGACATCGTGCGCGTCGATCCCATCGGTGCGCTGGCGACCGCGGCTGGCTTCCCCGATAGCGAACTATGGTGGGAGCACGAAATCGAGCGCCGCCAGGATCCGTCAGGTCTGTTCGACGGTCTGCTCGAGGCGATGCGCGCGCTGCGCGAGGAACATCCCAATTCCCTCACTCCGGCAGACGCGCGCCGCGAGGCGTTCATGCGCCAGACGATCCGCGCCACGATCAAGGAAGGCAAGCGCCGGATCGCCGTCGTCTGCGGCGCCTGGCACGCCCCGGTGCTCGCCGAGCTGGGCCCAGCGAAGCCCGACGCCGATCTGTTGAAGGGTCTGCCGAAGACCAAGACGGTCGCCACCTGGATCCCGTGGACCGCATCGAGGCTGTCGTACCGCAGCGGCTATGGCGCCGGCGTGAACGCGCCGGGCTGGTACCAGCACCTCTGGACACACCCCGAACAACCGACCCTTCGCTGGACTGTGCGCGCGGCCCGAACGCTGCGCGAAGAGGACCTCCCCGCTCCGACTGCCAGCGTGATCGAGAGTATCCGTCTCGCCGAGGCGCTGGCCGCCCTCCGAGGCCTGGCCCATCCGGGTCTCCTGGAGATCAACGACAGCATGCAGGCGGTGTTGTGCGGCGGCGAGATCGGGCCGCTGGCCTTCGTGCGCGATCGTCTGGAGCTGGGCGGTCCTCTGGGCGAGGTCCCGCCCGCGACGCCCGCCGTTCCCCTGCGCCGCGAGCTCGAGGCCGAGGAGCGGCGCCTGCGGCTCAAACGGACCGACGAGATCAAGACGCTCGATCTCGATCTGCGTGAGCCGACCGACCGCGCGCGCAGCCGTCTCTTCCACCGGCTGCGCCTGCTGGAGATCGAGTGGGCCAAGCCCGAGACCGTCACCGGCAAGAGCGGCACCTTCCACGAGCTTTGGCAGCTTCGCTGGCGTCCCGAGCTGGAGATCGCCATCGTCGAGGCGTCGCGCTGGGGGAGCACGTTCGCTGTGGCGGCCGGTACCCGGGCGATCGATCTCGCGAACAGGACCGAGGAGCTGGGCCCGCTCACTGAGATTCTGGACCAAGTCGTTGTCGCCGAGCTGGATGATGCGCTCGGGCGCGTGCTCGCCATCGTGCAGGCCCGCGCCGCCGTGGCATCCGACGTGATCCACCTGGCGGCCGCGCTTCCACGACTGGCGCGGCTGTCCCGCTATGGCGATGTCCGCGGGCTCTCTGCCAAACCGGTGCTGGCGCTGTTCGACGGTATCTACGAACGTGTCCTCGTCGGCCTGCCGAACGCTTGCACCTCGCTGGACGACGACGCGGCCACCGCGATGGCGAACGCCCTCGCGCAAGTTCACGACGCCGTCGGCCTCCTCGACCGATCCGACCTGTCGCAGTCCTGGCTCGACGCCCTGGCGAGCCTATGCGAACGGGACGCGGCCACGCCGCTCGTTCGCGGCTACGCCGCCCGTCTCGCCCACGACAAAGGTCGTGTCGGGCGCGACGATCTGGTGCGACTGGCAAGCCGGGCGCTCTCGCGCGCCGTTCCCCCGAACGAGGTCGCAGCCTGGCTCGAGGGCCTCCTCCGCGGAGGCGCGCTCCTCCTCATGCACGCCCATGACCTCTGGGCCGTGCTCGACGGTTGGCTGGCGGAGCTGTCCAACGACGCCCTCGATGCCGTGCTGCCCCTCCTGCGCCGCGCTTTCTCTTCATTCAGCGGACCCGAGCGGCGGTCGATGGGGGAGATCCTCCGTTCGCTCCGGGGTCCTGGCCGGAACATTTCCGCGGCCCAGCGCACCGTGGAGCTCGACGAGCGGCGCGCGGCTCTCGTCCTTCCTGTGCTCGCGCAGATCTTGGGCGTCCCCCATGAATGAGGAGACGCGGCTCCAACGCTGGCGCCTCGTGCTCGGCAAACCCGCCGAGGAGTCCCTCGGGGTCTCCTTAGCTGGCGAACTTGGCGAGCGGGACCGGGTCCTCCAAGCGCTCTACGAAGGCGAGCGAAAGGGCGGCCTCGGTGGCTCCTCGCCCAACGTCGCCCGCTGGCTCGGCGACATCCGCAGCTACTTCCCGACCAGCGTCGTGCGCGTCATGCAGAAGGACGCGATGGAACGCCTCGGCCTCCGCCAGATGCTGCTCGAGCCCGAGCTGCTCGCCACGGTTGAAGCCGACATCCACCTCGTCGCCACCATCGTCTCGCTCGCGTCCATCATCCCCCAGCGCACACGCGAGACCGCCCGCTCGGTCGTCCGCAAGGTCGTCGAGGAAGTCGAGCGCCGCCTGGCCAACGCCGTCAAGCAGGCCGTCCGCGGCGCCCTCGCACGCTCTACCCGCTCGCGCCGCCCGCGTCTCCCCGACATCGACTGGGACCGCACCGTCCGCGCCAACCTGACCCGCTACGATCGCGAGCGCCGCACCGTGATCGCCGAGAAGCTCATCGGCCACGGCCGCCGCCGCTCGTCGCTGCGTGACGTGATCCTGTGCGTCGACCAGAGCGGCTCGATGGCGACCTCCGTCGTCTATTCGAGCATCTTTGCCGCCGTGATGGCCTCGGTCCGCGCCCTCTCCACCCGCCTCGTCGTCTTCGACACAGCGGTCGTCGACTTGACCGACCAGCTCGCCGATCCCGTCGAGGTCCTGTTCGGCACTCAGCTCGGGGGCGGCACCGACATCAACCGCGCCGTTGCCTACTGCCAGCAGCTCATCACGCGGCCGACAGAGACCGTCTTCCTCCTCATCACCGACCTCTACGAAGGGGGCAACGCCGACGAGATGCTCGCCCGGGTCCGCACCATGAAGGAAAGCGGCGTGACCGTCGTCTGCCTGCTCGCCCTCAATGACCAGGGCGCCCCCATGTTCGACGCGCGCAACGCCGGCGCGCTCGCGGCCCTCGGTATCCCGACCTTCGCATGTACCCCGGACGCGTTTCCCGAGATGATCGCTGCGGCGCTGGCCAAGCGTGATGTTGGAAATTGGGCGAGCGAGAGAGGCATCGTGGGAGCCCGATGATTAGGCACGTCGGATCGTCGCTTCAGGAGAGGGAAGCGGGTTCAACCATCACTCGACGAACGAGCTGAGCAGGCCGCTTGAGCTCTTCAACCGCTCTGCCAGCCAATCGGGCGTGGCTTCTGCAGGACCAGTGTCAAAGGGAAGGCGGGTGACGAAGTGGTAGACGATCACCGGATCTTTGACGAACACCGCGGCCGAAATGGTCGACACGCCCACAGGCGTAAGTGGAGAGAGTCCCATATTCGTTTGGGCTGCGAGGTTGCGCAGCTTATTGTTGGTCTCGTCTAGGCGCCGCTCCGCCTCGATCGCCACCTCCCCAGGCGTCCCACCTTTTAGGAGGCCACGAAAGTTGTGTACGCGCTCCGCCGCGATAAAGGCCATGCAGAGTGTCGCACCGCGCTTCTCCTTCCGGCTCCACGCCTGGCTTCTTAGCTTCTTCAGCGCGCCCGGCAACGAGTTCTCGCTCGCCGGGCGCTTGCATTCTACGAAGACATCGGGCCTTCCCGGCGATGAGGCTCGGAGATCCTCATCGTTTTGGCTGATCGTTGGTGTGAATCCGCAGTCCGCCATCATAGCCGCCGCTAGCAATTCAACGAGAAGATCGCGGGGCTGATCGCTCCCGAGCGTGGCCGGCTCCGGAAGGACTGGGCCGGCGAGAATCTTCTCCAGCTTGTCTGCCAAAACGTTCTGGTCCAACCGGTCCCAGACTGTCGCGGCGAGTTCGAGCTGGAATAGCTGGGACCCTCCTTCGAACAACACCTCCTGTTTGTGAAGGTCATCCCGGAAGGCTCGATACGCGTCCGGGTCGGTCCGGCGCCGTCCCTCCAGCTCGATGAGCTCGTCTATGATCGCCAGATAGGACTCGAATCGGGTTCCCTGCCAGGAAGGACCGAGCGCCGTCACGCGCCTCAAGAGCCCGAGCCAAGTCTTCTGAATCGTGGTGACAGTTTCGTAGCCGGCCATCGCGGTACTGCCGGAGCATACCCGGTGGGTAGCGTTGTCGCTCAGCCGTCCGAACCGCCGCGGGATCACGATCGTCCCTCAAAACCACCAGGGCGCTAGACTCCTTACCGGTGTGCGCCCGCACGACGCTCTCTAAGAAGACTCTTCGCGATGTCGCGGATGAGTTGGAGGCCGAGTTCTCCGAGGAAGACGCCCTCACCTTCCGGCCTCGGTTCAACGCCGCTCCGTCTGAAATACTTTGGATTCTCCGGCACGGAGCCGATCGCCGTGTCATCGCGCCCGCCGTCTGGGGTTACCGAGCCAAGGAGCGGCCGCTCATCAACGTCCGTGGTGAGAGCGTGGGCGTCGGCAGCTTCCGCGAGGCTTTCGCATCGAGGCGGTGCGGGGTGGTCGTCGACGGGTTCTACGAGTGGGACAAGGAACATCGGCCCACGTGGTTCCACCGCCCCGATGGTCGCCTGATCGTCTTGGGTGGCCTCTATCAGACAGTCCCCGACGGGAAGCCCCGGTTCACAATCCTGACGACGCGGCCGAACCGTCTAGTCGCTGCCGTCCACGACCGGATGCCGTTGGTGGTGCCATCAGATCGAATCGACGACTGGCTGACCGACGAGGCTCCGCGCGTGGTGGACCTGATCGGGCCTGCGCCCGACGGCGCTCTGATCGCTGCCGCGGTCTCGACACGCGTGAACAGCGTCAAGAACGACGATCCGGAGTGCCTGCTAACCGTCGAGCGGCCCCCCGAGCCTCGGCAAGGTAACCTTTTCTAGAATGCCGCTCCTCGACCCGCCTCCTCGCTTCCAGATGGGTTTGCGCTTCACGAGCTTCGGTGTGCTTGCATGCCGGTAGACCTCGACCACCTGATCGTTCGGTCACGCGACAAGCGCGCCTCCGCTGCTTTTCTCGCCGAGATGCTCGGGCTGCCGCCGCCGAGCACCGTTGGCCCCGGGGGCAGGTTCCACGCGATTCGCCTCGCCAACGGCACGTCGCTCGATTTCGCCGACGCCGGAGAACCGTTTGCGCCACAGCACTACGCCTTCGCGGTAACCGATCCCGAGTTCGACGCCCTGCTTGCCCGTATCCGCGAACGCCGGATACCGCACTGGGCCGACCCACAACAGACTCAGCCCGATCAGGTCGCCGACCGCGGCGGCAGCCGCGCAGTCTACTTTGCGGACCCGAGCGGCCACTGGATCGAGGTACTGACGCGATAACCGAGCGACTGTCACGCCGCTGCCGTGCCGGCCCGAAAGACACCCGGGTCGGTGTCAGGGTGCGGGAGTCGCCCCGGTACTGCCCTGGTTGGCAGCCTTGTTCGCGTTGACCACCGACATGAGGGGCTGACTCGACTCTGAGCGGGCGGTGTTCCACGCTGCGAGCGCTGCGTTGCAGGCGACGACCTCGTCGGCGGGAGACGGCTGATTCAGCGCCAAGCTCGCCTGTGCCGCCAGTGTGCCGTGATCCTTCGCTCTCGTGAACAGGCCGCTGGCGATGTAGCCCAGGACAGCACCGGCGGCGGGGATGGTCAGGCTGAGCACTCTGTCCCGCTTCGACGGGGACTCTCCTTCGGTCGCGATGATGATTGGGCCCGTGGCGATGGCGCCCGCGGCGGCCACGCCGAATACCCATCCCCAACTCGTCGACCGCCGGGCGTAGCTGCGCGCGTTGACCTCCATCGAACGGCAATAAAGCGCGGCGGACGCCGCATCGACCGTTGGCGGGACCGGAGGGGCAATTCCTTGTCTTCCTTCGAGGCCGAGGCTCTGCGTGTCGAGTCCTGGGGGCGGAGGGGGCGGATCCGCACCCCTCGACGGCGAGGTGCCGAGGAGGATTACGCTTGCCGTGGCGATCGCCAGGCTCGCGCTGCGACGGCGTAGCCTAACGGTCACGGGCTCACCACCTGTTGTGAGATCGGAGGGCTGTTCGGGGCGGCGTCGCGGTTGACGGCGAACCCTGCCGCCGCGCCCGCCAGAGTCGCCGCGATGACGTCGTTGTGGAAGGCTGCTGCGGCGACGGCGCCGCCCACCAATAGACCAAGGGCTGCAACGCGTTGCCAGGTCATGCGGAAACGTCCTCCGAAGAAATGGATGGCTTGTGCGGTGATGGTCATGGGTCCTCGCTGTGGGAGAGGGCCGGTGCCGGCCGCGCTCCGGGCGGCCGGCACGGGCGGTTGCGCTCGGGGTTAGGCGGCGCGGAGCGTGACCGTCTTGTCGCGGATGCGGCAGCTGACGGCGGCGTTGTCGTTCGCGGCCGTGATCTTGATGAGCGCCGGCACGGTCAGCGGCACGAACGACGGGCCGACGACGGACAGGAACTGCGGCCCACCCTCGGCGCCCTTGGTGAGGGTGGCGAGGATGCCGCCGTCGACGACGTCCGGGGTGGTCGAGAGGCGGACGTTGAACGTCGCCATCCCCGAGTCGACGTCGACGATGGCGGCGAACGTCGGGATCAGGTTGGGCGTTGCCGGGGTGAAGTCGACCGGGAACTGGGCAATCACAGTCTCGGCGGGGCCGGACTGGGACTGCTCGCTCGGGTCGCTGAACGTGGCGGAGTAGCCGCTTGAAGAGGCGGCCGCCGGGTGGACGTGGTCGGCGGGCGCGGCGAGCAGGCTGGTGCCGGGCGAGCCGGTGCCCGACTCGGCGCGCGGGACGGTCGTGTTGTCGGTCTTCGTGGCGTCGCCGGCGGCGGTCGGGTCCCCGAGGTTCGAGATCTTGAAGCCAGCCTGGTCGAGCTCTCTTTGTGCGACATCTTTGGACATTGGTCGGTCTCCTGGTTGGGGTTGGGTGCTAGGCGGAGTGGAAGAGGAGGACGAAGTTGCGGAGCGCCGCCGGCGAGGTGCCGTCGCCCTGGCCGGTGAGCTTGATGAGCGTCGAGGGATCTGTCGGGCGCGCGAACGGAGGCGAGTCGGCAGACACGACCGCATCGGCGGGCCCGACGTCCTGGACGGTGAGCAGCGCGGTACCGTCCGGCTGGTCAGCCGCACCTCCTGCTCGCACGCGGAAGGTCACGTTCCGCGTCGCCGCGGGCCCTCGACCCTCGCCAGTCAGGGCAACCCGCAGGCTGGCCGGGGCCAGCAGCGCGAGCGGCACGTGGTACTGCCGCAGGACCTCCTCGACGCCTGTGGAGCTCGACGCCCCCTCGCCCTGGTCCGGAATAGACACCTCCGACGGTGCCGTGCCCGGCTCGACGATGCCCTCGGTGCCGAACGCGAGCACGGGTGTTGGACCGCCAGCGGCACGTTGGACGCGAAGAAAGCGGCAGAAGAACTCGACGGGGCGCGCACCCTGCTGGTCGCTCGTGAAGAGCATGACCTCGTCGAAGCGCACGCCATCGATCGAGCCCTGGATGGCGTAGCGGGACCCCGGCGGGATCGCTCCGCGCAGGATGAACGTCTTGAACGCCCCGGCGGAGAGCCCGAGGTCGAAGGGTGCACCGAGGCCCGGACCAGTGGGCATGTCCAGGATGCCGAATAGCGACGTCCCGATCGCGGGCGGCGCGCCGAGCGCAATGGTCGGCGGCACACCCAGCGACGCATTGCCGGCGCTCCGCACGCGGACGCGATCGACGATGCAGTCGAAGGTGCGGACGCCGGGCGCGGCGGACGTGAACAGCGCCTGCAGGCCGCTGTCGTCGACCAGGATGTCCCAGTTGTTCCCGCCGTCGTTCGATCCCTCGACGATGTAGCGGCCGAGGACGGGACCGGAGAAGACGATCGTCTTTGGCCGGCCGAGCCCGGCGGTGACGAAGGGGACGCCGGAGCCATCGTTGATGGGAACATCGAGCGTGGTGAACGTATTGGGCATGGGGTGGCTCCTATCGCTTGACGGTCTTCTTCTCCTCGTCGGCAACCTCCGACCCGACGATCTCGGTGAACGTCTCGAGCTGGGCGGGCGAGAGCACGAACTTGAGGGCCTCGAGCTGCTCGGTCTTCAGTGTGCCGACCAGGGCTCGGAGGCCGACCAGCGCCGGCGAGGTCTTCTCCGGCAGCACGGCCCTGCCGGCGAGCTTGTTGACCGCCGTCGGCGCGAGCTGCAGGAAGGTGCCCAGCACCTCGCGCATCGCCTCGGCCTTCTGGTCGGCCGCGCGGTTCTCGAGCTGGCGCCGGTGGTGGTCGCTGACGAGCTGTTCGGCGGCGATGACGGTCTCCCAGTGGCGCTCCTCGAGATGGGAGATGCGTTCGTCCTTTTCGCGCAGCATCCGCGACTGCATCGCGAAGATGTTCGCGACCACCGTGGCGTGCGTCCGCTCGCTGATCTCGAGGTGGCGCATGGTCTGGGTCAGCAGACCGCGCTCGTTGGCAGGCTCGCTGTCGATCGGGTCGCCGGGCTGCCGGCCGGCGCCCGAAGCGTCGGCGTTCTCTCGCAGCGTGAGCCGCCCGATCACCTTGTCGAGGCCGTACGCGATCACGACGTAGCGCTGCACGCCGCCCAGACCGATCGCGTCCTCGAAGACCCGTTCGGCGATCGAGGACGCAAGCTCGTCGACGGGACCGTCCTTGCATTCGAAGGGGCCGCCCTCGTCGCCACGCATGGTGGCCACTTCCGCACCGGTGTCGTGCCGGATGAGCAGACGGTCGACCGAATCGCCCTCGAGCGTCCGGGACAGCCACATCCGGATCCGGTCGTACGACGCCGAGTCACGCTCCAGATCGCTCGTCATGCCGCACCTCCCGGTTCTTGTAGATCTGGATGAGGCTCACGCCGACGTACGCGGCGAGGCCGATGCCCGCGAGCTTCACCAGCGAGCCGACGAGATCACCCTTGGGCGCGGACGCCGGCGTCGTGCCGACCGGCGCGGTCGAAGCGCCGCGCCGGTGGACCAGCTCGTCCCAGGCGTCGGCCCGCTTCCGGTAGTCGAGCGCCTTGTCATAGGTGGCGCCCGTCGTTCGTGCGAACCACCCGGCGCCGTCGCGGAAGGTGGTCCACTCCTCGACGAACAGGTGCCAATCGCGCAGGAGGTCGGTGACCTTCGCTTTGTGGGCCTGAACGTCGCCGTCGATGCGGCGAATGTAGTGGTCGACCGAGTCGATTTCTTGCTTGATGGCCGACGGCGACAAGACTGAGAGGAGCCGCCCCCCCACGTCGCTCATGCCGCTCTCGTAGAAGCTCACGCGCTCCTCCTCCGGGCCGCGACGGCGATCAGTGTGGCCAGAACGACGCCCCCGGCGACGGCAGCGCCCGCGCCCCCGCCACTCTTCTTGACGACGGCCGCGGGAGGGGTGAGCGGCCCTGCCGCCGGCGCTGCCAGCGCGGCGCCCGGCGCCGTGGCGGCAGCGGGCGTGGCGGTGGCCCGCGGCGTGGCGGCAGCGGCGACCGCCCTCCGCTTGGCGGCTGGCGCTGGCCGCGGCCGACCGGCGGCGCTGAACGCCCGCGCCCAGCCGGCGAATGCCTTTCGCTGGGCAGCCAGCGTCGAGGCCGACAGCGTCGCCCCACCCTCCACGCTCCGCCGGAGATTGATCCATCGATCTCGGTCGGCGAGGTATGCGCTGCGCACGCGTGGCCCGAGCCGCGGCCAGAGGCGCGCCGCGACGGCGTCGTCGGCGACGACCAGACGATCGACCTCGGCAACGGCAATCATGCCGGACCTCCACGCCGCCCGAAGTGCGCCAGGCCGAGGACCCCGAGCGCCGCGATGACGACCGGCCCCGTCAGCCCGCCGGGAGAGGCGACGACCTTCGATTGCTTGCTACCGAGGTAGAGATCAGCGACGGCCTTCGCATACGCGACGCGGTCTGCCCGGGAGACGAACGGCGAGACGTTCGGCAGCTGCGCGGCGACGCGGGCGACCGTGTCGACTGTGACGTCGGCCGGCGTCGCCCCGGCGGCCTCCAGCTCGGTCACGGCCAGACCGACGCCACCGCGATCGCTGTAGCCGGCGTTCCACCCCAGTGCCACGAGCTCGGCGTAGCGGCTGGACTGCCAGTCGGGCTTCATGGTCGGGTGGCGGCGATAGGTCTGGACGATCCGGTTCAGCAGCGCGGCGCCGATGCGGACGTTGATCTCGGGGTCGAAGAGGTCGGACCTGCTGACGGGCGCGTCCTGGTGCGCCGCGTTCCAATCCTTGCGGACGATGTCAGTGATCTGCAGGAGACCGGCGGCGTGGCTGGCCGGGTTCTCCTTCTGAGAATCGCCGCCGGATTCTCCGTGCACGAGCGCCCGGATGAACGCCACCGGAACCTGGCCGGCGTAGCGCTCGATCGTCGGGTCCCAGGCCGCGGAGATCATGATCTTTGGCGCCTCCATCAGATCCCCAGCTCGAAGATGGCGCGCGCGCCCATGGCCAGAGCAGCGGCGCCGACGTTCGTCATCCGCACGGTCGTGATGTCGGGAGAGAGGTCGATGAGCGGCGACTCAGTACCGGCCGGAACCGGTACCGCGTAGATGGGCGGCTGGCCAGTGTCGCTGAAGAAGTCGAGCCCGAGCGCGCGCGTCGTCTGGTCGCCGCCGAGTACGCGGACCGCCTTTGCGAACGGTGGCACCTCGAAGTCGATCGCAACTCCCGAGTCGACGGACGAGGGCTGGAATCGCGTCCGCGTCAGACGCGACGTGCGCGCACCGCTTCCGACCGATGCGAATGCGCCGACACGAACCGCAGGCGGCGACTCGGAGCCGGAGAGGTTCGCTTCGTATTCGGCGGTGATGCGGATCGAGCTAGCCGGAAGCGTGAACACCACGCCGCCCACGCCGAAGTCGATCTCGGCCTCGGCTTCGGCGTCGCCGGCGCCCCATTGGACCAGCGCCACGCACGAAGCTGCGTTCACCTGAGACGCGCCGAACGCCGGCGGCCCGATCAGGGTCACGCAGATGACGTGTGCGATCTCGTCCCTCCATTGGAGGTCGAGAATGTCCTGCGACCCGCCGACATTGAGCTCGACGGTCCGTCCCGGATTCCTTTCGTACCTGCCGCGCATCTCGCCCTACGCCGCTCCTCGCGCCCAGGCGAGAAATGCCGACGGGCGCCCGGCAGGCGCCATGCTCGGCGGGAACGCTCGCGGCGGGGGCGCCCCGGGCCCCTTGGCCTGCGACTTCCGCGCCTCGGCGATTGCGGCCTGGGCGACCAGCGCGCCGGGGTGTCCCTTCGCCGCCGCCTTCGCGATGTTCTGGACGTGGCGCGCCGACTTCGGGTTGAAGCGCGCGCGGCGGAGCAGGCTCGCCGCCCTGCCAACGTAATCTGCCTGCGGCTTCGGGTTGCCGCTCGTCTCTTCGGTCATGGGTTCCTCCTGTTCCGGTTGATTCGCGTCGCCTTCGGCCTGGCGGTCGCCGTCGGCGGGCGCTGGCGCCGCCCCGCCGCCGCGCTTCTTGCCGGGGCGCCATCCGAGGGGCTTCGTCACGTAGGCGGCGAGCGCCGTCGTGCTCTCGATCCCCTTGGCGAGATTGGCGGTCGTCTTGAGGGTGTTGATCCCCGCGCCCCCGAGGGCGCGCACGGGTGCCGTTGCGAGCGACGCAGCTCCCTTGGCCGCTCGACCGATCCGCCGAAACGCGCTGAACAGGCCCACGCGCGTCGCCATCGCTTCGGTCGCGACCGGATCGCCCGCGAGGTCGGTCTCGCCACTGCTCACGAATCGACGCCGGACCGCCGCCCGCGCCGGGGCCAGGTCCGTAGTGGCGTGCATCGTCACGGGACTCCGTCCCAGATTGCCCCCCGTGAAGCGGACCAGGAGATGGACCCGCCTGCCGTCCGACCACGTCCGGTACGCGCCGTCGACCGGCTTTCGCGCGATTGCCTTCATCAGAACACCCCCGTGGTGCGGCCATACGCCGCGGTCGTTTGCTTGAAGCGCCGCCGGTCCGCCTCGTTCGCGAGCCAGGACCCGAGCGCCGGACCCGCGTGCTGCGAGACCGCCATCAGCCCGGACAGCGTCGCGGGCTTGCCTTCGATCTCCTTCCCGATCGCCTCGCGGTGTCCGGCCAGGACCTCGTCGCGATAGCGCTTCATGCTGACGGCGAAGATTCGGTACTGGAGCAGCGGGTCCGAAAGCAGCCGCGCCAACGTGAGCGGCGGGCGGAACGTCGCCGTCCAGCTCGGCGAGCCGTCCCGCCGAACGCGGCGGACGTCGCGTACCAACCCCAGATCCTCGAGCCGCTTGAGTCGCGTCTGGAAGACGCCCACCTGCCCCGTCGGCGTGACGGCCGCGACGTCGCCGGTCTGCATCAACCGGACGAATCGCGCCCACTGCTCGTCGGACGCCTCGGGGATCGGCGACTTGAACACGAGGCCTGGGCGCCGCGCCTTACCCGTGCGAAGCCGGGCCGCATACCCGCGCAGGTGACCGGCGGTCCGCTCGTATCCCATGCCCTCGAGCACGTCCGCACGCCGCGCGATTTCCGCGGCGTCCTCGAGGTCCATCGACTGCTTCACGAAGTCGACGAGCGGATTCGGCTTTGCAGCCGCGTTCACGACGCTCCTCCCTGCGCGGCGTGGACGTAGTCGTCGTGGATGCCGCGGCCGTCGTCGCCCGGGCCGTTCATCCCGAGACGCCTGGAGGGATCCTCCAGCCACGCCTTGGCGTTCACGGCGCGCCCGAAGTGATCGCGCCCCGGCCCGAAGCGGCGCACGAGCGCGTGGTACTTGTAGACGCCGTTCACGCGCCGCCACTTCGCGAACGGCGCCGCCTTGATCTTCTGCTGGCGCAGCTCGGCGACCCGCCAGAACACCAGGTCCTCGCAGTCGCCCCACCCGGCCTTGATAACGTGCGGGATGTCGAGCCAGTTCTCGGAGCGGTCCTCGCGCCGGTAGACGACACCCGACTCGTAGAGCTTTGGGTACCGCTGCTGCCGCAGGTGCAGCAGGTCGATCGCGCACATCGCCTCCATGAGCAGCAGCAGCGACTGCTCGGAGCGGACGCGGTCCGCCTCGACGCCCCGGCGGGCGAACAGGTCGGCGACGACGACGATCGGGGGCATGGCCATCGCGAGCGTTTCTCCTTCCTCGTGCAGGGCCCTCTCGGTAGGCAGCCCGCCGGCGCAGGGCCCGAGCGCGCCGGCGGGCTCGGCGCTACTCGGCGACCTGGCCGAACATCGTGGCGCGGAAGTCCCCCGCCACGCCGCTGACGTTCTGGATCCGGAGGGTGATCACGACGCCCGGCCGCGCCGTGTCCAGCTCCATGTTGTCGACGGTCGACGTGGGCGGGTACGCATCCGCCGACTGCGGGCCCGACGCGACGAACTGGCTCGAGCGGCCGATCTTCACGTCCTGGATCACGAACGTTCCAGCCGGCCCGGTGTAGACGAGCCGCTTCGGCTTGAACAGCACCTGCGGGTTCGCCTGCACGTCGACCGTCGCGCCCGGCTGAATGGCCAGGAACTCGAAGCCGAGCGACTGGCTCCGTCCCTTGCTGTACCCCTGCGTCTTGACGATCACGCCCTGCTTGGCGAGCCGGTTCTGGACGATCGAGTTGGTCGCCGGCGCCGCGCCTTTCTTGCGCTTGCGCCGGAAGAGACGCAGGCCCACCAGCTCATCGCCGCTCGACTCGTCGCCGCTCGATTCGTCCCCGGCGCTCTCGTCGCCCCCGCCGGCCAGCACCTCGTCGGCACCGAGGATCTCGTCCGCTCCCAGGATCTCGTCGGCGCCCAGGATCTCGTCGCCGCTGCTCTCGTCGTCCCTCATGGTCTGCCTTCGCTTTCAGCCACCGGCCGGAGCCGGCGGCGGTTGGTAGTGGTGGTGCGTGCCGGCCGTGCTGCGCCCGCGGGTTACCCGCGGCGGCGCGCCATCTCCAGCAGCGCGTCGTCGGAGAGGTTCGCCCCCCCCTCCGCCGGACCCTCACCGCTCATCGCCACCGGCGCGAGCCCCGCCTTCTCCCGCATCTCCTTGCCGACCCCGCGCCCGACCGTGTGGAAGTGCGCGGCCAGCGCCCCGTTCCCCATCGAGTGGAGATATGGCGCGGCCTTCCCGCCCATCCCCATGAAGCCGGCCGCGTGAGCTGCGAGGCCGACCGCCAGGTCGACCGGGACGCCGAGCAGCTTCTGGTGATCGGCCCGGGTCTGCCAGATCCCGAGGCCGAACGCGGTCGCGCTGGCGAGCGTCGCCTCGACGCCCTGCTCGATCACGTCATTGGCCTTGTGGACCGCCTTCTCGTGCTTGGTCTTGAGCGACTGGATTTCGGAGCCGAACTTCTTCACCTGTGCGAGCGAGAGATTCATCATCGGATCGGGTCCTCCCCGCCGCGCCCCGCGCTGCGGCGTTGCGGCCCCGCCCCGCGGGACCCGTTGCCTTCACGACCCCAAGGTGCCGTGGTTCGGCTTTTGAACGCCGGAATCGGCCCCGAACCCGTCGCTCGGACCCGTCACATCCCCCGTCAGTCCGACCCGTCGGGCGTTCTGGACTTCTACGGCGACAGAGCGACTGTCGTCGGGAAACCATGGCAACTGCGAAGCCGTCAGATTCGAGACGCCAGCCGCCCGACGGGCTCACGCGCTCGCAGGTTGCCCGCCAGCTGGGGGTAGGCGTCACCGCCGTGCACTACATGCGCCTGCGCGGCGAGCTGCGCCCGAAGCGCGACGCCTCCGGCGTCTGGCGCTACGACCCCGCCGACGTGATCCGCGCCGCTGCCACCCGTGGCGTCCGCAACCTGCACACGGCGGGAGATGTGGCGGCCGAGGCCTTCCGAATGTTCGCCCAAGGCGGCGAGCTCGCGGACATCGTGAGTGCCCTGCGAATCACGCCTGCGGAAGTGCGCCATCTCTACAAAGAGTGGAAGTCGCACCTCGACGACCCGGCACCGGCGCCCGAATCGTCGGGGCCAGGCCTCCTCGATGAGGACCCGCGCGCCGAGGAAGCATTCCTGCGCGCGATGGCCCAAGCCTCTGGCATCGCCTTTTCGACAGCCAGCAAACCCAAGAAGTGAGGTCCACCATGAGCCGTCCCGATCCGATCCAGTACGCCGACCGTCTCTACGCCGCGATCCGAGCGGCCAACTTCTCGCCGATCTCGTTCCTCGCCTTCGGGAACGCCGTGAAGGAGGGCGTCGAGCTGCGGCGCATGCCCCGCATCGCCGCCGAGCCGTTCATGCGCGTGGTAGGGGAGATGCTCGACCTCGAAGAGGAAGCGGCGAGCAGCGAAATCGTCGAAGCCGCGATCGTCGAGGATCCGGCCCATTCCGACGCCCGCACGGCATCGCCCGCGCTGACGCAATCGACCGAAGATCCTCCGGTTACGAACCGCGAGTCGCAGGAATAGAGCTGAACGAGAAATTCCTAGCCTCCACCGCATGTTGAGAAAAAGATCTTGACGACTTCGAAGCGCGAGTTCACCTTCACAAAATCATGTTGATCGTGCTCCACAACGAACCGATAGCGATGTGCGCCGTATTTACGGCCGATCGCGATCGTCTGTTCGGCGGTCAACATCGCAAGCCGGATTGCGGCAAAGACACCTTGTGGACAGTCGAATGCTCGATCTCGAACAGGTATTCGTCCCAGGGTCTCGAGCCGAGCAATTGGAGGGGCAGCTAAACGCGAACTAGTCGATAGTTCGATGTGAAGCTGCCCTGGGAAACCACGGCGGCTTTTTTCATTTCTGGAGGTCGATCATGCAACCGGGAAGCTATTGCGGCTCCTCGTCAGGGGAGCGTGCATCCGAGCGGCAAAGGAGGCTGGCTGTAAACCAGTTTGGGCCCAGCGCCCATCGCAGGTTCGAGTCCTGCCGCTCCCACATTCACAAACGAGGCGACGGCATACGTGTGCCGCCGTCACCCAGCTGGTCGGGTACCGGCCTTTTAAGCCGGCGTGAGTCGGTTCGATTCCGACCGGCGGCAACAACCGAACGTGGGGGTCAGAAGCTTTGATGGCGAAGCACTCGGTTCTTACCCGAGCGAACGGGGTTCGATTCCCCGCTGACCCACGCGATCCGGGATCGGCTAACGGCAGGCCACTGCGCTCTGAACGCAGGTGTCGAGGTTCGAATCCTCGTCCCGGAACGCCACAGCTCGGGGATCGGCTAACGGCAGGCCGACAGGTTTTGACCCTGTTCGTCGAGGTTCGACTCCTCGTCCCCGAACGACTTCGTTGCGCA
>Ga0134125_10001847_pt1 | contig 25611 bp, 20 predicted proteins | sample KB31751_FD_96464 | JGI IMG/M metagenome (GOLD analysis project Ga0134125, IMG submission 96464) | Terrestrial soil microbial communities with excess Nitrogen fertilizer from Kellogg Biological Station, Michigan, USA - KB3-175-1 | ecosystem: Environmental > Terrestrial > Soil > Unclassified ...
CGAGATTTTCGGCAAGGTCACGCGCATCGCGGCCGACGCAACCACCGATCAGCGCACCGGACAGACCTATTACACCATTCGCATCGGCATGCCGCCGAGCGAAATCGTCAAGCTGGGCGACGTTAGGCTGCTGCCGGGCATGCCGGTCGAAGCCTTTGTGCAGACCGGCGAACGGACGATGATCTCCTACCTCACCAAGCCCCTGCGCGACCAGTTGATGCGCATGTTCCGGGAATAAGGCCGGCGTAGCCGAAGGAAGCGTAGGTTTGGTTCGCTCGACATGAAATGGCCTGTCCAACTGGCTCGGCGGTTTGGTCTGGCGCGAACGCTGTGCGTCGTTCTTCTGCTCTCGCTCATGTTCGTGCGTGTCGGCGATCCGGGGCCGATTGAAGAGCTTCGCCTAAAGGCCTTCGACCTGTTCCAGATCATCCGGCCGCGCGTGGCCGCGCAAAGGCCGGTTGTCATCGTCGACATCGACGAGAAGAGCCTGCGGGCGCTTGGCCAGTGGCCGTGGCCGCGCACGCGCGTGGCCGATCTGGTCACGCGGCTGACCAAGCTCGGTGCGGTCGTTATCGGCTTTGACGTTGTTTTTGCCGAGCCGGACCGGATGTCGCCAAAAGTTGCCTCCGAGGTTTTTCGCGATCTCGACGAGGAAACCCGCGACAAGCTGCGCGCCCTGCCGGATAGCGACCAGGTGATGGCGGAGGCGTTGCGTCAATCGCGCGTGGTCCTGGGCGAGACCGGCCTGCCGATCCCGACGGCGACGACGACAAGCGCGCCTCCCGTCGGCATTGCCACATTGGGCGGCGACCCGAAACCGTTTCTCTATAACTATCCCGGCCTTCTGCGCGACATTCCAGTGCTGGAAAAGAGCGCCGCGGGGCATGGGCTGTTCACCATTCGCAACGAGCACGACGGGATCGTGCGGCGGGTGCCAGTGGTGTTGCACGCGCAGGGGCAGATATTGCCGTCGCTGACGTTCGAGATGCTGCGGGTGGCGACGGGCTCGAGCACGATCCTGATCCGGACCGACGCAGCCGGCATCAAAAGCGTGGCGATACCCGGCTTCGAGGTGCCGACGGACCGCAACGGCCAGCTCTGGATACACTTTGCTCCGCACGATCCAGGGCGCTTCGTCTCGGCCGTTGACGTTCTCGAAGGGCGCGTCGGCGCCGAGCGGATCGCGCGCAAGCTGGTGATTATCGGGACTTCGGCTGCCGGCCTGCTCGACCTGAAAACCACGCCGGTCGATGCCGCCATGCCCGGTGTGGAGGTCAATGCGCAGGTGCTGGAGAGCATGCTGACGCGGTCCATGTTGACGGCGCCGAACTACGCGATCGTGCTCGAATTGGCGGCCGCTCTGCTGCTCGGCATCGCGATTATCTGGGTGGCGCCGATGCTCGGCCCCATGTTGCTTCTAGCCATGGGCGCGCTGGTCGTCACGCTGGCGGTCGGCACGTCCTGGTATTTCTACACGCAAGAGCGGCTGTTGTTCGATTTCAGCTTTCCGCTTCTGTCCAGCCTGCTCATTTATCTGACCCTGATCTTCGCCAACTACGTCACCGAACAGGCCCAACGCCGGCAGATTCGTTCGGCCTTCGGTCAGTACCTGTCGCCGACTCTGGTCGAGCAGTTGGCGCAATCGCCGGAAAAGCTCGTGCTCGGCGGCGAGCAGCGCAACATGACCATCATGTTCAGCGACGTGCGCGGCTTCACGACCATTTCGGAGATATACAAAAACGATCCGCAGGGGCTGACGTCGCTGATGAACAGCTTCCTCACGCCATTGACCAACGCCATCATCGACCGCAAGGGCACGATCGACAAATATATGGGCGACGCCATCATGGCGTTCTGGAATGCGCCGCTATACGACACCAATCACGAGATCAACGCTTGCGAAGCGGCGATCGAGATGCTCGACCGGCTGGAGCAGCTCAATCGCACCCGCGAGCACGACGCCGAAGCCGCCGGCAAGCCGTTCATTCCGATCCACATCGGCATCGGCATCAACACCGGCCAATGCGTGGTCGGCAACATGGGCTCGGACCTTCGTTTCGACTATTCGGTTCTCGGCGACAGCGTCAATCTCGCCTCGCGGCTCGAGGGGCAGTGCAAGACCTACGGGCTGCCGCTCATCATCGGCTCAAAAACGGCGCAGGCGGCGAAGGAGAAATTCGCAATTCTTGAAATCGATTTCGTCGCGGTCAAAGGCAAAAAGGAGCCGGAGGTCGTGTACGCGGTCATGGGCCGCGATGATCTTGCGGGCTCCGGCCGTTTCCAGCGCTGGCGTGAACTCAACATCAAGATGCTGGAGCGCTATCGCAGCCGCGACTGGCAGGGCGCCCTGGCCGTTATCGACGAGGGCCGCGCCGCCGATCAGGAAGCCCGCTTCACGACGCTGTACGACGTCTACGCCGCGCGCATCCGGACCTTCCTCGCATCGCCGCCGCCTGAGGACTGGAACGGGGCATACGCCCTCGAAACCAAGTAAATTCCGGGATTGCCGCCGGCCCGGCGCCCGTTCGGGAAGATGGTTTCCCGTAATCCGGCCTGGCCCGCTTCCACAGGTTCCCACAGCCTCGCACCGTCTCCGCCGCCCGGATGACGGCAAATGGCTCGTCGCGGCCGAAGCGATCTGCTAACGTATTGCGGGGTATGGCGAAAAAGTGAGCCAATTCCGCCACAGGTTTCGGAAATCGGTTCCCGAAGCCCGGCAGATGGCCTGCTATGCCATTGGAGAATCAAGGTTTGTTGCCTACCATAGGGCTGCACATTTGGTGGGAACGCGTGAGGCTTTCGCGGGCGTCAGGCGAGGAAATGTCTATCGGCGTCTTCCGGAGTGGCACGGTCAAGTTGCTGACCATGGTCGTCGCATGCGCGGCGATGCCATGCGTGGCGGCGTTTGCCGACTCGCTCGAAGGCGCGCTCGCGTACGCTTACCAGAATAATCCTCAGCTCAACTCGCAGCGCGCTTTGGTTCGCGCCACGGACGAAAATGTGCCGCAAGCTTTGGCGGGCTACCGTCCGAAGGTTGCGATCACCGGCAGCGGCGGCATTCAGTCGTTGTCGACGACGATCAAGAATGCGGGATCGACGATCCCGTCGAACGCTCCGGCGACTTATTTCACGCAGAGCGGCGAGAACGCGACCTACGGCGCCGGAACGACCGTAACGCAAACGCTCTATAACGGCTTCCAGACCGCCAACAAGACGCGTCAGGCCGAAAGCCAGGTGCTCGCCGCGCGCGAAACGCTGCGCGGGACAGAGCAGACGGTGCTGCTCAATGCGGCGACCGCTTACATGAACTTGTCGCGCGATAGCGCGATTCTTGAACTTCAGCATCACAACGTTTCGGTTCTTGAGGATCAGCTCGGTCAGACGCGCAAGCGCCTGGACGCCGGCAATGTCACGGCGACGGACGTCTATCAGGCGGAATCGCGGCTCGCTGCCGGACGTATCCAGATGTTTGCGGCCGAAGCGAATTACGACACCTCGAAGGCGGTGTACCGGCAGGCGATCGGGCTCGAGCCGGGAAAGCTCACCGCCGCATCTCCCGTCGATCGCTTCGTGCCAAAAAGTCTGGCAGCGGCAATAGCCGTGGGCACGGCACAAAGCCCGTCGGTGACCGCGGCCCAGTACAACATCGATTTTGCGCTGATGCAGGTCAAAGTCGCGGAGGCCGCACTTCTCCCGACCGTCGCGATGCAGGGCAACGTGCAGCAAAGTTACGGTTCCTCGCTGGCGACGCTTCAGTCGTTTTCCGCGTCTGTTGTCGGGCAGGTGACGGTCCCGATCTACGATGGCGGTGCTTCCTACGCCAGCATCCGGCAGGCCAAGGAGACGGCGGCGCAGCGGCGCCTCGATCTCGACTACGCCCGCGATCAAGCGCGCGTCGGCGTGCTTCAATATTGGGCGCAAACCGAGGCGTCCAAGCACAGCCTGGACACGGCGCTGGCCCAGGTCAAAGCATCCGAATCCGCGCTCAACGGCGTCAGCGAAGAGGCGCGCCTCGGCCAGCGCACGACGCTCGACGTGCTCAATGCCCAGCAGGAATTGGTCGGCGCCCGCGCCAGTCTTCTGTCGGCCCAACGCGACCGTATCGTGAATTCCTACAGCCTGCTGGCCGCCATCGGGCGCCTCTCGCCGCAAGTGCTCGGCCTGCGTGTCGATGCCTATAGCGCGCAAGTGCACTACCAGCAGGTGCGTGACGCCTGGTTCGGCGTCCGCACGCCTGACGGCCAATAGGCGCTTCAACGTTTCGGAAAATTTGACCTAAAATCGCGGTGAGACGCCGCCAATTCAACGCGCCAATTTATTTCAAATTTCGCTCAACTAAGCGCGACTCTTTTCCGTGCGTGCTTCAGCGGCCCTTCAGCATAGCCGCAACCACATCCGCGATTTTAGTAATTGGATACTTCCTCACCCATTAGGGTCATTCCGTATTGATCAGGGAAATTACGGGTCGCTTCGGAAAATGCGCGCCAGCACCATCGTCATGATCGGGTTCGCCGTTGTCTTCGGCCTGCTTGCGGTCTTCATCGCTCAGGCCTGGCTTAACAACCAGGCCGACATTCGCGCGCGCAATCAGGACGCCGGAAAAACCGTCGTGGCGTCGCAGACCATTGTCGTCGCCAAGCAGGCGCTGCGCTTCGGCACCGAGCTCAACGGCGGGATGTTGGAGGAAGTTGCCTGGCCGAGCCAGGCTCTGCCGCAAGGCGCCTTCGCTAAAATCAGCGATTTGTTGAAAGGCGGCCGGCGGATCGTTCTCGCGGCGATCGAGCCGAACGAGCCGGTGCTGGCGCTTAAAATCACCGGTCCGGGACAGCGCGCGACATTGTCGGCTTTGGTCGGGCCGGGCATGAAGGCGGTGACCATCCGTGTCAATGACGTCGAGGGCGTCGGCGGCTTCGTGCTGCCGGGCGATCGCGTCGATGTGGCCTTGACGCGGCAGATCGACAAAACCTCCGCCACCACTGAAGTGGTGTTGCAAAATGCTCGCGTGTTGGCGATCGACCAGAGCGCCGACGAACGCACGAACAAGGCCGCCATTGCCAAATCGGTGACGCTCGAGGTGGATACCCTCGAGGCCCAGAAGCTGTCGCTTGCCGCGACCGTCGGCAACCTGTCGCTGCTGTTGCGTCAGGCCGGTGACACCGCCGACGTGAGAACTCGCAAAATCACGCTCAAGGATTTGGGCAGCGGCGAGGGCGCCGGCGAAGATAAGCGCAACGTAAAGACCATCGTGGTCACGCGCGCGTCGAAGACGCAGGAATACAACGTCCCCGCCGAGACAAGTAACGAAGCCTTGGCGCTGTCCGGGCGGAGCAGGGCGGTGCGCGAGTGACGATAGCCAAGATTCGGGGGAATGCGTTGAGTAGCAAAATCGACTTTAAACCTGCCTTCGCCCGACTCCGCAGTCTGGCGATCTCTTGCGGCATGGCGCTGGCGGCTTGTTCGCTGCCCATCGGCGGCAACGCTTACGCGCAACAGCGCTCGATCCAGATTGCCGGCACCAGCCGCACTGCCTCGATCGTTGTGACCGCCGGCAAATCGCAGGACGTACACACCGACGCCAGCTTTATTGACGTCACGGTGGGCGATCCCGACGTGGCGGATGTCAATCCGCTGACCGATCATACGCTGTCGATCCTGGGCAAGAAGATCGGAACGACGCGCGTCACGGTTTATGGCGAGGGCAAGCGGCTGGTCGGCATATTCGACGTCGAAGTGTCTTACGATGTCAGCCGGCTGACCAACGAACTCGCGCGCGTCTTTCCCGGTTCGCACATGCACGCTTCGTCGGTCAACGGGCGCATCATGCTGACGGGCAACGTGTCTGACGCCGTCACGCTCGACAAGGCGGTGACCATCGCTCGGCAATTCGGGCCAGAGATTATCAATTCCGTTTCAGTTGATTCGCCCCAGCAGGTTATGCTGGAGGTGCGATTTGTCGAGATCGACCGTACGGCCGGCCGCGACCTCGGCGTGCAGTGGAACCATTTCGGCAGTCACAGCATCGTCAATGCGGGCAACAACGTCGCTGCAGGTTCGCTGCCGGCGGTGACGACTGCTGCCGCGGGTGTGCTCTCGGGCGCGAATCCATTTCTCTTTGCGGTTGGACGCATTGTCGCGGGCAACTCGGCTACCGATATCGCCATCAATGCGCTGGAGCAGAAAGGCCTCGCGCGCAGTCTGGCCGAGCCTAATCTGGTCGCGCTGTCCGGCGATACCGCGAGCTTCCTTGCTGGCGGCGAATATCCGATCCCTGTCGCGGGACAGCTTGGACAAATCACCGTCGACTACAAGAAATACGGCGTCGGGCTTGCCTTTACGCCGACCGTACTCAGCCGCGGCCTTATCAACATGAAGATCGAGCCGGAGGTGAGCCAGATCGACACTAATCCAGCGCACACGGTGTCAATTACCGGGGGCATAAGCATTCCTGCTCTGATCGTGCGCCGCGCCTCTACCACGATCGAACTACGCGACGGGCAGAGCTTCGTCATCGGCGGCCTGCTGCAGACTAACAATCGCAACCAGGTCGATCAGCTGCCGTGGGTCGGCAGCGTACCGGTGCTCGGCGCCCTGTTCTCCTCAAAGTCCTACCAGAAGGACCAGACCGACCTGGTCATCATTGTCACGCCCCATCTGGTAAAGCCGGCGCGGCCGGGTGACGTGATCAAGACTGCCGCGGACGATACGCTGCCGCCTAACGACGCCGATTTCTTCTTGCTCGGCAAGACCGAGCTTACGCGGCAACAGGCAAAGCGGCTGACGCCGATGGAGGCGCGCATTGCCGCGGCCGGCGACCAGCCCAACACCGGACACATGCTCGATTTGACCGTGCAAAAGGAGGCGTCGGATGCGGCCGCTCAGTAAAGTCGCGCGCGCGCTGACCCTGACCGTTGTTTTCGTCGGGCTTGCCGGTTGCTCCGAATATACCGACCGCCGCGACACCATTGCCCTCAGCGGCGGCAACGCCATTGCGAGCGACAAGGTGACCCAGATGGTCGATCCGTGGCCCGTCTATAGCGGCGACAAGAACATCGCGTTCAACGGGCAAAAGATGCAAAGCGCGGTGCAGCGTTACCGCAACAATCAGGTGATTCCGCCTGTCGGCACCGGCACGGGTGGCACCTATGCGCCGTCCCAGGCAAGCCCCACCAATCCCACGCCGGCTGATCCGACGGCCGGCCCGGCGCCGTCTCCGAAATCTCCGTAACCGGTGACCTCATGCGAATTGGCCGAACCGCCGACACCAATCCGACACGCGTCGTTGTGCTCACCACCGACGCAGCGTTCGAGCAATCCGCGCGCACGACGTTCGGCACCAGCAGCCAGATCGATCTGCATGTGATCTCCGGCCGGCTCACCGATGTCGGTGAAACGCTGGATGCTACGGGCGCGTCGGTGATCGTGGTCGATCTCGACGCCGGCCGCGCCGATGAGATGGCGGCCCTGGCGAAGCTGATGGCGCGTCTTGGCGCCTGGCCGCCGGTTGTCGCCGTGACGCAGAAATTCGACGCCGAGCTTGCCCGCATCTTCATGCAGATGCGTATTGCCGATTTCCTGGTGAAGCCGGTGGCGGCCGTCGATCTGGTGCGCGCCTGCGCTCGCGTCGCCAAAAGCCCAACGGCCGGCGCCGAGCCAACCGAAGCGAAAATCTATACCTTTCTGCCATCGGTCGGCGGCGCCGGGGTGACCACGCTCGCCGTGCAGACCGCGATGATCCTGCTCAACAGCGGCGGTCCGCGCGCACGGCCGTCGACGTGCCTTGTCGATCTCGATTTCCAGCACGGTGCGGTTGCCGATTATCTCGACCTCGAGCCGCGCCTTAATCTCGCGGAGATCGAGCCGCGCCCCGACCGTCTCGACCGGCAATTGTTGGAGGTGATGCTTTCCTATCACGCGTCCGGCCTTGCCGTGGTCGCCGCTCCAAACCGACCGGCGGAGATGCGCTCGTTCGATCCCGACGTGGTGACCCGTCTGCTCGATCTGGTGTCGACGCATTTCGAATACGTGGTTTTCGACATGCCGCGCACGTGGTTCTCCTGGACCGACAGCGTGCTGCTCGGCTCGAACAAGCTTTTCATCGTTGCCGAAACCACGGTCCCGGCGCTGCGTCATGCCAAGCAACTGGTGGCGGCAATCAAGGAGCGCCTGGGCGACGGCCCGCACCCGCAGGTCGTCGTCAATCGCTTTACGCAGCGCATGTTCTCTTCCAGCTTGCGCCGCAACGATCTGGCGCAGGCGCTCGGCTCGTCGTTTGCGTGCTGCATTCCCAACGATTACGCGATTGTGCGCGAGGCGATCGACCGCGGCGTGCCACTCGACGAGGTCAAGCCCGGCAACAAGATCACCGCGCAGATCAAGAAGCTGGTGCTGGATCAGGCGGCATCGAAGGCGCCCGCGCAAAAGTCTGCACCGCTGATGCAGAAATTCAAGCTGTCCGTTGCCAAGTAGCCGACGAGATCGACAGAGGATCAAGGAATGGCCGGCCGATTTACAGTCCGACGCGTCAGCGCGCCCGATCCATTGCCGGCGATTGAGGAAGCCCCGGCTTTGGTGCCCGGCGCCGAGCCGGGACTGGTCAATGCCGTACCCGAGCCCGTGGTCCCGGCCCAGCCGGCGGCAAACCCGCTGCTGAGCGACAAATTGCTCGATGCCAAGGTGCGCCTGCACCGCCGGCTGATCGAAGAGATCAACCTTTCCGCGCTGGAAAAGCTGCCGGAGGACGAAATCCGCACCCACGTTCAGGCGTTGGTCGCAAAATATGTCATGGTCGAACGGCTGGCGCTCAACACGCAGGAGCTTGCCGACTTCGTATCGGAAATTCTTGACGAAATGACGGGTCTCGGCCCGCTCGAACCGCTGCTCAAGGACCCGAGCGTCAACGATATCCTCATCAACGGCCACGAATGCGTCTACGTCGAGCGGCGCGGCATTCTCGAGCGGCTTACCGTCCGCTTCAAGGACGAGCAGCATCTTCTGCGCATCATCAACAAAATCGTTGCCGCGGTCGGCCGGCGCGTCGATGAGTCGCATCCGCTGTGCGACGCGCGCCTCCAGGACGGCTCGCGCGTCAACGTCGCGGTGCGCCCGATCGGCGTCGACGGCCCTCTGGTCTCGATCCGCAAATTCTCCAAGAAGCCGCTGCATCTCGGCAAGCTGGTCGAGGTCGGCGCGCTGCGCCCGCCGATGGCGGAGGTGCTGGCGGCGGCGGTGAAGGCGCGCATCACCACCATCATTTCCGGCGGCACCGGCTCCGGCAAGACCACGATGCTCAACGCCCTCTCCGCCTTTATCTCGGAGAAGGAGCGCCTGATCACCATCGAGGACGCAGCCGAACTGCAACTGCAACAGCCGCATGTCGGGCGCATGGAAACGCGGCCGCCGAACATCGAAGGCAAAGGCGAAATACGCCAGCGCGAGCTGGTCAAGAACGCGCTGCGCATGCGGCCCGACCGCATCATCCTCGGCGAGTGCCGCGGCGAGGAAGCGTTCGACATGTTGCAGGCGATGAACACCGGCCACGAAGGCTCGATGGCGACCATCCACGCCAATACGCCGCGCGACGCGATTTCACGCATGGAACAGATGATCGGCATGGCCGGCCTGCCGATGACGGTGGCCTCGATCCGCGGCCAGATCGCCGGCGCGATCCAGCTCATCGTTCAGCTTCAGCGCCAGTCGGACGGCAAGCGCAAAGTCACCTCGATTGCCGAGGTCACCGGGCTTGAGGGCGACATCATCCAGATGCAGGAAATCTTCAAGTTTGTGCGCACTGGAACCGGAGCGGACGGCGCCGTGCAAGGTCATTTTGCGGCGACCGGCATCCGACCGCGATTCCTCGGCGAACTCGCCAATCAGGGAATCAAGCTGCCCGGCACTTACTTCGACCCTGCGCAGGCGCTGTAAAAAGCATGTTCAATTTCAACCAGGTTTATCTTTTCTATCTGCTCGTCGGTGTTTCCGCCGCGATATTCGCCGAGGCCGCCTACCTGCTGCTGCACGGCCAGGCTTCCTATCGCAAAAACATAAACCGACGCCTGCGCGTGGCGAGCGACAAGCCCGACCGCGAAAGCGTTCTGGTGCACTTGCGGCGCGAGCGCGGCCTGACCGGCGAAGGCGAATACCGGCTGCCTCTGATCAATCTCAATCAGTTGCTGCTGCAATCGGGATTGACGCTCGGCTTTACGCGTTTGATCGCATTCGTTGTCATCGGCGCGCTGGCAACCTTCGCCGGGTTGCTGGTGTACAAAGGCGTTCTCGCCTACGCGGTCGTCGGCGCGCTGTTTTCCGGACTGGTGCTGCCGATCGTTGTGCTCAAGGTAATGCGCTGGCGCCGGCAAAAGAAATTCAGCGCGCAGTTTCCCGACGCCATCGACATCATCGTGCGCTCTCTGCGCGCCGGCCATCCCGTGCCGATCGCCATTACCATGGTGGCGCGCGAAATGCCCGATCCGGCCGGCAGCGAATTCGGCATCGTCGGCGACGAGATCACCTACGGCGCGGACCTGGAAACGGCGATGCGCAACCTGTTCTTCCGGGTCGGCACCGACGACTTGCCGCTGTTCGTTACCGCGGTGGCGATCCAGGGTTCGACCGGCGGCAATCTCGGCGAAATCCTGGAAAATCTGTCCGGCGTCATCCGCCAGCGCTTCAAGATGCGCCGCAAGATCAAAGCCCTGGCCTCCGAGGGCCGCGCCTCGGCGCTCATCTTGTCGTCGCTGCCGATCGGCATTTTCGCCGCCATTCAGCTTTCGACGCCGGAGTTCTATGCCAGTGTCTGGGATCAGAATATGACGAAAATAGCGCTGGCGCTCGCCGGCTGCTGGATGGCCGTCGGCAACGCCATCATGTTCCGCATGGTCAACTTCAAGGTCTGATCCATGCAAATGATAGCGTCTCTCTTTACCAATGCGGTGCGTGACCAATCCAACATGCTGATGGCATTGTTGGTGTTTCTCGCCGCCGGCACCATGGCATTCACGGTGATGGCGACGGCGCGCGTGCGCGGCGCGGTGAAGCGACGGACGGCGCGCATCATTATCGACGAGAGTGACCGCACGCCCAATTCGAGGCGATCTCTGCGCTACACCAGCGTAAAGGCGGTCGCCCAACTCATCGAATACACGACCAAGCACTACGCCTCCACCAACGGCGACGGCATGAAGGCGTTGCGCCGCCGCCTCATCCAGGCCGGCATTTACGATCCGCGCGGCGTCGCCTTCTTCTTTATCGCGCGCACCGTGCTCGCGATCGTCACCGGCGTTGCCCTGCTCGGCATCTTGCCGATGATCATCAATGCCAAGAGCGGTTCGTTTTTCTGGCTCATGGTGATCGTCGGCGGCATCGCCGGCTACATCGGTCCAAGCATCTACGTCGACAAGCGCATCAAGTCGCGCAAGGCGCAGCATCGTCTGGGCTTTCCCGACTTCATGGATCTGCTGGTCGTCTGTTCGGATTCGGGGTTGTCGATGGAGGCTTCGCTTGAGCGCATCGGCCGCGAGATGGGTGAAAGCTATCCGTCGCTGACTGCCAATATCCATGTCGCCAATCTGGAGATTCGCGCCGGTCGCCCGCTCAAGGATGCGCTCGAGCGTTTTGCCGACCGGCTCGGTCTCGAAGAGGCTCGCTCCTTTGCAACGTTGATCAATCAGTCGCTCGATCTCGGCTCGAGCATCAACGATGCGCTGCGCGTCTATAGCGACGACATGCGGCACAAGCGGCTCTCGCTTGCCGAGGAAAAGGCCTACGCCTTGCCGGCCAAGCTTTCGGTACCGATGATGCTTTGCATCTTCCCCGTTCTGTTCGTGGTGATTTTGCTGCCGGTCTTCGTGCGGCTGCACGTCGGCCATTATTTTTAACGTTGCGCTAGCCGCAACCGAATGAAGAGCCCAGCAACCGGCAAGATTGAAGATAATCTTAACCAACCGCGCCTAGCCTCCCGGTGCGCGGGGTCACACAGGTTTGTCATGCGTCCCGATCTGCGTCATGTCCTGATTGCCGTCATCCTCGGCTTTGCGTTGGCGGGCTGCGCCAACAACAAGCTCATGAGTGAGGCAACGACCGATACCGCCGGCGAAGATGCCCTGGCTTCGGCCGCGCCGGATTTGCTCGGCAGCGACGCAAACGACGACCTCAATCTTGGCAAGAAGCAATTCCGTGCCAACAATTTCGGTTTGGCAGAAAAGTCCTTCCGTCACGCCGTCGAGATGCACCCGCGCGATGCCGAAGCCTGGCTCGGCCTCGCCGCCTCCTGCGACCGGCTGCGGCGTTTCGATCTTGCCGACCGCGCCTACGCACAAGCCATCAAGATCGTCGGGCCGCGGCCCGAAATCCTCAATAATCAGGGCTATTCCTACATGCTGCGTGGCGACTACAAACACGCCGAGCAAACGCTGACGCTCGCCCAGCAAAAAGACCCGTCCAATAAGTTCGTGCAGAGCAACCTGCTCCTCCTTCACGAGGCCTCACGCACGGGCAAGGCAATCGAGTAAAGTGCCGTTATTATAGTAATTTCAAATACTTAAGGCCGATCGCCCGAGCGTTTACCGGGCATAAATATGGATATCCGACTGTCGTTGGGATGCGACAATTGCAGAGAACCGCGATCGTCGGCGGTGCGCTGAGCGCTTGTGTGCTGCTGCTCGGTGCCGGCATCTCATTGTCGGCCGTTCCGCAACCGGATCGGTCTGCCTGGCAGGCCAAATTCCAGCGGCCGGCAGAAATCCCCTTCCCCGACAACAATCCTTATTCGGATGCCAAGGCCAGGCTCGGCCGCATGATCTTTTGGGATCCGTTGCTGTCCGGATCGAAGACCCTGTCTTGCGCGACCTGCCACAATCCCGGACTGTCGTGGGGCGACGGCCTTGCCCATGCGGAAGGTGAAAAAGCTCTGGCGTTGCGAGCTCCCACGCTGCTCAACGTGGCGTGGAGCCCGAAGCTCGGGTGGGACGGCCATTTCCGCAATCTTGAAGCGGTCGCGTTCGGGCCGATCACGACGCCCGGCAACATGAATTTGCCGGAGAAGGTTTTATTCGAGCGCCTATCGGCGATCCCCGGTTACGTCAACGCCTTCGACGACGCATTTGGTGAGGGCGATATCACGAAGAAGAAAGTCGAATTAGCCCTTGCGACGTTCGAGCGCACCATTGTGTCGGGCCAGGCGCCATTCGACCGCTGGATCAAAGGCGACAACGCGGCCATAGATGCCTCTGCCAAACGTGGGTTCGACCTGTTCGTCGGCAAAGCGCATTGCGCTTCTTGTCACAGCGGCTGGTCTTTCACCGACTCCTCTTTCCATGACATCGGCACCGCGACCGGTAACGATGTCGGTAGAGGAAAGCTGTTTCCGACATCGGTTAAATTGCAATACGCCTTCAAGACGCCGACGCTGCGCGACGTCGCTCGCCGTGGGCCTTATATGCACGACGGTTCGGTTGCATCGCTCGAAGCGGTTATCGATCTGTACGATCGCGGCGGCATCGACCGGCCGAGCCGCTCGGAATTGATTGCGCCGCTCGGTCTGAGCAAAGGGGAAAAGGCCGATCTCGTTGCGTTTTTGCGGACGCTGACCGAGGCACCGCGGACGGTCGAGATTCCCACTCTGCCGCGCTGACCAAATCGATTTTTTTAATTCTGTTTAGAGTATCGCCGGCAGCCCGGAGCCCATGAGCGCGAAGCCGGCAATCAGCAGCATGCCGGCGCTCGTTTCCAGCATCTCGACATGCACGGGATAGCGATCGGCGAAATACGCAACGCCGGCGCCTAGCACCACGCTGACCACGCTCACGGCGGCGATCATGTATCTCTCCAGCGAGATTTAATTTCTCGAGCCGACGCCGGTTATAGGCGGCAATGCTTACTGATCGCTTCGTTTCGCCGGCGACAGCGCCGGATGCAGCGGCGTTCCGTTCCGAGAGTTAACCAAGACTTAATTTCCCCACCTCAGCACCACCAAATCGCTAAAAAATGTGGTAAAAGATTAGTTATACCAGTGACCTGTGTAAGGCGGCGGAACAGGTCTCTTAAGTGGCGGTAGGAGGCCTTTAATGAGCCGGCTGCGGTGCTTGCTGCCGCGTTTGGCAGCGATTCCGCTCGCATTCGTGGTTAACGCGATGCTGGCGGCGAGTGCGAGCGCGCACGTGAAGTGGTTTTGTGCCTATGACATCGCCGGCCAGCCCGACGGTTTGGTGAATGTCCTTTGTCCTGACTTTGAGACGCTCACCGGCCTGTCCATTCTTGGGCTCATGACGGGGGCTCTGATCGAGGGCAATCCTTTGGGCCTGGCTATGGTCCGTGCCATCGATCGGGCGACGATTTTCGTTCGCGCGAATACCGAAACGATGTTCCGAGCGGGCGCGGCGTTCTTTTTCATTTCGATCTGGGCGTACGGAGGCGTTCTGCTGACGCCGGAATTGAAGACGGATTCGAACTATATTGCGGCAATTCAGCTCGGCATTGCGGCAGGCATGCTGTCGAAGAAGACCATGCCGCTGTCCGCCGCCGGCATCGCGATCATCTTTGGTATCGCGGTGTGGGAATACGGCGTCTTCCATCTTGCCGACTATCCGATATTCCTCGGCATCGCTGTCTATCTGGCGCTGATCGGCCTGCGCCGCGATCTATTCGGCGTGCATCCGCTCGATGTCGTGCGCTGGAGTGCGGGCGTTACCCTGATGTGGGCCTCGATCGAAAAATGGGCCTATCCGGAATGGTCCTATCCGCTCTTCATCACGCATCCGGAAATGACCATGGGATTCAGTCCCGATTTCTTCATGCGCGCGGCAGGGGCCGTCGAGTTCGCCCTGGCTTTCTCGCTGATGTGGACCCCGCTGGTGCGGCGGATCGGCGCGATCATGCTGACGACCATGTTCGTGAGCGCCGTGTTCGAGTTCGGCAAGGTCGACCTTATCGGCCACTCGCTGATCGTGGTCGCGTTGCTTGCAATCATCGCCGACAATCGCGCCGTGGCGATCAAGGCGCGCGATCAGTGGATCATTCCGGTCGCTTACGCGGCCGCATTGGCGCTGTTCTTGTTTGGTTATTACGAGGGACACGCCCTGCTTTTCGGCACGTCGCTCACCTGACGGCCGAAAGTTACTGAACGTGCACGACGAGTTTCATCTTCGGATGAATCGCGCACAGTACGTCGAAATTGCCGGCAACGGGAAACGTGATGTCGGTCTTGCTGCCCGGCTCCTGATCGCCGGAATCGAACTTGAAATTGTCGGCGTCGATATAGGCGTGGTGGCGAAGATCGGCGTCGTCATTGACGATCGTGATTGTTTCGCCGCGTTTGACGGTGAGGTCGCCGGGCCGGAATTCGCGCCCTTTCTGCGACACCTGGTACTTGGCAGCCGCATAGCCGGTCAGCGTGCCGGCCGCGACGATCAGCGAAGCCGTCAGAATAACCGCGGCCCCAATTCGTGCGGCTATCGTTAAGTTTTTGTTGCGCTTGGTCAAACCGGCATACCCAGTGGCTATTGGCGACGACCGATCCCAGCGTGGCGGTGCCCGGTTAAGTTGGCGTTAACGAACCGCGCAGGAATGGATTTGCCGCTCAAGCCGCTTTAACTGCGCTCATTGTACGCGTGATAGGGGTCGTAATCGGACGGACCAATGTCGCGCAGTAAAGTATCGTCATTTCTTGCCAAAGCAGCGTTCCGGCGGCGTCACGCGGCGTCGCGCGTCGCGTTGTTCTGCATGACGATTCGTGGCCGAATTCTGATCGCGTTCCTGGTCATGAGCATGATCACCGCGGCCGTCGGCGGTTACGCCACGTTTGGCATCAAGGACGCGGGAATTCTGGTCGACAAGACTTACGACGAGTCGTTGATGTCGATCAATTATGCCCGCGCGGCGGCGACCGACTTCGCGGCGATGCGCGCGGCGTTCGCGCGCATGTGGATCGCCACCGATCCTGCGACGCGCGCCAAGCTCGACACCGAAGTCGAAACGCTGACCAGCACGCTCCACGACGATCTTGAAATCGCGGTGCAGCGTTCGCAGTCGGCGCGCGTGAAGAAAGCGGCCGCCAATGTCGAGCGCGAAGTCGCCGCCTGGACCGATATGCGCGAGCGGTTGCTCGACAACACAAAAATGGACGCCGATTGGGAGGCGCTCGATCACTACAGCGACAAGGTCCACGAACAGATCGACCTGCTGGTCAACTACACGGCGGGTGATGGATTTCTCTACCGGCAGACCGCCCGCGAAACCGTCGCGCGCGATTTAAATCTCAACATCGGCGGCACCGCGCTGGCGCTTCTGCTCTCGGCAGTCGTTGCATGGGCGCTGGCGCGGCGGATCGTCGGGCCGGTTGCGGTTGCTTCACAGGTCGCCGAGCGCATCGCCGCGGGCAAGCTCGACGTCGTCGTCCCGTCCGGCAGCGCGGACGAGCTCGGTGCGCTGCTCGCATCCATGGGGCTGATGCGCGACAACATCAAGGCGATGATGGAACGCGAGGTGGCGCAGCGGCACACCGCGCAGACGCGTCTCGCCGACGCCCTGGAAAGCTCGCAGGAAGGCGTCGTGGTCGTCGACGCAAACGATTGCATCGCGCTGGCAAATCCGCAGGCCGCCGACTTCCTCGGCGTTCCGCCGGCCTTGCTGAGGCCGGGTACGCCGCTTTCCGATCTGCATCCGGCATTCGAAGATTCGGTGAGCGCCGGCCGCGTTCTGTCGTGGCGCGACGGCGACCCGCAGGCGACAGGCGAGGTGCTGCTGGCGGACGGCCGCTGGCTGCGCATCAGCCACAGCGCCACGCGCGATCAAGGTTTCATCGTCGTTTGCAGCGATATCACGTTGTCGAAGCAGCAGGAGGCAAATCTGCGCCAGACGAATTGGCGCCTGGATGCCGCGCTCGACAACATGTCGCAGGGCCTCTGCCTGTTCGATGCCCAGCAGCGCCTCGAAGTGGTCAATCGCCGGTTTTTCGAGATTTTCGGATTGTCTCGCGACAAAATTCAGCCGGGAACGTCATTCCGCGAAATTCTCGACATGAAGGTGGTCGGCCAGAATTGTGGAGGCAAGTCGGCAAATCAGTTGGCAGGGGAGCTCACCGATTCTCTGCGGCGCAGCTCGAAAGGTTCCCATTTCTACGAGCTCAAATCCGGCCGGGTTATCGCCTGCAACTACAACACGACGTCGGACGGCGGTTGGGTTGCGACCTATGAGGACGTGACCGAGCGGCAGCGCGCTGAAGCAAAGATCATGCACATGGCGCGGCATGACTCGCTCACCAATTTGCCTAATCGCACGCTGTTCCGCGAAAAGATGGAGCTGGCGCTCGGCCGCGGAGAAAAGCTGGCCGTCCTGTTTATCGATCTCGACCGGTTTAAGAGCGTCAACGATACGCTCGGGCATCCGATCGGCGATGCGTTGCTTTGCGAGGTCACCAAGCGGCTGCAGCTCGCGGTGCGCGGCGCGGATACCGTCGCCCGCCTCGGCGGCGACGAGTTCGCCATCATTCAAGCTGGCGCGCGGCCGACCGATGCGACCGAGCTTGCGGGGCGGATCATCGCGTCGATTTCCGAGCCGTTCGACATCGTCGGTCATCAAGTCGTCATCGGCACCAGCGTGGGCATCGCTGTCGCGCCAGCCGACGGAAGCGAACCGGACCAGCTCCTGCGCAACGCCGATATGGCGCTTTATCGCGCCAAGGCCGAAGGGCGGGGCACCTATCACTTCTTCCAGTCGGACATGGATGCGCAAATGCAGGCGCGCCGCAGCCTCGAGCTCGATCTACGCAAGGCGTTGCTGGCCGGCGAATTCGAGCTCTATTACCAGCCACTGATCGACCTGCCGAACGGCAAGATCAGCGGCTTCGAGGCGCTGGTACGCTGGAACCATCCGGAACGCGGTCTTGTCGGGCCGGACGATTTCATCCCCGTGGCGGAGGAAATCGGCCTGATTGTCCCGATCGGCGATTGGGTGCTCAGGCAAGCCTGCCGCGATGCGGTGAACTGGCCGGGCAAGTTTACGGTTGCCGTCAATCTGTCGGCGGTCCAGTTCAGGCATCCGACGCTCGCGCTTTCGGTGGTGAGCGCGCTCGGCGCTTCGGGGCTTGCCGCATCACGGCTTGAGCTGGAAATCACCGAGACGGTGCTGTTGCAGGACAATCGCGCAGTGCTCGACGTGTTGCACCAGATCCGCGAGCTCGGCGTGCGCATCTCCATGGACGATTTCGGCACCGGCTATTCCTCGCTCAGCTATTTGCGCAGTTTTCCCTTCGACAAGATCAAAATCGACCGCTCGTTCATCCGCGAGCTGGGCAAGGAAAACGACTGCGTCGCCATCATTCGCGCCGTCACCCGTCTCGGCCGCAGCCTGGGCATGATCACCACCGCCGAAGGCGTGGAGACCGAAGAACAGCTCGAGATTCTGCGGGCGGAAGGCTGCACCCAGGTGCAGGGTTATCTGTTCAGCGAGCCGCGCCCGGTGGCTGAAATTCCGGCCATGATCAAGAAATTGCGGCCGCGGGCACGCGCCGCCTGACCGCAGGCCCGGCCTGTGATCTCTGCGCCGGCGCTGCTATAAGCCCCGGCCATGAGCGCCGCCGACACGCAAGCCTGGCCGACAGAACTGCGCTTGCACAAAAGCCGAAAGACATTGACCGTCACATTTTCCGGCGGTGAAAAATACGATTTGGCAGCCGAATACCTGCGGGTCGAAAGCCCGAGCGCGGAAGTGCAGGGCCATTCTCCCGAGGAGCGCAAGACGGTCCCCGGCAAGCGCGACGTCGCCATCACCGAGGTGTTGCCGGTCGGGAATTACGCGGTACGGCTGGTCTTCGACGACATGCATTCGACCGGCATTTTCGGCTGGGATTACCTGCTCGAGCTCGGCCGCAAATACGAAGCCAATTGGCGGTCTTATCTCGACGAACTGGCGGCCAAGAACCTGTCGCGCGATCCGCCGAAACGCCACTGAAGCGCCTGGCGCGCAGGCGCGCCGTTGACCTTTTGCTAACCAGCACGCGCAGGTTAACTGCCGGCCTCGGTAGTTTCACTCAAGACATTCGAGCGGCAATCAAGGACAGTCTCGCCGGAAGACGCGAAATCTGATCGCGGTCCGGAGCGCGCGGATCGCCATTGCCGCGGTGATTGTCGAAGTGAATCAAAGCAGCCGGATCGTCACAGCGTCCCCCGACATTTTTCTTTCCACCGCGACGGCCCGGCCGTGGGACCGGCGGCTTGCTTTCGCCGTTATGTTTAGTTCGCTCGCCGCACTTGTTCTGGCGATACCTTTCGCTCAGTACCGATGGCCGGTCACACCATCGTTTATTGCCGCCTACGAATCGGCACTCGCCCTCAACGATCTCATCACCGCCGTGTTGCTGATCGGGCAGGCGCGGCATGCGCGTAATGTCGGAATTCTGATCATTGCGTGCGGCTACCTTTTCGACGCGGCGATGGTCGTCGCCCATTGCCTGAGCTTTCCCGGCGTCTTCTCGGAACAGGGCTTGCTTGGCAGCAGCCGGCAGACGACGCCGTGGATTTACATCACCTGGCACGGAATTTTTCCACTTTTCATTTGCGCCTATGCGCTTGTCGTCCATACGAAATGGGACGTGTCGCTGGAGCATCGCCGGTTTCGTCAGGCGATTGCGGTCGGCGTCATCGGAGCCGCAGGGTTGGCAGGCGTCTGCACGCTGGTTGCGTCGGCAGGCGCCGATCTTCTTCCGCCTCTCATAAGCGGAAGCAATTTTCGTCTTGTGGTGACGAGCGGCATCGGCCCGGTCACATGGCTTATTTGTTTCGTTGCGGCCGTCCTGCTCTGGGTTCGCACCCGTGGCCGCACCGTTCTCGATCTGTGGCTGACCGTTGTGATGGTGGCGTGGCTTCTCGACATCCTGCTCAGCGCCATGATCAGCACCGTCAGGTTCGATTTCGGTTATTACGCCGGGCGAATCTACGGCCTGATGGCGGCCAGTTTCGTCCTCGGCGCGCTTTTGCTCGAAGCCAATCAGCTTTACGGCCGCCTGGCGCGGGCGCTGGGAGACGCCAAGGAGAAAAACACCGCGCTTGCGGCGCTGCATGAGCAGGCTTTGCGAAATTTGACCGCGGCCAATCAGGCAGAAGAGAAAGCGAAGCAGAGCGAGGAACGATTTCGCCTGCTGGTCGAGAGCGCCGAGGACCACGCCCTTTTCATGCTCGACGCAGCCGGCAATGTTGCCAGCTGGAATGCGGGCGCGGAGCGGGTCAAAGGGTACCGGTCGGACGAAATCGTCGGCCGCCATTTTTCCTGCTTTTATCCGCTGGGCGACATCGCGGCCATGAAGCCGGAGAAGGAACTCGAAAGCGCGGCGGTGAACGGAAAAGCCGAGCACGAGGGATGGCGCGTGCGCAAGGATGGCTCGCGCTACTGGGCGAACGTCGTAACCACCGCCTTGCGCGATGAAAAGGGAGATCTGCGCGGGTTCGCCAAAGTATCGCGCGATATTACGGTGCGCCGGCAAGCCGAGGAGGCCGAGCGGCAACGCCAGGCGCTCGAACAAAGGGCGGCGGAACTAAAGCGGTCGAACGACGATCTGCAGCAATTTGCCTATATCGCGGCGCACGACCTGCAAGAACCGCTGCGGATGGTTGCAAGTTTCACGCAGCTTCTGGGCCAGCGCTACAAGGGGCGGCTGGACGCCGATGCCGACGAGTTCATCACCTTCGCCGTCGATGGGGCGCATCGCATGCAGCTTCTGATCCAGGGGCTGCTGGCGTACTGCCGCGTCGGCACGGCGGGAAAAGAGCTGCAGGAAACCTCAAGCACGGCGGCGCTGCAAAAAGCGCTCGTGAACCTGCGCGGGGCGATCGCGGACAGCGGCGGCTCCGTCACTCACGATTCCCTGCCGACGGTGATCGCCGACAACACGCAACTGATGCAGCTATTCCAGAACATTGTCGGCAATGCCATTAAATACCGCGGCGCCGAACCGCCGCGCGTGCATGTCGCGGCGAAGAAAAACGGCGGCGACGAATGGGTCTTTTCGATCAGCGACAATGGAATCGGAATTGACTCGCAGTACTTCGCCAAGATTTTCGCCATGTTTCAACGGCTGCACGGCCGCGGTGAATTTTCCGGCACGGGAATTGGCCTCACCGTCTGCAAGAAGATCGCCGAACGTCACGGCGGCCGAATCTGGGTCGAATCGGCGGTCGGAAAGGGCTCGACATTTTATTTCGCGTTACCAGAAAGGGGATCGCATGAGCTTAGAGCGGGTTGACGGCGTTGCGCCGATCGAAATTCTTCTCGTCGAAGATAGTCCAGGCGACGTACGGCTCACGCAAGTTGCCTTGCGTGACGCGAAAATGCGCAACGAATTGCATGTTGCAAGCGACGGGATCGAGGCGACCCGTTTCCTCAGGCGCGAAGGCAAGCACGCCGATGCCCCGCGCCCCGATCTGATCTTGCTCGATCTCAATTTGCCGAAAAAAAGTGGTCGGGAAGTGCTGGAGGAAATCAAGCGCGACCCCAAGCTGAAAACGATCCCCGTCGTTATTTTGACAACGTCGGCCGCGGAAGAAGACGTCTTGCGCAGCTATCAGCTTCACGCCAACTGCTACATCACCAAGCCGGTGGACTTCGATCAGTTCATAAAGGTGGTGAAGAACATCGACAATTTCTGGCTTGCCATCGTCAATCTTCCGCCCTTTGCGAAGGCGCAATTGACCGCCGCCGAATAGATTGCGAGAGGGCGACTCGGCCGTTCAGCCGCCAAATCCGAACAGCCGGCGCGGCGTGTCCCAAAACAGCTTGCGCCGTTCGGCGGCGTCGGGGAAGAGAAGCCCTGCAAGCTCGACCAGCGGTCCGTAGTCCTGCCGCTCCGGCGCGCGCAGATAAGGCCAGTCAGATGCCCACAGGCAATGATCGAGCGTAAACGCCTCGACGATCGCGCGTATGTAAGGCCGGCAATCCTCGAACGGATAAGATTGCTGGGTAAATTTCGCGTAGCCTGAAAGCTTCACGCTGACACGTTCCGTGCGCGCGAGCCGCAGCAGCGCGGCGAAGGCAGGCTGGTCGAGCCCTGCCGCCACCGTCGGCCTGCCGGCGTGGTCGATCAAAACACGCACCGGTATCGACTCGATCCAGGGCACGTACATCAGAAGCTGGTCGTGCTGGCTCTGGATCTGCAAAAACATGTCGAGATCTGCCAGCTTGGCGATCAGGTCGCGTGAGTTTCTGTAATAGTCATTGCCGTGAAACGTCGGGTTGAACGCCGCACCGACGATCCCGCGGCGCTTTAGGTCGCGCATCGTCACCAGATCGGCGTCAAAATCGATGATGGCGACGCCCTTGAGCGCGCCGTCGCTTTGTTCGATTGCATCCAGCATGCAGCTATTGTCGCCGCCATATCCGGAATTCGGCTGCACCATGAGCGCGTGAGTGACGCCATAGGTCTTCATGACCTGGCGAAACTGCGCGGCGGTGCCGATTTCCTGACCGGCCGGGTGATATTCGATCTTCGGGTCGTAGGGAAAACGGATCGGATCGAAAACGTGCGCGTGGCAATCGATCTTTTCTTCTTCGAAGATACGCATTTTGCGTTCCGGCTGTCGCTGCCGGATCATTTGCCGAAAACACGTCTCGGCACAAGCGGTGGTTTCGCAAAATCGATGGTGGGCGCTGTAGGGGTGAAAACCCGGTAACCAAGAAAGCACCATAGCACAAGGATAACCTTGTGTAGCAAGGCTTACGGTGCCATCTGCCTATGCCATCGACCTATGCCATCGGAGGCATCGGACATGGCCAAGGCGAAAAGCGATACACGCTATCTGAAACGGCAGCACCAAACTTGGTATTTCGTGACCGCTGTGCCGAAGGCGTTGCGCGGTCGTTTTCAAAGTGCGGGCCGACACGGCAGATCGGGCAGGCCGCTCACTAAGATCACTGTCAGTCTGCGGACCCAATCGCTTGCAGAAGCACAAGAGCGGCGATGGCCGTTGGTGCAGCAATGGCGCGAGACGTTCAAGCGCACCAAGATAGGTGCGCCGCTCACCGTTGGGGAGATTGATGATCTTGCGCGTGAAGTATTCATGGCCACACTTGAGCGATTAGAGGCCGTGGCCAAGCGTCATCATTTGCCAGCGCCCGTGCAAATCGAGGACATCTGGCTGGACCTTTCTGTATTTGGCGAAGTGCCTGCGGATCGGGACAGGCTCATTCAAACGGACTTCGCCATTGATGACCTGACCGACTTTGCTTGTGTGGCAGAGGACCTTGCCGCCGCACAACGGCGCAAGGGCATCCGGCTCGATCAGGCATCGGAAACCTACGCTATGCTTGGCCGGGCAATCGCCCGCGCCAAGGTCGCCGCCTACAAAGGGCGGTTGCGGATGTTGCGTGGTGAGCCTTCGGAAATCGCGACGACCTTCCTCGGAGCCGAAGGCATTGATCCGATTACGTTGCGACGCGTCCTACCGGTGGACCGACCGCAAATCCGCGTCCGTGATAGCCGAGGTATGCGCTTCTCCGAAGCTGCCGCCAGATACGTTGAGGAAATGCAGCGCGACCCTGCCGCCAAGATGACAGAACACACATTGCGGCAGCGTGAGACGGTATTCCGGCTGTTCAAGAGTTTCACTAACGACGCGCCCCTAGCGGCAATCGACAAGATCACCGCGACCGAATTTCTTGAGCAGGTTGCGAAGCTCGATCCGAACTGGAACCACATTCCAGGCGCTCACGAAATGCCGTTGGCCAGGCTGGCCGAGAAGTCGGCAAGCCGCCCTGGCCATCTCAGCAATCGCACGATCAATTCCTACGTCTCAGCATTGTCGAGCGTGTTCAAGTGGGCTGACAGACGTGGGTACTATGAAGGGCGCAATCCGTTCGCCGGCCAGAGCCGAGTTGAAGGCGAAGGGAATAGCTGGCGCGCCTATAGCGTCGATGAATTGAACAAGCTCTTTGGCTCGCCGCAGATGCGCGCCATGGCGACTGAACGGCGGGTCCACCCGACGAAGTACACGTTTGAAAATGCGATGGCCTGGGTCCCACTGATTGCGCTCTTTAGTGGGATGCGATCAAACGAGATTTGCCAGATGCGCGCCGGCGATGTGAGCCGCAAAGATGGCGTATGGGTTTTCAACGTGAGCGCGGAAGGCGCCGGCCAAAGCCTCAAGACGGAAGCCGCAACGCGCATTGTGCCGGTCCATAGCGAACTAGTCCGCTGCGGTTTCCTCCACTACGTGAAGGCGCTGCCACGTGATGGCCAGCTATTCCCCGCGTTGAAGCCGGGAGGGCCGGACGGCAAATACAATCACTACTTCGCCAAGCGTTTTACTGTGTACCGTCGCGGCTGTGGTGTGACCGCGCCGCGCACGTCTTTCCATTCATACCGAAAGAATGTCGCCCAGGCGCTAAAGGACAAACGCGCAACGCCTGCCGAGATCGCCGAATTGATAGGCCACGAACAGGGGTTTACTTTCAGCGTCTATGCGCCGATGCAGCTACCCGTGAAGGTGCTTAAAGAGCTGATCGAGCGCGTCCGCTATCCGGGCTTGAAGCTGTCGCACCTTCACGTCTAATGGCCGGGTGTCTCCTAAGCGGCGGCGAACGCATGTTCGTGCGTCTCTGTATCGGCGGCGACGACAGGTAGCTTTAGGTCTCCGCGCAGAGTGTCCAAAAACTCATTTCCCACTTTCGCAAGTTCATCCGCACGATTTCGAACCCATTTTCCATACTGTTCAACCGTCGTGCTTGTGATCTGGCCCGCGATGTACTGCTGCCGCAGTTTTTCCGCCGTGATCTTATATTTGGGGATGTAGTCCATGGGATTTTGTTTCGAAATGCGGATGTTAATTGTCGGACCGATAATGGCGATGTTGGCGAGCGCGTCGATTAGTTCGGGGTCCACTTGGCCTTCCAAAAATTTCTTTGGGAATATGTGATGGAACTGAGGTTGAAACCCGGCGAGGAGTTCCGAACCTTCGAAGCCAATTCGAACCCCTCTTTGATCCCAATCCACTGCCTTATTCTGGATAATGAGTAGATATAGGAGCAGACGACCAAAGCGAGTGTCGCCGTAATCCCTCATGAAATCATCAGCGGCCAGTGACGGCACGTAACGTATCCGAGTAAGCAGTCGCTCCAAGGCCTCGGTTAGTGTTTGCGCGTCTGCTATCTCGCGCAAATCTTCTTCCATTGATGACGTTGACGAACTTGAGTACCGACTAAAGCGGGAAGCTTGTAGGAACCAATAAAAAATTTGCGAGAAATCGTCGTCAGGAAATTTATCCAACAGGGCAGTCAGAGACACCAATGCATTGTCGGCGGGTAAAAGTGCATTACCAGAAATGCCATGGTCCTTGAGCTGCTTGATCGCGATGCTCCATGCTTTTTTTGTTCGCTCCCAAACTGGCTGAACTGAAGTCGCGTTCCAAAAGGTAGTTTCAATGGAGCGATACCGAACGGCCTTTTTGCCGATGGCCGTAAGAGTACGGAAAACGAGGTTGGGCGAAACGTCAAAACCAAGTTCGGATAGCTGTGAAACGAACGGCAGAAAATTGTCTCTGACCCAACCCGGAGTGCGAGCGGCAACAACGCCTAGATAGATGTCGGCCTCGGTTACTCTGGTGCCTCGGCTATTCAAACGCGAAAAAATCTCAA
>Ga0134125_10001848_pt1 | contig 25591 bp, 22 predicted proteins | sample KB31751_FD_96464 | JGI IMG/M metagenome (GOLD analysis project Ga0134125, IMG submission 96464) | Terrestrial soil microbial communities with excess Nitrogen fertilizer from Kellogg Biological Station, Michigan, USA - KB3-175-1 | ecosystem: Environmental > Terrestrial > Soil > Unclassified ...
GAGGTATAATGATGGTAGAATAAGACTACTTTTAATTAATAAAATAAAGGACAACTCTAAAAATTCGAGAATGTATTTAGGCAAAATAAAGAAAAACTTAACTTGGAAATTATGCTATAGTGTACTCATTTTATTTTCGTCTTGTATGAACAAAAATTTTGGAAATTATGATGTAAATAAAATATCAAGATACATAGAAGCAAATACGGTTTATCCGGAAACTGCTGTTTCTAAAAATTTAAGTGCATTAGTACTATTGAAAATTACTTTTAAAAAAAATGGTAGCATTGATTCTGTTTTTACATTACAGAGTCAAGAGAGCGTATTTTCGCAAGTGCTAATTGCCACAGTTAAAAAGGCGGATCCAAACTTATTCAAAGGAATTAATAAAATTCCGATAATTATTCCAATATATTTTCTGCACTCTGATCAAAACGAAATAGTGAAAATAAATTATGAAAAAGATTTCAGACCTGAAAACTTTGATAAATACCCTTTTAAATGCACATTCTTTAAAGCTATAATTATTGTTAGCAGAAGTAATAATAGGATGAGATAAAATTCGAATAAATTCCAGAAATATTGTTCTTATAGCTACTTCGATTTACTGCCTGAGTAGTAATGAAATTCACGAAATCAAAAATTGAATTGACGATTTTTGTTGGTTTACTGTAAAAATTCAGAAAAAAAACCTTTCTTATTTATTCGTTTACTGTCTCTTGCCAAAAATTGCTGTGATGAAATTTTTACTCTTTTAAAAAATTGTGCGGTAAACTTTACCTCTTCTCTTTTTTACTACTCCCCATCCTGCAACAAAAGCAATTTAAAGAAACTTTAATTCCTTCTTCTAAGGGTTTAAATACCGCTTTATTTTAAACAGGGCCACCTTTGATAGGCATAGTCTTTGAGGCTTCCTGCACGTTAAAGAAATAAATCAAACCTCTCCAGGAGTTCGAAAACAATACATTTCTTTAATTTTTTTCTCATACTTTCTAAATATTTTTTATGGCCAAACAAGTAAGTGATTTTTTACTCGAACGATTGTTAGACTGGGGAATTACCCGCATTTTTGGTTTTCCCGGTGATGGAATCAATGGCATTATTGGAGCGTTGGATCGGGCAAAGGATAAAATCGATTTTATACAGGTACGACATGAAGAAGACGCGGCTTTCATGGCTTGCGGACATTCAAAATTTACCGGCGAAGTGGGCATCTGCCTTGCTACTTCCGGCCCTGGCGCTATTCATCTTCTGAACGGACTTTATGATGCAAAAATGGATCATCAGTCTGTTGTCGCGATTGTTGGACAATCAGCGCGAATGGCGTTGGGCGGTAGCTTTCAGCAGGAAGTGGATTTGCAGAGTTTATTTAAAGATGTAGCAAAAGAATATGTTCATACCGTAACGGTTCCAATGCAAATGCGGCAATTAATTGATCGTGCAATCCGTATTGCAAAAGGAGAAAGAACAGTTACCGCCATCATCATTCCAAATGATGTTCAGCAATTGGATGCTGAAGAACCGCCGCGAATGCATGGCGCCATTCATACAGGGATTGGTTTTCCCGATATCAGGATAGTTCCGCCAGAATCAGAATTAAAAAGGACCGCTGAATTATTAAATGATGGTAAAAAAGTGGCGATGCTCGTTGGAGCCGGCGCTTTGGATGCGGGTGAAGAAATTTTGGAAGTAGCAGAATTATTGGGAGCCGGAGTGGCAAAAGCCCTTTTGGGTAAAGCGGCTGTTCCTGATGATATTCCTTATGTGACAGGTGCGATCGGATTATTGGGAACCGAGCCAAGCTGGAAAATGATGATGGAATGTGATACGCTTTTGATGGTGGGAAGCAGTTTCCCTTATTCTGAATTTCTTCCAAAGATAGGACAGGCGCGGGGTGTACAAATTGATATCGATCCAAAGATGCTGAGCCTGCGCTTTCCTATGGAAATAAACCTGTTAGGCGACAGTAAAGAAACTTTAAAAGCATTAATTCCTTTTTTGAAAAAGAAACATCACCATTCATGGCGCAAATCCATTGAGAAAGGAATGGAAGATTGGTGGAAAGTTTTGGATGCAAGAGCGCATGATTCGGCTGACCCGATCAATCCGCAAAGAGTGTTTCATGAACTTTCTCCGCGTCTTCCTGACAATTGTATCATCTCTTCAGATTCAGGAACTTCTGCCGACTGGTTTGCCCGCCATTTAAAAATCCGAAATGGAATGATGGCATCTTTATCCGGAAATTTAGCCACTATGTGCCCCGGAGTTCCTTATGCGATCGCTGCAAAATTTGCTTATCCGGATCGTATTCCAATCGCACTTGTTGGCGATGGAGCTATGCAAATGTTGGGCAATAATGGCTTGATTACCATTTCAAAATATTGGAAAAGATGGAAAGATCCGCGACTGGTAATTATGGTGCTTCACAATAACGATCTCAACCAGGTAAGTTGGGAACAAAGAGTAATGAGTGGCGATCCGAAATTTTCCGGCTCACAGGACGTTCCGGATTTTCCTTATGCAGAATATGCAAAACTTCTGGGTTTGAAAGGCGTATATGTAAATGATCCTGAAAAAATTGCGGATGGTTGGGATGATGTGCTTTCTGCAGACCGGCCGGCAGTACTGGAAGTAGTTACAGATCCTAATGTGCCACCTCTTCCACCACACATTTCTTTTGATATGATGGTAAAATATGGAGAAACTTTATTAAAAGGCGATCCTGATGAAGCCGGAATTATTAAATCAACATGGAAAAGTGAATTATCAACAGTTTTTGGTTAATGGACGAAGAACGGGTAAATATTAAAGATTTGAAAGTGAGTGCTTACACGATTCCAACAGACGGACCTGAATCGGACGGAACGATAAAATGGAACAGCACGACTATGGTTTTGGTAGAAACAGAAGCGGGTGGGAAAACAGGGATCGGATATTCTTATGCTGATGTTTCTTCAGCTTATTTTATTGAAAAAAGTTTGAAAGAAATAGTGATTGGAAAAGACGCGTTGCAAATTCCATTCATTCTGAAAACAATGATTGAAAGCGTAAGAAACAGTGGAAATTGTGGAGTGATTGCAACGGCCATTTCAGCAATTGACAATTCCTTGTGGGATTTAAAAGCGAAAATCCTGAATGTGCCTTTGGTCTCATTGTTTGGAAAGGTGAGAGATGATTTTTGGATTTATGGAAGCGGCGGATTTACTTCTTATTCTATTGAAAAGTTGCAAAAACAGTTGGGAGGTTGGGCTGAAGAAGGAATTAAACAAGTGAAAATGAAAATTGGCCGCGAACCGAAAAAAGATTTGGAAAGAGTAGAAAAAGCAAGAGAAGCGATTGGAAAAGATTGTGCCTTATTTGTAGATGCAAACGGGGCGTACAGCGCAAAACAAGCGCTTGAAATGGCAAACAAATTTGCAGCGCTTGATGTTACCTGGTTTGAAGAACCGGTGCCTGCAAGCGATTTAAAAGGTCTTCATTTTATTAGAGAACATGCACCTGACAAAATCAATATTGCCGCCGGCGAATATGGATATAATCTTCCCTATTTTGAACAAATGCTGGATGCGGGAGCAGTAGATGTATTGCAGGCTGATGCGACAAGATGTGGTGGAATTTCCGTTTTCCTGAAAGCCGGAAATACCTGCGAAGCGCATCAGTTACCTTTTTCTTCCCATTGTGCACCCTCAATCCATTTGCATCCTGGTTTATCACTTGACTCGTTTTTTACAGCTGAATATTTTTATGATCATGTAAGAATTGAAAACATGCTTTTTGATGGAACAGCTAAACCAATAAATGGTGCCTTGCATGCGGACATGAGCAGGCCGGGATTTGGATTGGATTTCAAATATAAAGATGCGGAGAAGTATAAAGTTTAGAAGCAGATAATCCTTCCATGTTTCTAAAAAGCCGGAAGGATTACAAGGAAATTAATTGCCATTGAGAACATACTTTTTAAAGAAATGACTATGGCAAATGAAACTGATACATTAGACTTAAGATATGAAACAAAATATTCTGAAGGCGTTAATGCAGAAGCAATTGAAAAAGAATTAAGGAAAAAAATCGAAGGCGAAGTCCGATTCGATAAAGGAACGAAAGCTTTGTATGCAACCGATGCCTCCAACTATCGCCAGGTTCCTATTGGCGTTGTACTTCCTAAAAGTGAAGAAGATATTATCAAAACGGTCGCGATTTGCCGGAAATATCATGCACCGCTTTTATCAAGAGGCGGCGGCACAAGCCTTACCGGCGCTTGTTGTAACGTGGCCATCGTAATGGATATGACGAAATACTACAACAAGGTTTTGCATATTGATAAAGACAAAAAAACAGTTTTGGTTCAGCCGGGAATTGTTTTGGATGAAATGCGGGGAACTACTTCCCGGCAGGCAAATCTTACTTTCGGCCCCGATCCTGCAACGCACAGTCATTGCGCGATTGGTGGAATGTTGGGAAATAATTCCTGCGGAGTCCATTCGGTAATGGCGCAGTTTTATGGATATGGAGCAAGAATGTCAGATAATACCGAATCACTTACTATTCTTACTTATGATGGAATCAAAATGAAAGTGGGCCCCACATCAGAAGAAGAATTGGAAAACATCATCAAAGCGGGAGGAAGAAAAGGAGAAATTTATCAGAAATTAAAAAACCTTAGAGATAAATATGCTGATGAAATTAGAGCAAAGTTTCCAAATATTCCACGTCGCGTTTCTGGTTATGATCTTCCTGCTTTATTGCCCGAAAACGGTTTTAATGTAGCACAGGCGATAGTTGGTTCGGAAGGAACATGCGTGGTTATTTTAGAAGCGAATATGAAACTGATGCCTGATCCGGGAGCCCGTTCACTCCTGGTTTTAGGTTATCCTGATATTTATGCGGCCGGTTATGCAGTTCCCGAAATCCTCAAACATAAACCAATCGGATTGGAAGGCTTCGATAATTTACTGCTTGAATTTATGCGCAAAAAAGGATTGGATGTGAATGATATTCCGTTGCTGCCAAAAGGTGGAGGTTGGCTTCTTTGTGAATTTGGAGGAAAAGACAAAACCGATTCTGACAACAAATGCAAAGCATTAATGGAAGAATTGAAAAAAGGAAAAAATCCGCCTGACATGAGTTTGTTTGACGATCCGGACCAGGAGCAAAAACTGTGGCAAATTCGTGAAGATGGATTGGGTGCTACCGCATTTGTTCCCTGCGAACCGGATGGTGCTCCTGGTTGGGAAGATTCTGCAGTTCCACCTGATAAAGTTGGAGATTATTTAAAAGATCTGCGTGCTTTATTCAGCAAATATGGTTATCATCCTTCATTATATGGGCATCTGGGCCAGGGCTGTATTCACTGCCGTGTCGGCTTTGATTTGATGACAGAAGCAGGAATCGAAAACTATAAAAATTTTACGGTTGAGGCTTCGCATTTGGTGGTCAGTTATGGTGGTTCACTGTCCGGAGAACATGGCGATGGGCAAACGAGAGGTGATCTTTTAGAAATTATGTTTGGCAAAAAGATTATGGAAGCTTTTCATGAATTCAAATCTATCTGGGATCCTGAATGGCTAATGAATCCCGGCAAAATTATCGACACTTATGGACAATTATCTGATTTCAGGCTCGGAACTTCTTACAATCCTCCTTCTCCAAAAACCCATTTTCATTTTTTAAATGACGACAATAAAGGAAGTTTTTCACGTGCGGTGTTGAGATGTGTTGGAGTTGGAAATTGCCGCCGCCATGAAGGTGGAACGATGTGTCCAAGTTATATGGCAACAAGGGAAGAAGAACATTCTACCAGGGGCAGAGCTCACATGCTTTTTGAGATGTTACAAGGCGATGTTTTAACGCAAGGGTGGAAACAGGAACAAGTGAAAGAATCGCTGGATCTGTGCCTTGCCTGCAAAGGTTGCAAAGGCGATTGCCCGGTAAATGTGGATATGGCTACTTTAAAATCAGAATTTCTTTCTCATTATTATGAAAAGAAAATTCGGCCCAGAAATGCTTATGCTTTTGGCTGGATTTACTGGTGGTCACGATTGGCATCATTAATGCCCGGCGTCGTTAATTTCTTTACTCATGCGCCCTTATTTTCAACGGTTGCAAAAGCTGCGGCAGGAATTACCCAAAAAAGAAGTGTTCCAAAATTTGCACAGCAAACCTTTAGAAATTGGTTTAAGAGCCATCACGGCAGTCAATCTTCTTACGCACAAACAAAAGGAAAATATGAGCCGGCAGCAAAGCAATTTGAACTTTCAAAGAAGAAAAATAAAAAAGTGATCTTATGGGTGGATACGTTCAATAATTTTTTCAAGCCCGAAACTCTGGTTGCAGGAATGGAGGTGCTGGAAGCAGCGGGATATGAAGTAATTATTTCGAAAAGGTCTATTTGCTGCGGACGGCCTCTGTATGATTTTGGTATGTTGGATATGGCAAAAAAAATGCTGTTGCAAATCCTCGATACCTTAAGAGATGAAATAAGGATGGGCACTCCTGTAGTCGGACTGGAACCAAGCTGTGTAGCGGTTTTCAGAGATGAAATGTGTGATATCATTCCTTTTGATGAAGATGCCAAAAGATTGAAACAACAAACATTTACTCTTGCAGAATTTTTGGATAAAGAAGCAAAACATCATCATATTCCGACATTAAAACGGGAAGCAATTGTTCATATTCATTGCCACGAAAAAGCAATTATTAAAACAAAAGCGGAAGAGAATTTACTCGGGCACATGGAGCTGGATTATCACATGCTGGATACTGGTTGTTGCGGAATGGCCGGATATTTCGGTTATGAATGCGGAGATCATTACGATGTGTCTGAAAAAGTTGGAGAAATGATTCTTTTGCCCGCTGTAAGAAAGGCGCAGAAAAAAACAATTGTAATTACAGATGGTTTTAGCTGCCGCGAGCAAATCGAGCAATTGACAGACAGAAAAGCATTGCATACAGCACAGGTTTTACAAATGGCATTGCACGAAAACAGTTCGTCCGCCGGTGAAGACTATCCGGAGAAAAAATATGTGGAGGGAATGAAGCTAAAATCTGTTTCATTGATGATAAAACGCACCGCTGTTCTTTTGTCATTAGCGGCGCTCGTTACGGCTTGCTGTTTGTACAGTAAACAGAGAAATAAGTAGTAAATCTATTTTATCATTTTTAAAAACAAAATATTATGTGGTTTTATAGCGGTTTTTGGGGAATGAATTTTATCTGGTGGATCATCTGGATCATCTTCCTCATCTGGCTTTTTGCTACTCCCTGGGGCTATCATCGCACAAGAGATACTTCTTATGATATTCTCAGAAAACGTTTTGCATCCGGCGAGATCACCAAAGAAGAATATGAAGAAAAGAAAGCGATTTTGGAAAAGGATTTTAAGAAAAATAATTATACAACTTAAAAAAATTTTTATGAAAAAATATAAAAAGCAAAATGCTTTCGCCAGCCTTGGTACAGCGATTGGAGTTGGCTTAATAGCCGGATTGGCAGGAACTATTGCAATGACTTTATGCCAAATGGCAGAAATGAAAGTAACGGGCCGGAAACCTTCCAATACTCCTGCCAACGCTGTCAGGGAAGTGCTGGATGTGGAACCCGTATCAGAAGGTAAAAGTGAAGAGGTTTCCAATGAAATACATTTAGGTTATGGTACTTCTCTCGGGATGATACGGGGCATTTTAGGTCTTGCAGGATTAAAGGGAATGATTGCGAATTCACTTCATTTTCTGATTGTTTGGGGTGGCGAAATTTTTATGTTGCCTTCATTAAGAGTTGCAGCGCCAATCACGCATGAAAATGTAAAAACAATTACCACCGATGTTGTGCATCACCTCGTTTATGTAACCACAGTTGGTTGTGTTTACGATGCAATAATGTGTGATAAAAATAATTCTGTAATTGAAACAAAAGATCAGAAAGAATCAAAAAGGATGAAGAACAAAAAAAGAAAAAACAATTATTAATTCAATAAAACAATTTTTATGAAAAAGAATATGTCAGAAAATACGCAAACAGGAAATGCGCATAATACCGGAAATACTTATGCTGCGTCGCATAAAAACTATCGCCCCAAATCTGATGGCCACAGTACTGAAAACTGGTTTGCCGATCACAAAAAACTTTTGTGGGGAATCGGTGGCGCTGTCGTATTAGGAACCGGCGCATTTCTTCTTTTGAAAAACAAAAACGGTTCTGATAAATATTCAGATACTTATGACGAACTGAATGCATTGGAACAAAATGCAATGAACGATTTGGGAGAAGAGGATATTGTAATTACTACTGTCTCAGAATTTGAATAGGAAGAAATGCAGTACAAATTAATCAACAACGATCAGCAAAAAACTTATGCAGTTGTGCTGGAAAGTGGTGAAGAGGTAATGGAACAATTAATGGCTTTTGCCAAAAAAGAAAAGGTAAGTATTTCTCAGTTTACTGCGATTGGTGCTTTCAGCGGAGCCGTTGTTGGTTTTTTTGATTTTTCAATTAAAGATTATAAAAAGATTCCGCTCCGGGAGCAAATGGAAGTGTTGACTTTAAATGGCGACATCACTTTATTTAATGATGATTATAAAATTCATGCTCATGTGATTTTAGGAAAAGAAGATGGCAGGGCATATGGCGGACATTTAATTAAAGCCACGGTTCATCCCACTTTAGAAATCATTCTGAATGAATCTCCTGCCTGGTTATGTCGTGAAACAGATCCAGCGACCAGGTTAGCATTGATCAAAATTTAAAAAGATATGGCAATAAGCAAATTGACCCCGCCAGGGGCTCCCGGAATTTCAGCAAGATGGACATCAAGTGCAAAATCAGGAATTGGAAAATCTTTAAATCATTCATCAAACCCAATCTTTACTTTAAGCCACGGAATTGTAAATGAGGTTTATTATCCAAGAGAAGATCTTGCCTGTATCCGGGATATGGAATTGATTGTTACCAACGGAAAAGATTTCTTTTCTGAAGAAAAAAGAGATTGCAGTCATTCTATTAAATGGATGCAAGAAGGCGTTCCTGCATTTAATATTATCAATAATTGCAACAAAAAAAAATATACTATTGAGAAAGAAATCCTTACAGATCCTTATCGGGATACTTTACTTCAGAAAATAAACTTCAAGAGGCCAAAAAAATCATCAGAAAACTTTCATTTATATGTTTTGCTCGCACCTCATATTAATAATCAGGGTGCTGGAAATACAGGCTGGTTGGGAGACTATAAAGGAATACCGATGTTGTTTGCCAATAGAGATGGGGTTACCTTGGCTCTCGCCTGTTTTTATACACGTTTTATAAAACGATCGGTTGGATATGTTGGCACTTCTGATGGTTATAATGATCTGAAACAACACAAAAAAATGGAGTGGGAATATGAAAAAGCGCCAAATGGGAACATTGCTTTAACAGCCGAAATTGATATTTCAAAAACCCGTGAATTTGTCCTTGCTTTAAGTTTTGGTTTAACTGCTGAAGACGCGGGAAACCGCGCCTGGTCAAGCCTAATGGATGGTTTTGAAACTGCTAAAGACAGGTTCATTTATGAATGGGATCATTTTCAAAAAAAGTTACACAGTGTAAAAACAGATAGAAACACAATTGGGAAAGATTTCAGGGCAAGTGCCACAATGCTCAATTTACACGATTCAAAAAAATATCCGGGCGGTGTTGTAGCGAGTCTTTCTATTCCCTGGGGAAATACAAAGGGAGACAAGGATTTGGGTGGTTATCATTTGGTTTGGCCAAGAGACCTTGTGGAAAGTTCAGGAGGCTTTTTAGCATTGAAATCCAAAGATGAAGTACTGAAGATTTTGAATTACCTGATGTCAACCCAGGAAAATGACGGAAAATGGAGTCAGAATATGTGGCTGGAAGGAACGCCATGGTGGACAGGAATTCAAATGGATGAAATCGCTCTGCCAATTCTGCTTGTAGAACAATGCGAACGAAAATACAATCTCGAGCCTGAACGATTGAAAAGATATTGGCCGGGAATAAAAAAAGCGGTTTCATTTTTAGTAATTCATGGCCCTTCAACTCAACAGGACCGCTGGGAAGAAGAATCCGGGCTATCATCTTTTACATTGGCTGCTGAAATTACCGGACTCCTGAGTGCGGCGCATTTGGCAGAAATTTCCAATGAACCTGAAATAGCAAAATACTGCAGGGAAATGGCCGATTTTTGGAACGAACAAATTGAAAACTGGACTTACGTTACTGACACTCCTTTTTCAAAAGAAGCAGGCATTGATGGATATTATATGCGAATCAATCCTTATCATAAACCTGCAGAAGAAGTAAAAAATAATTTTATTTATATCAAAAACCACACTCGTGAGACCGGGAAAATGCATCTCTGGGAATTGGTTTGCGTGGATGCACTTTCCCTTGTCAGATTTGGTTTGCGAGCTGCAGATGACCCCAAAATTTTAAATACTGTTAAATTAATTGATCAAAAATTAAAAGTTGATACGCCTTTTGGCCCATGCTGGCATCGCTACACAAATGATGGATATGGAGAAGATAAAGACGGAAACGGCTTTTCAGGAAATGGAAAAGGAATTGGGAGAGCATGGCCCTTGCTTACAGGAGAAAGAGCGCATTATGAAATAGCAGCCGGAAATATAAAAGGCGCCAAAGATTTGCTGAAAACAATGGATTCCTTTGCCAACAATGGATTATTGCCGGAACAAATCTGGGATACCGATGATATTCCTGAAAAAGAATTATTCTTTGGCCATCATACAGGTTCGGCAATGCCTTTGACCTGGGCGCATGCAGAATATATTAAGCTCTGTTATTCTATCAAGGCAAAAAAAATTTTCGACATGTCGCCGCATGTTTATGATCGTTATGTCACTAAAAAAACGGCTTCACCTTTTATGGTGTGGCGTTTTAATTTTCCGTGCACTGTTATTTCTCCTGATAAAATTCTGCGCATCGAAGTGCTTGCTGCGGCGGTTGTTCATTGGACAGCAGACAACTGGAAAACAAAAAATGATCTTGATACAAAAGATACAAAAGTGGGAATGCATATTGCCGATATTGATTTTGGAAAAAAGGAATCAGGTGAAATAAAATTCACTTTTTTCTGGAAAGAAGCGAACCATTGGGAGAACAAAGATTTTATGGTAAAAATTGCCAGGCAATAAAAAAAAGCTGCTTTTTCCCGGACCTGTTAGAAAGAACCTTCTGGAAAGTGATATTTTTTCAGTAACGAAGAAATAGCCTTCATTTTTATTTTCTTCTAAAACAGTGATTTCAGGAGAAACAGATTTTGCAAAATCCGGTAAAAAAAATTGAAAATAAAGATTCTTCTGATTGCGAAAATGCATTTAAGTATTATTGATTAATTTTATCCATTCTAAAAAACTTTCTACATGAAATGTCAAAGTATTTTGCCGCTTAATGGCATATGCTTTGAGGCTTTCATGGCATAAAAAAACAATACAAATGAACAAAGTAAAAAGTATTCATGATTTAGGCCAAAGCATCTGGCTCGATTTTTTTGACCGCGAGTTAATGAACAGCGGTAAGCTACAACAACTGATTGATGAAGACGGATTAGCAGGAATAACTTCCAATCCTTCCATTTTTGAAAAAGCAGTTGACAGCAGTTCGGATTATGATGAAGATATCAGACAATTAGCATCAGAAGGAAAAAGCAATGAAGAAATCTTTTTTGGTTTTGCAGTAAATGATATTCAACGCGCAGCCGATATTTTAAAACCGGTTTTTGATAAAGCAAAAGGAACTGACGGATTTGTAAGCCTTGAAGTTTCGCCTCATTTGGCAAATGATACACAGGGAACCATAAGTCAGGCAAGACAATTATGGAAGGCTGTTAATCGTCAGAATGTAATGATAAAAATTCCCGGAACCAGGGAAGGCTTGAAAGCTATTCGACAATGTATTAGCGAAGGCATCAATATTAATGTCACTTTGTTATTTGGTTTGCCTCGCTATCGCGAAGTGACTGATGCTTATATTTCCGGCCTTGAAGATCGGGAAAAAAATAATCAGCCAATTGATCATATTGCTTCTGTTGCAAGTTTTTTCCTCAGCCGAATTGATGTAATGCTTGATCCGGTTTTAAAAGAAAAGAAACTGGATAAACTGGTTGGCGAAATTGCCATTGATTCTGCAAAAGAAGCTTATCACATTTTCAAAGAAGTATTTTTTAGTGAACGTTTCAGAGAACTGGAAAAGAAAGGCGCAAAAATTCAAAAAGTTTTGTGGGCAAGTACCAGTACAAAAGATCCATCTTTCAGCGATGTAAAATATGTAGAAGCATTGATTGGTCCTGATACAATCAACACACTTCCATTGGAAACCATTGAAGCTTTCAGGGATCATGGAGTTGCAAAAGACGAACTGGAGAATAACCTGATGAAAGCGACCCAGGAGCTGGAAAAATTAAAAGAAAACGGGATCAATATTGATCAGATCACACAGAAATTAGAAGAAGAAGGTGTTCAGAAATTTAATAAAGCGTATGATTCTTTGTTAAAAGCAATTGATTCTAAAAAGAAGAAACAGATGGCATAAAAAGCGTTTTTATTTCCGGCGATTTTTCTTTTTCAGAGTAAAAAATTCTTTATAATATTTAATTTTATATAAATGAAAAAGATTGCAATAAATGGTTTTGGGAGAATCGGAAGAGCATCTTTAAAAGTGATTATGGATACTCCTGATTTGGAAATTATTGCCGTAAATGATCTATTAACGATTGAAAATGCAGCCTATCTTTTAAAATATGATAGCGTTTATGGAATTTATAATAAAGAAGTAAGTGCCGGTGGAGATCACATGCTTGTTGGTGATAAAAAGATACAATATTTGTCAGTAAAAGACCCGGCACAACTTCCATGGAAGGCGCTTCAAATTGATATTGTTATTGAAAGCACCGGTATTTTTACTAATCGTCAGGATGCAGAAAAACATATTCATGCAGGAGCAAAACATGTGGTGATTTCAGGGCCAACCAATAGCGCTGATACACCAACTATCGTTCATGGAGTAAATACCCAGGATGGAAAAGTAGCTATCTTTTCATGTGCCAGTTGCACTACCAATAATATTAGTCCTTTAATAGAAATTCTGGGCAGAAGGATTGGCATCAAAAAAGCTATCTTAAATACAACCCATGCTTATACAGCTTCGCAATCTTTGGTAGATGGACCTTCAAAGAAAAAACCCAGAATGGGAAGAGCTGCCGCTATTAATCTTGTTCCTGCTTCAACTGGCGCAGCAGTTGCAACTATAAAAACATTGCCTCAATACAAAGGGAAATTTGATGGAATTGCGATAAGAACTCCTGTTGTTGTTGGTTCTATTTCTGACATTACTTTCCTTACAGAACGGCCAACTTCAGTGGAAGAAATCAATAATGTTTTAAAAGAAGAATCTGCAACTGATCGCTATAAGAAAGTAGTTTGTGTTTCCAATCAACCATTGGTTTCTACTGATATTATTCAAAGCGCATTTGCTTCAATTGTTGATTCAGAAATGACACGTGTTGTTGATGGCGATCTTTGTAAAGTTATGGCGTGGTATGATAATGAATGGGGATTTACCAATCAGATGATCCGGCAAATACTGGAGATTTAATTTAAAAAATAAAAATACTGTTATGAAAAGTGAAGAATTATACCCTGTGACAACACCTGAAAATGCTCAAATGAGGGCAAAATCAACTCCTGAAATATTAGATGCCTGGAGAAATTTTAGCCGTACTGTTTTTAAAGCAGGAGCGCTGGATGATAAAACAAAGCAACTAATTGCAATTGCTGTCGCACATGTTACTCAATGTCCTTATTGCATTCACAGCCATACAGAGCAAGCCATGAAAAAAGGAGTCAGTAAGGAAGAAATAATGGAGGCCATTTGGATTGCCGCTGAAATGAGAGCAGGCGCTGCTTATGCTCATTCTGCCCTGGCAATGGATGAAATAATGGCAATCGAAAAATCTAAAGCTGGTTAAATGAAATGCAATGAACATACAGTTGAAAAGGGTTTATGGAAAACCGGATCGAAAAGACGGTTTTCGCATTTTGGTTGACCGCCTTTGGCCTCGCGGAATGACAAAGGAAAAAGCCGCGGTTGATCTTTGGCTAAAAGATATTGCTCCATCAACAGAACTAAGGAAATGGTTTGGTCATGATCCTGAAAAATGGAAAGAATTTCAAAAAAAATATCTGAAAGAATTAAAAGAAAATAACGAGGCAGTTTCAGTTTTAAGAGAACATTTAAAAAAAGGGCCTGTTACTCTATTATATGCTTCCAAAGACGAAGTTCATAATGAAGCAGAAGTGCTAAAGGATTATTTTTCTTAAAGAAGAGAAAAAAACATTGGTTTCATCACAGTTTTAGGCTTTTTCCACCTTTTTTACTTTTGAATTTGGATTTGCTTTGCATACCTTTGCAGCCTCAAAAAAAAGATAACAATATGGTGGACATAAAACCCGATGAAATTTCGGCAATTCTTAAAAGCCAGCTAAGTAATATGGATGTAGAATCCAATTTGGAAGAAATTGGAACTGTGCTTCAGGTTGGTGATGGTATTGCCCGTATTTATGGTTTGAATAATGTGAGCTCCGGCGAATTGGTTGAGTTTGAAAACGGAGTAAAAGCAATTGCTCTGAATCTTGAAGAAGATAACGTGGGTGTGGTTTTGATGGGTGAATTCGGCGAAATTAAGGAAGGCGATACTGCAAAACGTACCGGAAAAATCGCTTCTATAAAAGTGGGTAACGGGCTTGCTGGCCGCGTAATTAATACTTTGGGCGAACCAATTGATGGAAAAGGCCCGATCACCGGTGAATTGTATGAAATGCCACTGGAACGTAAAGCTCCCGGCGTAATTTTCCGTGAACCGGTAAAACAACCACTGCAAACCGGTATCAAAGCCATCGATGCAATGATTCCAATCGGACGTGGACAACGTGAATTGGTAATTGGTGATCGTCAAACCGGAAAAAGTGCGATTTGTATCGATACTATTATTAATCAGAAAGAATTTTATAAAGCAGGAAATCCTGTTTATTGTATATATGTAGCCATTGGCCAAAAAGCTTCTACAATTGCCAACGTAATGAAGGTGTTGGAAGATAATGGAGCAATGGAATATACTACCATCGTTGCAGCTTCTGCATCAGATCCGGCCCCATTGCAGTTCTATGCCCCATTTGCCGGCGCTGCACTTGGCGAGTTTTTCCGCGATACAGGCCGTAGTGCATTAATCATTTATGACGATTTAAGTAAACAAGCTGTGGCTTACCGCGAAGTTTCTTTATTGTTAAAAAGACCTCCTGGCCGTGAAGCTTATCCCGGCGACGTATTCTATTTGCACAGCCGTTTATTGGAAAGAGCTGCGAAGATTGTTTCTAAAGATGAGATCGCAAGAAAGATGAACGACCTTCCTGAAAGCATCAAACATTTGGTAAAAGGAGGCGGTTCACTTACTGCTTTGCCAATCATTGAAACACAGGCTGGTGACGTTTCTGCATATATTCCTACTAATGTGATTTCCATCACAGACGGACAGATATTTTTGGAAGGAAACTTATTCAATGCCGGTATTCGTCCCGCAATTAACGTAGGTATTTCAGTGAGTCGTGTGGGTGGAAATGCGCAGATTAAATCTATGAAAAAAGTAGCTGGTACATTAAAACTTGATCAGGCTTTATATCGCGAGATGGAAGCATTTTCAAAGTTTGGTGGTGATCTGGATGCTGCTACAAAATCAGTGTTGGATAAAGGAGCAAGAAACGTGGAAATTTTAAAACAGCCACAATTTAGCCCTTACCCGGTAGAAAAACAGGTAGCAATTATTTATCTTGGAACCAACGGTTTGATCAGCAATGTTGCCGTAAAAAAAGTTCAGGATTTTGAGGAATTGTTTTTACTGGAAATGGAAAATAAGTTACCTGAAGTTCTTGCAGAGTTTAAGAAAGGAAATTTACCTGAAGAAGGAATTAAGAAGATGGTAGAACTGGCACGTCAACTTTCTGTTCAGTTCAAATAATAAAACATTTATTTATTAAAAAAGGGAGATTTCTTCTCCCTTTTTATTTTAAACTTCTTTTATTTTTTTTAATTACAATTCATACAATTTCCAAAAATATTGCAATTATTTCTCATCTCACTGCTTAACATTAAACCTTCAACAAACAACTTACCTTCCAAACAACTTATCCAGCTCATCTTTTTTAAATTCAAGAAAAACAGGTTTCCCATTTGGAGTTGTATTGCTGATACTGCAATTAAATAAATCTTCAACCAGCACTTCCATCTCTTTCTCAGATAAAAATGTTCCGGCTTTGATTGATTGTTGCCATGCCATCGATCTTAATAATTTTTCCCTTTTGGAAAAGCTCATGTCCATATTAAAATGTTTGTACTGTTCTAAAACTTTTTCTAATGCTTCTTTTTCATTTCCATCCGGAACATCCGCAGGCGAACCCTGGATAATGAAACTGTTATTTCCGAAAGGCTCTATCTGGTAACCTAAAATATTCAAATCAGAAAGCAGCTCCGTTAATAAAACTGCATCCTGCGGAGCGAGCTCAATCGCTGCTGGAAATAAACTTCTTTGAATGGCAATCGGCTTACCTTTCAACGCTTCAGTAAATCGTTCGTACAAAATTCTTTCATGTGCATTTTGCTGATGAATTACAATAAATCCATTTTCATTTTGAGCAACGATAAAACTTTTATGGACCTGTACATAGTCAGTTGATGTAGGCTTTTTATTTGGCGTAACTTCCCGCTTATAAGAAGAAGAAAAAAAATCTTCTTTTTCCACAATGTTTTTTTCCAAATCATTTTGAGAAAAAGGTTCTGAATAATTTTGCTTTAATAAACTGTCGTTCCATTTTCCAAGATCGGCTTTGCTTTCAATAAAATGAGCCTGGTTCTTTTTGGTAAACGTATTATATAATGAAGTGCCGGTTGCATAAGATTGTTTTTCAGAGGTAAATGGTTTGCTTACTGCATCCGTTTGTTGAATGGAAGCATCAAGATCAAAATCGAGTGTTGGAGTTACAGAATATTGTGCCAGTGCATGTTTCACTGCAGATTGAACAAATGCATAAATTAGTTTTTCATCTTCAAATTTTATTTCCTGCTTTGTAGGATGAACATTAATATCCAATCGCGAAGGATCAATATCAATGAACAAAGTATACATCGGAAAACTATCTTTTGGAATCATGTCGCTGAAAGCATTCATCACCGCATGATTCAAATAAGCGCTTTTAATAAAACGGTTGTTAACAAAAAAATATTGGTCTCCGCGCGTCCTCTTTGCCGTTTCGGGTTTGCCAACAAATCCATAAATATTGATGTAATCCGTTTCCTCTTTTACACTTACCAGTTTTGCAGAATAATTATTTCCTAAAATCTGGATAATCCTTTGTTTCAAAGAACCTTTTTCAAGATGAAAAACTTCCTGGCCATTTGAAGAAAGTGAAAAAAACAAAGATGGAAAAGACATGGCCACACGAATGAATTCATCGACAATATGGCGTAATTCAGAAGCATTGCTTTTTAAAAAATTTCTTCTCGCCGGCACATTGAAAAATAAATTTTTCATCGAAATATTAGTGCCTTCGTTTGTGGCGACAGGCTGCTGCGACTTCACGATACTGTTTTCTATTTCGATAAATGTTCCGACCGATTCACCGGTTTTTTTAGTCTTTAATTCAACCTGCGCTACCCCAGCAATACTTGCCAACGCTTCGCCTCTAAAACCCATTGTTTTTATCTGGAAAAGGTCATCAATATTTTTTATTTTAGAAGTAGCATGACGCTCAAAACACATCCTGGCGTCTGTTTCACTCATTCCTTTACCGTTGTCAATTACCTGCACCAAAGCTTTTCCGGCATCATTTACAAAAAGCTTTATTTCTGTGGCTCCTGCATCTACCGCATTTTCCAGTAATTCTTTTACCGCACTAGCCGGACGTTGGATCACCTCTCCGGCAGCAATTTGATTAGCAATATTTTCAGGTAATAAGTTAATGATATCAGCCAATGGAACTCGTATTTTAGCTGGTAAAATTAATGCTTATTTTGTGGAAGATTTGTGAGTTGCGTACAATTAAAAAGTTAAGACCTTTTAGTAAATTTGTTGCAACAAAAAATAAAATTTTCTTTTGAAATACAATCAAGGTACTTTAACTAAATTAGAACGCATCCTAAGTGAAGGCGGATATATTGTAAGATATGAACGTGGCTCTTTTCAAAGTGGCTATTGCATTCTTGAAGCAAAAAAAGTTGTTGTTCTTAATAAATTTTTAAACCCGGAAGGAAGAATCAATACGCTGATTGATATCATTCCTGTTTTGGAAATCAATTATGATTTGTTGACTCACGATTCTCAGAAATTGCATGATGAAGTGATGGCGAAAACTGAAAGCCTCGAAAAATAACATTGGATTTTAATACGCACTTATTTTAGGATTTTACCTCCAAATTATTTTATAGCTTTGAAAGGTGACTTATCCTGATCTTCAAATTACTTTTCTTGGTACCGGCACAAGCGGCGGTGTTCCTATGATTGGTTGTGATTGCGGGGTTTGTTCATCTGAAAATGAAAAAGACAAAAGACTGCGCAGCAGCATTTTGGTTCAAAGTAAAAAAATAACTTTAGTTGTAGATACAACGCCTGATTTCCGCACACAAATGCTTCGCGAAAATGTTAAAAAGCTAGATGCGGTTCTTTTTACGCATCCTCACAAAGATCACATTGCCGGACTCGATGATATCAGAGCGTATAATTTTTTCCAGCAAAAACCGATGGAAGTTTATGCAAATGCGCTTACTGAAGAAGCACTTAGACGGGAATATTATTACATTTTTTCAGAAAAAAAATATCCCGGAATTCCAAGCATTAATCTTCATACTATTACAAATAAACCTTTTACGGTTGGAGATATTCCGGTATCTCCTGTTTTCGTTCATCATTTAAAAATGCCGGTTCTGGGATTTCGTTTCGGAAACTTTACTTATATCACTGATGCGAACAGAATTGATGAAGAAGAAAAGGAAAAAATAAAAGGAAGCGAAGTGCTTGTTGTAAATGCGTTGCGTAAAAAAGAACATATTTCTCATTTCAATTTAGAGGAAGCAATAGAACTTGTGGAAGAATTAAAAACTCCAACTGCTTATTTTACCCATATCAGCCACCAGCTTGGTTTACATGATGAGATCAGTAAAGAACTACCATCAAATATTCATTTAGCTTATGATGGATTACAAATCAATATTCCAGGGAAATAAAAATTCTGATGAGTCTAGTTACTTCTTAAAAAAAGCTTAAGCCTCGCTTTCCTGCATTTCGAACTGCATTTTATGAAGCTGGTAATAATGTCCCTGTAAGTTCATCAATTCGCCGTGAGTGCCTATTTCCTTAATTTCGCCTTTATCCAAAACCATTATTTTATTGGCTTTTCGAATCGTCGATAAACGATGAGCGATAACAATAGAAGTTCTTCCACGAATTAGTTTGTCAATCGCATGCTGAATTAATAATTCACTTTGGCTATCGATTGAAGAAGTAGCTTCGTCCAAAACTAAAATCGAAGGATTATATAAAAGTGCCCGAATGAAAGATAGTAATTGCCGCTGTCCAAGGGATAAAGTCGCACCTCTTTCCATCACATTGTAATCGTACCCTCCCGGCAATTGCATAATAAAATTATGAACGCCAATCATCTTTGCTGCTTCAATTGCCTGTTCCCTTTTTATCTCCTGATTTCTTAAAGTAATATTGTCCAAAACAGAACCGCTAAATAAAAACACATCCTGCAAAACCACTGCTATGCTGCTTCTCAGGAAATCAATATCATAATCATTAATGTTATGATCATCAATTTTAATTTCGCCTTTGTTGATTGGATAAAGTCGATTAAGCAAACTGATGATCGAAGTTTTTCCACTCCCTGTATGACCAACAATTGCCAGAGTTTCTCCTGGTTCTATTAAAAAATTAATGTTTTTTAAAACATAGTCTTCTTTGTTATAAGCAAACCAAACATGATCAAATTCTACTTTACCTTTTATAACTCCTGAATGAATTCCATTATGTTTATTCGGAGTCACATCTTCATTCTCCAATACTTTAAAAACTCTTTCACTGGCTACCATTCCCATTTGTAGAACATTAAATTTATCAGCTATCATTCTCAATGGCCGGAATAATAAATTCAGATACATGATAAAAGAAATGATAACACCTGCATCGGCTGAATAATTTCCTCCCCACCAAACCAAAAGCCCGATCGAAAATGCCAGCACAATTTCTACAACAGGGAAAAAAACAGAATATGCAAAAATCGCTTTTATGTTTGCATTACGATGTTGTTTATTGATTTCATTAAACTTGTTAAATTCTTTGTCTTCAACAGCGAAAGCCTGAACCACACTCATTCCTGTAATATGTTCCTGCACAAAAGCATTCAACGCTGCAACCGCATTTCTCACTTTTATAAATGATTTATTGACACTTTCTTTAAAAAAATATGTTGCGATAATGAGAATCGGAAATGGCGCAAGACTAATCAAAGAAAGCCGCCAATCAACGCCAAACATAAACAGCAGAATGGAAATAATCGAAAGCAGATCTGCAATGATCGGAATCAATCCGTTTGCAAAAATATCATTGATAGATTCGATATCATTTATAGTTCTTGTTGTCAAGGTTCCAATAGGAGTTTTATCAAATTGCCGAAGATTCAAACTCAATACCTTTTTATAAACCGTTACGCGCAAATCCTTCACTACCGTTTGTCCCAGCCAGGAAGTGATAAAACCAAAATAAAATCTGAGAATGGTTTCGAGCAACAACATTCCAATTTGAATGATAGTGATCATAACCAGCCAATACATGTTTTTATCCTTAATAAAATGATTAACAGTGTATTGAATCAAATATGGACGAAGCGGAGAAATAACGGCAAGAATAATGGAGAGAAAAATAGAGAGGTACAGCTTGTTTTTATACGGCAAGGCATAACTAAAAACTCTTTTCAGCACACTCAGATCCAATAATTTTTTTCGCTGTTTTTTCTCCGCCATTTAGCAAATTTAAAACGAAAAAGGCAGATAGGATTTATATTTCCAAACCATTTAAATGTAAAATTCAAATATTTTTTGAGAAAAAAACATCGGGGTTTCTTTATCCAAAAGTATGCGGGACTGTTGCCTTTTCACCGTTAACCCGTAAATTATTTTGAACTTCTTTTACTCCTGAAACGTTCTCTACCAAAGCTTCTGCACGATGTTTTTCAAAACGGCTGTTTACTGTTCCGGATAAAATCAGATCATTGTCTTTTACCTCAATATCAATATTCGAAGCATCTACAAGAGAATCTTCCATAAGCCGGTCTGCGGCATCATCTTTAATTCTTTGAGGAGGACGCATATAATTTTTCGGACCTTTTCCGCGATGTGGCCCTTCATAAGAATAATTCCTTTTCCGATGCCCGTAAAAATCATTATTCTTATAAGGATTCCTTATTTGATAATCATTCATCGTTCCTTCTTTATTTTCCAGTTCACTTCTTCTGTAATATCTGTCAGTACGATTGTCTGTAAAATATTCCCTGCTCATATCATTGTTCCCTGATTGGTTTATCCTGCCTAAATAATAATTCTGATCACGCGGATCATAGTTCCAGTTTGAATTGCGGTATTCATCAGGGAAACGCCAATTGTCTTTATACGGATTCCAGTTATAATCTCTCATTACTCAAAATTTAAAGTGATTTAATTGGTAATAAATAAGAAAAAACTATTCCGTTTTTTTCGAAAAGAAAATGGGATTAATTATGGGAAAACCGAACTTAAAACATCTCTAAAATTGTAAAATTTTCTTTTATAAAATCAAAATCAGATTAAAACTAAGTTTAGCAATCGAAGGGATTAAAATTATGTTGACTTGTTTCTACAAAAAAATTTAAAACAGAATAGTAGTAAAAGTTGTTTTGCTAAAAAACAGAAAAATAATATGACTTTTCTTTTAAAATTATTTATTGAACAGATTTTTAAAGAACTCTTTCATATCGTTCCATGAAGCAGAATCTGCGGCAGCATTATATTTTATAGGGATATTAAATTTTTCTCCTTTTGCTGTTGCATTTGGATTTGAAAAAGCATGTTCAGCATTTGGATAAACTTTGAAAATATAATCAGCACTAGCAGAATCCATTTCTTTTTTAAATTCAGTTACATGCGAATTTTCAAACTGATCGCTTCCTCCATGGCAAACCAGGAACTTTGCTTTCATATTCTTTTCTGGTTTTGCGCCTGTTAATCCACCATGAAAACTTACCACTCCTTTTAAATCTGAGCCTAATTTTGCTGCATTTAAAACTACATATCCGCCAAAACAATAACCAATAGCACCTATTTGTGAAGTATCAGTTTGAGGATAAGTTTTTAAAAAGTTAATCGCAGGGTCCAATCTTTTTTTTGCAAGGGAAGGATCTTTATAAAATGGTGTTGCCAATGCTTGTGCAGAAGTTGGATCTTCTGCGGTTTGTCCATTTCCATACACATCTACAGCCATTGCTATATATCCAAGTTCTGCCAGTTGTTTAGCGCGCCGACGACTGTAATCATTCAATCCCCACCACTCATGAACCACCAATATTCCTGGTCTTTTTCCCTTCTGAGCTTTTTTATAAGAAACAAAACCATCATATTTTTTACCATCAATTTCATAGCTTACTGCATCCTCCTGTATGTTGGGAAAAGAAAATTTTTCAGTCGAATCAGAATTAGTATTTGCTTCAGTTTTATTTCCTGCCTGATTACATGAAATTGAAGCAACGGATGTTGCAAGTAATGTCATAATGATTAATTTGAGATACATAAATATGTGAGTAAAAGAAATTAAGACGATTTTTTACCTCAATAAAAGTACCAAAAGATCCGAAAGCGATTAAAAAAAACGGCCAGTGATGAAGATCACCGGCCTTGCTTACCTCTGAAACCACAAGAAAAAGTTTATTTTTCCTGCTAAAAATTTGACAAGGTAATATTGTTAAACAAATTATTATAAAAGCACATAATAAATCAATAATGATATTGGCTCAGGAGGTCTTTTTAGAAATAGGAAAAGGAAAGAAAGGATGGGATTGCTAAATTAATATTTATTTATTTATAAAAACAATATTTCTAAGGTTTAATTTGAATATTTTTTTAATTCTCTTGCCGCGTGCTCGTCAATCTTTTTAATTTTATAATCATACCACCATTTTGGGGCCGTTTTTTTCAAAACGGTGTCAATACTTCTCATACCAAATAAATTCCATACCCCTTTTACTTTTCCCGAGAGGGAACTTTGAAGTGCCCGGAGGCTCATTGCAAAACCACTGTCAATATATTCCATATGATGCCAATAACCTGCCGGCATAAATAAGGTATCTCCCGGATTCAAAATTAAATCATAACCAACAGCGTGCCGTAATGCCGGGAATTTTTCATAGTCCGGCAAACCTTCATTTTTGCTGTAATTTGAGAAATCAGCAAGACTTAATACTTCAAAAGGCTTTCTATATAGCTTATGTTGTTCTTCATGTCGGAATAATAATACCCTTTTTCTTCCACAAAATTGTGTATGCATAATATGCGAAAGATCAATATCAAAATGCATATGAGTGATGGAAGATTCGCCGCCGGTAAAAAGCATTGGATATTTTTTTACAAAACCTGTCATCAAATGTTCCGGCCAGGTAAAATCATTGATTAATTGTGGTGCATGATCAAAAATATTGAATAGAAAAATGCGCCATGCAGCAGGGCCTTTTTGAATCATATCAACGTATTCCCGGAATGTTTTATAATCATCCGCAGTGTTGATTGGTGTGTAGGCATCGCTCTTGATATTATTGTAAAGCGCCACTTTTTTATCTCCAACAATTTCTTTAAAATAATCCCACGACCATTTTTTGTAGGCTGGCCATTCCTTTGCCAGCCCCGTAATCACAACAGGTTTTTTTGGAAAATAATAGTTGTTTTTAAAATCAGAAGGCTGAATATTTTCAACTGTGTCAATTGAATGTAATTGCATTGTGAGAACTTTACGATGCAAAATTAATTATTCCAATCCTAAATTTTCCGCTGGTTGAAAAATCTTACCACTTATTTAAAAGATAATTCTTCTGCGCATTCGTACCTTTGAAAGGTTTCAAAAAATTATACATTGGCAATTCATTTTCATAAACTCACGATAAAAGACATCAGGAAAGAAACACCTGAATGTGTTTCAATAGCTTTTGATATTCCGGCAGAAATTCAAAAAGATTTCAGATTTATTCAAGGGCAAAATGTAACGTTACGAACGTTTACAAACGGCACAGAAACAAGAAGATCTTATTCAATTTGCAGCAGTCCTTTGGAAAATGAATTAAGAGTTGCTGTAAAAAAAGTTGATAACGGTTTATTCTCCACTTTTGCAAATGAGGAATTAAAAAAAGGGGATGTGCTTGAAGTGTTGCCTCCAACAGGAACGTTTTATACAGAAGTAAAGCCTTCTCAAAAAAAGAATTATGTTTTTTTCGCGGCTGGTAGCGGAATTACCCCGGTTATTTCTATTATAAAAACGATCCTGGGAACCGAGAAAAAAAGCAATGTAACATTGTTATATGGCAATAAAAATCTTGCCTCTGTTATTTTTAAAGATCAACTGGAAGCGCTGAAAGATAAATATTTAGAAAGATTTAGTTTGTACCATATTTTCAGCCGTGAGAAAACTGAATCTGATTTTAATTACGGAAGAATTGATGTTTCAAAATTAAATCAACTTTCAAAATTTATTGATTTCAATAAAGTAGATAATTTTTTTATTTGCGGACCTGAGCAAATGATCTTTTCCATAAAAGATTTTTTGAAAGGCTGGGGAATCGAATCAGGAAAAATCCATTTTGAATTATTTACTACGCCCACAAAAGAACATACTAAAATTTACAAAGCTGTGGAACCGCCAACTCCAGAAGGAAGCGAGATTACTGTAAAAATTGACGGACGTAGCTTTGAATTCAAATTAGGTTATAATGAAGACACGATTCTGGAAGCAGGACTTGCACAGGGTGCGGATCTTCCTTTCGCTTGTAAAGGAGGTGTCTGCTGCACCTGCAAGGCAAAATTAGCAGAAGGTGAAGTTGAAATGGAAGCAAATTATGGCCTTGAAAAAAGCGAAATAAAGGCAGGCTTTATTTTGACTTGCCAATCACATCCGCGAAGCGAAAAAGTGGTAGTTGATTATGACCAGGCCTAAACAATTCCTATTTAAATTTAACCACATAGGAATACTAAATGCATCATGTATTCAGTAACTTTGAGAATAAAGTTTTCAGATGGATGCAGAAAAATTACTTGCAGATTTTGATGAAAAAATCTCCAACGAAATAAGGATTGAACCAAAAGATTGGATGCCGGATGAGTATCGCAAAACTTTGATCAGGCAGATAAGTCAACATGCCCATAGTGAAATTGTAGGAATGCTTCCGGAAGCAAATTGGATTACACGTGCTCCAACTTTAAGAAGAAAAGCAACTTTGCTGGCTAAAGTTCAGGATGAAGC
>Ga0134125_10001849_pt1 | contig 25577 bp, 23 predicted proteins | sample KB31751_FD_96464 | JGI IMG/M metagenome (GOLD analysis project Ga0134125, IMG submission 96464) | Terrestrial soil microbial communities with excess Nitrogen fertilizer from Kellogg Biological Station, Michigan, USA - KB3-175-1 | ecosystem: Environmental > Terrestrial > Soil > Unclassified ...
CTCCAACGTACAGCGTTATCGGTTTCGCTAACTCCGAATTTATTTGACGATCATTTAAAAATTGATATTAATCTTCATGGCTCCAGTACCGATTCGCGTAATGCCAATACGGGAGCAATTGGTAATGCCGTTTCATTTGACCCTACTCAACCTGTGCATTCCGGCAAGGCAAATTTTGGTGGTTATTACGAATGGCTGACAAACGATACCACTCCGAACTCATTATCAAACCGAAATCCTGTGGCGCTTCTAAAACAGTACGATGCAGAAAATCACGCATTAAGAAGTTTTGGCAACATCCAGTTTGATTATAAATTTCACTTCTTACCTGAATTGCATGCTAATTTGAATTTAGGATATGACGTGGCAAAATATAATGGAACCACCGTTATCCCGGTTGATGCTGCACAGTCTTATAACAGCGTTCCCAAATTAAGAGGTCAGAATAATCAGTATTATAATAATTACAAAAATAAGGTCGGTGAATTTTATCTAAGTTATGTAAAAGATATCCAATCCATAAAGAGCAATATCAATGCGGTGGCTGGTTACGGGTATTATGATAACTATAGCCATAACAAAAATTTTCCATCGTTAAGTTACTCGAGAGATACCATTCCTTCAGGTTACAATCCAGCACAGCCGACTTCCTTCAGCGAGGTAACTTTGATATCTTATTACGGCAGGTTGATTTACACGTTCAACCAGAAATACATTTTAATGGGATCAATCAGAACAGATGGATCCTCCAGGTTTGGACCGCAATATCGTTGGGGTGTGTTCCCTTCCGGAGCATTTACCTGGAGAATAAAAGAGGAAAATTTTCTTAAAAATTCCAAAGCTGTATCAGATCTTAAACTACGGTTAAGCTATGGTATCACTGGAAACCAGGCAGGAATCGGATATTACAATTATTTGAATTACTACTCATTGAGCGGAAGCACATCGGAGGTAAATTTTGGAAACAATTTCTATAATACATGGAGTCCTTCTATTTATGCAAAGGATTTGCAATGGGAAACAACAGCAACCTCGGATGTCGGACTTGACTTCGGATTTTTAGACAACCGGATCTCAGGAAGCATCGATTATTATTACAAGAAAACAAGCAACCTTTTGGCAAATGTGTATGTTCCTTCACTGACTAACTTTGGTAACCAGTTAGTAAGAAATGTAGGTAATATGACAGATAAAGGAATTGATTTTACAATAAATGCTATTCCTGTTCGGCAAAAGAATATTTCATGGGAAGTAGGATTCAATGTTTCTTATAATTATTTTAATATAACCAATCTATCAGTATCGCAGGATTCTTTAGCAAAAGTTAACAGCAGTTATGCTGTTGGCGGTATCGCCGGAGGCACAGGAAATACGATTCAGCAAAACAGCGTCGGTTATAGCCCTAATACGTTTTATGTTTTACAGCAGGTATATGATGATAAAGGGAATCCGATAGAAGGTATGTACGTTGACCAAAACCGGGATGGTATTATCAATCAAAAAGACCTGGTACACTATAAGTCACCTTTTGCTCCCGTCACCTTCGGATTTAGCACCAGTTTCAGCTATAAGGAATGGACATTGAGCACGGTACTTCGTGCAAGTGTCGGAAACTATATGTACAATAACACTGCATCGAATCTTGCGGTTACAAGAAATGTATTGAATCCAACAAACTTTTTGCAAAATGCGCCTGCTGCAGTTTTAAACACTAATTTTTATAACAACCAGTTCTTCTCATCTTATTATGTGGAAAATGCTTCATTCCTGAAAATGGATAATATTGGAGTTAGCTATAACGTCGGGCACATATCAAAAAATATTTCTTTACGTCTATCTGCAAATTGTCAGAATGTATTTACGATAACAAAATACACCGGATCAGATCCCGAAATATATGGAGGAATTGATAATGTACTTTATCCCCGCCCTCGAACTGTTACAATTGGAGCAAGCTTAAATTTTTAAACGAACAAAATACAAACAATATGAGAAGTGTTTCTTTTAAAATATCATTTTATTTGGTCATCATTACAGGAATATTAATCTCGTGTAACAAAGACCTGAATCGGCTACCGGCTAATGCTGTTTTTGCAGATAGCGTTTATAGTACTCCTAATGGGTATAAGCTGGCGCTTGCCAATATTTATGGCGCTTACGAATTGACAGGAACTTCCGGGCCTGGCAGCTCCAGTATCGCAGGAGTCGATGCAGGAACGTCTGACTTTGTAAGATGTCTATGGAATGTCCAGGAACTGCCGACTGATGAGGCTGTTTGCGCTTGGGGTGACCCCGGTGTACCTGACTTTCATAATATGAGTTGGACAGCGACAAACCCGATTCTCATTGGATTATATGCAAGAAGCATGTATCAGATTACTCTGTGCAATGATTTTATAACACACTGCACGTCTGCAGCACTTGCGAGCCGGGGCATTACCGGTGGAGATACCGTTGCAATTTCTCAATACAAGGCTGAAGCAAGATTTTTACGTGCATTCCAATATGCAACGTTAATGGACGTATTTGCAAACCCCGCTTTCGGAACAGAAACAACGGAGGTTGGACCACTGTCTTTTCCGAAACAAATAAACAGAGCCGATTTGTTCAAATACGTCGAGTCTGAGCTATTATCCTGTGTGGGTTCTATGGCAGCTCCACATCAAAATCAATATGGACGTGCAGATCAGGCTGCTGTGTGGGCATTGCTTGCGCGCATTTACCTGAACGCAAAAGTTTATACAGGCACCGATAGAAATACCGACGCTATCACCTACTCGAGTAAAGTAATTAATGCCGGATACAGTCTTATGCCGTCTTATGCAAATTTATTTAAAGGAGATAACAACGTAAATAATCCTGAAACAATCCTCGCCATACCTTATGACGGCTTACTCACACAAAATTATGGAGGAACAACATTTTTGGTAAATAGTGCGTGCGCCAATTCAGAATACAAAGCCGGCAGTCCTGGTTACGCGATGAAAACCGCTGATTACGGAGTTCCTTCCGGAGGATGGGCGGGTAACAGAAGTACTGCAAATCTTCCTGCTCTGTTTCCAACACCAGATACTACAGTTGACAAACGGGCAATATTTTTGAATACACCCGGTGTAACTGCACAAATTTCCAATGTAGCACAATTCAACCAGGGAATACCTGTAAATAAATTTACCAATATTACTTCCAGCGGAGCGACAGCCGAACCAAGCGCAGGCGGCACCTTTTGTTCTACAGATTTTCCTTTATTTCGCTTAGCCGAACAATACCTGATATATGCTGAAGCAGTTCTTCGCGGAGGCTCAGGAGGTGACATGGCAACTGCTGTAGGGTACATTAATTTACTGAGGCAACGAGCCTATGGCAACGCAAGCGGGAATATCACAGCCTCCAGTCTGACGTTACCATTTATTTTGAATGAAAGAGGACGGGAGTTGTATTGGGAATGCTTCAGGCGCACTGATCTTATCAGGTTTGACCAGTTCACCAGCAGTAGTTATCTGTGGCCGTGGAAAGGAGGCGTTTCTAATGGCACCGGGGTGGATGCTCATTATAAGATCTACCCGCTTCCGATTACCGACCTGCAGGCCAATTCAAATTTAGTTCAAAATCCAGGCTATTAATTTTTTAAAAAAAAATGAAAAATATTATGCAAAATTATTTAAATAAATTATCGGTGATTCTTGTAATCAGCCTGGTTGCTTTTTCCGCTTGCAAAAAAGACGCAACCAATGTCTTATTTAAGGGCGGTACCGCACCGGTATTAACCAGCTCATTGACTGATTCTATACCATTGATGTTTACCAACGCAAGCAATCCAGCTATAACTTTTAACTGGACAAATCCAAATTATCAATTCAGTAATGGGATAAGTTCTTTAAATGTTACGTATAATCTTCAATTTGATACAGTAGGAGCAAACTTCACTTCTCCAAAAATGCAGACTGTGCAAATAAGTCCGGGATTAAGCAAAACTTTTACAGTAAATGAGTTAAATAGCATTCTTGGCAACGGGCTTCAACTGGACACATCTCACACTCACAACGTGGAAGTGAGAGTTGTTTCTTTCCTTGCTCCATATACTTCCGGTTCTCCAAACCTGGTTTCCCTTTCATCAAACTCTCTAAAATACAAAGTGAAACCATTTGCACCGCCGCCAGTAGTAACACCACCTGATCCATCCGCTGTGTTAGTATTAGTAGGAGGAGATGCAAAACTTGGTGGCTGGAGCAATCCGGTACCAGCATCACAACAATTCACCAGAGTGAGCGCAACGGATTACCAATTGAAAATTGAACTTTCAGGAGGCGACCCGACAAATGGGAGCGATCAGTACCTTATTTTGCCTGTCAATGGTAGCTGGAGCCATAAATATGCCTGCAAAAAAACTTCTGATCAACCATTTTCCGGCGGTTCGTTCGGCCTTGATTTAAGCGATAATTTTCCCGGTCCGACAGCGCCCGGCGTATATTTATTTGATCTTAATTTTCAAACAGGAATATTGACCGTTACCAAACAATAATTCAAAATAGATTTAAAACAATTGATATGCATAAAAATTTAAACCTGCTTTTGGCCTTTGCAGCAATGGTTTTCATGATGGCAGCCTGTAAAAAACTGGCGGAGTTGCCAAACAACTTTTACCCCAATGGAACGGCCGTAACGTTGTCCGGCTCCGTAAATACCATCGCTTCAAAGCCTGCAGATTCAACAAATACAGTGCTTACACTCAACTGGACAAATCCTAAATACGCTCAGGATACTTCTTTGTATAAATATGTTGTGGAAATAGATTCTACAGGTAAAAACTTTGCAAAAGAATATACATTAACCGAAAACGGTGCAAGAGAAACAACCTTTTCCGGCAAACAATTTAATGATATCCTGGCTGGATTAGGAATAGCGGCCGGAACAGAATCGAGCGTCGATATCAGGCTAACGTCTTCCTATGGAAACAATAACGAGACGTATCATTCAAACGTGCTCACAATTAAAACTACTCCCTACATTGTGCCCATTACTGTAACTCCTTCAAGCACGAATCCATTGACCTTGCTCATTACAAATGCATCAAACAGTGCAGTCGTCTTCAACTGGAACGCAACGCAATACGGCACCTTCCCTTTTACTTATGCGATTCAAATAGATACCGCCGGAGGAAAATTCACTAATCCACAAGTAATTTCAGCAGGCAATAATCTAAGCAAAGATATTAGCGTAGGCGATTTAAATACTGCCGCTTTATTAGCCGGCGTTGCAGCTAATGCAACCAATAATTTACAGATCAGGGTTGTTGCGTATCAAGGGGCGAATACTGTTCCTACGGTCATATCTAATGTGGTTAATTTGAAAGTAACCACTTATCTTCCTTTTATGTACTTATGGGTGCCGGGAGATTACCAGGGCTGGAACCCATCCACCGCACCACAGTTAGGCGCAACTGTACCGGATTTGTTGAATTATGAGGGTTATGTAAATGTTCCTGCAGGTGGAAGTTTTGAATTTAAAATGACGAATGAGCCGGATTGGAATCATATCGCCTATGGTGGCGACGCGACCACTTTAAGCACTTCTGGTGGAAATTTAAAATGGCCGGATGGTGCAGGGTATTATTATGTAAAAGCAAATCCTACTGCGTTAACCTGGTCAGCTACAAAAACAACATGGGCCATCATCGGCGACGCTACTCCGGGAGGCTGGGGTTCAGATACACCAATGACTTATGACCCGGTAAATAATGTTTGGGTGATCAACTCTGTCGCATTAAGTGCAAACAGCCTCAAATTTAGAGCGAATAACGCTTGGGATATTAATTTAGGCGGCAATCTTAACAAGTTGTCCTATGGTGGAGATAACATTCCCATTAGCTCGGCTGGCAACTATAAAATTGTGTTAGATCTTAGTCATCCATTGAAATATACAGCAACATTGACTAAATTATAATTGAAAGAAATTTTTCTAAAACTGCCTCCAAAAAGAGGCAGTTTTTTTATGCGCGATAATTACAACGCAAAAAACAAATTCAGCCTATTTATTGGTTTGCTGTATTATTAATTAAATAAAAGTCGGCATCTAAGTTTTAATCAAATTTTCTTTTTAAATTTTTTCATATCGTTTTAGCTATTACATCGGTTCTTAAAATATTTATTTTAACCTTTGTTTTAAACCCTTCACCACCTCACTTCTACTAAATTGAAAAACATGTTTAGAAAAATTACAGTTATGACCCTTGCTTTTATCTCCATTTTTTTTTCTGGATTTTCACAAAACCAACATGTTTCAAATAAGAAGGAACCGGCTGAAGTGGTCCTCACTCCCTATAAAACGACACTTCTGGCTGATGGAAAAGATGAAGCAATTATTAAAGTAACAATTACAGATAAAGCAGGAAATACCATTCCGGATGCTGATAATCTTATTCAATTTTTTGTAAACGGTGATGCAAGAATTATCCGTATTGAAAAGGGCGATTCTGGAGACACAAAAGTGACTACAGTTTCAGAACAAAATGCAACGCAAACTTCTTTCAATGGAACATGCCGTGTCGTTTTAGAGGCAGGAAAAATACCTGGTCATATCAAATTTAAAGCAACTTCAAAAGGCCTGTGGGATGGAAGTACAGACATTATCACGGTGAAGCCAGATCAAAAAATAAACACGGCAAATGATCCTTATCTTTTTTCAAAATTAAACATACATTCCACCGCAAAACTGACCGGCAATGTTCTGGGCGCTGACATTTCTTTTCTTCCCCAATTAGAAGCAAGAGGAATAAAATTTTCGGATAAAGGTGTTCAAAAAGATGTACTGGAAATTTTAAAAGACCACGGTTTCAATTATATCCGGTTGCGATTGTTTGTGGATCCGGCCAATGACAGCGGTTATTCTCCTAAACAAGGTTTTTGTGACCTGCCACATACTTTGCAAATGGCAAAAAGAATTAAAGAGGCCGGGATGAAATTTTTGCTCGATTTCCATTACAGCGACACCTGGGCCGATCCGGGAAAACAATTCAAACCGAAAGCGTGGGAAGGATTAGATTTTAACCAGCTTGCAAAAAAAGTTTTTGATTATACTACAAATGTTTTATTGGCTTTAAAAGCACAAGGCACATTGCCGGATATGGTACAATGTGGTAATGAAATCAATCATGGAATACTGTGGCCAACCGGAAATGTGCAGCATTTAGACAGCCTTGCGATTTTATTAAATGCAGGTATGGCTGCAGTAAAAAAATTCGACCCCTCAATTATTACTTTGCTTCACATTGCATTGGGTGGACAAAACGCAGAATCCGAATTTTTTATTGACAACATGATCAAACGCGGCGTTTCTTTCGATGTGATCGGTGAATCTTATTATCCCAAATGGCATGGAACTCTGGAAGATTTGGAAAAGAATCTAACTGCACTTCATAAAAAATATAACAAGCCGGTAATTGTTGCAGAATATTCTCAATTAAAAAAAGAAGTGAATAAAATAGCCTTTTCCATGCCGGGGAATCAAATGAAAGGAACGTTTATCTGGGAACCTTTAAATACCTGGGAAGCGGTTTTTGATAAAGATGGAAAATCAAATCAGTATCTCAATGAATACGATGACATTAGAAATGATTTTCTGAAAAAGTAATACGTTGCAGTAAAGCAAGAAATAATGCGATTTATAATTTAGAAATTTACCGGGTTTCTTAAATAATCAACCTCACTCCACCCAGGTCGGACAACCTGTGTGGAAAATGATCGCTTGGCGAACCGATGAACATAAAGTTTTGAGGGATATTCCATTCCTGGCTTAATTTATTAATAATTTCAGGGCCAAAAACACCAGGTATCTGGATGTATTCGATTTTAATATCCGGATAAGCGCGGTCTAAAGCCTGGAAGTCGCGTTCAAACGTTTTATTCAGTTTCTGTTCCTTTTGCAGTACAGTAACTATTTTCAGTTTCTGAGTAATTTCATTTTCCTGCACGTATTGAATCACTTTATTAAGGATGGCAATGTTGTCGCCTTTGGTAAAATATACAAATGGCTGCCTGTTTAGCTTTCTCATTTCTTTGGTATGATGAAACCGACTGAACACCGATGCTTTTTGAATTTTATCAAAAATGGAATTGGCATACACGAGCATATAATGAATGACCACTTTTCTTTTTAAAAACATATAAATGATCAGGATCGCGGGGATAAAATATTGCAGAAATACAATCAGGTAATCAGGATGAAGTTTTACATTTCCGTATAAGGCAATCAGAATTCCCAAGATCCCCAGTAATACTACAATCGGAGCCGCATATTCGGGTCTTGGAAGCCGCGCGCGTTTTATTTTCAACAACAAATTTCCAAAACCAAAAAAAGCCATTACCGATAAAAATGAAATCGTATAAACTCCCGCGAGCGGCGCCAGTTCGCCGGCAGTAATGAACAGGATTGAAAAGCATAAAATATAAAACACAATTAAAATGCGCGGTGAACTTCCTCTTTTATTTTCTTTTAATAATGCCTGTGGAAATATGCGGTCGAGTGTCATACGTTTCATCAATCCGCTTACACCGATAAAAGCAGTAAGAACCGCGCCACTCAATACCAGTGCGGCATCCAGCGAAACGACCGTCGCCAGCCAGGAGCCTCCGGTCTTTCTTCCCATAAAAGATAGAAAAGCCGCTTCATGTCCGGGAACTTCTGCCAGCGGCATAATGGAAACAGCAAGCAAAGCGATTACAGGATTGATGACCATTACCAAAACCCACATATTTCTGAGTGTTTTAGGAAACACACCGGGCTTTTGTTCTTCAATAAAATTCGCAGAAGTTTCAAAGCCTGTAATGCCGAGCATCGCTGTACTGAAACCAAGGAATATTGCATTGGACATACTGCCTTTTAACGGCGAATGAAAATTCATATTTGCTATATCCAAACCATTTACCATGACAAAATAAATGGCACTACCAATTAATAAGAGTAAAACTGCAAGATGAATAATAAAGATTACCAGAGAAACTGAAGCGGATTCACTGATACCACTAATGGTGAGCAACAAAAAAATAGTAAGAATAACCATCGTCGCAATAATTACCGGAAAAAAAGGGAAAACGCTGTACAGGTAATGCATTGCTTCTGAAGCAGAAAGCACAGCGGTTGCCATGTAAGAAAGTATCGTCAGACATGCGGCAAGAGATGCATTTCCTTTACTCGTTGTATTGAGCAAAATATTATAAGCGCCTCCATTCAGCGGTAATGCACCAACAGCTTCACCATATATTTTTCTGAAAAAAAATAAAACCAATCCTACAATTATTAAAGCGATAAAAGCATATTGGCCGGCATATACGATGCAAAGCGCGGAAACATAAAGGCAAGATGAAGTAATATCATTGCCGCAAATAGCAGTTGCTGCTAATTGTTTTAATTTTTTAGGATGAGTAACCGGCTGATCGTTCATGATTCAAAAATAAAATCCTTCAGCTTCCTGCTGCCTTGTAAAATGTTTATTAAATGAAAAGACAAAAACATTGTTACAATATTAAGACATTACAATTTATATGCCTGTTACAGAATGAAAAAATGCGAAAATATGAGAATTGAAATTTCCATTATTTGTTTCTTTACTGTTAGGTGAATCGCTTGCCTTTTGAAGCAGATTAATTTTGTTTCAATAATTAGTCGATTGAATCGCAGTATCATTTTTAAAAAGCAAATTAGTCAGGCATATAATCGATTTCAATGCTTGAACGTTTTTTTGCACGAAAATCTCTGTGTCACCGTTTCATAATACGATTGCAATTACCTGCTTACTAAATGATTGTTACTTTTGAACAACGAATATTGGTTTACTAAATATCATTTTAATTCCTTCTTAAATGTCGGTTCAATGCTTTACAATAAGCGATATATTATTGTGTCATTAACGGCTTTAATGTTGTTGGATATTGCCAGTGCTCAATCAATTAAAAAGCAAAACGATACGGAGAGTTCATCTAAACAGCGAGTAAAAGATGATTACAATCTTTTGAATACGCTAAAAAATAAAGGAGTAACTTTTGGCCTTGCTGAATCACTGGAAGGTTAGGAAATAGGTCTTTGCACCCAATACGCCGGAATCAGTCCGCAACCGGTTTTATTGTGGAATCATGAACAGACAATTGAATCATTTTATAAAATTTATCTTGCTTCCTGGGCAAATCTTCAGCCGCACCTGCAATATATAATTCATCCCAGAGGTCAATATTTCAACGCGCTGGTTAGCACATTGGAATTGAACTTGACGTTTTGATGGTCTTTACAATTGATGAGAATATTAGATAATTTTTTTTGTAGACATCCTACACGTCTGGGGCAATGGCACTTTGAAATTTATAATGAATAGTTGATCTGGTGAAAATATTAATGAAGCCACTTCAAAACAAGATTGGAGGAACGGACATTGGAAAGCTGCTAAGAAACTGTCCCTACTTTGAATCGATGATCGCTGCAAAGAAATTTGGAAGATTAGGCATATCTCCTAAATTCCAATTCTCCGGTAAGATTTTTGATATAAAGTCAGCTATGCAAACAAAAAACATAACCTTCCTATTGGTTTTACTGACATTGATTTACGGTGCAAGCTGTGCCAGTAAGGAAACAAATTCTGTGGCTCACAACAACGGAGATTCCACTCATTTACCACCAGTGGAAACCAAGTCGCCGAACAGCGATTACAAACCGGCCTTTCCCGAACAAACAAGAATTGGCGGCGTAAAAACAACAACGCCTTACAAGGTCGAAAAAATAGCAGGAAGTTTGGGCGCTCCGTTTGGCATTGTCACCATGCCCGATGGACGGTTGATGGTAACCCTGAAATCGGGCTACATGGAAATTCATGATGCAGACGGCAAGCTTGTGAAAAAAATTACCGGTTTCCCGGATGTGCTTTTTGAAGGACAGGGCGGCTTGCTCGATGTGGCCTTCGATCCAAATTTTGGCAGCAACAAAATGATCTACTGGAGTTATGCAGAAAAATACCAGGATGGTAGTTTAACAGCAGTGGCCAAAGGACAATTAAATGAAGCTGCCGGAAAAGTGGAGAATGTATCGGTGATATTTAGGGCTACCCCGCCTACCAACAGCACTTTGCAATATGGTTCCCGTCTTCAATTTGATAAAGATGGAAATCTCTTTGTAAGCGTTGGGGAAAAGTCGATCACTTCTGCAAGGGTGCAGGCGCAGGACTTAAATTCCTACCTGGGAAAAATAATAAAAATAACAACCGACGGCAAACCAGCTGCCGGAAATCCATTCCTTAACCAGGCTGGTGCAAAACCTGAAATCTTCTCGTGTGGACATCGCAATCCTGATGGCTTGGATATCAGCCCCGAAACAGGAGAATTATGGGAAGCAGAATTTGGTCCGCGTGGAGGTGATGAAATTAATCTCATACACGCCGGTAAAAATTATGGCTGGCCTGTGATTACTTATGGCATAGAATACAGCGGCGAAAAAGTCGGTGAAGGCATCCAACAAAAGGCCGGAATGGAGCAACCGGTTTATTATTGGGACCCGGTTATATCACCGTGCGGCATTTGTTTTTATAAAGGCGACGCGATACCTGAATGGAAAAATAATTTGTTCGTTGCCGCCTTGAGCGGAAAGCATGTTGACAGGTTGGTGATTAAAGATAATAAAGTAGTAGGCGAAGAAAGATTGCTTACCGATAAAGATCAACGCTTCCGGGATGTTACTTATCTGAACAATATGCTGTATGCAATAACGGACGGGGGCGATATATACCGCATTAGTAAGAAGTAAAACAGGACTGACTTTTCGTTATTTTTTTCTCTGAATTTATAACAGGTATGGAAAATCTTTATTTTTGCGAAGCATTCATTTTGCTTGTAGATAAAATCGCTTCACGGCCTTTATGCTCATCATTCTGCTCATTCTCGCTTTATTAATTATTGCTGTTTTTGTTTTTTTACATCTTCCACGTTTTGGTAAGTTGCCTTCAGGAACTCGTTTGGAAAGAATCAAACGCTCAAATAATTATAGACGTGGGCAATTTCAAAATCTAAGCGAAACGCCGATGATGACCGCGAAGGGAGGAATGATTCCGGTTTTGAAACAGTTTTTATTTGATAAAAAACCACGGGTAAAGCCGGTTGATCTAATTCCGTCAATGAAGACAAATCTTTTGAATTTAGATCCGGCAAAAGATCTTCTACTATGGTTTGGCCATTCTTCGTATTTTATCCAGGTAGATGGAAAAAAGATTTTAGTCGATCCTGTTTTCAGCGGCGCCGCATCGCCGGTTTCCTTCAACGGCAAAGCGTTCAAAGGAACAGATATTTACACAACCGAAGACATTCCTCCAATTGATTTCCTTTTTATTTCTCACGACCATTGGGATCACCTCGACTATAAAACGATGATAAAATTAAAGCCAAAAATAAAAAGAATCATCTGTGCTCTTGGCGTTGGCGAACACCTGGTGCGGTGGGGTTTTGATACCGACATTATTAATGAATTGGACTGGAATGAAGAAATCAATTTAGGAGAAGGTTTCGTTGTAAATGCCCTATCTGCCCGGCATTTTGCAGGAAGAGGTTTTGTTAGAAATAAATCAATCTGGACATCTTTCGTATTACAAACTCCCACGATGAAATTATTCATTGGTGGTGACAGTGGTTATGATACTCATTTTGCCAATATTGGAAAAAGATTCGGACCATTTGATTTGGCAATTTTGGAAAACGGGCAATATAATGAGAACTGGAAATACATTCACATGATGCCCGGCGAAACACTGCAGGCAGCAAAAGATCTGAAAGCAAAAAGGCTGTTGCCGGTTCATAATTCCAAGTTTCCGCTGTCGGTCCATCCTTGGGATGAACCTTTGCGAAGAATAACAGAATTAAACAAAAACGCCAATCTAAATCTCGCAACTCCAATGATAGGAGAAGAACTGCGACTGAAAGACAATGCACAACAATTTTCAAAATGGTGGGAAGGCGTTGAGTGAATTTTCTTACACGCTGTAATCTGAATGAAAATCTTTGATAATTGTTGCTTTACTGCAAGCTTGCTTAGGATGATTCCTAAAGTTTTCGGATTGAACAAATGTTTTTAAAAAGAGCGTTATAAAACTCATCAGGCAAATGATGAGTTTCTGTTCATTTTTTGTCGCTTGTTTTTTATCATCAATGATTTTCACGCAACTTTTGAGAAGTGTTGCTTGTTTTCGAAGATGAATTCCTGTTCATCGCTGATCACGATCTGCCTGCTCAGAACATATCTGAAGTAAAAAGCTACAACGACTGCCGCAGGAATGCTGATTGACATCCATGTTGCAAGATCCCTTGAAATTCCATGAAAATTTTTATAGTACTTTAAATATGCGCCAAGGCCAATCAAAATACCTGCCACAGCTGCCAGCAAATAACCCAGAATGCATTGCCATATCCATTTTATTGGCGCTTTGACAAACGGTTTTAGCTGTACCGCATTGATCATCCCAAATGACAGAAACATAAACAGAATATCAAAGGGGACAAATAAAGTATAATAGCCGAACCAAAATAGCCACGGGCTAAAGAACAGAAATGGCCAGATGTCTGACATCGTTTTTCGTTTTCCCACAATTTCGAAGGCTTTGTTTCGCATCCTGCCAAGGAAGAAAACAAAAATAAAAATCGAGATCGTATGCATGATAAACTGCGATGTGGTTAGCAGTTTGTCGTGATCGCCGGTAAAGCCATGCGCGATCAATGGATGCAGCAATCCTAATAACCCTGGATAAACGATTAAACTTCCGATTACCCACTTTCTTAAAAACTTTGTTTTGATTGATTTCATATTTTTTAATTTAGAGTACAAAATACCTAAGCTTCACGCGGAGAAAAAGGCATCTTTTAATCCTAAAATGATATATTTTACGACATGGGTTTGCAGGGAACAGTCATTCGCAGCATTTTTCAAACCGCTACTTCATTTGGAGCAGCTTTCGATACGTTATGCGAGATGTCAGGCATTGATGCCAGCGAGATTGGCGACTCGGAAAAGATGGTCCAATGGGAAAAGTCTGCGTTGATCTGGATACCACTTCTAAAATTAACGGCGGATCCTTTAATTGGCCTTCATGTAGGTATTAGCACTCCAAAATTGCTTCATGGCATGGTTGGCTTTTTGATTCAAAGCAGTAAAGATGTTGACCAGGGTTTACAAATGTTATCATCATATGGCCGCATGAGTTCACCAATGGTTGAATACGCATATACGGTGGATGATGTGGCTATACTTGAAATTCATCAAAATAAGATGTGGTTGATGAGACACCCCGAACCGGCACGTCATGCAAACGATTTTCTGTTTGCCGCCATTGTAAATACATTTTTCACGTTGACGGGTAAGCGTATTGTTCCTCTAAGAATCGAACTGGCTTATAAGATGAGGGAAATTTCAGAATATCAAAAGTTTTTTGGTTGTGATATACTATTTAATAAGGATTCGAATCGAATCATCCTGGATAAAAGAGACATTGCCCTCCCGATTCTTACAAGTGATCAATCCATGTTTCAGCTATTCAGGTCCATTGTAGCCGATAAGCAGGCGCTGTTGGACAGCAACGGTGCGAAAGGAAATTTGAAACAGGTGTTATTCATGCAGTTTAAAGGGAGAATACCGTCTCTTGAGGAAGCAGCATCAGCGTTAAATATGACGCCAAGAGGCCTGCAACGCAAACTGTTGCTGGAAGGCACCACATTTCGGGATGTCGCGGCAGAAATAAGAAAGGAGATTGCTCTGAAGCTGATGCAAAACCCTTCAATAAAAATCTCTGAAGTATCAGATATTTTAGGATACTCCGATCCTACAGCATTCAGAAAGGCTTTTAAGGCGTGGACAAGCGTTACGCCTCGCCAACAAAGGAAGCTGGAACATCGTGAGAAATAAAATGCATATTCATGTTAAATAAACGTCTTCTGATAGTAGTGTATTTGATTCGCGATGGCAATCATCTCCGGTAAACGAAAATATGCTGAAGTCAAATAAAGCCCCATTTACCTTGCTTCTCCCTCATGCTGAAGATTTGTAAAGGGATTGTATGCTCTGTTTTTGTACGCATGCGCCGACAAGCTGATCAAAAGAATTGCTGCGACAATTAAAGCCGAATAAACGATCGGCTTTTGGCCATTCCAATTGGCTACTGCAACTGCTACCAGTCCCCAAACTCCTACCAAAGCAAATTCCCGCATATTACGGTTCCAGGTCATAAATACATTTAAAATTCCGGCTATCAATATCATAATAATCGTCCAGGCTATTGCAGAAATACCAAATCCATTCCATTTTATTTTCGTTAAATATGCTGCTACGTCTGCTATCAGCGCCAGGCTTATCCAGCCCGAATAAAAGCAAAATGGCCACCAAACAAAAGCGATTTTTTTTAGAGGCAGATCGTCTAATTCCATCCGGGTTTTCAGAATAATTTTTATCAATGAAAAAAGCAAAACGATCATCAGTATAACGGAAAGTCCTGTATAATCGTAGAGCCAGGCAAGTACCCAAAATGAATTAGCGGCGCAAGAAATGACAAACCACCAGCCAATTTCCAAAACGGGCCATTCGTCCTCTGCTTTTTTAAAAAGCCCTCTTCCCGTAAAAATCACAAAAGCCAGCAAGCCTATATAAATTAATCCCCAGATAGAAAACGCGTAACCAGCAGGTGTAAAATAATTATGATACTTATCAGAAATGGTCTTCATCGTATTTCCATTTAGAACACCCGTGTTTGAAAGATAATTGATGATTATCGTTGCCAATAAAGCAATGCCGTTAGCTACTTGTAATGTCTTTTTCATAAAAATAATTTTTGACGGTAACCAAATCTTTCTCACTTGTCGATTTGTTTTTTACAAAAAGAATTTTCGTCAATTTTAAATAGATAAACAAATTCAAAAGAAACAACTCAAATCCATAAAATACATCTTCTACCGGTATAGTAAACAAACGAATATTGAGATTTTGTGTTTTATTGTAAATAACGACTGGCTGTTCTAATCCGGTACCAGTAAGGATTCCATTGACGATTAGGAAAGGAACTAACAGTATCGCATACACGCTTACTGCTTTTCCAAACCACTCAACTTTAAACACAAACTTTAAAAGAAGACAAACAATGGCAGTGCTGATACAAGTTACAGAAGTATAAATTTTATCAGCAAATATGAGTCCCGTTATCAATAGGAGCACTGAAACCACGACGCAAAAAATAGTTTCTGTTTTTGACTTCCACGCAAGATTATAAAATTTGTTGAGGCAGTAATAAGTGAACACACACGAAAACGGAATGCAAATGAAAAAAAGTATTTCCTCTATCGGAAGGTTAAAAACATAGATTCCGGAAACATAACGTGGATTGAATTTCCATACCCCGAGGTGGGTAAAAATTGAATCCCAGGCAATGAAGAGTATGCCAATGAAAGTAGAAGCAATTGCAAGCTGCCTCCATGTTTTATAAAATTTGATTTTAGGGTTAAAAGAAAAAATCACAGGAATTAGCACCGTGAAAAAATCCACAAGAAAGTATAAAAATTTCATGCGATCATTTTAGTTGTTCTTAATGTGAACCTCACTCCTTTGCAAGTGATATTTTTTATTTTTTACATCACGCAAATATTTAAAAGGAACCCACAACATTCCAAAACACTCTCCCTCTTCTTTAGTCAAATGTTTATGATGCATTTTATGTGCACGGCGAATGGCTTTAAAATAAACATTATCAGAATTTCTGAACATCTTGAATCGTTGATGAATAAAAATATCATGGACCAGGAAATAAGCAATGCCATACAAAGTGATTCCTGCGCCGATCCAAAACAGGAAATTATAATCATTCAACCTTCCGAAAAATAAGCAGGCGATGCCGGGCAAGGCAAAAATGATGAAGAAGAAATCGTTATGCTCTATGAAACCTTCGGATTCTTTTTTATGATGGTCTTTGTGCAACTTCCACAATATGCCATGCATGATGTATTTGTGCGCAAGCCACGCAACGCATTCCATAAAAATGAAGGCAGCAAGAACTATAGCCGAATTAATCAATATTGTTTCCATTTTCGTTAAATATTTTATTCAAAACTTCTTTTCTGTAATTGAAGATTCGCTCAATTTTTTTTCTCACGATCAATGAATGCGTCATCTTTCCGATAATTCCAAAAGGCAACTGGTACTTTACTTCATCTTTCATTAATATGCCTTTTTGCTTTTGAACAAAGTGATGTGTATGCTCCCAGATTTTGTAAGGCCCTTTCAACTGTTTATCAATAAACATTTCCGGCTTTTCTATTTTCGAAATCTCAGTTTGCCAATGCAGCGGAATACCAAATAAGGGCCGTACAATATAGTCAATAAGCATACCGGGGAAAATGTCTTTATCTTCCAACTGTGTTAAAATCTTAAAATCCAAATCCGGTGGCGTTATCCTCGCCAGATTTTTTGCGGCCGAGAAAAAATGCCACGCTGTATTCAAATCAGTTGATAGAAATTGCTCCGTTCTATAATAATAAATCTTCATTGCGACACTTTGAATTTTTCTTTGAACTGCCGGTCCACTTCCGGTAAACAAATCTTTAACCAGGCGGTATAATTTTCCGGATTCATAGAAATTTCCTGCATCAATTTTTCTAAACTAATATATTTCCAACTCATCACTTCATTTGAATGCGGCTTTGGTTTATCATCGGTCCTACCAAAATAAACATGATCTAATTCATGTTCCTGAAGCCCATTTTCCAAATGAGTGTGATAAAGAAATTTGAATTGAAATTGTGTCTTTGCTTCCAGGCCCATTTCCTGCTGCAATCGTCTTGCCACTGATTTGTCCATCGGCTCGCCAGTGATTGAATGACTGCAACAGGTATTGCTCCAAAGTCCGGCCGAGTGATATTTTTCGTGGGCTCGTTGTTGAAGTAAGAGCTCGTTATTTGAGTTAAAAATAAAGATTGAAAATGCTCTGTGCAGCAATCCCTTCCGGTGTACGGAAAGTTTTTCCATCTCACCAATTTCCTGGTCATTTTCATCCACTAAAATTAATAATTCCTTCATTCTATTTGTTGCTTTTCGTCGCGAGTTAAATATTTACAATTCTCAAAATAAACGGTAATCATATGTTTTAATTCAGCATCTTTTACAGATGGAAGAGATTCCAGCAAAAGCTTTTTGTCGCTATCAATAAAGCCATGGTATCCCAGTAAAAAGGGAATATTTGTTTGTATCGCAAATCTTAAAAACCTCAATTCAATATTGGCAGCATCGGCATGAATTGCATTTTCAAGCATCTGCTTACCCTTTTTAAAATATGATAACTTCGATATCGGATTGAAGGTATATTTAGCGAGCATCATTGTAGCACTTGCCTTGTACCCGTGAAGTAATGCATTGGTATTCTCATCATAAGAAGACAGAAGCTGGAGCAGCATTCTACACGACTTTTCTTCTGTCGCTGCTTGCTGATAAAGGATTCTTACAGACTTCAAGGACGGCGCTCCTGCAAAGGCTGCCGAGGAATAAAAAAGCCAACCAATTAGAAATAGTTTTTTCATACCTGGTTCATTTTGTTAATAACCAAACTGTTTAGTATTAGCCCAAATTTTCTACCATTATTAATCCTTACTCTTTCGTTCAATATCTTATGAGCCGGTAATTTTTTTATCTTATTGAACAACGACCGGTAATACATATACGCGAGGTAAACGCCGCCTTTCGAAGAACGTGGAAGTTTCTTTATTCCAATAAGCGCGATTTTGAAATCCTTCTCTATTTCTTCTTCGATTTGTTTTTTTGCAGACATGCTGAAATCATTCATGTTTACACCGGGAAAATAGCTCCTTCCGAGTATCTGATAATCTTGTTTCATATCCCGTAAAAAATTCACCTTTTGAAAGGCAGCGCCGAGCTTCATTGCAAAGGGCCTTAGTTCATCATACATTTTTTCATCACCTTCTGTAAAAATGTAAAGACACATTAGTCCTACTACTTCGGCAGAGCCTAAAATGTACTGTTGATATTTCTCGTTGGTATAATTCACTTTTTCAAGATCCATTTCCATGCTTTTCAAAAATGTCCTGATCAATTCCGGATCTATATGATATTGGTGAACCGCATGCTGGAAAGAATTCAAAATCGGATTCACAGAAATGCGTGATTCTATCGATTCAAAAGTTTCTTCTTTAAACTTTGCAAGAAGATGTTGCCTGCTAAATCCTTCAAAGCTATCGACAATTTCATCCGCCACTCTCACAAAACCATACACCGAATAAATTGCATTTCGAAGCCGGTTGTTCAAAAAATAAATACCCAGCGAAAAGCTTGTGCTGTAGGCCTCGGTAGTCATTTTACTAACCTTCACAGATAGATCATCGAATAACTGTTTCATACTTTTTACTTTTTAAATATTTCAGTAGTTGTTCTGCAGCGATCTTTCCGGAGATTAGAGACGGAGGCACGCCCGGGCCCGGAACCGTAAGCTGCCCTGCATAAAAAAGATTTTTTATTTTTTTATTCCTGATTTTTGGCTTCATAATCGCAGTCTGCATTAACGTATTTGCAAGCCCATAAGCATTGCCTTTATAAGAATTGTAATCGGCCACGAAATCATTGACACAATAACTTTTCTTAAAATCAATATGGCTCAAGATGTCTTCATTAGTATGTTTTTGCAAACGTTGCATCATTATTTGAAAATATTTCTCCCGCGTCGAGTTATGGTCTTCCAATCCGGGAGCAATTGGCATCAAAAGAAAAAGATTTTCGTGATTGGGTGGTGCAACAGACGCATCTGTTTTTGAAGGACAACATACATAAAAAAGCGGCTTACGGGGCCATTGCCGGGTTTTGTATATGTCGCTAGAATGTTGAAATAAATCTTCATCAAAAAATAAAGTATGATGTGCTAACGCGTCTATTTGTTTGTTAACTCCTATATAATAAATGAGACACGAAGGAGCAAAGGTTTTTTTCTCCCAGTATTTTTCTGTGTAATTTCCATAAGCCGGCTCCAATAAATTTTGCTCAACATGATGGTAGTCAGCAGAGGCAACAATGGCGTCGAAATTAATTTTTTGGCGGTTCACAATAATAGAAGTAGCCTCAGTATTTTCTATCAAAATTTTTTCGACCGGCGAATTAAAATGAAAATTGGCGCCGCGTGTTTCAGCCACTTTCATCATTGCTTCTATTACTTTACCAAAACCACCCGAAGGATACCACGTTCCTGATTTTAAACACGCATAATTCATCAGACTATATAATGCGGGCGTTTCCTGCGGCATAGCCCCCAAAAATAAAACCGGGAATTCCATAAGTGCGATCAACTTCGAATTTGAAAAATATCTTCGCACATGTTTACTGAACGAAGAAAAAAGTTGCAACCGAAACACTCCTTTCAATAGGTCTTTGTGGAGGAATTCCGCGGCAGAAATACCAGGCATTTCCGCAAGGTTTTTCATGCCTGTTTTGTATTTAAATTGCGCTTCTTCCATAAATTCGTCCAATTTGCATGCGCTTCCTTTTTCAATGGATTCAAACAGTTCACGAATTTTTAAATATTCATTAGGAACAGACATTACTTCATTCTCAAAGACGATATTGAAGGCAGGTGAGAGTGATTTCAATTCATAAAAATCTGAACTTTTGTGTCCGAAGTCATTAAAAAATTGCTCAAATATTTCAGGCATCCAATACCAGCTGGGGCCCATGTCAAATACATAACCATTTTCAGTTTTCAATTGCCTCGCCCTTCCCCCTGCAGTCTGATTTTTTTCAAACACATGCACTTCATGCCTCGCAGCTGTTAAATAACCTGCGGCACTTAACCCGGAAAAGCCTGCACCTATGACAGCTATTTTAGCCATGAAGTAAATTTAATTAAGTACTGAAATGTTTGATGATGCTAATTGGGAGATGAGATCTTCTGCAGAATTTAAAAAGTGAACTTTTTTCAACTTTCCCACCTGTTCTGTAAACCTTCTGTTGCCGGCAACATATAAATTCCTGCCTTTAAACTGATTTGTCATTTTCAACAGATAATCTTTTGAATCTTCCGGAAGATCTGAATGCACTAAAAAAGTCAGAAGATTTTTAGAGTTGGTATTTTGAACAGCTTCTTTGAGCGACTGCTTCGGAACATTACTGCCAAGGTAGAAGACTTTATTACCATAATACCGGATAAGATAATTGGCAAAAAGCAACCCCATTTCATGAAATTCATTTTCCGGCAAAAACAGCAGCCACGAATCTGAGTCTGATTGGGCGGATGGAAGAGAATCAATAGCCGTGAAGAACTTCTGTCTCAGCAAATTACTGATAAAATGTTCATGGGCAGGAGGTATTGTATCGGCGGACCACATCAAACCAACACGAATTAACATCGGATATACCACCTTCATATAAGTATCCGTCATTCCATAGCGAAGAATGCAATGAGAAAATAATTTTTCAAATCCTGCTTCGTCGAAACTAATCCCGGTGCTGATCAGGTGGGCTATAAAATATTCATACGTTTTATCCGGGTTCCCCACATTTAACTCTTCGATCAATCCAAATAATGTTTTATCCGGCATCAAACACAATTCCGATACTTTATAGTTAAGATCAGCCAAACTCACGATATTGAGCAGACGTCGCAGCTGACTGCTGTCATAATACCGGGTGTTTCCTTCAGTGCGATGAGGTTTCAGTGCATCATATCGTTGTTCCCACATCCTGATCGTATGCGCTTTCACGCCGGAAAATTGCGCTAATTGAGATATTGAAAATGAATCCATCTGTTTAAATATTTACAAATATATTTAAACATAACAATTTCCCAAAAAAAATTAAACATCCCGATGTCTGGCATAATATTTACCGTTGGTTTAAAAAAAAAAAGAATTATGGGACAAACAAAGAATCTTCATAATGAAGAAGGCATAAAAAAAATAAAGGAACTGGTAAAAGACATGACTACCTGCATGTTTTGTACCGAGGTAGAAAACTTACCATTTAAAACACGGCCGATGGCAACTCTCGACGTGGACGAAGAGGGAAATTTGTGGTTTATGAGTTCGAAAAATAGTAACAAAAACGATGAAATTAAAACCGATGACCAGGTGCAACTTATTTATGCCAAAGGAGGCGATAGTCATTTCTTAAGCATCAGTGGAAAGGCAAGAATCACTAAAGACAAACAGAAGATTGATGAACTGTGGAATACGTTTGCAAAGGCATGGTTCCAGGAAGGTAAAGACGATCCAAACATAAGCGTAATCGAGGTCATTCCGGACGAAGCTTATTATTGGGATACCATGCATGGAAAAATGGTATCACTTTTGAAAATTGCCGCATCGGTTGTTTCAGGAAAAAGAATGGATGACGGCGTTGAAGGAAATATTGTCTTATAAATTACTTCTATTGCAGTATTGAGAATTATAATACTCAAAAAACAATTTTTGAGTATTTTATTACTTACTTATAAACCAGTTTTGGAAAAAACTAAATCGCTTTTGGTAACGGGTATAAACTGAGAATCAATGTTTAAAGTTGCGACTATTAATTTAAACACTTAACTAGTATGGAAAACGTTTGGTTAAGAAAAAATAAACTTACAGCTAACGTTTAAAGCAACCGTCTTTGGCAAAAGAATTGATTTTATCCAAATATCATTTCACTTAAAACAAAAAATTATGAATCCGAAAAGCAACCAGCAACATCAGGAAGGAGAAGTTACAAAACAAATTGAAAATCAAACCGCAAAACTGCCTTCAGACATTTTTTTATGGGCAGCATTAGGTTCTATGGCAGTATCAGCAGTATTACAATGTACAAACGCGAAGCATCGCAGTCTTTTTGTGGGTCAATGGGCCGCCCCTTTCCTTCTTCTCGGCATATACAACAAAATGGTGAAGTTGGAAGGACACGATAAAACAGATAGATGAAAATCATTTTCTACCGGGGATAGCCGTATCACGTCCGGGTCAACTCCGTCATTTAACGGATTTGACCCGGACATGACATAAGTTAAGTGCATATGTGAAACCCCAAAAAACAGGTTTAGTATTGGCTATCTAATTACTTTGAAAAAGTAATTAAGCAGCAAATACAATCAATACTGTCTCTTTAGCCACTTATCGTCCCATAAGTTGTTTGGGTAAACTTTAAAATATGATCGGAATTGAATCTTCCAGGTAAAACATTAAATGATTTTACAACAACTCAATAACCATGGCACTTGCGCCTCCTCCGCCATTGCAAATTCCGGCAGCGCCTATTTTTCCATTATTTTGTTTTAAAACATTGATCAGCGTAACAAGAATCCTTGCCCCACTGGCGCCGAGAGGATGGCCTAATGCCACTGCGCCGCCATTTACATTTACTTTGGCAGCATCTAGTTTCATGTTTTGTGTATTTACAATTCCCACGACACTAAAGGCTTCGTTCAATTCAAAAAAGTCGACATCGCTTATTTGTAAACCTGCTTTTTTTACGGCTTTGGGTACTGCAAGAGAAGGTGTAGTGGTAAACCATTCCGGCGCCTGCTCGGCGTCGGCATAACTGAGAATTTTTGCAATCGGTTTTAATCCCAAAGCATCCGCTTTTTCTTTGCTCATCAAAACCAAAGCAGCAGCGCCGTCATTGATGGTGCTGGCATTAGCAGCCGTTACGCTTCCGCCTTTTTCAAACGGAGATTTAAGATCTGGTATTTTATCAAACTTTACATTGAAAGGCTCTTCGTCTTTCAACATCACTAACGGTTCACCTTTCCTTTGTGGAATTTCAACACCTACGATTTCATCTTTAAATTTTCCTTCATTTTCTGCTGCCTGGCTGCGTTTGTAACTTTCAATCGCAAATTCATCCTGCTGCTCCCGTGATATATGACATTCCCTCGCACATAATTCTGCTGCATTCCCCATCGCATAATCTTTATACACATCTGTCAACCCATCTTTTGCCATTCCATCAATTAGATTGGTATTTCCATATTTATTTCCCCAACGAACAGAAGGCGCATAAAATGGAGCGCTACTCATATTTTCCATTCCACCGGCAACAACCACATCCGCATCGCCAAGTAGGATACTTTGTGCTCCATTCATAATCGCTTTCATTCCACTGGCGCAAACTTTATTCACGGTCGTGCAACAAACATTTTCCGGAAGCCCTGCAAAAATGGCCGCCTGGCGTGCCGGAGCTTGCCCGAGATTGGCTTGTAACACACATCCCATATAAACTTCCTGTACATCTTCCGGTTTGATTCCTGCTCTTTCTACCGCTGCTTTAATAGCAGTGGCGCCAAGCTTTGTTGCAGGAATATCTTTTAAACTTCCACCAAAACTTCCAATCGGTGTGCGGACTGCGGAAAGAATATAAACTTCTTTTTTATCCATAAAAATTTTTTATGTTCAAAGATAATGAAATTACATCCGGCTGGACGACATCCAACTTGATAGAAGAAGCACAGTTTCTCTAAGGAACCGGCTTTCAGTTATAAAAAGAAAGTTTCATAAAATTGAAAATAAACCCACTGTTGAAAATTGAAATTTGGCATCTAAGAGATTCATCAGAAACATATCTTTCTTAAACATGAACCGGGATCATTTCTTTGTTCGCTGATTAAAAATTTCCAACGATGATCAATTACAATCCATGAATTCCTATGACGCGATGATCATCCAGTCATCATTGCCATGGCCCTTTTTTATCCATTCATCCATAAGCGCTGCAATTGCCGGTATCACGGCCAACTCCACATTTGCATTTCCGGTTTCTTTCATCATCAGACCTGCATCTTTACGTGCCATATTTAATTCCCATGACGGATGAGAAAAATCGGCTGCTAAAATCGTCTTGAGTCTATATTGAACCATAGCGCCGGGATTCCATTCACTAAATAAATTATTTATTTCATCAGCATTGATGTCAACAGATTTTGCGAGCTTTAGCACATCTGAAAGGCCGCCTGTGAGTGAAATCAAAAACAGGTTGCCGATGAGCTTCATGCCAGCAGCTTTACCTTCAGCATCACCAAAATTCAACAATTTCCCTGTCATGGAAGACAGTTTTTCCTCCCATTTGGATATCACTTCCTGATCGCCGGAAACCAGCATAAAACCTGTACTTTCCAACGCATTTTTTGGCCCCATGAAAACGGGTGCATGCAAATAAGTAAAACCTTTTTCTTTCCATGTTTTTGTTCTTTGGACAGCGCCTTCTACTGATGTTGTAGTATGATCTATAATCGTTGCTCCGGGTTTCAACGCTGCTTCTGCAACTGCTAAAACTTCATTAACTGATGCATCGTCTTTTACCGTCAGGTGAATTACGTCAGCATCTTTAACTGCTGCTTTCACGTCTTCAAACGCGTGTGCGCCATCTGCTTCCAGCGCTTTTGCTTTTGATGTGGTTCTGTTCCATACATTTACCTGTTCGCCTTTTTTCAACATGGCTTTTACAAAGTTGGAACCCAAAAGTCCCATTCCTAAAAATGCTTTCATGGTTTTTTTCAATAAAGGTAAGCAGTTATCAAAAAACAGTTGGAATAAGAAGAAACAAAAGCAGGAATCATGTTTCTA
>Ga0134125_10001850_pt1 | contig 25568 bp, 26 predicted proteins | sample KB31751_FD_96464 | JGI IMG/M metagenome (GOLD analysis project Ga0134125, IMG submission 96464) | Terrestrial soil microbial communities with excess Nitrogen fertilizer from Kellogg Biological Station, Michigan, USA - KB3-175-1 | ecosystem: Environmental > Terrestrial > Soil > Unclassified ...
ATCCGTGATGACCTTAGAAAACGCGTTTGGCAGCGATGAAGATTGCTCAGCCATGGTTCTCGCCCGCAGGGTGGTAATGCGTAGGTTGGATCGGAGGTGACGCTACGGAACTTGCGCTGGCACTTTTGAACGCACGGAACACGAAAAACCCAGCCAGCGCACCCAGTCCAAACATCAAAGCCGGCTGTCGCCGCGTGAGGTCGGAGGCGCTTTTGGCCAACTGCTCGACCGTTTGATCCTCCAGACGATGAGCGTAACGGTCCACATTGTGTGCAAATCCTCTCACAAGACCGGCGAGCATGGGGTTCTCATGTTCGAGGTCGTCAGCAGCTACTCTCATCGAGCTGGCAAAACTATTCGCTGACTGTGCGCCAACGCCGAGCTGATCGTTCAGAAGGCCCATGACGTGGTCTGACATGTTCGAGGCCGCATCCGCGGCGGCCCGCTTGGCTTTTTCTCCCGCGCCGCGCGCGGTGTCAGATGCCTTCGAGAAAGCTTCGCCGGCGGCGTCGCGCATCGTTTTGTTTCTTTGCGTGTGATCTTCCCAGCCAGGCGACCCGGCGTCTTCGAAATTTTGATTGGTCATTGTTTCCTCCTATTCAATCCAACCGGAGGAACGCCCCTTGGTTCCGCTAGTTAAAAACAAACAGGAGACGTGATGCTGAATGCCAGCCTCGCATCTGCGCGAGATATTGCCTACGAAAAGCAGACACGACTGTTTGAAAAAATGCCCCGCTAGCTCATCCGGCCAGCAGGGCAGAGTTTTGCAGATGTGGTAGTCCAATTTCACCACGTCTGGGCGTTGTACCAAGTATCAATGTCCTTTTTGGCTTGATCCTTGGCGATGCCATATCGCTCCTGAATTTTTCCTTCGAGCTGATCGCGCCTGCCGGCGATTTTATCCAGATCGTCGTCGGTGAGATTACCCCACTTCTCTTTGACCTTGCCCTTCATCTGCTTCCAGTTTCCTTCGACCCTATTCCAATCCATCACAAACCTCCTGTGTCATTCGACATACGCCCGCGATGTAGGCGCTCGTTCTACTAAGTCCTCCCTTGCTTGGCGGGTTCCGCGACAAGCTCGAGATGTCCGCTTTGGGTCAAAAGCGGCCATTCGGAGAAGTCCGCGCGATGTCCGCTTTACACAGGGGGGAGCTAACAACCGCAGCCTCCCCGCAAAGGGCCAGACAACTGATTTACTATCAGGCGCGACGGTTGCCCTGACGTAGTTTGCGTAAAGGAAATTTTAATCGCGCTGGCTCACGGTCAGCGTGCAATTTCAAATTTTATTGGCGTGCCGCCGAGGTCGCCAACAAAACCGCAGTCATTCAGGCGCTTCAGGGGCATCCTGGCCATGAACCTCAGTCTGCTCGTGCGAAGGTATCGCAGCATCATTATTCAGTCGCGCGGGAGTCCAATCTCGCGCTCTGCGACTCTTTTGACATTTACGCTGGTGGCGATTGGACTAATCTGTTCAATCGCCACCAAATTCACCTTCACATCGCTGCCAAATATCCTGCCCCTGGTCGGCTACGTGCTGGTGCTGGATATCCTGAGTCAGCTAGCGCCCCAAACCAGGATCGTCGAGGCCGCACGAACGCTTCTCTACGGCGCGCTGTACCTGATCATCACCATTCTGTGCGGGGTGCTCGCGGCCTATGCGATGCAGCGCCTGGCATTTCCGCTTCAGGACCAGCTTTTAGCGAACGTCGACATGGCGCTTGGACTGGCATGGTCCGACTTCGCACATTGGGTCGATAGGCACGCTTTCGTCCAGACGATTTTTCACTCGGCCTACGACACCATTAAACTTCAAATCGCTCTTCCGCTCGTCGTTCTGGCTTGCACAAACCGGCTCACTGAGGTCCGCACCTATCTTCTCGCCTTCGCCATCGCTTTTACACTCACGATTCTTGTTTCCGCACTCTTGCCGGCGGCCGGCCCGATCGTCTTTGTTGATCGTACAGACTTCAACATTCTGCATTTTACCGGCGCAACGCCACTCGATCATCTGATGCGCCTGCGAGAGGCCGGACCATTGGTCATGAGCAACCCTCCGGGCGGCATCGCCACCTTCCCCACATTCCACGCAACCGTCGCCGTCCTGACGCCTCTGACCCTGCGCGGCTATCGTCCTATTTTCGCTGCCTTGCTGATCCTGAACACAGCCATGCTCGCCGCGACCGTCACCGAGGGAGCGCACTATTTTATCGACGTCGTTGCGGGAAGCGGCATGGCGTTTTTGGCTTACGCCCTCGCAACGCGCATCATCAGGCTGGAAGACCGTTCATTTGATCAACGCCGCACCCGGCCCGTCGTCCACCCCTCGCCTCGCTGAAGGCCGCCCATTGATGGCTGGGTCTGGCTCCCCCACACGCCACGGGTGAGCCAATTGCGGCGCATTCCGGCAAAAGCCGACCTATACCGAATTATACGACGGTATAGGTGTCGAGGCGCCACCGCGCCGCTAATTTCGGACTTGCCCCTAAGGACAAGTCCCCGCTTGTCCCCTCCGCCCGGCGAGTGCATCCCCAGCACTTTGCCGGGCGACTGCTTTTTCAGGGCAGCAAATTCCGGCGGCAAACTTGCATGGCGGCGGCCAGCAGGCAGTCTATAATGGCATCAAACGTGTGTGTCGGCGCAAAACCAAGCCGGATGTAACCCGGCGAGCACAAGCAGGGGGAAACGATGATTGGCCGAATTTTCGCGCGTCGCGTCTTTCCGGCAATTGCACTGACGCTGGCCGCGCTCAACCTGGCGAGCGCGGAAGATATCGCCATCGGCAATTATGGCTCATCCGCGAATGGAATGCCGTTCGGCGTTGCCTTGGCCAAGGGATATTTTCAGCAAGAAGGCGCCAACGTCACCGGCATCATCGCTTCGGAGGGCGGCGGTACGTCGGTCCGCAATGCGATGGCCGGGGTCGCTTATGGTGAGGCCAATCCCGGCGCGATTGCCGTCGCCATCCAGCAAGGCGCCGATCTTCGGATCGTCAGCGACAACGTGCTCACCATCGCCGAATTCGCCTGGCTGGTGAAAAAGGATTCGCCGATCAAGACAATTGCCGACCTCAGGGGCAAGAAGATTGGCTACACCAATCCGCGCTCGACCAGCCAGGCGCTCGATATCCTCATGCTGAAGAAAGCAGGGCTCAAGCCGGAGGATGCTGAGCTTGTGAAAACCGGCGGATTCGGTCCGATGGTTGCAGCGCTCGACCTTGGGCAGATTGACGTAGCCCCTGTAACCGAACCGCTCTGGTCGAAAATGAAGGACAAGTTCCGCGTTCTCATCACCGGTGCGGAGGCGTTGCCCCCGCTCGACAACGTCGTCGGCGTGGCGACCGCCCAGGCCGTAGCGACGCGCGGCGACTTCATCAGCGCCGTGATCCGCGCGCGCCGACGCGCCATCGAATTCATGCGGACTCATCCGGAAGAAGCCGGCGAGATCATCGCCAAGCCCTTCAACATCACCCCGGAAATAGCGACAAGCGCCATTAAGAATCTGATCACCAGCACCACTGACGGCATTCCTTATTGGGGCGAAGGCGACATCCATCTCGATGGAATGAAGCGCATCATCGAGGTGCAGAAAAGCGTGGGCGCGCTGACCGGCGACATCGATCTGTCCAAGATCATCGATACCCGGTTCCTGCCGGATGACCTCAAGAAAGTGAAATAGGACGCTGCGCACCGGAGGATGATCGCGTGTCCGCGGCACAGGTGACGCTGCGCGGGGTGACAAAGGTATTTCCCGCCGGCGCCGGCGGGGAGCCGGTGCACGCCCTCGGCCCAATCGATATCGAAATCAGAAAAGGCGAGTTTTTCGCCGTGGTCGGTCCGTCCGGTTGTGGAAAATCGACCCTGCTCGAGCTGATCGCGGGCCTCACGCCTCCGACGCTGGGCGAAATTGAGTTTGAAGGCCGCGTGATCAAGGACACCGTACCCGACGGCATCGGCGTGGTTTTCCAGGAAGACGCCTGCTTCTCGTGGCTCAATGTCAGCGAGAATATCGAATTTGGCTTGCGACAGAAGATCATCGCCACGGAAGAAAAAGTGCGCCGGGTGGCAGCGGTCATCGATATGATGGGATTGCGCGACTTTGCGCGAAGCTATCCGGCCCAACTGTCAGGCGGCATGCGCCAGCGCGTCTGTATTGCGCGTACGATCGTGGCGGAGCCGCGCCTTATTCTTCTCGATGAGCCGTTCGGCGCACTTGATCAGCAAACCCGGTTGTTGATGGGCGACGAGATGCTTCGGCTGTGGCGCGAAACCGGCGCTACCGTCTTTCTGATCACCCATGCGCTCGACGAAGCGGCAATGCTGGCAGATCGCATCGTCGTTATGTCGGCGCGACCTGGCCAAGCGATCGATCTCGTCGAGACGGGCTGGCCGCGCGACCGCGACAGCCGGATCGTCGAGCGCGAGAATTTCGGCGCAATGACGAGCCGCTTATGGAAAACATTGCGCGAGGAATCCCTCAAGACGATGGGACGAGCGGGTAAAGGCGCATGAGCAGACTGCGAATCTATCAGTTTGCGGTCATCGCAGGCTTCATCCTGCTGCTGGAAGCATTGTGTCTCGCTGGCGTCATCGACAAGATCACCATGCCGCCCCCACACATTATCGTCCGTGATCTCTTTCGCATGCTGCTGGCCGGGCGCTATTTCGGCGACATCGGCAAAAGCCTGGCGAATGTGCTGTTGGCGTTTGGCTCAGCATACGTCCTCGGGGTCATCACCGGCACGATTTTGCATGGCTACAGAACGGCGCGTGATATTCTCGATCCACTGTTTGCGACGTATTACGCCATTCCGGTTTTTGCGTTTTATCCGCTGTTCATTGTCATCTTCGGTCTTGGCGACGGGCCGCAAATTCTGATCGGATTTCTGCTGGCTATCGTTGCGGTGATCGTTACCACGCTCAATGGCCTCGACCGCGTCCCACCGGTGCTGAAGAAAACAGCCCGGGTCAATAAGCTCAGCCCGTTGCAAACAGCCCTGCGCATCACTCTGCCGTTTTGCGCGCCCTACCTGCTGACTGCGGCCAAGCTGGCGCTCGCTTATGCGTTCATCGGAGTTATCGGCTCGGAATTCATTATGGCGCGTGCGGGCATGGGCTACGAAATCAGCTACGCCTATACGAACTTCGACAACGCCACGATGTACCCGCTCATCCTGTTGATCCTGCTGCTGTCGATTGCCGCCAACAGCCTGCTCTCGCACTGGGAGAGAGTGCTGCTCGCCAGAAGGGGACAGAAGTGATGCAGGGAGAATCACGTGCGCCCTTTCGCAATACGGTCATCCTGATCGTCGGCTTGTTCCTGTTTTGGGAATTGGCCTATCTCGTCGTTGGCGAAGTTGCCTTGCGCTCACCATGGGAGACGATCCGGTTTCTCGGTAACTTGATGCGAACGGACGTTTTTTGGCTCCATCTTGCCGATACTCTAAAAGCGTTTACCGCGGCACTCGCGATTGCGGTGGCGCTCGGGCTACTCATTGGTTTCGCTCTCGGATTGCATCGCCTCTCGGGTGACGCGATGGAGCCGATGCTGGTTTCACTTTACTCAATACCGAAGATCACGCTTTATCCGATCATTCTTTTGACTTTCGGGCTCGGCATTTCGGCAAAAATCGCTTTCGGCGCAATTCACGGGATCATCCCGGTCGCCCTGTTTACCTTGAACGCTGTACGCAACATCAAGCCGATTCTGATCAAGACCGGTCGCGTCTTCAAGCTCAACCCAACGGTCATGGTGCGCGCGATCCTGTTTCCTGCCGCGGTTCCGGAAATCTTTACCGGCATTCGCGTCGGCTTTTCGCTGACGCTGATCGGCACTGTACTCGGTGAAATGTTCGCAGCCCAGCACGGGCTCGGCTATCTGCTGATGAATGCAATCAGTCTCTACAATATTGATTTGATCATGGCGGTGACGTTCCTGCTCGTTTTGTTTGCAGCGAGCGTGAACGGTCTCCTGCTTGCGATCGACCGACGGCTCCACCATGGCTAGGCTTATGAATATTTCTTCTCCAGGTCTTTCCATCTTTGCAAATTGAGTGCGTCGGCCAGACTCTTCAGCGCCATCTCCTGCTCGGCGTCCGTGAAGGCACTGTGCTTACCTGCAGCAAGTTGGCCCAGGCGTTGCAGGCCATGTTCGATCGCCTTCGCCACGCGCCCAATAAGGATATTCGGATAGGCGATTTGCGAAAATCCCATATCGTAGAGTTCTGCCGGCGTAAGCCACGGCGTGGCGGCCGCCTCGAAGATGGCCGCGCAGTTCCAGGCGCCTTTGAAGGCCTTGCCGACCTGGACATAGTCCCCCGGCGTCTTCAACCCGGCCACGAATACCCCGTCGGCACCAAGACGCAGATATCGTTCGGCGCGCTTGAGTCCGGCATCAAGTCCTTCCGCGCCATAGGCGTCCGTGCGGCCGATGATGACAAAATCGGAATTCTGTCGCGCAGCCATTGCGGCTCTGAGCTTTTGCTCCATCACTTCCAGCGGAACGACGCTGCGGGCTGAAGCCGCGCCAGGCTGTTTACCCTCCCTCCCCTGGTCTTCCAGCAGCACGCCGGAAACGCCCGCGGCTTCATAGCCCTGGATGGTCCGCACGACGCTTTTGACGTCGCCATAGCCGTCATCCGCGTCTACAAGGCAGGGGAGTTTCGAGGCTTCGACGATGTCGCGGATTCCGGCGAGCATTTCGGCGAAGCCGGCGAGCCCGAGATCCGGCAACGCATACCGCGCCGCCAACAACGCCGAACCGCCGATATTGAAGGTCTTAAATCCGGCGTGTTCGATCAGTCGCGCCGACAGGGCGTCATGGGCCAGTGGGCTGACGAGAGGCCGGTGCTCCCGGTGTAGTTCACGAAGCGACACCATGATTTCCGCCATCGCCAGACAAAGGACATTCGCGAAGCTGCTCTTTAACTTGTTTACGGCTCCGTGGCGATTGGTCTGTGTGGCGCCACTTCCGAACGCCGGCACATTGGCAACTCACACGTGGCCAACCCCCTTTTAGTACTACCTTCAATCGGTAAAATGCCTGGTTCAGAACTCTGGAGTCGCAATGAAACGGCGCGAATTCATATCGCTGCTCGGCGGCGCGGCGGCTGCGTGGCCGATCGCATCGCGCGCGCAAGGAAAGGCTGTTCGGCTTGTTTACCTGGCGGAGCTGTCACCTGAGGCGACACCCCGCCTCTGGAATTTGCTCCGCGAAGAGCTTCGCTCTCACGGCTGGACGGAAGGAACCAATCTGACCATCACCCCCCGTTGGGGCGCTCAACTATCCGATGCGCTCGCGCGTGAGTTGGGCACACTCAAGCCCGATGCGATCGTGGCCTGGGCAACGCCGGCCGTAACTGCTGCTCAGAGAGCGACGAAGTCTATTCCGATCGTCATGGTTGGCGTCGCCGATCCGGTCGCAGCCGGATTTATCGACGGCCTGGCGCGGCCGGGTGGCAACATTACCGGTACGACTAACCTCTCTCGCGACCTCGGTGGCAAGTTGCTCGAACTCCTGGACGAACTCGTCCCGTCGCTGGCGTCTGTCACCGTCCTGAAAAATCCGCGAAATCCTGCATCGACATTTCAATTTCGGGAGATTTCAGACGCGAGCCAGCACTTGAACCGGCAAGTTGTGTCGATTGACGTTTCGACCGATGCGGAATTGGACAACGCATTCATTCGCATGAAGCGGGAGAACGCCAAAGCCGCTGTGGCTCTCGCCGACCCTTTTTTCTTCAGCACCCGTGCGCGCATTGCCGATCTCGCACGGGACGCGCGATTGCCTGTCGTATTCTCACGGCGTGAAAACGTCGAGGCCGGTGGACTTCTGTCTTACGGCCCCAGTTTGACCGATCAGTTTCGCGTTACTGCCGACTATGTCGACAAGATTTTGAGAGGTGCAAAACCGAAGGAATTGCCGGTCCAACAGCCAACTCAATTTGAGTTGGTCATCAATCTCAAAACCGCAAAGGCGATCGGGCTCGAAATTCCGCCAAGGCTGCTCACTCGCGCAGACGAGGTCATCGAATGAGGACGGAATGTCAGTGAAGCCGCCGGGCTAACCGGCGGATAGCACGGCGTGTTCCGTCCCCTTTACAACGCATTCATGCGCGAAGCCCCGGCCGTAACGCCGGGGTTTCTGCCGTTTTCGGCGATCAGCGACGCTGTCCGCTATTGGCACAAAGCGGACATTGGCTAGTGCACTGCAAATGTCCGCTTTTGACCCGAAGCGGACATCGGGCCCCCCTTTGCAGTGACATTCCAGCGTGAAATAATTCATATGTGGGATCGTATTGGGGGGTACGGCATGCTCGCGCAACTCTCATTGAAATGTTCGGTTTTCGGACTCGTTGTCGGCGCAATCGGCGTCAACCGTAACTTTTGAGCGATGCCCATGAGTAGCGATGATGACAAGCGGCAAATGTACACTCGCTGGCGGAATTCGGAGGTAAGCAGAAACTTTCATCGGCTTGGACTGCTTGTTGCGGCGATCATCCTAATGGCGGGCCTTTTGTTAATGGCAAAGGATGCACTTGGCCTGAGGCTCTGGGATTTGCTTCCAGCCGACATTCCAATTCTCGCGGGCGGAATCGCTATCGGCCTAACCGGCATCGGATTAGTTTCATTGGCCGCATACGGCATCGTCCGTGCGATAGGTTGGGCGATTGACAAGTCTATCTAAAGTCGCCGCGACGTGATCACGAGCACGCACATGTAGGAATGTCCGCTTCTGGCACAAAGCCAACATGCGGCAGCGGCCAATCAATGTCCGCTTTCGGGGTGATAGCGGACAACGTCCGTATGTCGGAAGACGTCTGCGGGTGAAAGCTGGCTGAGGATTTATAGATGAGTCAGATATTGGAATGAGACTGGCCCCGGGCGCTGTCCCGGCGTTTTTCTATTGGCGAGAGCGGAGCCTTTGAATGTCCGCTATTGGCAGACAGCGGACATCGCGCCGGTTCTATGCGCCGAGGACCTGATCGATCATCCGTCCTACGGCATAGCCCGTTGTCGTGAGGTGATAGCGGTAGCGGTTTCGCAAATCGATGGTGATCCAATTGTTAGCGACCGCCTTGTTGATCCCGCGCTGGAAATCACTGTCGCGCACATCGAAGAAATAGTTGCGCTGCAGTGTACCGCTGGCAGGTATCCGATGACGCATGAAAACGCCGAGGATTTGACGGCTAACGTCCTCGTCGGAAAGTCGGTCAGGCATGGGTCACCAAGGTTCGAGAAAATACTCACCAGCAATACGCCAACGCGCGCTTGCCGTCCGGTGACTCGAGCTCTTTCCCGAAAGTTATCCCCTTTTGCATATACCCGCCCCAGAGCAAGCGTTTGTCCGTTGTTGGCACAAAGCAGACACCGAGCCGATGTCATCCAATGACCGCTTTCGGGGGATTAAGCAGACATAACAATTCGATTGCGCCATGTCCGCTAATGACCCGAAGCGGACATGGCGCGTGTGCAAGGACCGGAAGCTGCAACGACGGACGTGCACGAGCCGACAGTCGTCACTCGGTCAGTGCGGCACTATACGGGTAAACTTTTAGTCAGGGTGCTACACGAGGACCATTGACCGGCGACACCTCGGGTGCCTGATCGGGCACGATGCTGACGGTCTCAGCGCATTTGCATATCAGCGCTTTGCGCTTTGACAGTGTAATTCTCTGACCATTCGGCAATTCGAGAAACCGGCGCACAAAGGCACCGGCGCTTTCCACGACGTACTTGGTGCCCCTGGGCAACCGTTTTGGCAGACGAGCAGTCACGTAAGTTACTCCGCTGGATATCGCTCCCGTAAAACACCAAACGACGCCTTGTGTCGGGACTTGGACGGGGATGAGGGTTATCCCCAGCGACGGTCCGCGCTGACCTGCGTCATTAGAGCCCAATGGCAGCAATTACCAAGTATTTGTTAAAAAAAAGCAACGCGCACGATGTATCAAGCGTCGAATTGGCCCTTCGCAAACATGGCCCTCGCATTCTGGCTCAAAGCGGCACTCAGGCGCCACAGCTCGCGAATTGCCATTTTATGCCCCCTCTCCAATCACGCCAGCAAATATCTGCTTTTGTTGGCCATTCGCACGAGACATTGCCGAAATCCTCCGCACAGCGCCAACCTCAGCCAAACTCAGTTTGGCTCATGGCGACTTTTACTTCGCGTGCGAACGAGATCAGCGAAAATGTGAATAGTCCGAGCGACAGTGTGAACAGGATGGCTGCACCGGGTTCATGCCTAAACCCAAAGTACGCACTTCCAAAACCAGCAATCATGAGAAAGCAGGTCGATATGCCGCTTGCGACCGCCCAGTAGATCGCCCGGTTGACCAGCGCCGCTCGCAACTTCAACTGCGGCAACGTCGCCTTGAGTGCCGCCTTGTTGGGGTCCTGGTCCGGTGTAGCATTGATTGCCCGTGCTCGATCGATGATGCGGCTCATATGCCCGACCAGCACAGCAAGAAACGATGCCACCGCGCCTAAAAGGAAGGCGGGAGCGGCGGCCTGGGAAATCACAAGCGAAAGCTGATTGCTCGTTAGCACTTCAGGCAACATCAGAAGCCTCCATAGATTGTTCTGCTCACTCGATAGCGAGACAAGAATATACTGTTTGACTGGTGCATATGTCCGCTTTTGGCCTTTCGCGGACACTCCAATACGCTGACGAATATCTGCTTTCGACGTGCAAAAGCGGACATCGCAAATTCACGCGGCGGCACTGCTTGCTTGTGGCCTATTTGTGCGAGTCAAATGCGGACATTGCAGACGGTCACGCTTGTCCCGCCGACTTTGCCGCCTGCTTTGCGGCGTTGTCTCATCGCCTCCCCCGGGTGCTCCGGACAAGGCATCGTAACAACCTGAGATAGCGCACTGGAAGGGGTCAGGTACGCCCGCAGGGGTATGCAATTGATTGGCCGGCCAATGTCCCGTTTGGGGCATTAGCGGGGTAGGCCCGTGTCATGTTCACCAGCTAATTCCGCCGTTTACTGTGGCAGCCCAAATCATTGCGAAAGAAGCTGAAACCACGACGACCCAAAGGCCGACAATCGCGGCGCTATAAATCCGCTGTGTATATTCCTGGATCATAATTTGAGATACACGCTGTTCATTGTTCATTGCGCGGCGCTGATAGACAGCGAAAGAGTTGCAGGCATTTGGCGCGAGTCGCAATGAAACTCGCTCATTAAGATAAAACATCAACCCTAAATTCCGGCTGGTGTGATCCAGGTGAAGACCGCGAATGCAATTGGCCGCGTTTATGCCACCGAGAATACTCGCTCGCGCCGACAAGGTTATTGAATAACAGACAATGTTTGGTCGGGCTGACGAACGTCCGCTTTTGAGGAGTAAAGCGGACCTCTTTCGGGTTCACCAAAATGTCCGATTTGACCCAAAGCCGGACGTGCGGCGATCCATCGTCACTCGATCACCCTGTCCGCTCGGAGAAGAATTGACCCGGGAATCTTAAGCCCGATTTGCTTGGCGGTTTTCAGATTGATGACAAACATAAGTCTGTCGATACTTTCCACCGGCATCAGAGCGGGATTTGCGCCCGCGAGCACCCTCTGAACGTATTTCGCGGAAAGGCGGCCGATCTCGTTGAAATCTGCGCTGTAGGTTGCAAGGCCGCCTTGCAGTACAGAACTCGGCTCATACAGCATTGTGGGCAAATTCTTGGTCTTCCCCGTGTCGATAACAAGCTGAATTTGGCTGTCGACCATCGCGTCCGAAACGGAGATAAACGCGTCCGCTTCGCCAGCCCTGTACGATTGCAGAGCCTTCTTGAGATCCTCGATTGAAGCAACCTGCCGCTCAACTAACTCGAGGCCCAGATTGTTTGCCGCTTCACGGGCTTCTTTCGCGGCTTCGACAGCCGACCGATTGCTGGGATTATAGAGTGTCACGACGCGATGAAGGTTAGGTATAATCTCCCGCAACAGCTCAAGTCGTTTTCCCATAAGGTCTGTGGACCGGAAATATACGCCCGTTAGCCGGCCACCCGGTGCCGGGATCGACTCCACAAGCTTGACAGTGACGGGATTGGTTCCAGCGACAAAGATAATCGGGGTGTTCTTAGTCACCCGCTTTGCCGCCAGACTGACGGACGTGGCAGCCGTGTAGATCAAGTTGACTTTCTGCTGTTCAAGATTCTTCGCTGCATCCTCAACCGCCTTCAGATCGCCTCGCGTATCGCGGACGTCCAGGACAAATTGTTTGCCCTCGGCCAGCCCCAGTTCTCTGAGGCCGTCACGCAATCCCTCAACTATTGCGTACCACGGGCCACCTTGCAGAATGACCCCAACTCTGGGGGCTTTTGTGTCTTGCGCGCCTGCAATGTGAACGGAAAACAGAATCGCCGCAGCTATTCCGCCGAGAATAGACCTTGCCCGCATAGTGGTGCCCCGCAATGCCCGCCGCGCAAGATTGAGCCCAGTAATATGGGTCTACTGCAATATGAAATTGTAGCAGACTTTATTTTGCTCCCGCCATCTCAATGACGCGCCAATATCCCCTCTTGGCACTTAGCGGCCATGGCGAGCCATCTGATCGATGTCCGCTTTCGCGGGGTAAAGCATCGGGCTCAAAAGCAAACATAGAACTGTTTTATTTGATGACTTCGTTAGAACGGCCGAAAGCGAATAGCGCAACTTCTCCGGCCTCGCTGTTCAGTCGAGTGGCTTGGTTCATCAGGAGCTGCGCGACATCTATCGCCTCATCCAAGTCACCGCACTTATAGCTATCAACGCCGACTCGAAGACCTCGATCATAGAGTTCAACCCAAAGGCTCGCTTCTTCGGGTGAATTGGCGGATGGCATTTCGAGCAAACGAACCTCGAAAGCCCCAATCCTTGCAATCGCGGCATGGCGAGAGCCGTCGTCGTGCTTGGACGTGAGAAACAGGCTCGTGTAAGATTCTGTGACACGCGCAGCTATCATTTTTTGTCCATCCGTGTTGAGGGCCGCTTTTTGCACCGGCAATAGCCCGACCACTGGTCGATTGCTAATTGCGAAAGCCCATACGAGTCTTGCGATAGCTCGCCAAGTCTTTGCTATTTTTTGTCGCTCGATACCATCGTATAGGTTTCTTATCTTTTGGATCATGAGGCGCGCGCACATTACTAGCCCGTCATGTTTTCGGACTGACGTAGTTTAGTTGGTGACATCAGTTCTTACCCGGATACGAACATTGGTCGGCGGTTCGGGATGCCCGCGCGCGTCCTCACCGCAAATTTCTGTATAATCGCGGCATGAATGAAACCCTCTTCAGCGAATTGTCAGCATGGATGACTCAAGCCGGCCTCGCCGGCACCCCTGAAACTGACATCGTTTCTGTGTTCTGCGGCCGTTGCGTCGCGGCCGGGATTCCGCTTGCTCGCGCCCACGTGTTTATCGACACGCTCCATCCGGTCTACGAAGGCCGGCTGTTCCGCTGGGGCTACAGTCCTAGCGAATCTTCCGTGCACGAATACGGTCGCACTCGCTCGGAAGGTTTCGACCTGCCCGCTCCCGTATCTCTGGATGTACAGGCAACCGAGATCTGGCGGCGTAGTCCCTTCTACACCATGCTGCAAACCGGCGCGTCACTGCTGCGCCGCCGCCTGAATGCCGACACGAAAGACGAGTTCTCGCTGCTGCCTGAGTGGCTCGCAGCGGGGATGACCGACTACGTCGCGATCATCACCCGCTTTGCCCCAGAAGGCGTGATCGGCGAGATGGATGGCGTATACTCGTCGTGGGCAACAGATATGCCCGCCGGGTTCAGCGACGGCCAAATCGCCAAGCTTAAACATATCGTGCCGTCCCTCGCGCTCGCCATCAAATCAGTATCGCTCGCGCGCATGACCCGAACGCTGATGGAAACCTATCTTGGCCGCGATGCTGGCCAGCGCGTGTTAAGCGGGCGAATCGTGCGCGGCACTGCGGAGCGAATCGACGCCGTCGTTTGGTTCAGCGATTTGAGAGGCTTCACCAGCATCACGGACACGGCGCCAGAACAGGTCATCCCATTGCTGAACGACTATTCCGACGTGATTGTCTCCGCGATCCATGAACATGGCGGTGATGTTCTCAAGCTGATCGGCGATGGCACCCTTGCCATCTTCACCGCCGAAAACCGCATACACGCATGCAACGCGGCATTATCCGCCGCGATCGCTGCACGCCGAGGTGTTGCAGAATTGAAAGAAAAGCGCATGGCGGAAGACAGGCCAGTAACCGACATGTACCTCGGTTTGCATGTCGGCAAAGTATTCTATGGCAATGTCGGTAGCCGGGAGCGGCTGGACTTTACCGTGCTCGGACCGGCCGTGAACGAGGCAAGCCGCATTGCGGCCATGTGCCGTTCGGTTGACCAACCCATTTTGATGTCAGCGGCATTTGCCAATGTCGGAGACATAAAGCGCCGGCTCGTTTCGGTGGGACGGTACGCTCTGCGCGGCGTATCGCACCCCCAGGAGCTGTTCACGCTCGATCCTGATGCCCGAGCGGTGTGCTAGCCCTTGAATGGTTTCCTGAATTCGCGCGCAAGATCGCGCCTAATTTTTCAGAGACAGGCTTTGTCAGCGACTGGGATAGATTGATGCGCGCAAATCTGACTAGAGCCACAATAAACACGGCGGGCGCGATGATGATTCCTCCGCCCACAATCAAAACAACTGCGAATTGATTTTTGATAGCAACAACGATTTGGTTTTTCATTTTACGCCCCCAGAATAGCCGTCAACAGCGGCATCGCTGAGGGTGATTTAAGCCCAAGTCGAGATCGTTCTCGGGGTGGGATGGTACCCGCACGCAAAAAAGCCCTGCCCGGGGGCGGCACGCGATGCTCACTCTTTAAAAGGAAGTCGCTGTTTGAGCCATGGTGGGCAATCGTAGCGACAGCCCGGCCTATACCGCGTCTATACGAGCGTATAGCTGCCGAGGCACTTCTGTGCAGCTAGCGTGGGAATTGTCCCAAGGACAAGTTGTCCCCTACTTGTCCTCTCATGTGCCGGTCACCGTTCCCCGACGCGACCGGCACATGCATTTTGGGCCAGAATTCCCGCCGCCGAACCTTGCGCGCACCGCATCTTGCTCCGCCCGACCGCCGGGCACTGAGCATAACGGCGTATCATCGATGGCAACAGCAGGTGCCGTTGAACGCCCGCCAAAATGATTGCGGTAAAAAACAGGCGACAAGCAACAGGGTGTTGCAGTAGCGGACATTCCGCGCGGCGAGCCGCATGTCCGCTAAGGGCCAAAAGCAGACGTTATTGGCGTCAAAAAAAATAAATCAGACGCTTATTTTTCAGTGGTGCGACCGAGAGTTGTCACAGCAAGCACAAGTCGACCTTCGATGTCCCGTTGCCATAGACCTGCGCGCGCGCGTCCGATCGGCGCCTTGGAGGAAAGTCCATAGAGTCCGTTGAGACGCTCCAAAGCAAGCTGCCAGATTCATCACCGCCGACAACACAAATGTTTCGACACGCGTCAGCCGACCTTGGCTTTGGGGGACAGTTGCTCTTGGGGGATATACCTGAGGTTGCACAGCAACCTAAGAGGAAATCAATGCGAAAATCAATGGATCAACGACAGTATTCACGGCCGCTGTGTGGCTTCATCTCTCTTTAGTGGCAACCATTTGGATAACGCCGAAAATGACAATTATCGGAACGAACGCCGGAAAAAGTCGCTCGACCCAGGGTCGCTGAATCCCCTGCTTCCAACACTTCTACAATTTCATTAAGCTTCGTTAGCCAATTGACTGGGGATCTTTATCTCAGAATCGCTCGGCTAGGCCTAGCGTTTTTTCTCAAGGTCGGCTGAATCGCGACCGCCACGCCGGCACGTGTTCAAGGATGGCCGCGAGGTCGCGCGCACCACGCTGACACAGGAGTTATTACCTTAATATGGCCATCGACGTTCACGCTCATTATATTCCGCAGAGTTTGATCGCGACCGCGCGCGAGCGTGGCACGCAGATAGGCGTGCGTGTCATCGACGGCATAGGCACCGCACCAGCGCTGGAGTTCTCTTACGGTTTCAAGGTACGCCCATTCTTTGACAAGTTAATCGAGACGGCCTCAACGCGCTTAGCGTGGCTCGACTCCCAGGGCCTCGACCGGCAATTTGTGGCGACCTGGCCGGATATCTTTGGCTACGGCTTGCCACGCGATCAATGCGCCGCCTGGCACCGCATGCTCAACGATACGCTCGCAGGCTGGTGCGCCGATAACGCCGCGCGGATGTCGTTCGTCGCCTCGGTGCCGTTGCCGAACGCGGAGGACGCCGCCACCGAGCTGGAGCGCGCCGCCGACATTGGCGCCGTGGCCGTCATGACATCGGCCAACATTGAGGAAAAGAACATCGGTGAGCTGCCGCTCGACCCGCTTTGGGCGCGGGCGGCGCAATTGCGGATGCCGGTGATAATCCATCCGATGGCGTCAGCGCTGCTTCCGCGCGCGGCCAAGTTCGGGTTGACGCAAAGCGTGCAATATACGTTCGATACGACGCTCGGCGTCGGTTCGCTGATCTTTTCCGGTGTGCTCGATCGCTTTCCGGAGCTCACGCTTGTGCTCTCGCACGGCGGGGGCGCCTATCCCTATCTAGCTGGTCGCTTGGACATCATGCACGCCCGAATGGATAAGGTGGCGCAAGCTGACGTCGCCCAAAAACAGCCTTCAGCCTATGCGCCCATGATGGTGTATGACACTATTGTGCATGCGCCGAAGCCATTGAAATTCCTTGCCGATCTCGTTGGCCTCGACCGGCTGGTGCTTGGCACCGACTACTCGTTTACGCCGGCCGACCTGAACCCACTCGAGAGCCTGCGGGCCGCCGGCTTTAGCGCGGCGGCCATCGAGACGATCGCCGAGACAAATCCGCGGCGGATTTTTCCGCGGCTCAATCCGAAATAGTCGCGCCTAGTGCTAGGCCAGCAAGAGCTGGTCGTCGGAAATTCCCGCGCCTTCCTTGCGGCGAAACATTTGCACGAGCTGCTCGATCGTCATCGAAGCGCGTTGCTCGCCGGCGATGTCGAGAATGATCTGCCCCTGATGCAGCATGATGGTCCGGCTGCCCAATTCGAGTGCCTGCCGCATGCTGTGGGTCACCATCACGGTTGTGATGCCGAATTTTTTGACAATTTCGCCAGTCAGATTAAGCACCAACTCGGCGGCAGCCGGATCGAGGGCAGCGGTGTGCTCGTCGAGTAGGAGCACCTTGGTCGTGCCAAGCGTCGCCATGATCAAAGCCAGCGCCTGACGCTGGCCACCCGACAGTAAAGCGACGCGGTCATGCAGACGTTTTTCCAGGCCGAGTTGCAGCATCGCGAGCCGCTCATTGGCCTGCTCGCGGACCTGCCTGGTAATGGCAAAGCCAAAACCGCGCGGCGACGTGCGTGCCGCGGCGATGGCAATGTTCTCGATGATCGACATTTCTTCGCAAATGCCCGCGCGCGGGTCTTGAAACATACGCGCTAGCATCGTCGCGCGTCGGTAGACCGGCCAGTACGTCACGTCGGTACCATCAATCGAAATGCATCCGGTACTTGGTATAAATTCGCCGGCCAGCAGATTAAGAAACGTCGACTTGCCGGCGCCGTTCGAGCCGATGACGGTGACAAATTCGCCTGCGGCTATCGACAAATTCACTCCGTGCAAAGCTCGATTTTCTAGCATCGTGCCTTTGTTGAACGTGACGCCGAGATTCTCGACCTTGATCATTTCGGCCGCCCCGAGAATGCGGCATTTCGCACCGGTAGCCACAACGCGATGGCGACCAGAACCGCGGTCACCACGTTCACATCGGATGCGGTCAGGCCGATTGCGTTGCTGCTCAGCGCCAATGCTAAAGCCAGTCGGTAAAGAATCGAACCCAGGACACAGGCCAGCGTCAACATCGGAATGAGACGGGACGGCATCAGCGCCGTACCGCCAATGACGCCGGCAAGTGCGACTACAATCACGCCAATGCCCATCGAGACATCGGCAGCGCCGAGCATTTGCGCAAACAAGGCCCCGCTCAACGCCGTTATGCCATTGGCGATGGCGAGACCGACCACGATCATGCGGCCATCGCGGATGCCGTTGGCCCGCGCCATGCGCGCGTTGGCACCTGCGGCGCGCATTGCGAGGCCAAATCCGGTCGCCAGAAACAGATCGATCAGGATTTTGGCGATGACGACGATGATCGCTAACAGCACGACTGGCGCGTAAAGCGACGGAATCCCGAGATGCTCGAACGGCGTATAGACGGTCGGCATATTGATCAGCCCGATGTTGGGGCGATCCATGATGCGCAGGTTGATCGAATAAAGCGCGATCGCCGTTAGGATGCCGGCGAGAATGTGCAGGATGCGCAGCTTGAGATTGAGAAACGCGGTCGCTAAGCCGGCTACGCTGCCGACGAGACTGGCGACCAGCGTCGCTGTCCAAGGATCGACGCCACTGATCATCAGCTTGGCGCACACAGCGGCGCCGAGCGGGAACGAGCCTTCGACTGTCAGATCTGGAAAATCCAACACCCTGAAGGTAAGGTACGCACCCAGAGCGACGAGCGCAAAAACCAGTCCCGTCTCAAGGGCGCCAATGAACGCATAGAGACTCAATTGCTGAGATCCGCAAGTCGTTCTTGGGCGTCGTTAGAATACCTGAGCGGCTCGCTTGAGCAGCGCCGGCGACAGCGTGACGCCCATTTTTTCCGCCGAAGCCTTGTTGACATAAAGGGCCAGGGAACCCGGTATATCCTTCATGTATTGGACGTCCTGATCCCCCGGATTTGTTCCCTTGAACACCTTATCAACCATGTCGGCGGTCTTCTTGCCCATATCGACAAAATCGAAGCCGACCGTAGCCACTGCCCCGCGCTGCACGCTGCGGCGCTCCGCCGTGAAGATCGGAATCTTGGCGTCCTGCGCCACCTTCACCAGCGATTCGAAGGCGCCATAGACCGTGGTGTCGTTTGGCACGAAGATCGCTTCGACCTTGCCGACTAAAGCCTGACCCGCTGCCGGAACGTTATTGAGGCCCATCGCCGGCGATTCAAGCGTCTTGAATCCCATCTTGGGCGCAAGCTCTTTCACACTTTCGACGGTCGAGCGCGCATTGTCGAGGCTCGGATCGTAAACGAGTCCGAGCGTCTTGAGGTTCGGTATTATCTCCTTGACGAGATTGAGCTGCAATTCGGTCGGAACGACATCCGAAATTCCCGATGCGTTGCCGCCGGGATGCTTTTCCTGCGTTACCAACTTGGACTTCACCGGATCGGTAACGGTGGTGAAAATGATCGGAATATCTTTGGTCGCCGCAACCGCCGCCTGACTGGTCGGCGTGGTGATCGTCACGATGATGTCGGGCTTATCGCCGATGAACTGCCGTACAATTTGCTGGGCCGTGCCGAAATTGCCCTGCGCACTCTTGAAGTCGATCTTAAGATTCTTGCCGTCGGTATAACCGTGAGCGGCGAGGCCCTGGATCAGCCCCTCTTTCACTTCGAGCAGCTGAGGCGTGTCGTTCATCGTGATGATCGACATCGTCTTGACGGCGTCAGCCGCCTGCGCCGAAGCGCCCAAGGCGGCGCCGAACAACGCATTGATGATTGCGATATAAATCCTGGACATGGTTGCCTCCTCCCCTAAGCACGAATCTCGGAACAGTCGGTCCGGCCCTGATATCGAGCGCGAGATTTCAAACCGCTTTGGTATTTCGATTACAAAGGTCCATCGCGGTTAGCGCGTAAATCTTTGCCGTTTTGATCATATCATCAACGGTGAAATACGTATTTCCGCCGCCGGCCCCGGCGCCGCATCCGTAGGTCAGCGACGGAATGCCGAGTTCGTTATAAGGGTTAATGTCGCGCCACATGCTGCATTCCGGCGAGCCCGCCGGTTCCGACGGCTTGCCGATGATCGCCTGATGCGCGGTTTCGAGCGAATTCTTCAACGGCTCGACACCTTCCGCGTTGAAGCCGCGGCGATAGAGAAACGGCCGCACCTCCGCTTTGAGATCGAGCTTGCCAACGATGGCCTCAAGCTCGTCCTGGATGTCGAGCGGCTTGGTGTCCGGGTTGAGCCGGATATCGAGATAGATCGAACAGAGCTCCGGAATCCGGTAGACCTTGAAGGGAACGCCGGCGCGGATCGCGCCGATCACCGCCTTTGGTACTACGGTGCCGCCGCTATATTTCTTCGTATAGCGCGTCTCGTAGCCGTCAGCCCATTCCTCGATCGCCTCGATCAACTTGGCCATACGCACAATGGCGTTCGGGCTTTTCAGCGCCGCCGTCGGGCGAGCAACATAAGGCGTATAGCGTGACGGCCCGGCATAGACTGTGATCTTCATGAACAGCTTACCGGCTTCGACCCAAACTGGCTTGAAATTGGTGGCTTCGGCGACCAATGCATAATGACTGATCGCGCCGTGGGTGATTGCGAAACGCGTGCCGATGTCGTTGCCGAGATAGTCGTGGCCTTGGAACTCGTCGACCGGGTCGCCGCACAGTTCGCCGCAGACTGCCGCCAGAACAAGATCACCCTTGAGGCGGACCTTGGCGTTTTGCAATGCCTTGGCGGCGATTAGCCAGCAGGTCATCGGGCCTTTGCAGTTGACCAGGGGGTAGCCCCAGATCTTTCCGTCTTCGAGCCAAGCCTCGTGATAGATGCGGTCGCCGGCGTCGATGAAGCGTGAGGTATCCTCGCGCGACATGATGGTGTCGAGGTGGCTGTTGAAGGAAAGGCTCGCCCCGCCGCCGGTCCCTACCACCCGACCGACGACGTTGAAGCGATCCTCGAAAGCTCCGATGCGCTCCGGCTTGAAGCCATTCTGGGCCATCCAATCGTAGACGTAGTTGCCGGCTTGAAGCTCTTTGCCGAGCGGCGCGTAGATGTTGCCGAGGTCGAGACCGAGCTTGGTCAACTCGTCTTGCAGGGCATCGACGGCATTGCAAACATTGTCTTTGGCGGATCGATCAAGCATGTGGACCTCCCCAAATTTGTTTGTATGCTAATGATCTCGCCAAAGCTTCGTCAATCGGAACGTTGAACAGAACGTTGAATAATGAAAGCCTCCCGGTTCGATTATTTTCGTCCGACCCGGCTCGAAGACGCCATCGCTTTACTCGCCGAACATGGTCGCGAGGCCAAGGCCATTGCCGGCGGTCAAAGCCTGGTTCCGATGATGGCATTCCGGCTCGCAGCACCCCGATTCCTGGTTGATATCGGCCGTATCCCCGGTTTGAACCGCATTGCGGCTGACCATGATGCAGTTCGTATCGGTGCCTTGGTGCGCTGGCGTGACATCGAGCGCAGCCCGGAGTTGCAGGTCGCGCACCCTCTGCTGGTTGAAGCGGTACGACACATCGCGCACTACCAAATCCGCAATCGCGGCACGGTCGGCGGCAGTCTTGCCCATGCCGATCCGGCGGCGGAAATGCCTGGAATCGCGATCACCTGCGAAGCAAGGATTGTCGTGGCAGGCCCTCGCGGACAACGGGCCATTCCCGCGACCGGACTTTTTGTCGGCGCTCTTTCTACATCATTGGACTCAGACGAGCTCATTGTTGAAGTTCGCCTGCCGCCGTGGCGCGACAATCGCCGTTGGGGCTTCCAGGAATTCTCCCGCCGGCGCGGTGACTTTGCGCTGGCCGGGGTTGCGCTTTTTTATGACAACAGCAAAGACGGTCAGGCGGCCAATGTTCATGTCGGCGCCATCGGCGTCGGCGATACACCGCTGCGGCTTAGCGCAGTGGAAGCCGCGATCGAAGGCAAGGTCGTCACCGAAACAATAATCCGCGACGCGGGTGCGGCTGCCAGCGAAAGCGTCCATCCGGCAGATGACATCCACGCGTCCGGTGACTACCGGCGCGCCTTGGTCGGTGTTTTGACTGAACGCGCGCTGGCCCGTGCAGCGGGGTTGCCCTGGCGAGGGGACATATGACCGATCTCGCGACCGTACAGCTTAAGGTCAATGGAAAGGCATTCGAGGCGAGCGTCGAGCCGCGCACAACGCTGGCCGATTGCCTGCGACACGACCTCAAATTGACCGGCACGCATATCGGCTGCGAGCACGGCGTATGTGGCGCCTGCACAGTGATCGTCGATGGCGCGCCAGTGCGGTCATGCCTGATGTTCGCGGTGCAGGCCGATGGCGCCGACATCACGACGGTCGAAGGGCTTGCGCACGGCAACGCGCTCAGCCCGTTGCAAGCGGCGTTCCGCAGGCATCACGCGCTACAGTGCGGATTCTGCACGCCTGGAATACTTACCACGGCGCACGTTCTGCTCAGCGAAGAACCGGACGCCGACGCGGATCGCATCCGCGAGGTGTTGTCTGGAAATATTTGCCGGTGCACCGGCTATATTCAAATTATCGAGGCGGTGCTCGACGCACGGGCGGCTTACAAGCAAAAGACGGGAGCCGGGCCATGACAGCCGCCCGCAACGTCTACATCGGCCAGGAAGTTGAGCGGACCGAAGATTTCCGATTTTTGACCGGTCGCGGCACTTTCGTCGATGACTACGAACCGGCGGGCTTGCTGCACGCGGCGATCCTGCGCAGCTCCGTCGCGCACGGCCACATCCAGAAAATTGACACCGCCACGGCACTGAACGTATCGGGCGTGCATGCGATCCTCACCGCTGCAGACATTGGCGAGAACATCCCAACTATTCCGATCCGCCTCGCACCGATCGCCGGACTAGAGCGCTACCTGCAGCCGGTCATTGCTCATGGTAAGGTCCGTTATGTCGGAGAGCCACTCGCCGTCGTGATTGCCGACAGCCGTGCCCTCGCCGAGGATGCGGCGGCGGAAATCGATCTTGCGATCGAGCCGCTCGAACCGATCTCAAATTGGCGGACATCGGTGGCGGACAAAGCGCTTCTATTTGAGCAGAATGGCACCAATGTTGCCGCCCGCTATAGCGTGGGTTTTGGCGATATCGACACCATCTTCGCGAGCGCCGAGTACATCCGACGCGAGTTTTTCCGCGCCCACCGCCATACCGCCGTGCCGATGGAGACGCGCGGGGTGGTCGCCGAATGGGACGAGACCGCCGGGCGCCTGATTGTCAACGGCGCCACCAAGGTGACGTTTTTCAACCGTCGCGCCTTAGCCGCCATGATGCAGATGCCAGAGAGCGCGATTGATCTCATCGAGCTCGACGTCGGCGGTGGCTTCGGCGTGCGCGGCGAGTTCTACCCGGAGGATTTTCTGATTCCGTTCGCGGCGCGCAAGATCAAGCGGCCGATAAAATGGATCGAGGACCGGCTCGAGCATCTGCAGGCGGCCAATCATTCGCGTGAAATCGACTGCGATCTTGAAATCGCGTGCCGCCGCGACGGCACCATCCTCGCTTTACGCGGTGATATTCTCGCGGACATGGGTGCCTACACTCGCACCAATTCGGGTGTTGTCCCGGCCAAGGCTGCTCAATTCCTGCATGGGCCCTATCGCATTCCGGCCGTTAGGTTCGGCGTCTCCGTCTGCATGACCAGCAAAACACCCGTGGGTACCTATCGTTCTCCCGGGCGTTTCGAAGCGAATTTCTTCCGCGAGCGGTTGATCGACATGGCGGCGCGCGATCTCAAGATCGATCCGATCGAATTCCGCCGCAAGAATCTGATTTCCAAAGGGGAGCTGCCCTATTCCATTGGAAGACTGGTGCCATATGAGACGGAAACCGCCTACGACACCGGCGACTACCATGCCGGTTTGGACAAATGCCTGGATGCATTCGGCTGGGATGCGAAGAAGAACCTGCAAGGCCGCAAAATTGACGGGCGCTATCACGGGCTCGGCATAGCGTGCTTTGTCGAAAGTGGCGGCGCCGGCCCACGCGAGAACGTCCGCATGACCTTGGACCGCGATGGCCTTATTACCATCGCCATTGGCTCGTCGGTGCTTGGCCAAGGCTTGGAAACGGTATTCGCGCAGATCGCTGCCGACGCACTGGAGTTGCCGTTTGAAAACTTTCGCGTGTTGCACGGCTCTACGACATTGCTTACTGAAGGTTTTGGCACTTACCATTCGCGAGCCGTCGTCATGGGCGGCTCCGCGATTCTGGACGGCGCGAAAAATCTTCAGGCCGCAATCCAGGAAGCGGCAGCACTGCAGTTCGATTGCTCGGCTGAGGACGTGAAAGTTCAAGACGGCAAGGCGTCTTGTCTTGACAGTCGCTCGCTGAACTTCACTGAGCTCGCGGCCGCCGCCGGCCCGATCTCGGCCGAAGGAACCTTCGCCAATACCAAGCGCACCTACACCTATGGAGCTCATGCCGCGCACGTCGCCATTGACGCGCGCACCGGTCATGTCGCTGTGCTCGACTATATGGCGGTAGAGGATATCGGCCGCGCCATCAATCCCGCGTTGGTGCATGGACAATCGCTCGGCGCCGTGGTGCAGGGCCTCGGTGGCGTGTTCCTCGATCATCTCCTCTATGACGCCGATGCCCAGTTGCTGAACGCGTCATTGGCCGACTATTTGCTGCCGACCGCGACCGACTTTCCGAATGTTCGCGGCGTCACGATGCAAGTGTGCCTCTCGCCGAGCAATCCACTGGGCGCAAAAGGTGCCGGCGAAGGCGGGATCGTTGCGGTAGCGGCCTCGACCGCCAACGCGGTTGCCGCCGCACTTGCCAGCCTTGGCGTCGAGCCGAATGAGCTACCTCTGACGCCGCCGCGAATCTGGCGGCTTATCCAACAGGCAAAGCTGACCGTATCCGAGCCGATCTCATCCGTGGAATGAGATCACGCGCCCACGATCGACTTCGGGCGCTAAATCGAGATGACCGAAGAGTGGCCTCCAGAGCAGTTTCGCGCCTCCTAAAGTCTGTTATCGGCAGCAAGTCTTCTAACTTCGCCACACTAAGACAAGGCCGCGCAGCGCTATTGCGCGCGATGGCAGTTGGGCACCAAGGAACGCGTCTGGATCGACGTGCTGCTGTTCACCGGTTTGCGGCGCGGCGATGCCGTTGGGCTCGGCGGCCAGCATGTGCGCAACGGAGTTGCGACCTTGCGCACCGAGAAGAGCCAGGGCGCGGTCACGGTTTATCTGCCGATCCTACCCATCCTGCAGGCGACGCTCGATGCCGGCCCGGTCGGCGATCTCGCCTTCATCGTCGGGAAGAGCGGCAAGCCGTTCACCAAGGAGTCGTTCGGCAATGCCTTCAAGGAGGCCTGCGTCAAAGCCGGCCTGTTGCATCATTCCGCGCATGGTTGCCGCAAGATCGGAGCAACGCGCGCGGCAAAGAACGGAGCGACCGTCGCGCAACTGAACGCGATCTTTGGCTGGAGCGGTACCGCAATGGCGTCTCTCTACACGCAGGCGGCGGACCGCAAGCGGCTTGCGCGTGAAGCAATGGCGAAGGTCGCTCGCGAGAACGAAACTACAACATCTATTCCCTCACCTAAGTACAAGGTGAGGGCCGCAGAGCGAAAACCCTAATTATATCAATTGCGATTTTTTGTTCTGGTGCGGCCGAGAGGACTCGAACCTCCACGGGTTGCCCCGCTAGCACCTCAAGCTAGTGCGTCTACCAATTCCGCCACGGCCGCATATGTCCGAGCATGATCTTATCCGAAAACCGGGTCCC
>Ga0134125_10001851_pt1 | contig 25561 bp, 26 predicted proteins | sample KB31751_FD_96464 | JGI IMG/M metagenome (GOLD analysis project Ga0134125, IMG submission 96464) | Terrestrial soil microbial communities with excess Nitrogen fertilizer from Kellogg Biological Station, Michigan, USA - KB3-175-1 | ecosystem: Environmental > Terrestrial > Soil > Unclassified ...
CATCGCGGAAGCTCTTCTTGCCACGGCGATCGGCCTAGCTGCCGCGATCCCAGCCGTCATCATCTACAATCATTTCGCGCGCGTGACCAAAACCTATCTCGAGCTTGTCGCCCGCGCCTGCGGCGCCGCGGCGCGGCTTCTGTCCCGCGATCTCGACCGTGGCCATCGCACCATGCTCGCGCGGGCGGCGGAGTGAGCGGGGAGTAAGGCTGTGGGCGCTTCGATCGCTGAAGGCGGCTTGGACGACGACGAGGAGTTCGCCGAGGCGCACGACATCAACGTGACGCCGTTCATCGACGTGATGCTTGTGCTGCTCATCATCTTCATGGTGGCGGCGCCGCTCGCGACGATCGATCTGCCGATCAATCTGCCATCGTCCACCGCGGCTCCCGAGAAGAAGCCGGACAAGCCGAGCTATGTCAGCATCAAGCCGGATCTGTCGCTGGCGATCGGCGAGACGCCGGTCAAACGCTCGGAATTGGTGCGTTCGCTGGATGCAATGGCGGGCGTGAGCAAGGACCGCTTCATCTTCCTGCGCGCCGACCGCGCGGTGCCCTATGGAGAGATGATGGACGTGCTCGAAATTTTGCGTGCCGGCGGCTATTCGAAGATCAAGCTGGTGGCGCTCGAGCGCGTTCCGGAGACGGCCAAGCCCAGAGGTTGGCATTGATATGACCGATCTGGACACCGGCCGCAGCGCTTCGCGGCGTCGTCTATGGATTTTCGCGGCGCTTGGGGCGCTCGCGCTCCATCTCGGTGGCGCTGCGCTCGCAGTGGCACATCTCAGGTCCGACGAGCCGGAAGATGATCTTGGGGCGCCGGCCATCGAGATCGGGCTGGAGATGAGTTCGCCGCGCCAGGATCCCGCCGACTTGCCGCCCGGCCCGGACTCCGACGCATCCGTCGCATCACCTGAGATGCCTGAACAGAAGGCCGAGGTGAAACAAACCGAGCTGCCCAAAGATACGCCGACGGAGACCGAGGACCCCGATCGGGTGGTGACACCCAACGACACGAAAAAGCCGATCGAAGACGAGGCGAAGGTCGCGGCCGTGCAGAGCTCGGCCTCACAGCAGTCGCTCGCCGCGGAAGCAACCGCAACCCCGAGCTCGGAAAACGTTCCGCAGGGATCTCGCTCGGTCGCGCCGGCGCAAGGGGTCGGAGAGAGTGCGCGCCTGGTGCGCCTCACATGGCAGAAGGAGTTGATTGCGCATCTCAACAAGCACAAGCGCTATCCGGCGGGACGTGAGCGGAAGAACGTCGAAATCCTCGTTAGCTTCGTGCTGGATCGGATGGGGCATGTGCTGTCGGAAAGCATTGTCAGGGGATCGGGCGATCGGGCCTTCGACGAAGCGGCGCTGGCCATGGTTCGCCGCTCCGATCCCGTTCCCCAGCCGCCGCCTGCAGTTGCCGACGAGGGTTTGAGCTTCACCCTGCCAGTGATTTTCCGCGTGAAGGGGAAGGTCTGAGCGCCTGCGGCTTTATGTGCAAGGTCTGTTGTGGAGCAGGTTAGAGCGCTACCGGCAAACCGGTTTCAGCGCCAGAAATACCTGATGCCGACGTAGACAATGACGAGGCAGGTGAAGATCAGCGCCACCGGTAGCTGTTGCTTTTGGCCTTGTCTGCCGAAATTGAAGAGGGGCCGGAAACTTGAGGGTTTTGGCCGAGCGGGCGGCCGTCTGAATGCGGTCACATTGTCTGCCACCGGCGCGGCGGCCGGAGCGGAGCGGACCTCGGGAGGCGTCCCAGCTCCGCCCATCTCTTTATAATAGGCCGTGTACATCTGGCGGATGGTAGCTTCGGTCGCATCCGCCTCGCTCATCTCCTGGAGCAGGGCCTTGTAGCTTGCGAGGAAATTCTGCGCGTTGGCGGGGAGGGACGAGGCACCATTGAGTTTTGCGATCATCTTCCAGGTCGCGAAATCCGCGCGGGCCCTGGTGTCGGCGCGACGCGCGATCATCATATCAGCAGCTTTGACCAAGGTGCCCTCGGCTTTCCTCTCGCCAGTCCTTATGGGCTACGCATTCCCGGTTAAGGTGAGAATGAGGCGGATCAAAAAGTTGGTCACCGTCCTCAGCCCACCCGAAATAACATTAAAATTTAGACCGAACTGCGAACCTGCCAAGGGCAGCAGGATCAAAATAGCAATCAGAATCAACATTCCGAACGGCTCCAGCCGGGAGAGCGGCACGGCGAGTGGGCGCGGCAATATCCCGACCGCGACCCGCCCGCCATCGAGCGGCGGAATCGGCATCATGTTGAAGACGGCCAGCACCACATTGATGAGAATCGCATTTTTCAGGTTGTCGGCAACCCACAGCGCCGCATTGGTGGGAACGGCGGGGAGCAGATGGAACGCCGCCGCCGCGACCAGCGCGATCAGGATGTTGGTGGCCGGCCCCGCCAGCGCCACCAGGATCATGCCGAGCCGGGGTTCGCGGAGCTTGCGGAAGTTGACGGGAACCGGTTTGGCGTAGCCGAACAGGAACGGCGAATGTGACAACAGCAGCATCGCCGGCAGCAGCAGGGTGCCGAACGGATCGATATGTCGCAGCGGGTTGAAGCTGACGCGCCCGAGATCCCAAGCCGTGTTGTCGCCAAACGCATACGCCACGAAGCCGTGCGCCGCCTCGTGAAAGGTGATGGCGATGACAAGAGGTAAAATCCAGACCGACAGGTCGTAAGGGGTAATGTTCAAAGCGTGGGTTCCCAGATAGGCACCAGGGAACACTTAGAGCCGATGGACTGGCTGCGCTAGGGCGCGATTTTCGGATATTGCGGCAGCCCGTCGTCGAGCCTGACCCAATCCATCTTCTCCGAGACCCACGTGTGGGCGGTCGGGACGAAGGCGTTGCGGTCGTCGAACGCGGCCAGGGCAACGCCTGCCATCGTGCCGGCCTTGCGCCAGGCAAACAGCCGGGTGCCGCACCTCCTGCAGAACACCCGGTCGAGCAAATCGGAGGAGGAATAGCGCGCGGTCTCGCCTTCGATCGTGATTGCGCTTTGCTCGAACAAAGCGCGCGCGAAAAAGGGCGAGCCCATCGCCCTCTGGCAGTTGCGGCAATGACAGACGCGGACGTTGACCGGCTCGCCTTCGCATTTGAAGCGGACCGCGCCGCAGAGACAACCGCCCTCCCGGACCATGCCGCCTCTTAATACGTCGCGCGACCGCCGGAAATGTCGAACACCGCGCCGGTGGAGAAGGCGCAATCCTCCGACGCGAGCCAGGCGACCATCGCCGCGACTTCCTCGACCAACACGAAGCGACCTTTCGGAATTTTCGACAGCATGAAATCGATGTGCTGCTGCGTGAGCTGGTCGAAGATCGCGGTCTTCGCCGCCGCCGGCGTCACCGCGTTGACCACGATGTTCTGTTGGGCGAGTTCCTTGCCGAGCGATTTGGTCAAAGCGATCAGGCCGGCCTTGGACGCGGAATAATGCGCGGCGTTGGGATTGCCCTCTTTGCCGGCGATGGAGGCGATGTTGACGATGCGGCCGTAATTTTGTTTCAGCATCGCCGGCACGATCGCCTTGCAGCAGATGAAGGGACCGTCGAGGTTGATGCGCAGCACCTTGCGCCATTCCTCGAGATCGGTCTCCCAAACCGTCTTGTTGACGCCGGCAATGCCGGCGTTGTTGACGAGGATATCGATCTTTCCAAACGCCTTCAGCGTCTCGTCGCGGGCTGTTTCGACCGCACCTGTGTCGGTGACATCGACCTTCAGCGCGATGACGGCGCTGCCGATCTCCTTGGCGGTCTTTTCGGCGAGCTTCTGGTCGGCGTCCCAAATCGCGACCTTGGCGCCGGAGCCGACAAAGCGTTCGGTGATGGCGCGGCCAAAGCCCTGCGCACCACCCGTGACGACAGCACAACGTCCGTTGAGATCGATCTTGTTCATGCGGAGACTCCTCTGAGTTGTTTCATCGCCGTCATTCCGGGATGGTGCGCCAGCACCAGACCCGGAATGACGGAGAAATTGGCTACAGCGTCCAGCCGCCGTCGATGACGTGGGCGCCACCGGTCGTGAAGGCGCTCTCGTCGCTCGCAAGATAGACCGCAAGCGCTGCAATCTCTTCGGCGGTACCGAGCCGGCCCATCGGTTGGCGCGCCACGAACATCTCGCGCCCGCCGGGGCCTGCGGTCGCCGCACGCTGCAGCATCGACGGCGTCTCGATCGTACCGGGGCAGATGCAGTTGCAGCGAATGCCCTTGCTGATGAAGTCGGCCGCGACCGAGCGGGTCAGCGCCGCCACCGCCGCCTTGGTCGCGCCGTAGACATAGCGGTTGGGCGCGGCTTTGAACACGCCGGCGGCCGAGGAGATGTTGACGATCGCGCCACCGCCGCCATCGAGCATCGCCGGCAGGAATGCGCGGATGATCCGGTGCATCGACTTGACGTTGAGGTCGAACGAAAATTCCCAGTCCTCGTCGGAGCAGTCGAGAATGGTGCCGTGATGCACGAAGCCCGCGGCATTGAGGAGGATGTCGACCTTTCCAACGCGCTTGGCAGCGGCGGCCACGGCGGCCGTATCACGTACGTCCAGCCGCGCCACATCGCCAACGCCTTCGTGCTTGAGCGTGCTCAAGCCCTTCTCATCAACATCGGTGGCGAACACGGTGGCGCCTTCGCGCGCAAACGCAGCCGCGCAGGCGCGGCCGATGCCGGCTGCCGCAGCTGTGACGAATGCGCGCTTGCCCTTGAGGCGGTCTGACATGAGGGTCTCCTAGACTTCGATCCAATGCATCTCTGTGATTCGTCATTGCGAGCCACCGGGTCCGCGCAAAGCGCGGTCCGATGACAGGCTCCGCGAAGCAATCCAGGGCCGCAAGGAAAGACTGGATTGCTTCGTCGCTTGCGCTCCTCGCAATGACGGCTGGGGACTAATGATTGTCCCGCGCCACGCCGAAGGTATGCGAGATGTCGCGGTAGCGGGTCGCGAGTTCCATACAGGCGCCGGTCGCGTGCTGGCCAACAGTGTTGCGATAGAGCTCCTGCCAGGGCGTCTGGTCGGCGGGATGGGGATAGCCGCCCTTCGCCTTCAACTCGGCGCGGCGGCGCTCGAGTTCATCCTCGGAAATCAGGATATTGGCGCTCCCTTTATTGAGATCAATGCGTACCTTGTCGTCGGTCTTCAGGATTGCGAGGCCACCGTTCGCGGCAGCTTCTGGGCTCGCGTTGAGGATCGACGGCGAGCCTGATGTGCCCGACTGCCGGCCGTCGCCGACGCAGGGCAGCGCCAGGATGCCGCGTTTGATCAGCGCGGCCGGAGGCTGCATGTTCACAACCTCGGCGCCGCCGGGATAGCCGATCGGGCCGGCGCCGCGGATGAACAGGATGCAGCGTTCGTCGATGTTGAGGGCAGGATCCTCGATCCGGGCGTGATAGTCCTCCGGACCGTTGAAGACGATCGCGCGGCCTTCGAAGGCGTTCGGATCCTTCGGATTGCTCAAATAGCGTTCGCGGAATTCCTTCGAGATCACGCTCGTCTTCATGATGGCGGAATCGAACAGATTGCCGCGCAGCACCAGAAAGCCGGCATCCTTCACCAGCGGCTTGTCGTAGCTCCAGATCACATCGCCGTCGGGCTTGGCTGCGTCGCGACAATTGTCGCCCATGCTGCGGCCGTTCACGGTGATGGCGTCTTCGTGGATGCGCTTGTGCCGCATCAGTTCGCCGACCACGGCCGGCACGCCGCCGGCGCGATGATATTCCTCGCCGAGATAAAAGCCGGCTGGCTGCATGTTGACCAGGAGCGGCACGTCATGGCCGATCTTCTGCCAGTCGTCGATTGAAAGCTCTACGCCGACATGGCGGGCCAGGGCGTTGATATGGATCGGTGCATTGGTCGAACCGCCGATCGCGGAGTTGACCACGATGCAGTTCTCGAATGCCTTGCGGGTGAGGATGTCGGAGGGCTTCAGGTCCTCCCAGACCATCTCGACGATGCGTTTTCCAGTCTCGTAGGCGATCTGGCCGCGCTCGCGATAGGGAGCGGGGATGGCGGCGCAGCCGGGCAGCGACATACCGAGCGCTTCGGCCAGCGAGTTCATGGTCGAGGCGGTCCCCATGGTGTTGCAATGGCCGACCGACGGCGCGGAGGAGGCCACGATCTCCATGAACTCTTCATAATCGATCTCGCCGGCGGCAAGTCGTTCGCGGGACTTCCAGACCACGGTGCCTGAGCCGGTGCGCTGCCCCTCATGCCAGCCGTTGAGCATCGGGCCACCCGACAGCACGATCGCCGGCAGATTGACCGTGGCCGCCGCCATCATGCAGGCGGGCGTCGTTTTGTCGCAGCCGGTGGTCAGCACCACGCCATCGAGCGGGTAACCATACAGGACTTCAACCAGGCCGAGATAAGCGAGGTTGCGGTCGAGCGCCGCGGTCGGGCGCTTTCCGGTCTCCTGGATCGGATGGGTCGGAAATTCCATCGCGATGCCGCCGGCCTCGCGGATTCCTTCGCGGACCCGGTGTGCCAGTTCGAGGTGATGCCGGTTGCACGGCGAAAGATCGCTGCCGGTCTGGGCGATGCCGATGATGGGCTTGCCCGATTGCAGTTCCTGCCGGGTCAGTCCGTAATTGAGGTAGCGCTCAAGATAGAGCGCGGTCATGCCGGGATTATGCGGATTGTCGAACCATTCGCGGGAACGGAGCCTACGCTGCGTGGCGTTGCCGCCGGTGCCATGTCCGTTCGTGACGTTTTTTGTCATCTGGTCCTCCCTGCAAAGCGCCTACAGGCTTTCTTGGGGAGCCTATCGGCTCCTAGCATGCTGCAAAACCACGCGGGCCATAAACGTGTTGGGCAAGGCCGCGGGCAGTTGGGCGCGAAACTAGTCCAAAGGCGATGCTAGCGCTATCATTTTGTCATTTTGATCCCGAAGCGCCGGTAACGGAAATTTTCCGAATCGATGCCTCACGATTCCGGCCCAACGAGCTTTGACGCTCCATAACTTTGAACCCGAGATCGACAATTGGTTCCAGCGGCTGGCGACCCTCGATGCGCTCGACGAGCATCGTAGCCGCGTCTCTGCCCATTTCGAAGCGGTTCGTCCGCACGCTGGTGAGCGTAGGAACTGCAGCCGCCATGAACTCGAGATCATTGAAGCCGACAATCGCCATCTCGTTGGGCACGCCGATTCTCAAACGTTGGCATTCGAACAGAACACCCAAGGCGACGTCGTCATTGGCGCAGAACACCGCGTCGGCGTCGGGTGCCTTCGATAGAAGATCGGTGAGAAGCGCGCCGCCGACGGTGACGGAACTCGGTAAGGTCGTGGTCACGACCAATTGCGGATCGAGCAGGGCGGCCTCCTTCATAATGGCCTCATAGCCCTCGAAACGTCGCTGGACCCGGGGATCCATTCGGGCGCCGAGAAAACCTATTCGACGAAAGCCTTGTGCAAGAAGATGCGAAATCGCTGCGCGGGCCGCTTCATAATGCGAGAAGCCGATCATCATGTCGACGGGGTTTGGACCAATCTCCATGACTTGAACAATGGGGCAGTCCACCGATTCCATCATCGACCTGGACTCTGCCGTCTGATCGATGCCGGTTACGATTAGGCCGGCGGGCCTTTGCGCCAGAAAGAGCCGAAGGAGCTTTTCCTCCTGCAGGATGCTGTAGCGGGTGTTGGCAAGCTGAATGCTGTAACGGGTGCCGTCCACCGCATCATAGATTCCACGCAAGACGTCGGAGAACACATTATTGGTGAGTGAGGGAATCAAGACGCCGATCACTTCGGTCCGCTGTGAGGCAAGCGCGCGCGCGGCAAGGTTCGGTATGTAACCGAGTTCCTCCGCCGCGCTTTCGACGCGTACCCGCTTGGCAACCGATACGGCTTCCGGAGTTCTGAAAAAACGCGACGCCGTGATCGGGCTCACGCCCGCGAGCATGGCGACCTCGGCGAGTCGGACCTTTCCGGGTTTGGTGCGTTTTCGTCCCATTAGCCGCTCATATCACAGGCGCCGCGCTGGACAGAGGTATTATTGACAGCGCTACCACGCGGGCGCTAAGCAAAGAAATTGCCAAGGCTGCATAAACCTCCGACAATGGCCGTCGGATGAGCTTCGTTGAAGCGGAGCAAGATAAAAGAGCAGCGCGGCAGCGGCGGTCGTCGCACGTCGTCGGGAAACGCAGGGAGACAGCCTAATGTCGTCGGTACACATTCGCGACGTGCGGAAATCGTTCGGTGGTTTCGAGGTCCTGCACGGCGTGACGATCCCGATCGAGGATGGCGAGTTCGTCGTTCTGGTCGGGCCTTCCGGCTGCGGAAAGTCGACGCTGTTGCGGATGCTCGCCGGGCTCGAGAACATTACCTCCGGCACAATCTCGATCGGCGAGCGCGTCGTCAATCAGGTGCAGCCGAAAGAGCGGGACATCGCGATGGTGTTCCAGAATTACGCGCTCTATCCACATATGACGGTCGCCGACAATATGGGCTTTTCGCTCAAGCTGCGCGGCGCCTCGGCGGATGAGATCAACAAGCGTGTGAAGCGCGCGGCGGAAATTCTCGCGCTGGCCCCGCTGCTCGAGCGCTTTCCGCGGCAGCTCTCCGGCGGACAGCGGCAACGCGTCGCCATGGGACGCGCCATCGTGCGCGATCCGCGGGTGTTCCTGTTCGACGAGCCTTTATCCAACCTCGATGCCAAATTGCGCGTGGCCATGCGTACCGAAATCAAGGAGCTGCACCAGCGCCTGAAAACGACGACGGTCTACGTCACCCATGACCAGATCGAGGCCATGACCATGGCCGACAAGATCGTGGTCATGCACGACGGCATCGTCGAACAGATGGGTACCCCGCTCGAGCTTTATGATCGGCCCGAAAACCAGTTCGTGGCCGGCTTCATCGGCTCTCCGGCCATGAACTTCCTGAAAGGCAAGGTGGTCGCAAACGGCGGCATCGCCTTCGAGGGACCGAAGGGCGTCAAGTTGCCGCTGAAATCCGCGCCGGCCAATGCCGATGGCCGGCCGGCCGTCTATGGCATCCGACCGGAGCATTTCACACTGGCGGACGATGGCGCGGAAGCTGAAATCATTGTAGTCGAGCCGACTGGCTCAGAGACCCAGGTGTTTGCCAAGGTCGGCGGCGAGCAGGTCGTCGCCGTATTCCGCGAACGCCATCTATTCAATCCGGGCGACAAGGTCCGGTTGAAGCCCGATCCCTCGCTGGTTCATTTGTTCGACGAGACGACGGGAAAGCGACTGAACGCTTGAAGCACCAAGAATAACACCCAAGGGAGAGACGACCATGAAGGATTTTACCCGCCGCGCTTTTGTGAAAGGAGGCACGGCGTTGGCTGCGACCAGTGCACTCACCGGGCCCGCGCTGTTCGATTTCGCCAAAGCCTGGGCGGCGGACGCGCCCTTCAAGGCGGAGCCCGGCGCCAAGCTCACCTTGATGCGCTGGAAGCGCTTCGTTCCGACTGAGGACGAAGCCTTCAACGCGACCGTGGCGGCGTTCAAGGCCGCGACCGGCACCGAGATGAACGTGTTCAGCGAATCCTTCGAGGACGTACAGCCGAAGGCGTCCGTTGCCGCCAATACGGGCTCGGGGCTCGATTTGGTCTGGGGGCTCCACGCGCTGCCACAGCTGTTCCCGACCAAAGTCTTGAAGATGAACGACGTCGCCGACTATCTTGGCAAAAAATACGGCGGCTGGGCGGATGCGCCGGAGAAAACCGTAAAGCACGGCAACGATTGGCTCGGCATCCCCATCGCCACCGATGGCGGCTACATGACCTACCGGAAATCGGCGCTGGATAAAGCGGGCTTCAAGGAATTCCCGAAAGACTTCCCGGGATTCCTCGAAATGTGCAAGGCGCTGAAGAAGAACAACACGCCGGCCGGCTTTGCGCTCGGGCATGCTTCCGGCGACGCCAATAGCTGGCTGCACTGGATCTTGTGGGGCCATGGGGCCTACACGGTCGATCAACACGACAAGGTGATCATCAATTCACCGGAAACGTTCAAGGCGCTCGATTACTGCAAGGAGCTCTCGCAAAGCTTCATTCCCGGTACGGCGTCCTGGAACGACTCCTCCAACAACAAGGCTTTTCTTGCCGGCGATCTCTATTGCACGGCGAACGGCATCTCGATCTACATCGCAGAGAAGGATGCCGCTGCGAAAGATCCGAAAATGAAGGCGCTCGCCGACGACACCTATCACGCCCTGTGGCCGGTCGGTCCCGTAGGCAAGCCGACCGAGCAGCAGCTCATCATGCCGATGCTGGCATTCAACTTCACCAAATATCCGAATGCCGCAAAGGCCTTCATCGCTTTCCTGATGGAGAAGGATCAATACGGCAAATGGCTGGAGGCCTCGCGCGGCTACCTGTGCCAGACGCTGAACGCCTACGACGATGCGCCGATCTGGAAGGAGGATCCGAAGAACTGGGTGTTCTCGCAGGCCTCCAAGCGCTCGCTTCCTATTTCCGGCATCGGCACGCCCGGCGCGAAGGCAGAAGAGGTAATCGCCAACTTCATCGTCGTCGACATGTTTGCGAACTACTGCACCGGCTCGAAGGACGCCAAGGCCGCCGTCGCGGAAGCCGAGCGGCAATTGAAGCGGATCTATCGCACCTGATGGTCACCGTGCGGGCGGCGGCTGCCGCCCGCACCCCTAAAACTCTTGCTCGGGATGATGCCCATGGCTGATCTCGCACTTGCCCCCCGGCGCGCCAAGCCTGAAATGCGCGAAGCCAGCACATGGGATCGTCTGAAGCACAACAAGAACTGGCTCGGCTTCTGGTTCATGCTGCCGGCCATGGGATTTTTGATCCTGTTCCTGGCCTATCCGCTGGGCCTGGGCGTTTGGCTCTCGTTCACCGACGCCAAGATCGGCCAGCCCGGCGAGTTCATCGACATCGGAAATTACCAGTGGCTTTGGGGCGACGACGTCTTCTGGCTCTCGGTGTTCAACACGATCGGCTACACTGTGATCGCCAGCACGATCAAATTTGCGGTCGGGCTCTATCTCGCGCTGCTCTTGAACGAGAACCTGCCGTTCAAGGCGATGCTGCGTGCGCTGGTCCTGATTCCCTTCATCGTGCCGACCGTGCTCTCGGCCATTGCGTTCTGGTGGATCTTCGATGCGCAGTTCTCGATCATCTCATGGTCGCTGAGGCATCTCGGCTTGATCACCCACAACATCAATTTCCTCGGCGATACGACCTGGGCGCGCATCTGCGTGATTTTTGCCAACATCTGGCGCGGCGTTCCCTTCGTCGCGATCACGCTGCTGGCCGGCCTGCAGACGGTGCAGCCTTCGCTCTATGAGGCCGCGACGCTGGACGGGGCTTCGAGCTGGCAGCGTTTTCGCTATGTCACCTATCCGCTGCTCACCCCGATCATCGCGGTGGTGATGACGTTCTCGGTGCTGTTCACCTTCACCGACTTCCAGCTGATCTGGGCGATGACGCGCGGTGGCCCGGTCAATGCCACGCAGCTGATGGCAACGTTGTCGTATCAGCGTGCGATTATTGGCGGCCAATTGGGCGAGGGCGCCGCGATCTCGACCGCCATGATTCCGTTCCTCCTGGGTGCGATCATGATCTCCTGGTTCGGATTGCAGCGGCGCAAATGGCAGCAGGGGGAAAACAATGATTGACCTCTGCGCTGCTGCTTTTGTTTTGCGCGAACCGGGCAGGCGTGGGGCGCGCTGTCCCAATTGGCAACAGGGAGAAAAAAATGACTGACCTCCCAGCCTCAAAAGTCGATCTGAAGTCCGTCCTGTCGAAGCCGGCGGTCGATAACACCGAAGGCATGAGCTATCTGCAGTCGGTGCCACGCCGGCTGGTAACGCTCTATCTGCCGCTGTCGATCATCCTCGTCATCCTGCTGTTCCCGTTCTATTGGATGGCGCTGACGTCGGTGAAGCCGGACGCGCAGCTGCTCGATATGGACACCTACAGTCCGTTCTGGACCTGGAGTCCGACTCTCAAACATTTTCATAAGCTCTTGTTCGAGAGCTACTATCCGCACTGGCTCTGGAACACGATGTATGTCGCGGTCGGTGCGACCGTGCTCTCGATCATTGCCAGCGTGCTCGCGGCTTATGCCATCGTGCGGCTGCGCTACAAGGGCGCGAACCTCGTCGGCGGCCTGATCTTTCTCGCCTATCTCGTTCCGCCGTCGATCCTTTTCATCCCGCTCGCGACCGTCGTATTCCAGTACGGCTTGTTTGACTCGCCGATGGCTCTGATATTGACCTATCCGACCATCCTGATCCCGTTCTCGACCTGGCTGTTGATGGGCTATTTCAAGACCATTCCGTTCGAGCTCGAAGAATGCGCGCTGATCGATGGCGCAAGTCGTTGGCAGATCCTGATCAAGATCGTGCTGCCGCTTGCGATACCTGGACTGATCTCGTCCTTCATCTTCTGCTTCACTTTGTGCTGGAACGAGTTCATCTATGCGCTGACCTTCCTGCAATCGACTCAGCACAAGACGGTGCCGGTCGCGATCGTCAATGAATTCGTCGACGGTGACGTCTACCACTGGGGCGCGCTGATGGCGGGTGCCTTGGCCGGCTCGCTGCCACTGGTCATCCTTTACGCCTTCTTCGTCGAGCATTATGTGTCGGCGATGACCGGTGCGGTGAAGGAATAACGGCGCGGGTTTCACCTCTTCCCAGGGGAGAGGTGAACCGAGTCCGCCGATCGGCCTTCGCGGGGTTGGGCCCGTCAAAAACAACAAGGAGTTCGCTGTTGCATATTCTGGTTCTGGGCGCCGCCGGCATGGTGGGGCGCAAATTGGTGGAACGCCTCTTGCGCGACGGTCGGCTCGGCAAGAGCGACATCACGCGGCTGACGCTGCACGACGTGGTGGCTCCGGCCAAGCCCGAAAAGTCGGCGTTCCCCGTCGAGACTCTCGCCAGCGATTTCGCGGTGCCGGGTGCGGCGGAGAAGCTGATCGCGGGACGGCCCGATGTGATCTTTCATCTCGCCGCGATCGTCTCGGGCGAGGCCGAGCTCGATTTCGACAAGGGCTATCGCATCAATCTCGACGGCACGCGCATGCTGTTCGACGCCATCCGGCTCGTCGGCGGCGGCTACAAGCCGCGAGTCGTCTTCACCTCATCCATTGCGGTGTACGGCGCGCCGTTCCCGGAGGCGATCGGTGACCAATTCTTCCATACGCCGCTCTTGAGCTATGGCACCCAGAAGGCGATCGGCGAACTCCTGCTCGCCGATTATTCGCGCCGCGGCTTCTTTGACGGCATCGGCATCCGCCTGCCGACCATCTGCATCCGTCCCGGTCTGCCCAACAAGGCGGCCTCGGGCTTCTTCTCCAACATCTTGCGCGAGCCGCTGGCCGGCAAGGAGGCGATCCTGCCGGTCTCGGAGGACGTTCGGCATTGGCATGCGACGCCGCGCTCGGCGGTCGGCTTCTTGCTGCACGCCGGTACCATGGATCTCGCCGCCGTCGGCCCGCGCCGCAATCTCACCATGCCCGGCCTGTCCGCCACCGTCGGTGAGCAGATCGCCGCGCTGAAGCGTGTCGCCGGAGAGAAAGTCGCCGCCCGCATCAAGCGGGTGCCCGATCCGTTCATCATGGGCATCGTCGACGGCTGGCCGCGCAACTTCGAAGCCAGGCGCTCACGCGAACTCGGCTTCACCACGGCCGAAAACAGCTTCGACGACATCATCCGGATTCACATCGAGGACGAACTCGGCGGCAATTTCGTCAACTGAGGCGCATGGTCCGGACCTATAGGGCCGCCTTGGCGAAAAGTGGTCTCGGTCTTCCCTCGCGACAAACACGGAACGCGTTTGCGCGGAGATCATGCGCAGACTCAAAGGTTGGATGGGCGCTAGTCTCATGCCCAAGATCGCCTGCGTCGGCGAATGCATGGTCGAGCTGAGAAAGCCGAAGGGCGGCCTGTACTCGCGCGCCTTCGGCGGCGACACCCTAAACACCGCCGTCTACCTCGCCCGTCTCGGCGTCGCCGTCGATTACGTTACGGCGCTGGGTGATGATTCCCTGAGCGAGGAGATGATCGCGGGCTGGGCGGCGGAGGGCATCGGGACCAGCCGGGTCGCACGAGTGCCCGGCAAATTGCCGGGCCTCTATCTCATCGAGACGGATGAGGCGGGCGAGCGTCGGTTCTTCCATTGGCGCGACAGTTCCGCCGCGCGCAGCCTCTTGGATCTGCCCACGACCGGCGAGATTCTGGAGTCGCTTGGCAACTATGATCTCGTCTATCTCTCGGCGATCACGTTGTCGATTTTTGGCGAGAGCGGGCGGGCACGCTTGCTCGCCGCGTTGGCCTCGGCGCGCCGGCGCGGCGTCCGTATCGCCTTCGACACCAATTTCCGCGCCCGCGGTTGGCCCGACCTGGAGGTTGCACGCCGCGTTTTCCGCGAGGCCTTCGACGTCGCCGACATGACGCTCGCATCGACAGAGGATCTGCTGCCGCTCTATCCGGGCGAGAGTGCGGAAGCGCTGTTCGCGCGGATCCCGGGCGCAGAGGCGGTGCTCAAGCTCGCCGAACCTGCCAGCATTGTGCGTTCCGGCGGCGTCTCGCATTGGTTGACGGCCGAGCCGGTCGACGGCCCCGTCGTGGATACGACGGCCGCCGGCGACAGTTTTGCGGCCGCCTACGTCGCCGCGCGGCTTGCCGGCGCCGAGCCGCTTGAAGCGGCACGCGCGGGCCATCGTCTTGCCGGTGTCGTGGTCTGTCATCCCGGCGCGATCATCCCGCGCTCGGCCATGCCGGTCGATCTTGCGTTCGCCGCAGCGGCGTCGCAAAAGGTGTCCCCATGACCATGGCCGCAAAGCAAGAGAAACTGACGGCGCTGTTCGCAGCGGCGGGCGTCATCCCCGTGCTCACCATCGAGCGGCTGGAGGATGCGGTGCCGCTCGCGAAGGCGCTGGTCGGTGGCGGCGTACGCACACTCGAGGTGACGTTGCGCACCAAGGTCGCGGTCGAGGCTGCCAAGGCGATCATCGCCGAGGTCCCGGAGGCGATCGTCGGTATCGGCACGATCCTGAGCCCGGGCGATCTCGCCCGCGCCGCCGCGCTTGGCGCCAAGTTCGGCATCAGCCCGGGACTGACGCCGGAGCTTTTGCAGGCGGCCGGCGCGAGCGAATTGCCATTCGCGCCGGGTATTGCAACGGCCTCGGAACTGATGCAGGCGCTCGCCCACGGCTTCGAGGTCGTGAAATTCTTTCCGGCCGAGCAGGCGGGCGGCATCAAGGCGCTGCGGGCGCTGGCAGGGCCGTTTTCCAATGCGCGGTTCTGTCCCACGGGCGGCATTGGCGAGGCCAATGTCGGCACGTGGCTCGCCGAGCCGAACGTGATTGCGGCGGGCGGTTCCTGGCTGTGCCCCGCATCGGAGGTCAGATCCGGCAACTGGGCGCGCATAACGGCCATCTGCGAGCAGACGATGCGATCGCTGAAAGCCGCGTGAACTCTTGCCGGCGATCGGCTAAAACCAGCCCGAACCAGGTAAGGAGAGAGCCATGACCGCCAGCATCGTCGGATGGGCGCATACGCCGTTCGGCAAATTCGATACCGAAACTGTCGAGAGCCTCGTCGTCCGTGTCGCCAACGAGGCGCTGGCCGATGCTGGCATTTCCGCTGCCGATGTCGACGAAATCATGCTCGGGCATTTCAATGCCGGCTTCTCGCCACAGGATTTTACCGCCTCGCTCGTGCTACAGGCAGATCCGCAACTGCGCTTCAAGCCGACGACCCGCGTCGAGAACGCGTGCGCCACCGGTTCGGCGGCGGTCCATCAGGGCATCCGCGCGATTGCGGCGGGGCAGGCGAAATTCGTCCTCGTGGTCGGCGTCGAGCAGATGACGCGCACGCCCTCAGCCGAGATCGGGCGCAACCTCTTGAAGGCCTCCTATCTGCCGGAGGACGGCGACACGGTCGGCGGCTTCGCAGGCGTGTTCGGCAAGATCGCGCAAGGTTATTTCCAGAAATATGGCGATCAGTCGGACGCGCTCGCGATGATCGCGGCCAAGAACCACAAGAACGGCGTCGCCAACCCGTTCGCGCAAATGCGCAAGGATTTCGGCTTCGAGTTCTGCCGTTCCGAGAGCGAGAAGAATCCCTACGTCGCCGGTCCCTTGAAGCGCACCGACTGTTCGCTGGTCTCCGACGGCGCCGCTGCGCTGGTGCTGACGGATTCCGAGACGGCGAAGACGATGGGCAAGGCGGTGAACTTCCGCTCGGTCGCGCACGCACAGGACTTCCTGCCGATGTCGAAGCGCGACATCCTGCAGTTCGAAGGCTGCACCGTGGCCTGGCAGCGCGCGCTGGAGAAGGGCGGTCTCAAGCTCTCCGATCTCTCCTTCGTCGAGACGCATGACTGCTTTACCGTCGCCGAACTGATCGAATACGAGGCGATGGGGCTCACGCCGCGCGGCCAGGGCGCGCGTGCCATCAAGGAAGGGTGGACGCAGAAGGACGGCAAGCTGCCGGTCAATCCTTCCGGCGGGCTGAAGTCGAAAGGTCATCCGATCGGTGCGACCGGCGTGTCCATGCATGTGATGACCGCGATGCAGCTTACAGGTCAAGCACCGGAAGGCATGCAACTGAAGAACGCGCAGCTCGGCGGCATCTTCAACATGGGCGGCGCCGCGGTCGCCAACTACGTCTCGGTGCTGGAGCCGGCGAAGTAGCGTGCTGGAGGCGTAGGCAACGGCGCGAAAGCGCCGTGCCTACCAATTTTTTGCGCAGGCCCTTTGGACCACCTCCGCTCTTCGAGTTTGGCGGAAACAGCATATAGCTTTTTCGGCGGGCCACGCTTTAGCAACAGATCGAATGATCGATGGTTTAGCTCCGCTCGCGAGGGCGCTGCGGCGGCTGCGGATTATTGGCAGGATTGGTGTCGTACTTGGAAACTCGCGTGATGTGCCCGCCAGCGGCGAGAGGTTGCAAGTCTGCCTCCAGCGCGTCGGCAACGTCCTTGCCATAGACCTCTTGATCGTCCACGTAGAGCGTGAAGGACCTCAGATATTTTTCCTTCTTCGCCGGATTTTCGATCGTCGCCCTGGTCCATTCGTAGAGCGGATAGTCTTCGACGCCTTGCTCTTCTGCTGCAGCGACGTATTCCGCAAATGCGTCGAACTGGCATTTCGGGGTGGCGCGATGCTTGGCGAGGACGTCGAATAGCGGGGCCACCGCCGGATCACGAAACTTTCGCCGGATCGACTCGGCCGTGGCAGAATTGTTCACATCAAATCTGACCTGATACTCCCACTGAGAAGTCACGTCATTCTTGCTTTCTGATCGCATGGTCGGGATGCGATCATAGCTTACGGCGAAAGCTCCGGTTACGGAAGATCGCACCCCTTGCGGCAGGCCGCCTCGCCTGACCTTGGCTCACCCCGGGATCCGACCCCAGCCGTCACCATGCAAGACGGCCTGAGCAACTGATTTGCCTGATCGACCGGCAAATCAGAACGTTCGTGACGGAACCGAGACAGCGCGGCGTGTGTATGTGGCCGTAGCTGTCGGCGGACGCGGTGCTCGTCCCAACGATGGGATGCATAGGCCCATACCCCCGCCGCAGCTTGATCTCCGCGCTCGGCTGCCGTTACCTGCCCCCGATCAGGACATCGGGAGGAGAGATGGGGCCGCTGCAAGGCATCAAAGTCGTCGACATGACCACCGTGCTGATGGGGCCGTATGCCACCCAGATGCTCGGGGACTATGGCGCCGATGTCATCAAGGTGGAGAGCATCGACGGCGACGTCACGCGGCTGATCGGCCCGACGCGCCATTCCGGCATGGGTCCGGTGTTCCTCAACACCAACCGCAGCAAGCGCTCGATCTGCCTCGACTTGAAGAAACCAACAGGCCGCGAAGTCGTGCTGCGGCTGATCAAATCGGCCGACGTGCTCGTCTATAACGTGCGGCCGCAGGCGATGGCGCGGCTCAATCTCGGCTACGATGTGGTGGCCGAAATCAATCCGCGCCTGATCTATGCCGGCGTGTTCGGCTTCGGCCAGGATGGCCCCTATGCGGCAAAGCCCGCTTACGACGATTTGATTCAAGGCGCGACCGGGTTGCCATCCCTGATGGCGCAGACCAGCGACGGCATGCCGCGCTATGTGCCGAATGCGCTGGTCGATCGCATCGTGGGTCTCACCGCGGTCGGCGCCATTTGCGCGAGCCTCGTGCACCGCGATCGCACCGGACGCGGTCAGCGCGTCGATATCCCGATGTTCGAGACCATGGCGAGTTTCGTCCTGGGCGACCACATGGGCGGTCTCACCTACGAGCCGCCGCTCGACAAGGGCGGCTATCCGCGCCACCTGTCGCGCGATCGCAGGCCCTACAAGACCTCCGACGGCTATATCAGCGTGATCGTCTATAACGACAAGCAGTGGGAGAGTTTTTTCAAGGCGACCGGCCGCGATGACCTGCGCGGCGATCCGCGCTTTGCAAACTTTGCCGGCCGCGCCGCCAATATCGACTTCGTCTATGGTGAACTTGCGCGCGTCTTCGAGACGCGCAGCACGGCCGAGTGGATGGAGCTTCTGAACAAGGCCGATATTCCGGTCATGCCCATGCACGACCTGCAGGACATGCTGAGTGACCCGCATCTGGTCGCCACCAACTTTTTCCCCGTCGTCGAGCATCCGACCGAGGGACCGATTCGCAGCATGAAGGTGTCGGCGAATTGGTCGGAGACCAAAGCCGAGCCTGCCAGGCTTGCGCCGCGCCTCAACGAGCAGGGCGAGGAGATCCTGCGCGAAGCGGGTTTTTCGAACGAGGAGATCGCCGCCATGATCCGCGACGGCGTCACTAGAGCATGATCCGGAAAAGTGTGAAGCGGTTTTCGCTCGCGACAAACGCGAAGCGTTTGCGCGGAGATCATGCTCAAACAAGAATCTGGAGTGGGATGGCGATCCCATCGCGCTCTTGGCCGTCGCCGGCCGCCTGAAGGACAACGCCAATGGATTTCGCACTCACGTCCAACCAGGAATCGATCCGCGATGCCGTGGCAAAAATCTGCTCGCGCTTCGATGACGCTTATTGGCTGAAGAAGGACAAGGAGGGCGGCTTTCCCGCCGACTTCCATAAGGCCATGGCGGATGCCGGCTGGCTCGGCATCTGCATTCCCGAGGAGTATGGCGGCTCCGGTCTCGGTATCCTCGAAGCCGCGCTGATGATGCGCACGATCTCGGAATCGGGCGCCGGCATGTCCGGCGCCTCCGCGGTGCATATGAACGTGTTCGGGCTCAATCCGGTGGTCGTGTTCGGGACCAAGGAACAGCGCCAGCGCATGTTGCCGGGCATCGTGGAGGGCCGTGAAAAGGCCTGCTTCGCGGTCACCGAGCCGAACACCGGGCTCAATACCACGCAATTGAAAACCCGTGCGGTGCGGAAAGGCGACAAATATGTCGTCAACGGCCAGAAGGTCTGGATATCGACCGCGCAGGTGGCGGAAAAGATCCTGCTGCTCGCGCGCACCACGCCGCTGGAAGAGGTGAAGAACCCGACCTTCGGCTTGAGCCTGTTCTACACCGACGTCGATCGCAGCCGCATCACGGTGCACGAGATCGAAAAGATGGGCCGCAAGCCCGTCGATTCCAACGAGTTGTTTATCGAGAATTTCGAGATTCCGGCTCACGACCGCCTCGGCGAGGAGGGCCGCGGCTTCGAATACATCCTGCACGGCATGAACCCGGAGCGCATCCTTATCGCAGCGGAGGCCGTCGGTCTCGGCCAGCTCGCGCTGTCGCGCGCGAGTTCCTATGCCAAGGCCCGCAACGTCTTCAACCGTCCGATCGGCAAGAATCAGGCGATCCAGCATCCTCTGGCGAAAAACTGGATGGAGCTGGAAGCGGCCTGGCTGATGACGCTGTCGGCGGCATGGCAGTACGACAAGGGCCTGTCGTGTGGCCCTGCGGCGAACTCGGCCAAATATCTCGCCGGCGAAGCGGGTTTTCGCGCCTGCGAGCAGGCGGTGATGACGCATGGCGGTTTCGGTTACGCCAAGGAATTCCATGTCGAGCGCTATTTGCGCGAATCGCTGATTCCACGCATCGCGCCCGTCAGTCGCGAACTGATCCTGAGCTTCATTGCCGAGAAGGTGCTGGGCCTGCCAAAGTCGTATTGATGATGCTGGTCGTCGAGATTCCCGGTTCGCGACTTCGTCGCGCCCCGGAATGACGGAACAAGAGGCGCTGACATGAGCTACATCACCGGCGTCGGGCTTACATCGTTCGGCAAGCACGAGGGTTCCTCCTCGCTCGATCTCATGAGCCAAGCCGCGAGCCTTGCGCTTGACGACGCCGGGCTCAAGCGCGGCGAGATCGACGGCATTCTCTGCGGCTACAGCACGGTCTCGCCGCACATCATGCTCGCCACGGTCTTTGCCGAGCACTTCGGCATCCGTCCGTCTTATGCGCATGCTGTGCAGGTCGGCGGCGCGACCGGGCTCGCCATGACCATGCTCGCGCACACGCTGGTCGAGGCCGGCGTGGTTCGCCATGTGCTGGTGGTTGCCGGTGAAAACCGGCTGACCGGACAGAGCCGTGACGCTTCGATCCAGGCGCTCGCCCAGGTCGGGCACCCTGATTACGAGGTGCCGTTGGGGCCGACCATTCCCGCCTATTACGGCCTCGTGGCTTCGCGCTACATGCATGAGTACGGCGTGACCCAGGCTGACCTCGCGGAATTCGCCGTGCTGATGCGGCGGCACGCTTTGTCCCATCCCGGCGCGCAATTCCGTGAGCCCATCACGGTCGCCGATGTGATGGCGTCGAAGCCGGTGGCACTCCCGCTGAAACTGTTGGACTGCTGCCCGGTCTCGGACGGCGGCGCCGCCTTTATCGTCAGCCGCGAGCCGACGACGGAAGCGCGCGTGCGCATCCGCGGCTGCGCGCAGGCGCATACGCATCAGCATGTCACGGCGGCGCCTCGCTTAAGTGAGCTCGGCGCGGAGATCGCGATCGCCAAGGCGAAGTCCGCCGCTTGTGTGGCCATTTCCGACGTGCGCTATGCGGCCGTCTACGACAGCTTCACGATCACGCTTGCGATGCTGCTGGAAGATCTGGGATTGGCTGGCCGCGGCGAAGCGGCGGCGCGGGTGCGTTCCGGTCATTTCTCCGCTGACGGCGAGATGCCGCTCAACACCCATGGCGGGCTCCTGAGCTACGGCCATTGCGGTGTCGGCGGTGCGATGGCGCACCTGGTCGAGGCGCATCTGCAGATGACGGGACGTGCAGGTAAGCGCCAGGTGCGCGACGCTTCCCTGGCGCTCTTGCACGGCGATGGCGGCGTACTGTCCTCGCACGTCAGCATGTTTCTGGAGCAGGCCCGATGAGCGACAAACTTGCCGATTGGACGAAAGGCGAGGCCGCAATCGTCTACCAAAGCTGCGGCTCCTGCGGAGCCAAACAATACTTTCGCCGCGGTTTCTGCGCGGCATGTGGTGCGGTTGATCTAATCGAGCAGCGCGCCAGCGGCGAGGGAACGGTATACGCCACCTCATTGGTGTGCCGGGCCGCAACACCTGAGACCCGCGCTCACGTGCCTTATAACATCGTGCTGGTCGATACCGCGGAAGGCTTTCGAATGATGGCACACGGCGAGAACGATCTCGCCATCGGCGATGTCGTCACCGCGCGCTTTGTTCAGTTTGCGGGACGCTGTGTGCCCTACTTTGCGAAGGCCTCTCGACGCGATAAAAAAGAATGCTGGCGATGACAAGCATCGCGGTCACGGCCAGCAAATGCGCAAGTGCCTCCGAGGCAGCCCTCTTGGTGGCATACTTCATGCCCGTTTTCTCCCTAAACTTGGGCGCAACTCATCGTTGCGCGAATCAACGCGCCGCGACGGTCTGTTTTGACTCGGAACACCCCACAAGACGTATTCGCCTGATTTGAGTCCCCACTCGGCGAATAGCGACTGTCTCAAGGTCGAACAGTAATGCGGCGGCAATTTGACTCACTTATGTTGCCCTTGCGTCGGACCGGCAATAGTCTTCCAGCAACTCGTTGCTGAAGAAATTAGCATAAGGTCGGAAACCCAAGGTGGAGCATGGCGCGAATTGCATATAGCGATCCCGCAAAGCACAATGAACGGACGAGGGAACTCCTGGGAAAGAATCGCAATGCGAACATTTTCCGGATGATGGCGCATTCGCCTGCTTATCTAGAGCAATATTGCCGGCTCGGCGGCGCGATCCGGCACAAGGGTGAGCTTGATCCGGTGGTGCGGGAACTCGCGATCACGCGTACCGGGATTTTGTGCGAGGCACCTTATGAGGTCGTCGCGCACAAGCGCATCGGCAAGAATGTCGGCGTGACTGACGAGCAGAACGAGGCGCTCGAAAATTGGCAATCGGCAACCTGCTTCGACGAAGTGCAGCGCGCCGCGCTCGCCTTCACCGATGAGATCGTAATGCTGCGCCGTCCGCTCGATGCGACCTTCAACTCGATCGCGTCGAAGCTCACGCCCGCCGCGCTGGTCGAGCTGCAGCTCGCCGTCGGCTTCTACATCATGACTTCCAAGTTTCTTGAAACCTTTGACATCGACATGCAGCCGGTGACGGAGGTGGTCTGACGTTTGGGTGCCTGCATTTTTGACTGCTCTTATTTCAACAAAGCGATTTGAGACACATGGATATCAAGGACATCGGTAATGGCTGGGCCAGCTCGGCACAGGCCTGGATCGATTCGATGGGCGAACGCGGCGATTGGGCTCGCGAGCACGTGCTCGATCCAGTCATGTTGGGCCGCATCAAGGGCAGGGGCTTTCAGCGCGCGCTGGACGTCGGGTGCGGCGAGGGGCGGTTTTGCAGAATGCTGAAGGCCGCGGGCGTCAGCGCCACCGGAATAGATCCCACCCGCCCATTGCTGGAGACGGCGCGCCGGCGTGATCCCTCGGGCGACTACCGGTTAGGCCGCGCCGAACAGCTCGAATTCGAGCCAGCAACTTTCGATCTGGTCGTCAGCTATATTACGCTGATCGATATCGCCGATTTCAGAACAGCGATCGGCGAGATGTCGAGGGTGCTGAAGCCCGGCGGCTCGCTTCTGATCGCGAACCTGACCGGCTTCACCTCTACCTGTGCGAACCAGGGGTGGGTGAAAGACGCAGATGGCAGACAATTGCATTTTCCGGTCGATCGCTATCTTGAAGAGTTTCCCTTCTGGTTTGAATGGGCCGGCATCCGCATCGAGAATTGGCATCGGCCGCTATCGGCCTATATGAGCGCCTTTCTGCAGAGTGGTCTCACGCTCGCCTTTTTCTCCGAGCCAGGTCCGGTATCCGGCGAACCGGCGCAGCAGGAAACCTTCCGACGCGTCCCGTGGTTCGTCGTGATGGAATGGACGCGACCGACGGTCACCTGAAGCGCGCTGCGATCAGGTTGAACCGCCATCGCGCTTTCGACTCTTGTCTGAGCATGATCTCCGCGCAAACGCTCGTCGCGTTCGTCGCTAGGGACCACTTCACACTTTGCGCTACACGGCCCTGTGGGTCCGGATCATGCTTCAGCTCAAGTCTCGACGATCGCCACCACCTGGCCTTCGGCCACGACATCGTCGAGCGCGACCAGAATGGACTTCAGCGTACCCGCGGCGGGCGAGGCGACCGGGATTTCCATCTTCATTGCCTCGACGAAAGCGATCTCGTCGCCACCGCCGACGCTCGCACCAAGTTCGACGGGAAGGCCGCAGATGCGCCCGGCGACTTCGGTGACGATCCTGATATCTGGCATGCCAATTCACTTGTTGTTGTGGCGGCAGATTGCCTGATGTAGCTTGTTCTTCAAGTGGAATTTTATTCCGTATCACGAAATTGGGATGGAAGCCATGGGACGACGCTCAGAGCGGCTCAGCAGGCCGCGAATGCTGTCCGGCGATGCCGCCGGCGAAGGTGATGTCATTCAGGTGGTCTCGCGCGCGTTCGACGTGCTCAGATGTTTCGAGGGCCACGAAGCGCGGCTCGGTAATCTCGAAATCAGTAACCGCTGTGGCCTGCCGCGCTCGACGGTTTCGCGACTGACGCACACGCTGACCCGCATGGGGCAGCTCGTGTATCTGCCGCGCGACCAGAAATATCGCATCGGTCCGAGCGCGGTCGCGATGAGCACCGCGATGATGAAGGGCGCGCAGCTGCGCAACCTGATCAGGCAGAGACTGCAGGATGTCGCCGATCAGCTGCCCGGCACGGTCGGATTCGTGATTCCCGACCGCCTTCACCTCGTCTATCTGGAATACGGGCGCTCCGCGAATGCGCTCGGGCTGCATGAGGTCACCGGCAGCCGCATTTCCATGGCGAGCACGGCCGCAGGCCACGCCTATACTGCTGCGCTGGAGCCTGACGTCGGCGATGCGCTGCTGGCCGAGATGGAGCGCGAGGCGCCGGAGAGCGCGAAGGTGCTGAAGCCACGGATCGAAAACAACCGGCGCCTCCTCAAGGAGCGCGGTTATGTGGTGGCTTGCGGCTTGTGGTCGCCGCACATCAACGGTGTCGCGGTGCCGCTGTGGTCGCCGCAATATCAGACCTTCGTCGTGGTGACGATCGGGCTGCTTGCGGCGATGTATGACGAGGCGCGCCTGCATAAGGAAGTCGCGCCGCACATGATTGCGCTGGCTGCCGCCGTCGGCAATCTCCTCGAGACCGCCGAGGGGGATTTGTTGCCGAGTAGCGTCCACAGAAAGCCGCTTCCCGTGCAAGCCTACAATAACGACAAGGTCATCAAGTCGGAGGAAGTGAATGAACTGGAAGCCCGAACTCGACGAGCTGGCTCGGCGCGAGGCCTTCGCGCGCGAGATGGGAGGCGTCGAGAAGGTCAAGCGACAGCGTGACCAGGGCCGTCTTACCGTCCGCGAGCGGATCGAGAAGCTGGTCGACCCCAAGACCTTCCACGAGATCGGCGCGGTCTCCGGCATCGGCGAATATGACGCGCACGGCGAGCTGAAAAATGTGACGCCGGCGAACTGCGTGTTCGGCCGCGCCAAGCTCGACGGCCGCACCGTGGTCGTGGTCGGCGACGATTTCACCGTGCGCGGCGGCTCGGCTGATGCGTCGATTTCGGCAAAGCCGTTGATGGCCGAAGAGATGGCGCACGACTTCCGCTTGCCCATCATCCGCGTCATCGAAGGCTCGGGCGGCGGCGGCTCGGTCAAAACCATCGAGACCAAGGGCGCGGCCAATCTGCCCGGCGGCATCGGCGGCACACGCTGGTATCACTACACGACGGAAAATCTCGCGCATGTACCGGTGGTGGCGCTAGGGCTGGGCTCGGTCGCAGGGCTTGGTGCCGCTCGGCTGGCCGCGAGCCATTATTCGATCATGACGCGCAATTCCGCGATGTTCGTCGCTGGGCCGCCCGTGGTGAAGCGGCTCGGCCAGGATCTGTCCAAGCAGGAGCTTGGCGGCGCCGACATTCAGACCCGTGCCGGAGGCGTCGATGATGCCGTCGACACCGAGGAGGAGGCGTTTGCGCGCGCACGGCGGTTTCTGTCGTACCTGCCGTCGTCGGTGTTCGAATTGCCGCCCACGCTTCGCAGCAGCGACGATCCGGAACGCGCAGAGGAAGCGCTGATCAGGGCGGTGCCGCGCAATCGCCGCCAAGTC
>Ga0134125_10001852_pt1 | contig 25550 bp, 24 predicted proteins | sample KB31751_FD_96464 | JGI IMG/M metagenome (GOLD analysis project Ga0134125, IMG submission 96464) | Terrestrial soil microbial communities with excess Nitrogen fertilizer from Kellogg Biological Station, Michigan, USA - KB3-175-1 | ecosystem: Environmental > Terrestrial > Soil > Unclassified ...
CCCGGAGGGACGGACTGACATGGGCACCCAGCGACGGTTCCGAATCTGGCGGGGCGACACGAACGCGGGAGACCTCGTCGACTTCGATGTGGAGGTCAATGACGGCGAGGTGGTCCTCGACGTTATCCATCGGCTGCAAGCCACCCAGGCTCCCGACCTCGCCGTGCGCTGGAACTGCAAAGCCGGTAAGTGCGGATCGTGCAGTGCCGAGATCAACGGGCGACCCCGCCTGCTGTGCATGACCCGGATGTCCGCCTTGCCGCCTCATCAGCCGGTGACGGTTACCCCGATGCGTACCTTCCCAGTCATCCGAGATCTTGTCACCGACGTCTCGTACAACTACCAGAAGGCACGCGAGATTCGCGCATTCATGCCGCCCAAAGGGGTACAGCCGGGCGAGTACCGGATGCAGCAAGTCGACGTGGAACGCTCGCAAGAGTTCCGCAAGTGCATCGAGTGTTTCCTGTGCCAGAACACCTGCCATGTGATCCGCGACCACGAAGAGAACAAGGCCCACTTCTCCGGGCCACGGTTCCTGATGCGGATTGCTGAGCTGGACATGCACCCACTCGACGCAGCCGACGAGGAGAGCGTGGACCGCAAACGGGCTGCGCAGGACGAGCATGGCCTGGGCTTCTGCAACATCACTAAGTGCTGCACCGAGGTGTGCCCGGAACACATCAAGATCACCGACAACGCGCTGATCCCGATGAAGGAACGGGTGGTCAGTCTCCGCTTCGATCCGCTGGCGCGCCTGCTGCGCCGCGACCGGCGATAGATCAGCGGGGCGTAGGCGGGTTGGGCACCGGACTGCCGAGATACTGGGCGTAGAGGCGAGCCCACGTGCCATCGTCGATCGCGTGCCGCAGCACCGCAGTGATCCGTGCATGCAGCACCGGGTCGCCAGGGGCAAGACCGACGCCGTACTCGGTCGTGCCCAGCGGCTCGTTGAGCACCCGCAGCGCGCCTGGGTTCTGCGATAGCACAGCGGCGACCGCGTCCTGGTCCCCGGCGATGGCCTCGACCTTGCCGCCCAGCAGGTCGGCACAGCCGGCAAGGGTCGCCCGGGTCTGCACTGCAGCACCGCGGGCGATCAGCACTGCGGCCGCTGACGAACCGTCGGGTGCGCACACCTGCCCGTGGCCCAACGAGTTCAGGCCGGTCGCCCTGCTAGTCGCCGGCACCACCAGTTGCAATGCACGCACGAGATACGGCCCCGCGGCGGCCACGGTCGCATGTTGTCCGCCAGTGCTCTGGTAGCCGATCTGGTAGCCGCCGAGCGCAAGATCCGCTTCTCCTCGGTCCAATGCGGCCTCGCGGACACTTGCGGGCAGCGGCTTGAAGCTGGTGCGCGCGGGATCAACCCCGAGGTCATGGGCGACCAGCTCAACCAGCGCGACATCGAAACCGGTGTAGCTCCCCGAATTCGAGGAACGCTGGGACAGCCCAGGTATGTCCTGGATGGCCACGATGAGCCGTCCACGCTGGGTGATCCGGTCAATGGTCGGCGAGCCGCTGCTGGCTGGGCGCGCCGGGGCGACGGTGCCGAACGGGTTGCCGGCCACCACGGGCGCAGCGAACAGGGTGTTGATCCTGTCGACGGCCTGGCCCCCGAGCCATAGAGCAGCGATCACGAACACCACCAGCAGGCAGCCGACCCGTTTCGGTCGTAGCCATCCGTGTCGACGCATGAGCCCCAACGCCGCCCAGACCCGGCTGCCCAGCGATCGGTGCAGCACGGGGGATCGTTGCGCCCGGGAGCTCCTGAGCCTCATGATCCAAGACGGACCCGCATACTGTCCCTCACCTCGTCACCCATCCTGATACGTGGTGTCGTGGACGATAGCCGCAGAGCTGTCCCGAAGAACAACGCCGGCGCAGCGGAGCCTTCTTCCTTTCTCGACGCCGCACATGAGCATGGTGTGATGACACATGGTCTGCACGATGTGGTGGTCCGTGCGGGTGCGCGCAGGTGCTAGGCGCCGAGATTGGCAGTGACGCCGCGGACGTGCGTTGTCGGCAGTTCCCGACCGCTGTGCCGGCGGCGACGGTTGCGCCGCTCCAGGTAGCCAGCGAGCAGCGAGAGCGCCACGCACAGCGTGATGTAGACCGTGCCGATCACGATTGCGGTGGGGATGATCGGGCGGCCGAACTCGGCGAGACTGCCGATGTAGCGAGCATCGAAGAGGAGTTCCGGGTAGGTGATGAGGAAGCCCAGCGCAGAGTCCTTCAGCAACACGACGAGCTGGCTGACGACGGTCGGCAACATTGTCCGCACCGCTTGGGGCAGCAACACGGCGCGCATCACCTGGTTTTTCCGCATTCCCAGGGCGAACGCCGCCTCGCGCTGGCCGCGCGGCACGGCCTGCACACCGGCTCGGAAGATCTCCGCGAGCACCGAGCCGTTGTAGACGGTCAGACCCACCACCAGAGACCAGAAAACCCCCAGCCGTAGCCCTGCCTGCGGGGCCCCGTAGAACAGGAAAAAGATCATCACGACCAGCGGGATCGCCCGGAGGAACTCGACGGCGGTGGCCGCTGGTGCCTGCACCCACGCGTGTTCGGACAGTCGTGCGATCGCGAACAGCAAGCCGACGACCAGGGCGAGCAGTGCTCCTACGGCGAATGCGGCCAGGGTGGCGCCCAGGGCAGCAACCAGCTGTAGCTGGAGATCCTTGTAGAGCAGCCACTCCCACTTCCTGCCCGCGAACTGGTCGGTCACCCAGAAGCGGTAGCCGATGAAGCCGACTAGCGTAACGAGCCCGACCACTGCCGTGAACCCGAATGTCCGGTTTCGGACTCGGGCCCGAGGTCCGGGCAGGTCGTAAAGCACCGAGGTCATCGGGCCACGCTCCAGCGCTTTTCGAGGATCCGCTGGGTCGCGGTCAATGGGAACACAAGGATCAGGAATCCGATCGCGATCCAGGCCATTCCGAACAGCACCGGTGCGCCCCGTTCGGAGAGGGTCGGGATGATCTGGCCCGCCTCGGCTACCGCAAAGCCGGCCGCGACGGTGGTGTTCTTCAGCAGCGCGTTGAGCACGCTGGTCAGCGGCGGTACTACGGACCGGATGGCTTGCGGGATCACGATCTCGGTCAGGGTCTGGGTGAAGGTCAGACCCAGTGCCCGCGCTGCTTCGGCCTGCCCGACGTCGACAGTGTTGATGCCGGACCGCACAACCTCGCACACGAACGCTGCGGTGTAGACGGTCAAGGCGAGCACGGCCCTGACGAAGAACGAGACGTCGATCAAGCCCAGCCGGGGATAGGCAAAGGCGAAGAAGAAGAACACCAGAGTAAGCGGCGTGTTTCGGAAAATGGTGACGTAGCCGCTGCCCAGCAGGCGCATCGTCGGAACCGGGCTGACCCGCATCGCGGCGAGCAGCATGCCGAGCAGCAGCGCGCCGACACCCGCGAGGACGAATAGGAAGACTGTGTTTCGGAATCCTGTGATGAACAGATCCCAGTTATCGGCGATGACCCCAAGCACGCGGCGGCCTTATTCTGCGCCGTGATGGGAAGCCCGGACCGGGAGGCTCGCCACAGCCAGCGCCTCGTCAGTATCGGTCGACGGCTGGGGGTGTCGCGTTCGATCCTGATATCCCCAGCGTGCCGTCATAGATCCGCTTCCAGGTGCCGTCCTGCGCGGCGGCTTCCAGGATGTCGTTGACTTTGGCTCGAAGCGCGTTGTCGTCGTGGGGGAGACCTATGCCGTAGGGCTCCTGGGAAAACGGCTGGCCGACTACTTTGAGTTCCTGGGGATCCTGCGCGGCGTAGCCCTTGAGGATGGCGTCGTCCGTGGTCACGGCATCGACCTGACCGGCAAGCAGCTGATCGACGCATTGTGAGTAGTTCTGAAATTCCACAATCTTGTCGGTGAGGTTCTGCTCCCGGACCCGGCGAATGGGTGTCGATCCGGTGACTGAGCAGACCCGCTTGCCCGCCAGTGTCGCAGGGCCGGTGATCGTCTGATCGGCGGCTTTGACGAGCAGGCTCTGTCCGGCGATGAAGTAGGGACCCGCGAAAGAGATCTGCTTCTTGCGCGCATCGTTGATGGTGTAGGTGCCCACGTAATAGTCCACCTGCCCGTTGATGATCGCCTGTTCGCGAGCCGCCGATGGGATCGGGGTGTACTGGAGCTTGGTTTCGGGATCGAACCCAAGCTTGGCCGCGATCAGGCGGGCGATTTCGACGTCGAAGCCTTCATATCTGTTGGTTTTCGGGTTGAGATAGCCCAGACCCGGCTGGTCGTTTTTGACGCCGATGATGACGGTGCCGCGTTTGGTCATCTTTTCGAAGGTCGGCGAGCCGGCGACAGTGACGTTCTGCGTCACACTAGGTGCCGCAACTTGGGTGCTGCTCGGACCCGATGCGGTCTCTCGGCCGCAGGCCACCAGCACGAGGCCACCGACCAGCAGACCGACTGCCATAGCACGCAGCTTCATCTGGCCACTCCTGTCACTTGAATCGGCGGGCTCATGCCCATGGTCCGCACGTCAGTGCGTCAATATCTTGCCGAGGAAGTCTTTGGCACGTTCGGAGCGCGGTGCGGTGAAGAACTGGTCGGGCGCCGAATCCTCGACGATCTCGCCATCGGACATGAAGACCACGCGGTCCGCAGCGCGGCGGGCGAAGCCCATCTCGTGGGTGACTACCAACATGGTCATGCCGTCGGCGGCCAGCGAGGTCATCACGTCGAGAACCTCCTGGACCATCTCGGGATCCAGCGCTGAGGTCGGCTCGTCGAACAGCATCACCTTGGGGCGCATGGCCAGTGCCCGGGCGATCGCGGCCCGTTGTTGCTGCCCACCAGACAGCTGTGCTGGGTACTTGTCAGCCTGGTCGCTGATCCCGACCCGGGTGAGTAATCGCATCGCGGCCCCGTGAGCTTCCGCCTTGCCAGCCCGTCGGACCAGCACCGGAGCGAGCGCCACGTTCTGCGCGATCGTCTTGTGTGCGAAGAGGTTGAACTGCTGGAAGACCATGCCGACGTCGGCCCGCAACCGGGCCAGCGCCAGCCCTTCTACCGGCAGCGGTGCCCCGTCGACGTCGATGCTGCCCTCGTCGATCGGTTCCAGCCGGTTGATCGTGCGGCACAGGGTCGACTTACCCGACCCGGACGGCCCGAGCACCACCACCACCTCGCCGCGGGCGACCTCCAGGTTGATATTTCGCAGCACCCGCAGCGATCCGAAACGCTTGTGGACTCCGACCATCCGGATCATCGGCGTGGCGGCCATGACGGGCGAGCTCATCCGATCCTCCAGGAGGGAGAGGGCGTTGAAGTCATCCCTACCATGAGGTGCCCCCGGAACTTCATCATGATGAAATTTCATCGTGGCCGGTGCTGCTCTGCGTTACCTGCCGAGGCCGGTCCCTTCGACCGGCCTTACCCTGGGAGGTGAGGAAGGAACGATCAGTAGATGACGACGAGCACTGAGCAGTGTCCACGCAGCTACCGCGTGCGTACTTTCGGCTGCCAGATGAACGTGCACGATTCCGAGCGGCTGGCCGGGCTGCTCGAGGCGGCGGGATATGTGCCCGCCAGGCAGGACGCCACCCCCGACGTCGTCGTGCTCAACACCTGCGCCGTGCGGGAGAACGCTGACAACCGCCTCTATGGCAACCTCGGTCAGTTGCGGCCGCTCAAAAGCGAGCATCCCGGGATGCAGATCGCCGTCGGTGGCTGCCTGGCGCAGAAGGATCGCGGCGAGATCACTCGCCGGGCGCCCTGGGTCGACGTGGTCTTCGGCACCCACAACATCGGCTCGCTACCGGTGCTGCTGGAACGCGCCCGGCACAACAACGCCGCCCAGGTTGAGATCGTCGAGGCGCTGGAGGTATTTCCCTCCACCCTGCCTGCCAAGCGCGACTCGGCGCATTCCGCGTGGGTATCGATCTCGGTGGGATGCAACAACACCTGCACGTTTTGCATCGTTCCCGCGTTGCGCGGCAAGGAGGTCGACCGGCGGCCCGGTGAGGTGCTCGCCGAGATCGAGGCGCTGGTGGCCGAGGGAGTGCTCGAGGTGACCTTGCTGGGGCAGAACGTCAATGCCTACGGCGTCGGGTTCGGGGACCGGCGGGCCTTTGGTGATCTGCTGCGCGCCTGCGGGCGCATCGACGGCCTGGAGCGCGTGCGCTTCACCTCACCGCATCCCCGGGATTTCACCTCAGACGTCATTGAGGCGATGACGGCAACGCCGAACGTCTGCCATCAGCTGCACATGCCGCTACAGTCCGGGTCGGATGCGGTTCTCGCGGCGATGCGCCGCTCGTACCGGGCGAAGCGCTATCTCGCGATCGTCGATGAGGTACGGGCCGCGATGCCCGACGCAGCGCTGTCCACCGACATCATCGTCGGTTTTCCTGGCGAGACCGAAGCCGACTTCCAGGCGACCTTGGACGTGATACGTCAGGCTCGGTTCGCGCAGGCCTTCACTTTCCAGTACTCGCGCCGTCCGGGTACGCCGGCCGCGGAGATGACCGCGCAGGTGCCCAAGGCGATCGTCCAAGAGCGCTACGAACGTCTGGTGGCGCTGCAGGAGGAGATCTGCTGGGAGCTCAACCGGGGTTTGGTGGGTACCGTGGTAGAGGTGCTGGTGTCAGAAGGCGAGGGCCGCAAGGACGTGGCGACTCAGCGAATGAGCGGGCGAGCCAGGGACGGTCGGCTGGTGCACTTCGAACCCGGTGGTGCCGAGGTCCGGCCGGGCGACGTGGTACACGCGGAGATCACTTACGGTGCGCCGCACCATCTGGTGTCCGGGGTGGCGTTGCGGGCGCACCGGCGGACGGCCGCGGGCGATGCGTGGGCAGCCGGCCGCCGCCCCGTGACGCCCGGCGTCACCCTCGGCTTGCCCTCGTTCGGCGGGCCGGCGAGATGACTTCCGATCCGGACGGCCTCGCCGGTCTGCGCGCCGAGATCGACGCGGTAGAGCGGGCAACGCTGCGCCGAGTGGAGCCGGGCGGCCGGGCGGTCGCGATCTCCGGGGCGATCATGGTGCTGCTGCTCGCCGTCACGTTGCCCTGGGTGGGGGACGCCAGCGGCTGGGATGTGCTGAGCGGCCTCGCCAATCCCGCTGATCGGGTAGGGCTGCTGCCCCGAATGTTCGGAGGTGTGGCCCTGTGTGCGGGGATCGGCCTGTCCCTGCTCGCGCTGGTCACCCGCCGCTGGGGGCTGGTCTGGGCCAGCGGGCTGGGCTGCGCCTATTGCGTGCTCGACGGGGTCTGGGCGATCTGGTCGCGGCAGACCGCGCACGGGGCTGGACCCGGCATCGGGTTGGTGCTGGCGGTACTGGCGATGGCGGTGCTCGCCGTGCAGTGGCTCAAGCTCGCGCTGTCCCGCAAGTAGCCGCTTGGGCTAACGGCTGGTCACCGCCCGCTCGGCGGCAGCCAACCACTCGCGCCACTGATCTGCCTGGGCCTGCGCGGTGCTGGCCCGTCGGGCGTCCCCGGCCGCGCGAGCCTTCGCCGCCTGGGCCTCGTAGAGCTCCACCCGCTCCCGGAACTGCGCCACCCGGGCCTCGGACTCGGGATCGCTGTGCCGCCACTGGGCATTGCCCGCCGCGCGGATGCGCTCCTCGACAGCCCGCAACCGGCCTTCGAGCTCTCTGACGCGTTCCCGCGGAACCTTGCCGATGGCGTCCCAGCGTTCCTGAATACTGCGCAGCTGTGCCCGGGCCGCTTCGACGTCACCGGTCGGATCGATCCGCTCTGCGGCAGCGACCAGTTCCTGCTTACGCGTCACGTTGCGGTCGAACTCCGTGTCCCGCCCGGACGATGCTGCCGAACGAGCGCTGAAAAAAGATTCCTGCGCGGTGCGGAACCGCTGCCACAATGCGTCGTCGGCTTCTTTCGGGGCGCGCCCGGCTGCCTTCCACTCCGCCATCAGGTTCCGGAAGCGACTCGCGGTGGCACCCCAGTCAGTGGAGCTGGCCAGCTTCTCGGCCTCGACGACCAGCTCCTCCTTGCGATTACGCGCGCCGATGCGCTGTCTGTCGAGCTCGGCGAAGTGTGCGCCGCGGCGCCGCACGAAGGTGTCCCGTGCCTTGGAGAACCGGCGCCACAATGCCTCGTCGCTCTTCCGGTCGACACCTTTGATCGTCTTCCATTCATCCAGGATCGCGCGTAGCCGGTCGCCGCCGGCCTTCCACTGGGTGGATTCGGCGCCGATCTGCTCGGCCTCCTCCGCCAGTGCTTCCTTGCGGGCGGTAGCTCGAGCCCTGGCTTGCTCCCTGGCCGCCTTGGCGCCGGCGAGGGTCTCTTCGGCGAGCCGCTGTAAGTGATCCAGCAGTGTGGTCAGTCCGGCGAGGTCGCCCACGACGGCCGGTTCGACGAGTTCGTCGCGCAGCGCGCGGACCCGTGACAGCGCCTGCTTGGGATCACCTACCCCGGAGCTCAGCCGGGTTTGGAGAAGTTCCGCTTCGGTGAGCAGGTCGTCGAAGCGGCGGGCGAAGTGCGCCACACCCTCTTCGGCGGTCCCGGCGTGCCAGCACCCGACTGCTCGTTCGCCTTGCGCGGTGTGCGTGTACACGGTGCCGTCTGGGGCTACCCGCCCCCAGCGTTGCGGATCGCGGCAGGCCCGCGCGACGCCGGGTGGGGGACCGGCTGGATAACCGGAAGCCAGATCTTGCTCAGTGTGGTTATGCTCGGTCATGGTGGCCTTCCTCGACCTCGTGCCCGCTGCCGCCTTGTGCGGGCGCCCCGACTGCGCAAGCTGTGCACTTCGCCCGGGCTGCCCCGAATTGCCCGGCTATGGCCGCATTGAAGCAGTTCAGGTGCGCGGGCGGGAGAGCTGGGGCAAAGTGGGCACTAACCTGCAGCGGTGATCGTACGCGTGGCGGTGGTGCCGCATCCACCACTCCTGGTGCCGGAGATAGCAGCTGGCGCTGCCGTGGAGACCGCCTCGCTACGCGACGCGTGCCTGGTGGCGGCGGGTGCGCTGGCGCAACAGTGCCCGCGCTGGGTGGCTGTGGCAGCGGTCGATCCGGCCGGGGTGACGGGTGCCGCAGGCAGCTTCGCCGGTTACGGCGCTGATGTCGACGTGGCGTTGTGTCCGAAGGCGACTGCGGCCGATCGCGTTGAGCTGCCGCTGCCGCTGCTGATTGCGGGTTGGCTGCGGGGCCAGGTAGGCGCGGCGCGCGTCTCTGTGGCGGTGTGGCCGGTGCCGCCGGGATCCAGTACGGCGCAGTGCCGCCGGATCGGCACCGAGCTTGCGCAGCGGTTACGCCGGGATGGCGATCCGGTCGGGCTGCTCGTGCTCGGCGACGGTGCGGCCACGCATACCCTGCGGGCTCCCGGATATCTCGACAGCAGGGCGCACCAACTCGACGTTGCGGTGGCCGAAGCGCTCGGTGCGGCGAACCCCGACGCATTGCTGGACCTCGACGCGGCGCTGGCCAGCGAGCTGCTGGTCGCCGGCCGGGAGGCCTGGCAAGTCGCGGCGGCAGCGGCCCAGTCGCTGGCTTCGGCGTACCGGGGTGAGCTGCTGTACTCGGCTGCCCCGTACGGGGTCGCTTACCACGTTGCACTGTGGGATGCCGTTTCGCCGGCGAGTCCGACATGAATCCGCGGGTCGTCGCGGTGGTCGGCCCGACCGCCACCGGAAAATCCGACCTCGCAGTCCAGCTGGCCCGCGAGCTGGGTGGTGACGTGGTCAACGCGGATGCCATGCAGCTGTACCGGGGCATGGACATCGGCACTGCGAAGCTGCCCGCCACCGCCCGGTGCGGAGTACGCCACCATCTCATCGACGTTCTCGACGTCACCGAGACCGCCTCGGTGGCCGCCTATCAGCGTGATGCCCGCCGCGTCGTGGAAGAGCTGCTCACCGCGGGCCGAGTGCCGGTGCTCACCGGGGGTTCCGGCCTGTATGTGCGTGCGGTGCTCGATGAGCTGGACTTTCCGGGCACTGCACCTGAGCTTCGGGCCGAGCTTGAGGGTGAGTTGGCCGAACAGGGCGCACCGGCCCTGCATGAGCGGCTGCATCGACTCGACCCGGTGGCGGCTGGACGGATCCTGCCGAGCAACGGCCGCCGGCTGGTGCGTGCCCTGGAAGTGATCCGGATCACCGGACGCCCGTTTTCTGCGGCGTTGCCACCGTCTGGCCCGGCGCGTTACCGGGCGGTGCTTATCGGGCTGGACACCGACGCCGCTGTTCTGGACGCACGGGTCGGCGCCCGCGTGGATCGTATGTTCGAGCAAGGGCTGGTCGCCGAAGTCCGTGACCTGCTGTCGCGCGGCCTGCGTGCGGGCCGGACGGCGTCGCGGGCGCTGGGTTACCAGCAGATCATCGCCGCGCTGGATGCGGGTGCCGATCCCGCTGCCGCCGCTGCGCCGATCGCTGCGGCGACGAGGCGCTTCATCCGCAGGCAGCGCAGTTGGTTCCGGCGTGATGACCGGGTCAGCTGGCTGGACTGCCAGCGGCCCGACTTGCTCGAGCGCGCACTCGTGCAGGTACTGGACGGCTAGGCTCACCAGTAATGGAACAGGGCATCGAGTTCCTCAAGGGGCACGGGACGGAGAACGACTTCATCCTGCTTCCCGACCCCACCGGCGCGCTGGATCTCACACCGCCTCGGGTGCGCGCACTGTGCGATCGGCACCGGGGCCTGGGCGCGGACGGGGTGCTGCGGGTGGTGCCGGGTGCGTTGGTCACGGACGCACCACCGGGTAGTTCCCCCCAGGACTGGTTTATGGACTACCGCAATGCCGACGGTTCCAGCGCCGAGATGTGCGGCAATGGGATCCGGGTCTTCGCCCGCTACCTGGCCGACGCCGGCCTGGTTTCCGGTCCCGAGTTCCAGATCGGCAGCAGATCCGGCCCGCGCCAGGTACGTAGCAACGACGACGGAACGGTGACTGTCGAGATGGGGCACGTGCAGGTCGACGGCACCTCGATGGTGACTGTCGAAGGCGCGGCGTTCACCGGGTGCATAGTCGATGTCGGCAACCCCCATCTGGCCTGCCTGACGGAGGTTCCGGTGGGGCAACTGGACTTGTCTGTACCGCCCGGGCACGACCCCGGGAATTTTCCGCACGGCGTCAACGTCGAGTTCGTCAACGTGCTCGCCCGTGGACAGCTGCGGATGCGAGTGCACGAGCGAGGCGTGGGGGAGACCCGCTCATGTGGCACCGGAACGGTGGCTGCCCTGGCCGCGGCGCTCACGGCGCAGGGCCGGCGGACCGGCGAGGCCGACGTCCAGACCCCGGGAGGCCGCTTGCACGCGGCGATCGTCGAGGGCGGCAGCGCGCTGACCGGCCCCGCGGTGCTCGTCGCACGGGGCTGCCTGGCCCTGGACTGGTGGTCGGCCTACTGACTGCTGCATCGACCGCAGTCTGGATGCAGACTGCTGTTATTAGGTCGCGGATTAGCGCAGTCTGCATCCAGACTGCGCATCACGACGAATGACGATGAGAGGCGTATGACAACGTCACCGAGCTATCCGACCCACGATCCCGGCCCTGCGTCCCGCGGTGAGCTGGAACTGCAGGAGCGTTCCGCGCTACGTCGCGTGCCGGGGCTGTCCACCGAACTTGCTGATGTCACCGAAGTCGAGTACCGGCAGCTGCGCTTGGAGCGCGTGGTACTTGTCGGGGTGTGGACCGACGGTTCCGCGGCTCAGGCCGACGCATCGCTGGCCGAACTGGCCCGTCTCGCCGAGACGGCCGGGTCACAGGTGCTCGATGCGCTGGTCCAGCGCCGCGACCGCCCCGACCCGGCTACCTACATCGGCTCCGGCAAGGTCCTCGAGCTTCGCGAGATCGTCCTGAGTACCGGTGCCGACACGGTGATCTGTGACGGGGAGCTCGCTCCGGGGCAGCTACGGCAGCTGGAAGCCAAGCTCAAGGTGAAGGTCATCGACAGAACCGCGTTGATCCTGGACATCTTCGCGCAACACGCGCGGTCCCGGGAGGGCAAGGCGCAGGTCGAGCTGGCCCAGCTGAGTTACTTCCTGCCGCGATTGCGGGGCTGGGGTGAGTCGCTGTCCCGGCAAGCCGGCGGTGCCGGTGGTGGCGCCGATGGCGGAGTGGGTACCCGCGGCCCTGGGGAAACCAAGCTCGAAACCGACCGGCGACGCATCCACCGTCGGATCGCCAAGCTGCGCCGTGAGATCGCCGCGATGCGTACCGTGCGGGACACCAAGCGGGGTCGCAGGCGCGCCAACGAGGTGCCCAACGTGGCCATCGTCGGCTACACGAACGCGGGGAAGTCCAGCCTGCTCAATGTGATCACCGGCGCCGAGGTGCTGGTGCAGGACGCGCTGTTCGCCACCCTGGATCCGACCACGCGTCGGGCCACCACACCGCAGGGGCGGGAGTACACGCTCACCGATACCGTCGGTTTCGTCCGGCACCTGCCGCACCAGTTGGTGGAGGCCTTCCGCTCCACGTTGGAGGAGACGGCCGACGCAGACCTCGTGCTGCACGTGGTGGACGGTGCCGACCCGATGCCCGAACGGCAGGTGGAGGCGGTGCGAGAGGTACTTGCGGAGATCACCGAGGGACGCGACACCAGAATGCCGGCGGAGTTGGTGGTCGTGAACAAGATCGACCACGCCGACGAGTTCGTGTTGTCCCGGCTGCGCTGCCTGCTGCCCGACGCCGCGTTCGTCTCTGCGCGCACCGGTGCGGGCATTACCGGCCTGGTGCAGCGGATCGGCGACGCGCTGCCGCAACCGCAGGTTGAGGTGGACGCGCTGGTTCCGTGGACCCAGGGTGCTTTGGTGGCCCGGGTGCACGCCGAGGGTGAGCTGCTGGCGACCGACCACACCGAGGACGGAACCCGGCTGCGGGCCCGGGTACGCCCAGATCTTGCCGGTGCGCTGGCCGAGTACGTCGTGCAGGCCTGATACCTGGCCGGTTCCCGGCGGCCTCACAGCCGGCGCAGTACCGCCACCACCCGGCCGAGCACGGTCGCTTCATCACCCGGTATCGGTTCGTAGGCGGGGTTGTGCGGGAGCAGCCATACATGGCCGTCACGGCGCTTGAACGTCTTCACCGTCGCTTCCCCGTCGATCATGGCAGCGACGATATCGCCGTTGTCGGCGCTGGGTTGCTGGCGGACCACCACCCAGTCCCCGTCGGTGATCGCCGCCTCGACCATGGAGTCACCCACTACTCGCAGCAGGAACAGCGCACCTTCGCCGACGATCTCCTTCGGTAACGGGAACACATCCTCGATCGCCTGCTCGGCCAGCACCGGGCCACCGGCGGCGATCCGGCCCACGACCGGAACGAAGACCGGACGAGGGCGCCCAGGTTGGCCGTCGGCAGCGTCCCTGGCCTCCTCGGTGGCGTCCGGTGCGTCGTCGGCCGGCCGAACGCCGACCGCGCGGGGCCGGTTGGGGTCGCGGCGCAGGTATCCCTTTCGTTCCAGAGCGCGCAGCTGGTGGGCCACTGACGAGGTGGACGTGAGCCCGACCGCCTCGCCGATCTCCCGGACACTCGGCGGATAACCGAACCGTTCGACCCATTCCCGGATCACCTCGAGAACCCGTCGCTGGCGTGGCGTAAGCCCCTCATCAGCCCCGCTGTCCAGGTCGGGGAATGAGTGCAGTCGCGCGGCGTCACTTGGACCCGGCGCGCTCCGATCCTGCCGATCCGGTGCTGGTGCGCCGGTACCTGCCACTTCCGGCTCGTCGCTGCGCTGTCGTCCCACGGCTCCTCCTCGCCTACTGCCGGACGCCACCCGGTCCGTCGCGACGCTGACGCTAACCACTGGCGCCCCAAAGATCAAACGTTTGTTCGAACAACACGCCGCGCGGTCGCCGAGAATGTCAGGGTGCCGTGATAAACACCGCACAACAGTTCGATCGAACTCGCGTTCGATGATACCCGTACTGAGGAGTCTCGATGACGGCCTTGTCAGAGTGGGGGGCACAGTTGGGCAATCGCTGTGTGGCACTCAATGAGTCCGCAGCCACGGTGAAAGCCGTACCAGGCACGCTCAGGCAGGACCGCCGGGCGGTGCGTGCCCGGCCACGTCCGGCTCCCCGGCCGCCAGCGCCAGTGCCACCGGCTCCAGGGCCGCCCGCAGTTGCGCATCCGCCGGCACCTCGGGCGGGCCGGGTGGTCGCCCTGTCGGCGACCGTCATTGTGACGCTGAGTGTGGTCGCCGGTCTGAGTTGGCTGGGCCAGAGCGCAGATCCAGCAATCCCGGAACGCACGGCGGTGATCAGGGTGGGCGCGGGTGAGACCGTATGGGATGTGGCGGCCCGGGTAGCGCCACAGTCCGACCCGCGGGTGGTGGTGGAACGGATCCGGCAGCTGAACGGTCTCACAGCTGCCGAGGTGGTGCCTGATCAACAGTTGCAGGTGCCCGACGGGCGGTAGCGGCTCGGCGCCCAACCGTGGGGCGGAAGGCGGGGAGTAGCTGAACCGGCCGTAGGGTCGGCGCACGGCGTCAGCTCTCGGGTGCTCGCCGTGGCGGCTCGACTTTGGGTGTACCACAACATATAGTAGTTACACGGATGTGGTTCGCCTACAAGTTGGGGCATTGCACCGGAGGCCGGAGGGGTCGTCTCGGCGGTGTGACGCGGAGGGAGGAACATGCGCTGTCCGTTCTGCCGGCATGCGGACTCACGAGTCGTCGATTCGCGCGACGTGGTGGACCGGCAGGCGATCCGTCGGCGGCGTGCCTGTCCGGAGTGCGGTCGTCGATTTACCACGGTGGAAGAACTCGTGCTCGCCGTGGTGAAGCGCTCGGGGGTCACCGAGCCGTTCAGCCGCGACAAGGTCGTGCGCGGAGTGCGCCGGGCATGCCAGGGGCGACCGGTTGAGGAGGCTGCGCTTCAACAGCTTGCCCACCGGGTTGAGGAAGCAATTCGTTCCATGGGCAGCGCCGAGGTAGCCAGCCAGGAAGTCGGGTTGGCCATCCTGGGTCCGCTACGCGACCTCGACGAGGTGGCCTATCTGCGCTTCGCCAGTGTGTACCGGTCGTTCTCCTCAATCGAGGACTTCGAAAAGGAGATTCGCGACCTGCGCGACCTACGCGAGCTCCCGGGCCGCCGACCGCAACGATGCGAGGGCGGCCCTGACGTGACGTGACATGGCCTGATCGACTCGTAGCGGCTCACCAACGCACGACGAAGCATCCGACCGCGCCGGGTAGACCTGATCCGGAAGCGTGCACACCGCGATAGAGAGGGATGAGGGATGACCGAAACCGTCGGCACTCCGGCTGGCGTCGAGGCGGCAGCCGCTGGATCGTGGCGCGCCACGCAGCTTAAGCGAGCGCTGCGGGTCGAGCGGGTCTACACCACCGAACACTGTCATCCCTACGACCAGGTGACGTGGCAGCGCCGCGATGTGGTGATGACCAACTGGCGCGACGGCACGGTCAATTTCGAACAGCGCGGCGTGGAGTTTCCCGACTTCTGGTCGGTCAATGCGGTCAACATCGTGACCAGCAAATACTTCCGCGGTGCAGTGGGTAGCGACCGGCGCGAGTCAAGCCTGCGCCAGCTGATCGACCGAGTGGTGACGACCTATACTGCCGCCGGCGCGCAGCATGGATACTTCGCTACCGACACTGATAAGGAAATCTTTTCGCAAGAATTGACCTGGATGCTTCTGCACCAGGTGTTCAGCTTCAACTCTCCGGTCTGGTTCAACGTCGGCACCAATTCGCCGCAGCAAGTTTCTGCATGTTTTATTCTTTCCGTGGACGACACCATGGATTCGATTCTCAACTGGTACCGCGAAGAGGGCTTGATCTTCAAGGGTGGGTCCGGTGCCGGACTCAACCTTTCTCGTATCCGCTCGTCGAAAGAACTGCTCTCTTCGGGTGGTACTGCGTCCGGTCCAGTGAGTTTCATGCGCGGCGCGGACGCCTCAGCGGGCACCATCAAATCAGGTGGAGCAACCCGCCGGGCTGCCAAGATGGTGGTCCTCGACGTCGATCATCCAGATATTGCCGAGTTCGTACAGACCAAGGCTTCCGAGGAACGTAAGATCCGGGTACTCCGTGATGCCGGCTTCGATATGGACCTCGGTGGTAAGGACATCACCTCAGTCCAGTACCAGAACGCAAACAACTCGGTTCGGGTCTCTGACGAGTTCATGCGCGCGGTGGAGACCGATAGCGAATTCGGGTTGCGGGCCCGGACGACCGGCGAGATCATCGAGACTGTGCAAGCAAAGGAACTGTTCCGCGATATAACCCAGGCTGCGTGGGAGTGCGCTGATCCCGGCATACAGTATGATGACACGATTAACGATTGGCATACCTGTCCCGAATCCGGCCGCATCACCGCATCCAATCCATGCAGTGAGTACTTGCACCTCGACAACTCGAGTTGCAACCTTGCATCGATCAATCTGATGAAGTTTCTTCGTGCGGATCTCACATTCGACGCCGAACTGTTCGCTAAGACAGTGGAGCTCGTCATTACCGCGATGGACGTCTCGATCTGCTTTGCGGACTTCCCGACCGAAACGATTGGGGCGACCACGAGGGCTTTTAGGCAGCTCGGCATCGGCTACGCCAACCTAGGGGCGCTGCTGATGGCCACCGGTCACGCCTACGACTCCGATGGCGGGCGTGCGCTGGCGGCCGCGATCACCTCGTTGATGACGGGTACCGCGTACCGGCGTTCTGCGGAACTTGCCGGGGTGGTCGGGCCATATGACGGCTATGCACGCAACGCTGAGGCGCACCAGCGGATCATGCGCAAGCACGCCGCCGCCAACGATCTCATCCGCACTTACGCCCACAATGACCGCGCCGTTCAGAAGGCCGCTACCAAGGCGTGGCAGGACGGTATCCGAATCGGCGAAAGAAATGGTTGGCGAAATGCTCAGGCCAGTGTCTTGGCGCCGACTGGAACTATTGGGTTCATGATGGATTGCGACACGACCGGTATCGAGCCGGATTTTTCGCTCGTCAAATTCAAGAAGCTGGTCGGTGGCGGTTCCATGCAGATCGTGAATCAGACGGTGCCCCAGGCGCTCACCGCTTTAGGTTATCAGCAGGAGCAGACTGAGGCGATCATCGAATACATCTCGGAGCACGGCCATGTGATCGACGCCCCTGGGCTGCGTCCCGACCATTATGAGGTCTTCGACTGCGCGATGGGCGAACGGGCCATCTCGCCCATGGGTCACGTGCGTATGATGGCGGCTACTCAACCGTTCATCTCGGGAGCCATCAGCAAGACCGTTAATATGCCGGAGACGGCCACTGTCGCCGATGTCGAGGAAATCTATCTTCAATCGTGGAAGATGGGGATCAAGGCGCTGGCCATCTATCGGGACAACTGCAAGGTGGGTCAGCCGTTGTCAACCGGTAAGTCCGGCGCGACCGTTACGGATAAGGCAGTCGTCGAGGCCAGGCCGGTGCGCAAGAGGCTGCCCAAGAAGCGGCCCAGCGAGACGGTGTCCTTCACTGTTGGTGGCGCCGAGGGTTACCTGACAGCAGGGTGTTATCCGGATGATGGGCTCGGCGAACTCTTTGTGAAGATGTCCAAGCAAGGATCCACCCTGGCTGGTGTAATGGACGCCTTTTCCATTGCGATTTCGATAGCGTTGCAATACGGAGTGCCGCTGGAGACCTACGTCTCGAAATTTGTGAATATGCGTTTCGAGCCAGCTGGGATGACCGATGACCCAGACGTGCGGATGGCGACCAGTGTGGTCGACTACTTATTCCGTCGGCTGGCGCTGGATTACCTGCCCAAGGACAAGCGTGAGCAATTGGGCATTCTGTCTGCCGAAGAGCGCACCCGGCAGGTGTCCGCCGACTATGGCGTCGACGCGGACAACGGCATGGATGTCGAAACGCTTCGCGCCTCGGTGGAGTCGAATGCGCCGGCTCCGCCGGTGCAGGGTCGCCCGGCTCCGATCTATGTGGGCAGCTCTACGGAGCTACTGGAACTGCAGTTGGGCAAGGCTGCGGATGCACCGCTGTGCATGACCTGCGGAACGAAGATGCGGCCGGCCGGATCGTGTTATGTCTGCGAGGGCTGCGGCTCGACCAGCGGCTGCAGCTGACTGTGAGCGAACCGCCCCTTCCATGGGCCGCCTCGGCCGGTGGCGTGGCGGCGTGCTGAGTCCACTGTCATGGCGGCATACAGGGTGGCAACGGCCGGCAGTGCAAGTCCGCGCAGCGGCGAAAGGCCGTAGAGCCGCAGCACCGGAGCTTGGGTGACGGCCATCGCCGCCCACGCTCCGAGCCCGGCGACGGCGGGCACAGGGGAGCGCTGGGCCAGTCCGGTGAGCCCGGCGACGGGTGGGACGACGTAGAGCAGGCCCAGGGCGGTGATCGTGCCGGCGAGCAACACCGGAGATCGCCGCAGCTGCGTGTAGGCGGTGCGGGCGACCATGGTCCACAGGTCGGTAACGCGGGGGTAGGGCCGGATACTGCGGACCTCGGGTGGGTCGCCGGTGAAGCCCAGCCAGGTCCGCGCGCCCGAACGTTTGAGCAACCGGCCCAGCGCAACATCGTCGATGAGGGCGCCGCGGATGCACGACAGGCCCCCGGCGCGCTGCAGTGCGATGCGGCGCAGCAGGATGCATCCGCCGGCGGCCGCGGCGGTCCAGCCGCCGGGTCGGGCTACCCGCGGAAACGGGTACAGCTGGGCGAAGAAGTAGACGAACGCCGGAATAAGGGTGCGCTCCCAGCGGGTCTGGGTGCGCAGCAGCGCCATCAGCGAGACCACATCGCGGTCCTCAGCCATCGCTGAGGCGACCAGTCGCCGCACCGAGCATCGGTGGTGGGCGATGTCGGCGTCCGTGAGCAGCAGAAAGTCGACCTCAGCGGCGTCGGCCGCCGCCACGCCGCAGTCAACAGCGTTGAGCTTGCCGGCCCAGCCCGGCGGCGGGGGCGGGGCGGTGAGGACGGTCAGTGACGCTCGGCCAGCGCCTTGCTGGGCTAGCGCGTGTGCGAGTGCGGCTGTGCCGTCCTTGCTGCCGTCGTCGACCAGCCAGACGGCGAGTTCGCCCGGGTAGTGCTGATCAAGCAGCGTGGGAAGCGTCTCGGGCAAGACCGCCGCCTCGTCTCGCGCCGGGATGACGACGCCCACGCTGGGCCAGCCGTCGGGTTCAGGCGGATCGACCGGCAGGCGGGTCGAGGTTCGCCAGAAGCCGCCGTGCCCAGCGAGCAGATACGCCCACGCAGCAGCGGACGCGATGGCAAGCCGGTCCAGCAGCGGCATCGACCGAGCATCTCACCGCCGCGGCGGCAACGGCTACCGGGCGGCGCCATGCGGCTCGTCGCCACGCCCAGCAGCAGTGCAATAGTGTGACGCAGATCACCACGTGCGTAGCCGCAACGATCACGGGGAATCCTGGCGCACGCCGGCAGCCAACGTGGCGCAACGAGCGAAGCCGAGGTGACGACGTGCCCCGCAGGAGCAGACATGAGGTGGATCGCGGCACTTCCGCCCGCCATGGCGCGGTGATGGGCGCAGAGCACGTCATCGACCGGATGCTGTGGAATGTAGAACACGGCCGGTTCGAGCGAGCGCTGTCCGGGTTGACTGCGGCCGCCGCCGTGGTGACCGGCGCCGAGATCTATCTGGAGCACTACAAGGCCAGTTTCGGCAACAAATGGATGTGGAGCCCGATCGTGCTGACCCCACCACTGGTGGTGGCCGGGATCGGGGGGGTGTTCTCCCGGCGCTGCGCCAAGACCGCGTTGCCGCTGACTGCGGCGCTGTACGTGGCCAACGGGTTGCTCGGGGAGTATTTCCACGCTCGCGGGGTGGCCCGCAAGCCCGGCGGGTGGCGGCTGTACTCCTACAACCTGCCGATGGGTCCCCCCATCTCGGCGCCCAGCATGATGGCCATGGTCGGCGGCATGGGTCTGCTGGCGGCCGTGCTCCGTCGGGAGCAGTGAGCCGTGCCCGATCTGCGTAGCCCCGATCACCTGCCGAAGCGCCGTCCGGGTGGTACCCCGCCGCACCCGTCGTGGCTTCCCCCGCAACGGCGTGGCACTACCCCGCAGATGATCGGGCGCTACCCGGACTTCGACGTGCTCGACGCGGTCGACACCTGGGACGAGGCCACCAAGAAGGTGGTGCTGGCCCGGCTGGAACCACCCGGTCCGCTGCGTTTTTTCACCCCGGACGAGGAACCGATACTGCGCGCGTTCTGCGACACCGTCCTGGCCCAGGACTGCCAACCACGGGTTCCGCTGGCTGAGATGGTCGACAGCAAGCTTGCCGATGGGCGGCTCGACGGCTACCAGTACGCCGACATGCCCGATGATCGCGACACCTGGCGGCTGGTGCTGCGCGGGCTGGACCACACCGCAACCCAGGGCTACCAGATCGGCTTCGCGCACTGCACCGATGACCAGCGAGAAGCGATCGTGGCGCAGTTCGCGCAGGGCCGGCTGCTCGGCGACGCCTGGGACGAGCTGAACGTCACCCGCGCCTGGTCGGTGGTGATGCGCGCCGCGCTCGCCGCGTTCTACTCCCACCCCTGGGCGTGGAACGAGATCGGTTTCGGCGGCCCGGCCTACCCCCGAGGGTTCATGCGCCTCGGAGGCCCCGGCGCTGATGGTGCCGCGGTGCGGGAACCGTTCGAGAAGCCCGGTGCCACCGACGAGGACCCGGTGCAGGTCGTCGATACCTGGCAGTCGTGACAGGACAGTGATGGGTACGTTCTGGCGCGGCATCCTCAAGGGAGCCATCGGGCCGCGGGACAACGATTCCCGGTTCCTGCTGGACGTGCATTCGCGCGACCTGCCGGGCGAGGCCACCATGGCGCGATACCCCGATGGGGACGAGGTTGATCTCGTCATCGTCGGAGCTGGCGCAGGTGGGTCCGTGCTGGCCCAGCGGCTGGCCCGGCGCGGCTGGCGAGTGGTGATCCTCGAAGCGGGCCCGTTCTGGCACCCCGACGAGGACTGGGTGTCCGACGAGGCCGGCAGCCATCCGCTGTACTGGACCCAGAAGCGAATCATCGGCGGAGCCGACCCGATCGAGCTCGGGAAGAACAACTCCGGGCGTGGGGTGGGCGGATCGATGGTCCATTACGCCGGCTACACCCCCCGATTCCACCCCAGCGACCTGTCCACCTACACCGACGATGGGGTCGGCGCAGACTGGCCGATCGAGTACGAAGACCTGCGCCCGCACTACGAGCAGGTGGAGGCCGAGTTGCCGGTGGCTGGTCAGGACTGGCCGTGGGGCTACCGGCACCGATACCCGTTTTCCCCGCATCCGGTCTCCGGCGCCGCCGACAAGCTGCGCGAGGGCGCGTTGCGATGCGGCATCGAGATGCGGGTCGGCCCGGTGGGGATCGTCAACGGGACCTTCGGCAACCGCCCGCACTGCATTTACCGCGGTTACTGCCTGCAGGGCTGCAAGGTCAACGCCAAGGCGAGCCCGTACGTCACCCACCTACCCGACGCGCTGGCGCACGGCGTGGAAGTGCGGGCCAACTGCATGGCCCTGCAAATAGACATCGAACAGGACTCCGGCCTGGCCCGTGGTGTGGTGTACACCACCGAATCCGACGGCGTCCACCGGCTGCAACGCGCCCGGTACGTCGCGGTCGCCGGGTACTCGATCGAGACCCCGCGGTTGCTGCTGGCCTCGGTGAGCCGGCGATTTCCGCACGGCGTGTGCAATGACGCCGATCAGGTCGGCCGCTACATCATGGTGCAGGGCGCTACCCAGACCGCCGGCCGGTGGCCTTACGAGTTGCGGATGTACAAGGCGCCGCCGCCGGAGATCTCCAGCGAGCAGTTCTATGAGACCGACCCCGCCCGTGGGTTCGCTCGCGGATTCTCCATCCAGACGGTGTCCCCGATGCCGATCGGCTGGGCCGAGCACGTGCTGGCTGACGGGCACTGGGGCCGGGCACTGCGCGAGTACATGCGCGACTACAACCATTGGGCGACCATCGGGGTCCTCAACGAGCTGCTGCCACATCCGGACAACCGCATCACCCTGGCCGACGAAACCGATCCCTACGGCCAGCCGGTCGCGCGGATGGACTACACCCTGAGCGACAACGACAAGGCGAACATGGCCTACTCGACCAAGGTGATCACCGACATCCTGCACGCAGCTGACGCCCAGGACGTGCTGACCATCCAGCGCTTCGCCCATCTCATCGGCGGCGCCCGGATGGGCAGCTGCCCGGAGCACAGCGTCGTCGACTCCAACCAGCGCGCCTGGGCGGTGCCCAACCTGTTCCTCGCCGACGGATCGGTGTGCCCCACTCAGGGCAGCGCCAACCCCGCCCTTACGATCATGGCCCTGGCGTCCCGGCTGGCGCAGCGGATGGCCAGCGGAGCCGCCATGAACGATGACCCTGCGGTCCGGGCCGGCCGCATCCGATCAGTTGCCGGGAGCCGACGATGAAGTTGACCCGTTCGACGCTGATCAGCGCACTCACCGCCACGGTCATCGCCCTGGCTGGATGCAGCGCCGGCGGCACCGCCGCCCAGTCCTCGTCCAGTACAGCGCCGTTGCCCGCGGATGCCCCCGCTCTGGAGCAGGCTTATGTCAGCGTGGTAGCAAAAGTGCTGCCGTCTGTCGTGCAGATCACGACCGATCGCGCTCTCGGCTCCGGCGTGGTCTTCGATACCAAGGGCGATATCGTCACCAATGCCCATGTCGTCGGTCAGGCGACGAAGTTCCAAGTGCGGCTGGCTGACAGCCCGAAAACGATCCCGGCCACCCTGGTCGGTGCCTACCCGCCGGATGATCTCGCCGTCATCAGGCTCGATCAGCCACCGCCGTCGCTGCATCCGGCGCACTTCGGCGATTCCACCAAGCTGCAGGTCGGACAGATCGTGATGGCCATGGGCAACCCGCTCGGCCTGACCGGCAGCGTCACCAACGGCATCATCTCGGCCACCGGCCGCACTGTCACTGAGCCCGCCGAAAGCGGCCCGGGCGCCACGCTGCCTGAGATCATCCAGACCAGCGCTGCGGTCAACCCGGGAAACAGCGGAGGCGCGCTGGTCGACTTGGCCGGTGACGTCATCGGTATCCCCACCCTGGCCGCGCTCGAGCCACAGTCGGAGGGTCTGGGCGGCGCCGCGCCGGGCATCGGTTTTGCGATTCCCAGCCACGTCGTCACCGATATCGCCGGGCAGCTCATCGCTCATGACGGCCACGTGGTCAACTCTCACCGCGCCGAATTGGGCGTGGGGGTGGTCACCGTGGTAGGTCCGGACGGCCAGCCGACTGGTGTGGGAGTGCTGAGCGTGCGGCCAGGGGGGCCTGCTGCGACGGCTGGTATGCAGGCCGGCGAGGTGATCACCGCGGTGAACAACATTCCGGTGCAGCAGACTACTGAGCTGAGCCGGGTGCTGGCCAACCTCGATCCGGGGCAGCGCGTCCCGGTGACGCTGATCACTCCGGACGGTGGTACCCGAACCGTCACGGTGGCGCTCGGCCAGCTCCCCGGAAGCTGACCGGGCGCGGCGGTCCCGCCTCGGCGTCAGTTCTCGGCTGGACCTTCCTGTTCGGCGAGGAACTGCTCAAGCTCGGCAGCGATCTCATCACCGGTGGGCAACGGCTCGGCATCGGCGGACAGCAGCGAGCGTCGCTGCGACTCGCTCATGACCTTGTCGAACTGTTCTTCCAAGTTAGCGACCACCGACCTGCTCTGCGGTGAGTGAGCCAGGCGTTCATTGACCTCATCCAGCACCCGCTGCGCAGCGGGCAGCAGTGCGTCTACCGGTAGATCCAGGCCACTGCTGCGGGCCAGGTGCTCCAGCAGGCCACGAGCGGAGTCCGGGTACTCCGTACGTGCCAGGTAGTGCGGCACGTGCACCACGAAACCCATCGCATCGTGCCCGCCTTCACCCAACCGAAGCTCCACCAGCGCCCCGGCGTGGCCGGGGATCTGCACAGTGTTGAACAACCGCTGATAGCCGGAGATCAGCTCGCGTCGGGTTGCATGCGCAGTGACCATTACCGGGCGGGTGTGCGGCACCGCCATCGGCATCGCGCCCAGACCCACTGTCAGTGATATCCCGAAGTCGTCCACCAGTTCGCGGATAGCGCCCGCAAACCGCTCCCACTGTAGATCCGGCTCGGGGCCGGCCAGCAGCAAGAATCTGGTACCCACACAATCCTCGACCTCGTAAAGCACCAACTCGGGCTGCTCATAACCCGCCCACCGATCTTCGTCGAAAATCATCATCGGGCGGCGGGAGCGGTAATCCAGGAGCTGGTCGATGTCGAACGTGGCCACCAATCGATGCTCCAGATTCGCCAACAGATGCGCCACCGCCAGGTGCCCAGCCTGGCCGGCATCGATGAACCCGGTCAGGGCATGCACCAGCACCATGCCCACCCCGCTCGGCCGTTCCTCGACTCGGTACAGCTCCGTATCCATACCAGATACAACGCGATGCGCCGGCTCATTCATCCAGTCGCACCGTGGCGAATTCCGCCGCCGTGGCCTCAGGTGGGTGTGCAGCTGCTGGAGATCGATTTCACAACGTGGCGTCCCGACGGGCAGGATCTGGCAGCATGCCGCTGCTGTCGCGACACGTTGTCGCGTTCCTCGCCGCCGTCGTGCGCAGCCCAGCCACGGTGGGCGCAGTGGCGCCGAGCTCGTCTCAGCTGGCGGCTCGGTTGGCCGCCGTGGTACCCCGTGCCGGTGAGCCGGTCGTGGTCGAGCTCGGGCCAGGCACCGGGTCGGTCACGACCGCAATCGAGTGCCGGCTCGGTGCCCGTGGGCGCCATGTGGCGGTCGAGATCGACCGGGTACTGGCCGAGTACCTGCGGGCCGAGCATCCAGGAGTCGAGGTGCTGGTCGGTGACGCCGTCGAACTGGAGCGGTTGTTCGCCACGCATCACATATCGGCAGTGGATGCGGTGATCAGTGGGCTGCCCTGGTCACTGATCGGCACGGACTTGCAACGAGCGATCGTCAACGCCACAGCACGCTCCCTGGCGCCCGGGGGTTGCTTCACGACCTTCGCGTACGTGCATGCACTCTCGATGACCCGGGCACGGCAGTTTCGTACGTTGCTCGATGAGGTTTTCGACGAAGTGCTCACCACGCGCACGGTGTGGTGGAATCTGCCTCCGGCGGTGACCTATGTCTGCCGACGGCCGGTCGCGTCGCAGCTCCGGTGTAAATGAAGGCGGACGTAGGTTCCTCTCGAAGACGACCAAGTCACGAGGAAGGAGCCCACGCCCGTGTTGAAGAGAGTAACGCCCAGCGAGCGGCTGCGTGCCGAGGTGGACGAGGTGTTCGCCGGCGGCGCGGATCTGGCGACCGCGATCGAGCAGGTGGCCCGTGTCGGAGCGCGGCTGCTGCTGCAGACTGCGCTGGAGGCCGAGGTCAGCGAGTTTTTGGGCCGGGAGCGCTACGCACGCGCCGCAGCCAGCCCGCAGTCTCGGGAGGGCAGCCGCAACGGGTACTGCGAGACCACCATCAAGACCACCACCGGGCCGGTGACGCTGTCGCGGCCGAAGCTGCGTGGCACCACCGAGGCGTTCGCCTCCCGGCTGCTGGGCACCGGCGTGACCAAGACCCACGCGCTGGAGAGCCTGGTCATCGCCGGGTTCGTCCGCGGCCTGTCGACCCGGGACGTGGAGGCCGCCCTGGCCGAGGCCCTCGGAGAGCAGGCCA